>Ga0187784_10000005_pt1 | contig 178593 bp, 172 predicted proteins | sample 1015_SJ02_MP15_2_FD_132964 | JGI IMG/M metagenome (GOLD analysis project Ga0187784, IMG submission 132964) | Tropical peat soil microbial communities from peatlands in Department of Meta, Colombia - 1015_SJ02_MP15_20_MG | ecosystem: Environmental > Terrestrial > Soil > Wetlands > Peat...
AGCGCGCGGTAGAACTCCACCGCGGTGTCGTTCTCCGACAGCGCCCAAACGATCAGCGACTTGACCCCGCTCTGCGCGAGGTCGCGGCGCGCGGCGGTGAACAGCCGGCGGCCGAAGCCGAGGCCTTGGAATTCCGGCCGCAGATAGAGCTCGTAGATCTCGCCGTCGTAATAGAGGCTGCGCGCCCGGTTGCGTCCGTAATTGGCGTAGCCCGCGATCTTGTCGCCAAACTGGAGAAGCGCGATGCGACTGCCTTTGCGAATGGCGCTTTCCCACCACGCCGGACCGCGGCGGTTGATGAGCTTGTTGAGTTCGGTGCCCGGGATGATGCCCTGATAGGCCGTCCGCCATGCCTCGTCGTGAGTATCCGCGACCGCGCCGGCATCACATGGCTTGGCGCGACGGATTTCGATAAGGACGGTGCTCATGGCGTAATCAAAGCAAGCGATTCCCCGGGCTTCAAGTGCCGAGATTCACTCTTCGTTAACGATGTGGATTATTAGCGCAATCGCGCCGCTCGCGCCATCATTGAGAGCCGAAAAATCGAGGTGTGCTCGCGATCTGGGAAGGCTGTTGCATGCGCGCCACGGTCGCCGGAATTCTTGCGCCGGGCGCGCCGGCGTGCCGCAAATTGCGGCGGTCTGGTCATCCGGGGGGCGACGCGAAGCGTTGACCCTCGCGGAGCAGTCTTCCGTGCCCTTCCGGGATCGTGGCTAGGGGTTGCGGGCGGCGTCCGGCCCCCGGAGGGCTTCACACGCGCTCGGCTTCCTTGCGCCGCTCGTCCTTCTTGCGGTCGTTGGGGTCGAGCAGCTTCTTGCGCAGCCGGATCGATTTCGGCGTCACTTCGACCAGTTCGTCGTCCTCGATGTAGGCGAGCGCCTTCTCCAGCGTCATGGTCATCGGCGGGGTAAGGCGGATGGCTTCGTCGTGGGCGTGGGTGCGAACGTTGGTCAGCTTCTTGCCCTTGAGCACGTTGACTTCCAGGTCGTTGCCGCGGGTGTGCTCGCCGACGATCATGCCGCGATAGACCTTGCGGCCCGGCTCGATCATCATCGCTCCCCGGTCTTCGAGATTCCACAGCGCGTAGGCGACGGCCTCGCCGTCGCCGGTCGACAGCAGGACGCCGTTGCGCCGCCCGGTGATCTCCCCGCGGTGCGCGCCATAGGCGTGGAACACGCGATTCATCACGGCGGTGCCGCGCGTGTCGGTCAGGAGTTCGCCGTGATAGCCGATCAGCCCTCGCGTCGGCGCCTGGAAGATGAGCCGGACCCGCCCGCCGCCCGAGGGGCGCATCTCGATCAGCTCGCCCTTGCGCTCCGACAGCTTCTGCACGACGATCCCGCTGTGCTGCTCATCGACGTCGATGACGACTTCTTCGATCGGCTCGAGCAGTTCGCCGGACGCGCCGTACTGGAACAAGACCTTCGGCCGCGAGACCGAGAGCTCGAACCCTTCGCGCCGCATGGTTTCGATCAGGATGCCGAGCTGCAGCTCGCCGCGGCCGGCGACCTCCATGGAGTCCTTCTCCGCCGATTCGGAAATCCGCAGCGCGACATTGCCCTCGGCCTCGCGCAGCAGGCGCTCGCGTATCACCCGGCTCTGCACCTTGTCGCCCTCGGTGCCGGCCAGCGGGGAATCATTGATGCGGAAGGTCATGGCCAGCGTCGGCGGATCGATCGGCTGCGCCGGCAGCGGCTCATAGACATCGATCGCGCACAGCGTGTGCGCGACGGTCGCCTCCGGCAGGCCGGCGATGGCGACAATGTCGCCGGCAAATCCCTCCTCGATCGGCGCCCGCTCGAGGCCGCGGAAAGCGAGAACCTTGGTCGCACGGCCTTCCTCGACCAGCCTTCCGGTGCGGTCGAGCACCTTGATGGTCTGGTTGGGCTTCACCGAGCCGGAGGAGATGCGGCCGGTGACGACGCGGCCGAGATAGGGATTGGCCTCGAGGATGGTGCCCAGCATGCGGAACGGGCCGTCCTCGACCACCGGCGGCGCGACATGACGGATGATCAGTTCGAACAGCGGCGCCATGCCCCGGTCCTTGGGCCCGGCAGCGTCGGCGGCCATCCAGCCCTGTTTCGCCGAACCGTAGAGGATGGGGAAGTCGAGCTGCTCCTCGCTCGCATCGAGCGCGGCAAAGAGATCGAACACCTCGTTGGCGACTTCGCTGGGGCGCGCGTCCGCCCGATCGACCTTGTTGATGATGACGATCGGCTTGAGCCCCACCTTGAGCGCCTTGGTCACCACGAACTTGGTCTGCGGCAAGGGGCCCTCGGCGGCGTCGACCAGCACCAGCGCGCCGTCCACCATGTTGAGGATGCGCTCGACCTCGCCACCGAAATCGGCGTGGCCGGGCGTATCGACGATATTGATACGGGTGTCCTGCCAGAGGATCGAGGTGACCTTGGACAGGATGGTGATGCCCCGCTCGCGCTCGAGATCGTTCGAATCGAGCGCCCGCTCGGCGACGCGCTGGTTGTCGCGGAAGGCGCCCGACTGCTGCAGCAGGCGGTCGACCAGCGTGGTCTTGCCATGATCGACATGGGCGATGATGGCGATGTTGCGAAGCTTCATGGTGCGGAAGTGAGGCCGTAAACCAAAACGAGCCCCGAGGGGCCCGCGCGTTCAGCAGGGAATATAGTGCGCCGCGGGCGCTTGGCAACGCGCGCCGCTGCCAATCGGCACCATGCCATTGTCACCAAAGCCGGAAGCCGCCGGGTCACTCCGCCGCGATTTTCGTGCCTGATTTCGCCTCAGCTCCGAGATGGTCGAGGAGTACGGCGCGCCGCCCGGCAATGGCGAAGCGAACCTGGTCAAGCGCGAACGAGAAGGACATCTGCACCGCCTGGTCGTACTCCTCGCGCTCGCTCTGGTGGATGATCGCGACGAGCAGTTTGTCGACGTCGACCTCGAGTTGATCGAGCGCCTGCAGCGAGGATGCCGCATGCGCTTTGCGCGTGAGATCGAGCAGGTGCTGCAGCAGCCGCAACCGGCGCGTGCGGCCATTGTTGCGGAAATAGCTGGCGGCGCCGGCAATCGCCGACCCGAACACCGGGAAGATCAGCAAGCCGTAGAAGATGTCGTCGCCGTATTTGTCGAAGAACGATTTTTGATCGTCGCCCAGATAGGCGAGCGCGCCGGGATGAACGATGACGGCGGCATCCTTGTCGGTCGACGGCGCCTCGATCTTGACCTCGCCGGGCAGTTCAGCGGCGAGCGACAGCCGCGACGAATAGATCAGCCGCGCCAGCGACGCGACCTGCTCGTGGCCGAGGCTTTTGCGGGCGACAAGATATTCGGGGAAGCTCAAGGTCTTGAGGCTGTCGTCCGGCGTCGGCGGACCGCCGCCGAACGTGCCGGCGTCGATCTCCAGCGAATCGAAGGCGGGATCGCGCTTGGCGATGCCGTCCGCCTGATCGATGGCGATGAAGCCCGGCGCCTCGTCTTTTGCCGTGGCCGCGGCGACCGCTTCGCCTATGGCGTGGCCGGTCGCGGGCCCGGCGACGAAGATGGCGTCGACTTGCTTGTCGTGGATGGCGCCGATGAGATTTTTTGGATCGATCTGCGAAACCCGCACCTTGTCGGGCGCGACGCCATAATGCTTCAGCACGAGGTCGAGCAAATTCACCGTGGCGTCGCTGCCGGTCACGATGCCGATGCGGTGGCCGGCAAGCTGCGAGACCTTTTCCAGCTTGCCGGAATCTTCGTTCTCGTCGGCCCCGGCGGCCTTTGCTTCCTTGTTGCTCTTCTTGCCCTTCTTCTCCTTGGCGTCCTTGCTCTTCGTCGACTTGGTGTTCTTGCCCTTCGCGGCAGGCTCGCCCGCCGCGAGCGCCGGGACGATGAACGCCATCACATTCTGCCGCATGATGGCGACCACCGGCCAATCCGGCGAGGTGCCGACAGTGCTGGGCAAGATGGCGAGGTCGGCTTTACCGTCGGCAATCGCTTGCGCGCTCTGCGCCGACCCGGCGGTGGCAACGAGCTGGAGCCTGGTCTTATCGCGCTCCTGCACGAATTTTTCCGCCAGAATCTGCACGAGCCTGGCGTCGGCGCCGCCGGCAGGTCCGGCGGCGATCTTCATGACCGTTGCCTTGCTGGTGAAATAAAAAGCCGCCCAGAGGCCGCCGGCGAGGATGACGGTTCCGAGAATCGTCGCCAGCCAGGTGTGCCGCAGAAACATTCGCACCCGGCTGCGCACGATGTGCTCGAGCGACTCGATGCGCATGGTCTTGCCCGATGCACGGCTGGTCGCGGCCAGGGAGGTGAACGCCCTGCCGACGCGGCCGTAGCGCCAGGCGAGCCAAAGCCTCATGGCGAGAGGCGAATGCTGCGAGGGTCCCTCGGGCATGGTTAATCCTATCACGGCCCCGACGTTTTTGCTCTATGACGCCGACTCGGATTCACGCGGCAAACGACCGCCTTGGTTAACTGCGGCAAGGCGTGAATTTGCTCGGCGCTCCGGCTCTGATCGTTAGGCGGCGCGGCGGCCGGAGGACTCCCATGGCCCGATCCGCGTGCCGCCCGGCACCGCGTGATGCAGCATCAGCATCTCGCCGATGGTTTCGGACGTCACCAGTCCGACCAACCGGTCCGCCGCGTCGACGACACCGACCGCCGGCACCGACTTTTCCTGCAACAGCCGGAACGCCTCGTCGAGGCAGGCGCGGCTGTTGACGGTGGGGATGCGTTGGCTCATCGCGTCGGCGACCGGCGCCGTCGGCCCGCGTTCCTTGAGCGCGCGGATCAGGTCGTTGCGCGCGAGCATGCCGAGCGGCCGGCCATGGCCGTCCACCACCGGGAACTCGCCTTGGCTGGTGCGTAGCAGCGTCTCGACGGCGGTGTCGATATGCTCGTCCGGCGCCAGGGTGACGAACTTCGTCACCATCGCGGCGGTCACCGGCACGCCGCGCGACATGGCGCGGATCGCCACCAGATGCGCCTCGGAGGAGGCGGCGAGGTAGACGAAGATGGCGATGAAGATCAAGAGCGGGTTGCCGAACAGGCCGAGAAAACCGAGCGCGAACGCCACCCATTGACCGATGGCGGCGGCGATCTCGGTCGCGCGAACGTAGCCGAACCGTGCAGCAAGCAGCGCGCGGAGCACGCGTCCGCCGTCCATCGGAAAGGCGGGAATCAAATTGAACACCGCCAGGAACAGGTTAACCACGGCGAGCCGGTCGACCATGCTGACATTGTCGCGCTCCAGCACGGCGAGATGTTCGGCGGAAAGATTCGCCCCGGCAAAGGCCACGAGCAGGAGCGCGATGACGACGTTGACGGTCGGTCCGGCGATGGCGACGAGAAATTCCTGGCTTGGCTTTTCCGGGATGCGCTCGAGCCGCGCCACGCCGCCGATCGGCAGCAGGATCACGTCGGGCGTCCTCACCCCGAAGGCGCGTGCCGTGAAGATGTGCCCAAATTCGTGCAACAACACGCACAGGAACAACAGGACGATGAACAACGAGACGTTCAAGGCCGCCTGCGAGCCCGCCGAGACGTAGTTCACGCCGAAAATCCACGCCAGGAACAGGAGGAAAGTGATGTGGATGCGCACCGCCGTGCCGGCGACCGACCCGATGTTCAGGGACCATGACATGGCTGCCTCGCGGGAACCTCGCGCGTTGCCGCGCAGCTTGCTAGGTAGTGATCGCGCCGCCGATTTACGAGAGCGGCGTCCGCCGAGATCGTTCTTACCGATGGAGTTTGGACATGGCGCAAAAACTCTCCGGCGAGGCGCGCAAGGCCGCACTCGCCCGGCTCAGGGGCTGGAGCGAGGTCGCCGGCCGCGACGCGATCAGCAAGAAATTCGTCTTCGCCGATTTCAACGCGGCTTTCGGCTTCATGGCGCGGGTCGCCCTGGTGGCGGAAAAACTCGATCATCACCCCGAATGGTCCAATGTCTACAGGACCGTCGAGGTGACGCTGTCGACGCACGACGCCGGCGGCCTGACCGAGCTCGACGTCAGGCTCGCCGACGCGATGGACAAGTTCGCGGGCTGACTGAAGCAAGCGTGCTCGGCTGCTGCACGGTGCGCTCCAGCGCTGCGACGACAGTCACGGCCTGAGCACGATTTTTCCCATGACCTTGCGGTCGGTGATCGCCTTAAGCGCCGCGGCAATATCGGCGAGCGGATAGACCGCGTGCACATGCGCGCTGAGCTTGCCTTCGGCGCACCAGCGCACGATGTCGGTCATCAGCGCGCGCTGGGCCTCGGGCTCGCGCCTCGTCCACGCGCCCCAGAGCACGCCGCGAATGTCGGAGCTCTTGAGCAGAACGAGATTGAGCGCAAGCTTTGGAATTTCTCCCGCGGCGAATCCGATCACGAGATAGCGGCCCTCCCAGGCGAGCGCGCGCACCGCCGGCTCCGCATAGGGGCCGCCGACCGGATCATAGACGACGTCGATGCCGTGTTCGCCGCCGACCCGCTTCAGCGCGCCGCGCAGGTCTTCACTGGCGTAGTTCACCACGTCGTCGGCGCCGTGGGATCGCGCGAATGCGAGCTTTTCGTCCGAGGAAGCGCAGGCGATGACGCGCGCACCCAGAATCTTGCCGATCTCGATCGCCGCGATGCCAACGCCGCCGGAGGCACCGAGCACGGCAAGCGTCTCGCCAGGCTTCAGGCCGGCGCGCCGGCTCAGCGCGTAAAGCCCGGTGCCATAGGTCACGGTGAGGCCGGAGGCGCGCTCGAAGTCGACTCCGTCGGGAAGCTTGACCAGCTGCTGCGCCGGTACGGCGACGCTTTCGCGCGCCGCCCCCGACCCGATGGAGCCGACGACCCGGTCGCCGGGCGCAATTCCGGTAACGCCGGCGCCGACGCTCTCGACCACGCCTGCGAATTCGGCTGCGGGCGAAAAGGGAAACGGCGGCTTGTTCTGGTATTTGCCGGCGATGATCAGCAGATCGAAGAAGTTGAGCGCGGCGGCCTTGACCCGCACGACCGCCTCGCCGGGCTCGGCGACCGGCGGCGGGATATCGGCGAATTCGAGTTCGTCCGGGCCGCCGAAATGGGTGCAGAGGATCGCTTTCATGATGACCTTGTCGTTTGCAGGCGAGCGCAAGGGCGCGCGCCCGGAATCCATAAACACGGAACATGCGGTTGTTGGAAGTAGGCAGGCGCTCTCTCAGGAGCGGCATTCGTCAGTTTGCCAAACCCGACGCCGCATGATGCTACACCTCTAAGGGCCGGCCGCCGTTGCCGATTTCGTTCCCTCCCCGCCGGAAATGGGCTAAGCTTCAAAGCTCCGGATTGAATTTCAGCGCTTAACCCGCGAGGCCCGATGCATATTCATCGACGATGGCGGCTGATCCTCTCGCTGCTTATTGCAGCAGCGTTTGCCGCTCCGGTGTTCGCCCAGCAGGCCGGGGAGTCCTCCACACCGGCGGCGCCGGCCACCGGGGCCCCTCCCGCCGCTCCCGCGAAAAAACTCCCGCGGCAGAAACCGCCGGCCGCGCCGGCTGCGACAGCGCCGGCTGCGACAGCGCCGGCCACGCCGCCTGCGGCGGTCACCGGCGGGGTGAAGCCGACGCTGCTCGGCCAGTACGGCGATTGGGGCGCTTATGCGGCCTCGCCCGGCGGCAAGAAGGTCTGTTTCGCGATCGCCAAGCCCGCGTCATCCGAGACCAATCCGCCCAATCGGCCGCGCAATCCATCCTACTTGTTCATTTCCTCGCGGCCGGCAGACAAGGTGAGCAACGAGGTGTCGATCATCATCGGCTACCCGTTCAAGGCGAATGCCGAGGCGACGGTTGAGGTCGGCTCGACCTCGTTTGCGCTCTACACCCAGCAAGACGGCGCCTGGATCAAGAATGCGGCGGAAGAGACCCGCCTGGTCGACGCCATGCGCGCGGGTCAGAACGCGGTGGTGAAGGGCGTCTCCGCCAAAGGAACGAAATCGGCCGACACCTTCTCCCTTCGCGGGCTCAGCCAAGCCCTAGACCGCGTCGACCAGGACTGCAGGTAGCGATGTCGCGGGGCGTCCCGGGCGAGCGGCAATCACTCACCGCAGAATGAAGGCCAGCCCTATCGGCAACCCGATGTCCGCCCCATCTATGCCGGAGACGCACTGGCGCCTTTTTCATCCGGATCGATCATGACTGTTCCGCTTGCCGCCACCGAGCCGCAGGCTCTCGTATCGGTCGCTGCCATCGAAAAGCGGCCGCTCGAATACTATGTCGCGCCGGCAAAACCCTCGCTGGTCGGGCTTTCGCGCGCCGCGCTCGCCGAGGCGCTCGATGGCATCGGCGTGGCGCCGGCGCAGCAGCGCATGCGCATGCAGCAGATCTGGCACTGGCTTTATGTGCGCGGTGCGCAAGACTTCGACGAGATGACCACCCTGTCAAAGGAGCTGCGGGCGGAACTGGCGCAGCGCTTCACGCTTGCACGCCCCGAAGTCGCGGTCGAGCAGGTCTCCGCCGACGGCACGCGCAAGTGGCTGTTGCGCCTCCCGGGCGAGATCGACGGCCGACCGCACGAGGTCGAATGCGTCTACATTCCCGAAGCCGATCGCGGCACGCTATGCATTTCCAGCCAGGTCGGCTGCACGCTCAATTGCTCGTTCTGCCACACCGGCACGCAGCGCCTCGTCCGCAATCTTACCGCGGGCGAGATCGTCGGCCAGGTCATGCTCGCGCGTGACCGTCTCGGCGATTGGACCGGCAGTGGTGCATCGCATCCCGCGCTTTCGCGGAAGTGTGATCAGGAAGGCCGCAAGCGCCTCATCTCCAACATCGTCGTGATGGGGATGGGCGAGCCGCTGTACAATTTCGAAGCGGTGCGCGACGGCCTCAATATCGTGGCCGACGGCGACGGCTTAAGCGTTTCCAAGCGCCGGATCACGCTGTCGACATCGGGCGTGGTGCCCAATATCGCCCGCGCGGGGGCGGAGATCGGCGTCATGCTCGCGGTCTCGCTGCATGCCGTCACCGACGCGCTGCGTGATGAGCTTGTCCCGCTCAACCGCAAATATCCGCTGCGGCAGTTGCTCGACGCCTGCCGCAACTACCCGGGCCTTTCCAACGCGCGGCGCATCACCTTCGAATACGTCATGCTCAAGGGCGTCAACGACTCGCTCAGCGACGCCAGAGCGCTGGTGCGCCTGGTCAAGGGCATTCCCGCCAAGATTAACCTCATCCCGTTCAATCCCTGGCCGGGGACGCGGTACGAATGCTCCGACTGGGAGCAGATCGAGAAGTTCTCCGAAGTCGTCTTCAATGCTGGCTACGCGTCGCCCGTGCGCACCCCGCGCGGCCGCGACATTCTCGCCGCCTGCGGCCAGCTCAAGAGCGCGACGGAAAAGCTCTCTGCCCGCGAGCGCCTCGCCTTGCGCGCCATGGCGATGACGGATTGACGCCGGTCATGGGCATTGTCGTCCGCATCCTGGCGATCATCCTCGCCTATGTCCTGGCCTGCGTCGCCGCCTCGATCGTGCTCACCATCGGCACGCTTACGCCGGAATGGGACGAGCTCACGGCGATCGGCCTGCAATCGGCGGCGGTGTGGTCGGTCGTCGGCGTCGGCGCCGCCGTCATTTCGACCATCGCCATGCTGCCGGCGCTGCTGGTCATCGCGCTGGCGGAAGGTTTTGCCTGGCGCTCGATCCTCGTCTATGCCGCGCTCGGCGGCGTGCTGGCGCTGGCGCTGTCTTACGGTCTCGATTTTGCCGGCTATGTCGGCGAGCCGGACAGCCACCTGGCGCGCGAGCGCGAGGTGCTCGCCGCTTCCGGCATCGCCGGCGGTCTCGTCTATTGGCTTTTCGCCGGGCGCAGGGCAGGGTCCTGGAAGCGATGACGCAAGTCGAATATCCCTCGAGCCGGCGCGCATGAATCCGACCGGGCTTGCCGTCGCGCTTGCCGTCGCCGTCGCGGTCGGCTTGATATTCGGCGTTTTCCCATGGCTCGACCTTAAGATCGCCGGGCTGTTCTTCGACCCGCCGGTGGGCATATTCGCGGTCCAGGCGCAGCCCTGGGCATCCCATTCGCGCGACGCCGCGCGTGGTCTGGTCACGCTCCTCTCCGCGCCGGCCTTCCTCGCCATTTTTGGCAAGCTCGTCCTGCCGCGGCGGCGCATGCTGATCAAAGGCCGCGCCGCCGTGCTCCTGACGGTGGCGCTCGCGCTCGGCCCCGGCATCCTCGCCAACACGCTCCTCAAGGATCATTGGGGACGAGCGCGTCCGATCGACGTCACCGAATTCGGCGGCACCGACCGTTTTACGCCGTGGTGGGATCCGCGTGGCCCTTGTCCGAACAATTGTTCGTTCATTGCCGGTGAGCCGTCGGGCGCGTTCTGGACGCTGGCGCCGGCCGCGCTGGCGCCGCCGCAATGGCGCGCGCTTGCCTATGCGGGAGCGCTTGCTTTCGGCGCCGCGATCAGCGTGCTGCGGCTGGCGGCCGGGGCGCATTTTTTCACCGACACGGTGTTCGCCGGCGTGTTCATGTTTCTTTTGGTATGGACGCTGCACGGCCTGATCTATCGCTGGAGAGCGACGCGGATCGCCGACCAGACGATCGAGGACGGGCTCGCGCAGGCGGGAGAGGCGATGCGCGCAACGCTCGCCGCGTTGCTGCGCCGGCTCGGCGGAGGCACCAGCAAGAGCCCCTGAGCGCCTGCGGCCGTTCCGGCGGCTCCCGCTGTCCGAACCGGTTGCGCCGCTCCCACGCGCGCCTATAGTCCGCGCGCATTGTGCGCGCCAGGCAGGATTTTCCCATGGTCAAGGATGAGGTGAAGCAGGCTGGAGTGAAAAAAGTCGTGCTCGCCTATTCCGGCGGGCTCGACACTTCGATCATCCTCAAATGGCTGCAGACCACCTATGGCTGCGAGGTCGTCACCTTCACCGCCGATCTCGGCCAGGGCGAGGAATTGGAGCCGGCGCGGGAAAAGGCGCTTACGCTCGGCATCAAGCCACAAAACATCTTCGTCGAGGATTTGCGCGAGGAATTCGTACGCGACTATGTGTTCCCGATGTTCCGCGCCAACGCGCTCTACGAGGGAGAATATCTCCTCGGCACCTCGATTGCGCGGCCGCTCATCGCCAAGAAGCAGATCGAGATCGCCGAGAAGGTCGGCGCCGACGCCGTCGCCCATGGCGCGACCGGCAAAGGCAACGACCAGGTGCGCTTCGAGCTTTCCTATTACGCGCTCAAACCCGACGTGAAGGTCATCGCGCCGTGGCGCGAATGGCAGTTCCGCTCGCGCGAAGCGCTCATCGCGTTTGCCGAAGAGAACCAGATCCCGATCGCCAAGGACAAGCGCGGCGAGGCGCCGTTCTCGACCGACGCCAATTTGCTGCACACCTCCTCCGAGGGCAAGGTGCTGGAGAATCCGGCCGAGGAGGTGCCGGACTACGTCTATTCGCGGACCGTCGACCCCGAACGGGCGCCGGACGAGCCGGCCTATGTCACGGTCGATTTCGCGCGCGGCGATGCGGTCGCGGTCGACGGCAAGGCGATGTCGCCCGCTGCGCTGCTCGCGCATCTCAATACGCTCGGCCGGCGCCACGGCATCGGCCGTCTCGACCTGGTCGAGAATCGCTTCGTCGGCATGAAGTCGCGCGGCATGTACGAGACGCCGGGCGGGACCGTCCTGCTCGCCGCCCATCGCGGCATCGAGCAGATCACGCTCGATCGCGGCGCCGCGCATCTCAAAGACGAGCTGATGCCGAAATATGCCGAGCTGATCTATTACGGCTTCTGGTTCGCGCCCGAGCGCGAATTGCTGCAGGCGGCGATCGACAAGAGCCAGGAATTCGTGACCGGACGGGTGCGCTTGAAGCTCTACAAGGGCGGCGTCGCCGTGGTCGGCCGCGAGAGCAAATATTCGCTCTACGATCAGGACCTGGTGACGTTCGAGGACGGTAAGGTCGCCTACGATCAGCGCGACGCCGAGGGCTTCATCAAGCTCAACGCGCTGCGGCTGCGCACGCTGGCGCAGCGCAGGCGCAAATTGAAGCTTTGAGCGCCGGGAAGCGATCGATGTGGTCGAGCATGGTGGCGTTCACACCTGCCGCTCGACCATGATCCGCTTTAGCTCGGCGATCGCCTTTGCCGGGTTGAGGTGCTTGGGGCAGGCCTTGGAGCAGTTCAGAATGGTGTGGCAGCGATAGAGGCGGAATGGATCTTCAAGATTGTCGAGCCGCTCGCCGGTCGCCTCGTCGCGCGAGTCGGTGATCCAGCGGTAGGCCTGCAACAGCGCCGCCGGACCGAGATAACGCTCGGGATTCCACCAATAGCTCGGGCAGGACGTCGAGCAGCACGCGCACAGGATGCACTCGTAGAGCCCGTCGAGCTTTTCCCGGTCTTCGTGGCTCTGCTTCCATTCCTTCTCCGGCGTCGGCGAGGAGGTGTGCAGCCACGGCTCGATCGAGGCGTGCTGGGCGTAGAAATGGGTCATGTCGGGGACCAAGTCCTTGACCACCGCCATGTGCGGCAGCGGATAGACGCGGATCGGTCCTTTGATGTCGCTCATCGCCTTGGTGCAGGCGAGCGTATTGGTGCCGTCGATGTTCATCGAACAGGAGCCGCAAATGCCCTCGCGGCAGGAACGGCGGAAGGTCAGCGTCGGGTCGATGTTGTTCTTGATCCACATCAGCCCGTCGAGAACCATCGGTCCGCAATCACTGGTGTCGACGAAATAGGTGTCGATGCGCGGGTTTTTGCCGTCTTCCGGATCCCAGCGATAGATGCGGTATTCGCGCTCGGTGCGCGCTTTGGCCCGACGCGGCCAGATCTTGCCCTCGGTGATCTTGGAATTTTTCGGCAGCGTGAACTGGACCATTAGAAATCCTCAATAGACCCGCGCCTTGGGCTCGATATAGGCGACGTCGTTGGTCAGCGTATAGGTGTGCACCGGCCGGTAATCGATGGTCACCTTGCCGGTTTCGGTATCGAGCCACGCCAAGGTGTGCTTCATCCAGTTCTTGTCGTCGCGATTGGGGAAATCCTCGCGCGCATGGGCGCCGCGGCTTTCGGTGCGATTGGCCGCGGAATCCATGGTCACGACGGCCTGCTCGATCAAATTGGCGAACTCCAGCGTCTCGATCAGGTCGGAGTTCCAGATCAGCGACCGGTCGGTGACCCGCAGGTCGGAGACGCCGGACAGCACCTCGTGGATCAGCTTGGAGCCTTCCTGCAGCACTTGCCCGGTGCGGAAGACTGCGCAATTGCTCTGCATCACCTGCTGCATCTTGGCGCGCAGTTGCGCGGTCGGCGTGCCGCCGGAGGCGTGGCGGAATTTGTCGAGGCGCGACAGCGGACGCTCGGCGGAATCCTTCGGCAGCTCCGGCTGCTTGTCGTCCGGAGTGAGGATTTCTTTGCAGCGCTGCGCCGCCGCGCGACCGAACACGACGAGATCGATCAGCGAGTTGGAGCCGAGCCGGTTGGCGCCGTGGACCGAGACGCAGGCCGCCTCGCCCAGCGACATCAGGCCGGGCACCACGTGGTCGGGATTGCCGTTTTTCTTGATCAGCGCCTCGCCGTGATAGTTCGTGGCGATGCCGCCCATGTTGTAATGGGCCGTCGGCACGATCGGCACCGGCTCCCGCGTGAGGTCGACGCCGGCGAAGATGTGCGCGGACTCGGTAATGCCCGGAAGCCGTTCGGCGATGATCTTCGGGTCGAGATGGTCGAGATGGAGGAAGATGTGGTCCTTCTTCGGCCCGACGCCGCGCCCTTCGCGGATTTCAATGGTCATCGCGCGGGAGACCACGTCGCGCGAGGCGAGGTCCTTGGCCGAGGGCGCGTAGCGCTCCATGAAGCGTTCGCCGTTGGCGTTGACCAGATAGGCGCCTTCGCCGCGCGCACCCTCGGTGATCAGGCAGCCGGCGCCGTAAATCCCGGTCGGATGAAACTGCACGAACTCCATGTCCTGCAACGGCAGGCCGGCGCGCAGCACCATGGCGTTGCCGTCGCCCGTTTGCGTGTGTGCGCCGGTGCACGATGCATAGGCCCGGCCATAGCCGCCGGTGGCGATGACGGTCATCTGCGCGCTGAAGCGGTGGATCGCGCCGTTGTCGAGATTGATCGCGACGACGCCGCGGCAGCGGCCTTCGTCGTCCATCATCAGGTCGATGGCGAAATATTCGACGAAGAATTCCGCCGAATGGCGCAGCGCCTGGCCGTACATCGTATGCAGCATGGCATGGCCGGTGCGGTCGGCGGCGGCGCAGGTGCGCTGCGCGGTGCCCTTGCCGTAATGCGTGGTCATGCCGCCGAACGGTCGCTGATAGATCCTGCCGTCTTCCCGGCGCGAGAACGGCAGCCCCCAATGTTCCAGCTCGTAGACCGCCTCCGGCGCGTTGCGGCACAGATATTCGATGGCGTCCTGGTCGCCGAGCCAGTCCGAGCCCTTGACGGTGTCGTACATGTGCCAGCGCCAGTCGTCCTCGCCCATATTGCCGAGCGCGGCGGCGATGCCGCCCTGCGCCGCTACGGTGTGCGAGCGGGTCGGGAACACCTTGGTGATGCAGGCGGTGCGCAATCCCGCTTCGCTGCAGCCGACGACGGCGCGCAAACCGGCGCCGCCGGCGCCGATGATGACGACGTCAAAGGCGTGGTCCTCGATCGGATAGGCGCGGCCGTTGATGGCGGGAGCCGCGTCTGCTCCGTTCGCTCCGCTTGATGCCATGCTCACACTCCGAACGACATTTTGAGAATAGCGTAGACGGCGGTCAGGCCGACCGCCCAGCAGTAGAACGTGTTGGCCAGCAACAGCGTCAGCTTCAGCGACTCGTTCGGCACGTAATCCACCAGGATCTCCTGCATGCCGATCTTCATGTGGATGACCGTGCAGACGATGAAGAGAAGCATGATGACGGCGACGAGCGGCGAGCCGAGGATTTGCGCCGTCGCGGCCTGATTGCGTCCGAGCAACAGCATGCCGATGATGATCGCCACGACCGTGAGCGGGATGCCGGCGACCGAGGTCACCCGCTGCAGCCAGAAGTCCTCGGTCCCCGATTTCGCCGCCCCGCGCCCGCGGACCCGCGACAGCGGGGTGCGAAAATGCTTCGGCGCGATGGCGCTCATCGTGAGCCTCCCATGGCGAGGTAGCTGATCACTGCGACAATGAGGGTGAGCGCAAGCGAACCGATGATGGTCGCGGCCGCGAGCCATTCGCGCTCCTGCGGGCCAAAGCCGCGACCGGTGTCCCAGATCAGGTGGCGCACGCCGCCGAGCATGTGGTGGATGAGCGCCCAGGTGTATCCGAGTATGATGAGCTGCCCGATGATCGTCCCACTGAGCCACTGGAACTTGGCGTAGGCATTCGGTCCCGACGCGGCGGCAAGCAGCCACCAGGCGAGCAGCAGCGTGCCGAAATAGAGGGCAAAGCCACTGATCCGATGCATGCCCGACATCAGCATCGTCAGTGGCAGGCGATAGATTTGCAGGTGCGGCGACAACGGCCGCTCGGCGGGGGCCCTGGTTTCGGCCATCGTGATTGTTCCAATTCGCTCGACGGGCGTCGAGCTGGGGATCGTTCCTATCCAATCCGCGGGCGTACCGCAATGTCGCGGCGCGCGGAGTTGACGCGCCGACGCATTTGTCGCTTCGCGATAAGCGAAAGAATAGGGATTGAAATACCACGCTGCAATCGGCATTCTGTGAAGTCTGACTTCGCCAAATGCGAAGGTACCACTCATGCGCTTCGATCTCGCCGATCTCAGCCTGTTTCGCCACGTGGTCGAGGCAGGAAGCATCACGCGCGGCGCTGCGCGCGTGCATCTTGCGCTTGCCGCCGCTTCGACGCGCATTCGCAAAATGGAAAAGACGCTCGGCGCCGCGCTGCTGACGCGCGAACGCCACGGCGTCGCCCCGACGCAGGCGGGACGCACGCTGCTGCAGCATGCGCGGGCAATCCTGCGCGAGGCGGAGCGGCTGCACGAGGATCTCGGCGCTTATGGCGGCGGCCTGGCCGGTCAGATCCGGGTTTTCTCGAACACCAACGCGCTCACCGAGTTCCTGCCGGAGGCGCTGAGCTCGTTTCTGTCAGCGCATCCGAACGTCAGCGTCGATCTGGAGGAGCGTCTGAGCGACGAGATCGTCGGCTTGATCGCCGAAGGCGTGGCCGACCTCGGCATCGTCGCCGGCACGGTCGATGCCGGCGCGCTCGCCACTTTTCCGTTCCGCCGCGACCGCTTCGTGCTTGTGGTCGCGCGCGAGCATCAATTGGCGAAGCGCGCGAAGATCGGCTTTGAAGAGCTGCTCGAGCGCGACTTCGTCGGGCTCGATCGCGCCAGCGCCCTGCAGCGCTTCCTCGCTGGCAAGGCGGCGCGCATCGGCCGGCCGCTGCGGCTGCGCGTGCAATTGCGCAGCTTCGATGCCGTCTGTCGCCTGGTCGAATGCAAGGTCGGCATCGGCATCGTGCCGGAGACGACCGCGCGCCGCGTCATGCGGACCATGGCGATTGCGATCGTGCCGCTGACCGACTCCTGGGCGGTTCGCGATTTGACGATCTGCGTCCGCAGCATGAATGAGCTGCCGCTCTATGCGCGGCGACTGGTCGAGCATTTGCGGGCGAAAGCCTAGAGCATGATCCGGAAAAGTGGAGACCGGTTTTCCGAAAAGATCATGCTCCACTAAGGAAAAATAGAGCGCGATCGATTCAGCCTGAAGCCGTCGCGCTCCAGCGGCGGCGTCACTTTACCATCAGCACCCAATAATCGAGATCGAGCAGGACCGCGGGATCGTAGTCCTCGCCGGATTTGAGCGGAAAGTCGTTGCAGGGGCGGTCGCGCGTCGCGATGGTGCGCAGCCGCAACGCCCCGACGTCCTGCCGCCCGGGCAGTTCGGATTTTGCCAAGACTTCCGACCAGGCGAACACGGTGCCGCCGGCAAAGAGCGGCGCGACATGGCGGCCGCCATTGATGGCGGCAACGTGGAACGCGTTGGCAAGCCCGTTGAAGCTGAGCGAACGCGCGAGCGAGATCACGTGGCCGCCATAGATCAGCCGGCGGCCGAAGCGGCCCTTGCCTTCGGTGTATTGGTTGAAATGCACCCGTGCCGTGTTCTGGTAGAGCCTGGTCGCGATCTGGTGCTCGGCCTCTTCCACGGTCAAGCCGTCGACGTGATCGATGCGCTCGCCGACCGCATAATCGGCGAAGCGATGCGGACTTCCCGACAGCGCGGTATCGTAGGCCGACGGCACGAGCGGCGGGCAGGCCTCGCCCAAGTCTTCGGGATCGAGCACCGTTTGCAGGTTCGGCACGTGATCGCCGGGCGCCGGCGCGGCTTCATCGCCTTTGCGCACCATCACCCAGCGGACATAGTCGAGCACGACCGCGCCGTCCGCCGTCGAGCCGGTGGTGTGCACATAGACGATGCCGGTCTTGCGGCTCGAATTCTCCTTGAGCCCGATGACCTCGGAGCGCGCGCTCAGTGTGTCGCCCGGATAGACCGGTTTGCGGAAAAAGCAGCCGGCATAACCGAGATTGGCGACGGCATTGAGCGAGATGTCGGCAACGGTCTTGCCGAAGACGATGTGGAAGACGAGGAGATCGTCGATCGGCGCGCGCGGATAGCCAATAGCCTGCGCGAACGCGTCCGAGGACTGCACCGCGAAGCGCGCCCCGAACAGCCCGGTATAGAGCGCGACGTCGCCGCTCGTGACCGTGCGCGGTGTGGCGTGATGGATCACCTGTCCGATGCGGAAATCCTCGAAATAATTGCCGGGACTGGTCTTCGACATCGGCAATTCCCCTCGCGCCAGCGCCCGGCGTTTCCTGCCCGGTTCATATCGCACCGCCGCCGGCCGCGAAAGCGGCGCGGCTTCGGCGATCGGTGTTCACGCGGGTGTGAGAGCGCGGCTGAAACCCGCGCGCCGCGTCGCCGTATCTCGCAGCGACGACGCGCAGAAGCGCGTTCGTTTTCCGCAGGCGGCGCGCGCCGCCAAGACTCAACGGCAAAGTGTCAACGACCAATATGGAGCCCATCATGTCCAAGCGTTCCGTTTTGCTTGCTGCGGTGGCGGTCTTCGCGCTGAGCGCGACTGCCGCCCCTTCGCTCTACGCGGCCATGTCGGAGAAGACGGTGAATGTCGGCGGCGCGCCGATGTATCCGTCGAAGAACATCATCCAGAACGCGGTCAACTCCAAGGACCACACGACCCTGGTGGCGGCGGTGAAGGCCGCCGGCCTGGTCGATACCTTGTCGGGGCCCGGGCCGTTCACCGTGTTCGCGCCGACCAACGACGCCTTCGCCAAGCTGCCGTCCGGCACGGTCGATAATTTGCTCAAGCCGGAGAACAAGGGCGCGCTGACCGCGGTGCTGACCTATCACGTCGTTGCCGGCCAAATGACCGCCGTCAACCTGATGAAGGCGGTCAAGGACGGCGAGGGCGTGGCCAAGCTGAAGACCGTCGCCGGCGCCGACCTGATCGTCAAGCAGGCCGGCCCCGGCAAACTCACCGTCACCGACGCCAAGGGCGACGTCGCCACGGTCACGATCGCCGATGTGCTGCAGTCGAACGGCGTGATCCACGTCATCGACACCGTGCTGCTGCCGATGTGAGGCTCGAGCATGATCCGGAAAAGTGCAAACCGGTTTTCCGAAAAGATCATGCTCAACTAAAGAAATAGAGCGCGATCGGTGCAACCTGAAGCGATTGCGCTCCAATGTTGCGTGACGCTTCCTCTCCCCGCCTGGCGGGGAGAGGCTCTTCATGCGCTCACGCGCCCGTGTTGCCGCCTTGCGCCGGGCGTGACGCGAATGTGAGGCGCTTGCGCGCCGGCATTTTGTTATAGGTCCGCGATGTCGAACGATGCCATGACGATGGAAGCCGCAACGAACCCGCCCGTGCTGGCCGATAGCGCCAGGGGGCCGGTCATCCACCCGCGCTGGGTGCGCGTGACCCACTGGATCAATGCGCTCGCCATGCTGCTGATGATCGGCTCGGGCTGGCAGATTTACGACGCCGCGCCGCTGTTTGGCTTCGAATTCTCACCGCACATCGCGCTCGGCGGATGGCTCGCCGGCGCGCTGATGTGGCACTTCGCCGCCATGTGGCTTTTGCTGATCAACGGCCTCGTCTATGGCGCGCTCGGCATTCTCAGCGGCCGTTTCCGTCGCAAGCTCTTCCCGATCCGCCCGCGCGAGGTTCTGCGCGATCTTTCCGCCGCGCTGCGCGGCCGCCTCGCGCACGACGATCTTGCGGTCTACAACGCGGTGCAGAAGTTGCTCTACCTCGGAATTCTGCTCACCGGCGTGGTGATCGTGCTGTCCGGCCTGTCGATCTGGAAGCCGGTGCAATTCCAGGCCCTCACCGCCTTCTTCGGCGGCTACAATACCGCGCGTTACGTGCACTTCGCCGCGATGACGGCGATCGTGACGTTCCTGTGCGTGCACGTCACGCTCGCCGTGCTGGTGCCGACGAGTCTTCGCGCGATGATTGCGGGCCGCTGAGAGCGAGGAACAACATGTCCAGCAAGCGCAAGCCGGCGGCCGGCGTCGATGTGAAACTGCTGATCAAGGACGCGGCGAAACTGTTGCCGGAGCCGTCGCGGCGGCTGTTCCTGCGCGGGGCCGGCAGCCTCGGCGCGCTCGCGCTGCTCTCGGGCTGCGACATCATCGACGGCGATACCGCCGAGAAGGCGCTAGGCGTCGTCTCGCGCTTCAACGACCGCGTGCAGGCCTTGTTGTTCAACCCGAACACGCTGGCGCCGACCTATCCGGAGAGCATGATCACACGGCCGTTTCCATTCAACGCCTATTACCACGAGGATGAAGCGCCGGACATCGACGGGGAGACCTATCAACTCGAGATCGGCGGGCTGGTCGGCAACAAGAAGCCGTGGACTCTCCCCGAACTCTATAAGCTGCCCGAGGTTTCGCAGATCACGCGCCATGTCTGCGTCGAGGGCTGGAGCGCGATCGGCTCCTGGCAGGGCGTGAAGCTGTCCGATTTCCTCAAGCTGATCGGCGCCGACTTGACCGCCAAATATGTCTGGTTCCAGTGCGCGGAAGGATATTCGACCACGATCGATATGCCGAGCGCGCTGCATCCGCAGACGCAGTTGACGCTCAAGTTCGATCGCCAGATCCTGCCGACCGCCTACGGCTTCCCGATCAAGATCCGCATCCCGACCAAGCTCGGCTTCAAAAACCCGAAATACGTCACCGCCATGTGGGTGCAGAACAACGACGCCGGCGGCTATTGGGAAGACAAGGGCTACAACTGGTTCAGCGGGCTGTGATGCCCGTTCCGGTCAGGCCCCGGATCATTTCTTTCGAAACGTCTTAAAGGAAATGCCCCGGCCCCAGTTGCGTCTGCGGCCGCGCTACCTGCGCGGCGACACCAAGGGCGCCACGCAGGGATCGATCATTTCCATTTGCCATGAGCCGGTCCGGTCATTAGAGCATGATCCGGAAAAGTGGAACGTCGGTTTTCCGAAAAGATCATGCTTCACTAACGAAAACTCGAGCGCGATCGCTTCAACTGAAGCGATTTCGCTGCAGCACTTCGTTCGCAAACCAGCAATTCGAGGCAGCTTCTCATGCCCGTATTCAAGCTCCTTCTCCTCCCCGGCGATGGCATCGGGCCGGAGGTGATGGCCGAGGTGAAACGGCTGCTCGGCTTCTTGGCCAAGAAGGGGATCGCGACTTTCGCGACCGAGGAGGCGCTGGTCGGCGGCTGCTGCTACGACGCCCACGGCGTCGCCATCACCGAGGAGACCATGGCCAAGGCGCACGCCGCCGACGCCGTTATTTTCGGCGCCGTCGGCGGGCCGAAATGGGACAAGGTGCCTTACGACGTGCGCCCCGAGGCCGGGCTCCTGCGCCTGCGCAAGGACCTCGGCCTGTTTGCCAATATCCGGCCGGCGATCGCTTACCCGGCGCTGGCGGATTCCTCGAGCCTCAAGCGCGAGGTGGTGGAGGGGCTCGACATCATCATCCTGCGCGAGCTCACCGGCGGCGTCTATTTCGGCGAGCCGAAGACCATCACCGATCTCGGCAACGGCCAGAAGCGCGCCATCGACACGCAGGTCTACGACACCTACGAGATCGAGCGCATCGCGCGCGTCGGCTTCGAGCTGGCGCGCAAGCGGCGCAACAAGGTCACCTCGATGGAGAAGCGCAATGTGATGAAGACCGGCGTGCTCTGGCACGAGGTCGTCGAGGAGCTGCATGCACGCGAGTACAAGGACGTTGAGCTCGAGCACATGTTGGCGGACGCCGGCGGCATGCAGCTCGTGCGCTGGCCGAAGCAATTCGACGTCATCCTCACCGACAATCTGTTCGGCGACATGCTCTCCGACGTGGCGGCGATGCTGACCGGCTCGCTCGGCATGCTGCCGTCGGCATCGCTCGGCGAAATCGACGCCAAGAGCAAACGGCGCAAGGCGCTCTACGAGCCGGTGCACGGCTCGGCGCCCGACATCGCCGGCAAGGGCATGGCCAATCCGATCGCCATGCTCGCTTCCTTCGGCATGGCGATGCGCTATTCGTTCGACATGGCCAAGGCGGCCGACCTCCTCGACGCGGCCATCGCCGGCGCGCTCGCCAAGGGGCTGCGCACCGCCGATATCAAGTCGGAGGGCTGCAAGACCGTGAGCACCGCCGAGATGGGCGCGGCGATCGTCGGCGAACTGGAAACGCTCACGGCGTGACCGCGGCCGCGCGCGCCGGCGCGCCGGCGTGGGTCGCTGACTGGTGTCGGTATCAGAACGGGTTGTTCTGATTCCATCCAGGAATGAGGAACGGCTGCGCGAGCGGGACGCCGCCGATCCCGGCGCGGTCGGGCCCGAAATACCAATAGGGCCGGCCGGGATCTCCGTCGGGCGGGAATGCGTAGTCCATGTGGCTGCCATACCCCACCGGCACTTCGGTTCCCGGATTGAGGTAGGAGCGCCGGGGGACGACGATAACCGTCGTGCTGCCGTCGGGATTGTGGATGATCGTCTGCGTCGGTTGGATCACCGTTCCGCTCGCCGACCGCGCTACCTCAGGCTGAGGCTTCTTCTTCGTCGTCGCCGCGTCGGCGGAGCCGGCCGCGACCACGGCTGCGGCAAGGGCGGCAAGACTCACGGCAAATGCGCGCATGGCTCCTCGCTTTTCACCCGCTGCAATCTAGCCGGGCTGTGCCGGGCGGAATAGCCTCCCTGGCAATGGATTACAGCGCTCCGGTTCCGGCGGAAACTTGGCGCCCGTTCGCGCCAATCAGTGCACGACCGGTCGAATGCTGTCTAACCCGATGGTATGATTGAATAAATAACGAAGCCGGGCAGCAAAAGCTTGGCAAATGACGCGCCGAGGCATTTCGATGTTCACGCGACGACGAAGCCTGCTCAGGGCGACCGGTGCGGGCACCGCCCTTGCCGCGGGCGGGATCGGCCTGCCGGCGCTTGCGGCCCTCGCGGCCGCCGCCACCGTCGCGTTGGCCGAGGAAAAGCCGGTCGCGCTCAAGCCCGGCGCCGGATTGGCGGAGGTCGAAGACAATTGCGGCGTCTGCCACAGCCTCGATTACATCCAGATGAATGCCCCGTTTCTCAACGCGGCCGGGTGGAACGCCGAGGTGACCAAGATGATCAAATCCTTCGGCGCGCCGATCGGCGACACCGACGCCAAGATCATCGTCGACTATCTGGCCAGGAATTACGGGCCGTGAATGGTTCCGTTTCAGCGCGGTCGGATGCGTCCGCGCAGCGCCGCGGTTGGTGACGCGGCGACGCGCTCGCGGCCCTCGGGCGTCGCTGCCAGAATCGGGTTGCGCTGTCCGCAGAAGCTTCGCTGGAGTTCGGCGCGCGCGAACAGCTCGGCGACCGCGTCGCCGCCCGCGGCGGAGATGAGGGTGAGCCGGTCGAGAGCGCAGGCAAGCGTCGCGCGCTCGACCACCTCGTCACCGGCGCTGCAATACCAGCCGGCGATCTGCAGCGGCGGCGCCTCGAACGCGCGGGCAAAGCCGAGGCAGCGCCGATCCCTGCCGTTCGGCGCGATGGCGAAATCAACGAGCGTCGCCGGTCCGAACTTGCCGGAGAGCGCGCCGGCCGGCTTCACGTCATCGGTGACGGTGAAGTCGAGAATGCGCGCGGCGATCTCGCTTGCGCCGTCGATGAAGCGCTCGCCCGCCGGACCTGGGCGATAGATTTCGACCATGACATAGGGTCCGCTGCCGGCAGGTTCCCCCCATGTCAGGACGTCCTTGCGCGCGCCGTCGGCGTCGCGGCGGAAGATGGCGTAGCGCGAAGCCTCCCCGCCGAGCTCGGGCAGCAGCAACTCGAAGGCCGGATGCGGCCGCTCGACCTCGATCCATTGCGGGTGCGGCGAGGCTTCGACCGCGGCGATGACCGCTTGCATGCGGAAAAAGCCGGCGGCAATGAGCGCGAGGAAGGCGAGGCCGCCGATATAGGCGAAAAGGCGCGCGATGGTGCCCACGATGTCATCCGGCACGGTCCGCAAGGCCGGCTGCACGGCAGGCTCCCATCGGCGTTGTGTTGGGAAGGTTTCTCGCTTAGAAGCGCTTTTCGCTCTCCTTCCCGCCTGGGGGCCGGGGAGCGAAATTTCGATGGAGAGTTAACGATGGGTTACAGCGTCGCCGTGGTCGGTGCCACCGGCAATGTCGGCCGCGAAATGCTTGATATTCTCGCCGAGCGGGCGTTCCCGGCCGAGGAGGTGGTGGCGCTCGCCTCGCGCCGCAGCCAGGGCGTCGAAGTCTCGTTCGGCGAGCGGACGCTGAAGGTCAAGGCGCTTGAGCACTTCGACTTCTCCGGCGTCGATATCTGCCTGATGTCGGCGGGCTCCGCGGTGTCCAAGGAATGGGCGCCGAAAATCGCCGCCGCCGGCGCGGTGGTGATCGATAATTCCTCGTGCTGGCGCTACGACGCCGACGTTCCGCTGATCGTGCCCGAGGTCAATGCCGACGCCGTCGCCGGTTTTCGCAAGCGCGGCATCATCGCCAATCCCAACTGCTCGACGGCCCAGCTCGTCGTCGCGCTCAAGCCGCTGCATGACCGGGCGAGGATCAAGCGCGTCGTGGTCGCCACCTATCAGTCGGTCTCCGGCGCCGGCAAGGAGGCGATGGACGAACTGTTCGCGCAGACCAAGGCGGTTTATCAGGTCGACGACATCGTGCCGAAAAAGTTCTCCAAGCGCATCGCCTTCAACCTCATTCCGCACATCGACGTGTTCATGGAGGACGGCGCCACCAAGGAAGAGTGGAAGATGGTGGTCGAGACGAAGAAGATCCTCGATCCCAAGATCAAGCTCGTCGCCACCTGCGTGCGCGTGCCGGTGTTCATCAGCCATTCGGAGGCGGTCAACATCGAGTTCGAAAACCCGATCACGGCCGACGAGGCGCGCGAAGTCTTGCGCAACGCGCCGGGCTGCATCGTCATCGACAAGCGCGAGCCCGGCGGCTACGTGACGCCTTACGAGGCGGCCGGAGAGGACGCGACCTATATCAGCCGCATCCGCGAGGATGCGACCGTCGAGAACGGGCTGGCGATGTGGGTTGTCTCCGACAATCTGCGCAAGGGCGCCGCGCTTAACGCCATCCAGATCGCGGAATGCCTGATCGCGCGCAAGCTGATCACCGCCAAGCAGAAGGCGGCGTGAGCCTCGCTCAGCCCCTGCAGCCGCGCAGGTATTCGGTGCGAGCCAATCGCTCGGATTCCGCGGCTGCGGGAGCTACGGTGCGGCACCACTCGAAGTGCACCTTGAAATCGGACGACCAACGAGTCCCCTGGAGGCCGCGGGCGCAATTCGGATTGTTGAGCGCGCCGCGGACCTGATTGAGCGCCGCCTCGGCATAGCCGCGGCAGAATGCCGGATCGGCAGCTTGGGCGGCAAGCGGCGACAGAATCGCCAGCGCCGCCGTCAATAGAGCTGCGCGCGTCAAGATTTTGACCACGGGTTCCTCCGTTCGGTCGGTATTTGCCTGAACGGCCATCATGCCTCACCTTCGCCGGCCGAATCCAGAAACGCGCGCCGATATTGGCGTTCCGCTGTGGAAAAGCGCCGGCAGGTGCCGCCGCCGCGGCCGATAAAGCGGCGGTGGCGCAGCCGCGGCGGTGCCGCTAGTTTGCGGCGTCGGCAGAGAGGAATCGAGCGATGAATGTCCGTCCGCGGCGCAGCGTCCTTTACATGCCCGGATCGAACGCGCGCGCGATGGAGAAGGCGCGCGATCTGCCGGTCGACGGCGTCATCCTCGATCTCGAAGACGCCGTGGCGCCGGATGCCAAGGCGAAGGCGCGCGAGCTTATCGTGCAGGCGCTGCGTAGCGGGGGTTTCGGCCGCCGCGAGGTGCTGGTGCGGATCAACGGGCTCGACACCGCCTGGTGGATGGACGACCTCGCCGTCGCCGCCGCCGGTCCCGACGCGGTGCTGGTGCCGAAAGTGTCGACGCCCGAGCAACTTCGCGAGGTGGGCAGGCACCTTGTCGGCGTGCGCGCCGAGGCGCGCCTTCGCGTCTGGGCGATGATGGAGACGCCGCTGGCGATGCTCAATGCGCGCGACATCGCCGCGGCGGCGCTCGATCCGCAGACGCGGCTTGCCGGCTTCGTCATGGGCACCAACGACCTCGCCAAGGACACGCGGGCACGCATCGTGCCCGGCCGCGCGCCGATGCTGCCGTGGCTGATGAACTGCGTGGCGGCGGCGCGCGCCCACGGCCTCGATATCCTCGACGGCGTCTACAACGAGCTCGGCAACGCCGAGGGCTTCGCCGCGGAGTGCGCCCAGGCGCGCGATCTCGGCTTCGACGGCAAGACGCTGATCCATCCGCAGCAGATTGCGCCGTGCAACGAGGCGTTCGCGCCGACGCCGGAGGAGGTTTCCTGGGCGAGGAAGATCATCGCCGCCTTCGATCGTGATGAAAATGCCGGCAAGGGCGTCATCCAGATCGAAGGCCGCATGGTCGAGCGGCTGCACGCCGACATGGCGCGGCGGACGGTGGCGATCGCCGACGCGATCGCGCAGATGCAGTCGGCCTGACCGAGAGGAAAGGGGCGTTACCCGAATTCGATCGCCGTCGCCACGCCGGGCTCGAGGAGGCGCAGTCGCGTGGCAATGCCCAGCGCCTTGAACGATTGCGCGAGATCCTCGCCGCTCTCGCTGAAATGCGCCCAGCCCTCATAGTGCACAGGAACGATCGTGGCGTCGGGAAAGGCATGCGCGGTCTCGATCGCGTCGTTGGCGTCCATGGTGAGATGGAATGCGCCGCGCGTCTTCGCCGCGCCGGCGAAGAGCAGCACCAGGCCGGCGCGGAAGCGGCGCGCCACCTCGGCGACGCCGTCATACCAGACGGTGTCGCCGGTGATGTAAATCGGCCGCGTGCCGCCTCCGATTGAGAGGACGAACCCGATCACGTCGCCGGCCAAGGGCTCGATGCCGGCCGGGCCGTGCCGGGCCGGCGTTGCGGTGATCGTCAGCGCTGCCCCGTCCGCCTTCCTTAATTCTCTGCTGTCGCCCGCCGCCAAGCCTTCGGCGACGCCGCCGAGTCGCTTTGCGCCGGCGAATGTGGTGAACAGCCGCGGCGCCTGCATGGCGAAGGCGCGGCCGGAATGATCGAAATTGTCGGCGTGCTGGTCGTGACTCAGCAGCACCGCGTCGACGCGACCGATCGCTTGCGGGCTCAACGCCGGATGCGAGGTCTTTTTCAGGGTGACGTGCGGCAGCTTGTACTCGCCCGGCGGGTCGAAGGTCGGATCAGTCAACAAGCGAAATCCGCCGACTTCGATCAGCGCGGTCGGCCCGCCGATCAGGGTGATGGTCGCGATGGTCATGACTCAGGTTTTCAATCGATAGCCGGTCTTGAAGATCCACCAGACGACGGCGAGGCAGACGGCGAGAAACAGGACGGAGATCGCCAGGCTGATGCCGACGTCGACGTCGGCAAGCTCGAAGAAGCTCCAGCGGAAGCCGCTGATCAGATAGACCAGCGGGTTGAACAGCGTGACCGTGTGCCAGAACGGCGGCAATATGTTCGTCGAATAGAACGTGCCGCCGAGGAACGTCAACGGCGTGATGATCAGCAGCGGCACCACCTGCAGCCTCTCGAAGCCGTCGGCCCAGACGCCGAGGATGAAGCCGAACAGACTGAAGCTGACCGAGGTGAGGACGAGGAAACCGAGCATCCACAGCGGATGCGCGATGTGCAGCGGCACGAACAGGGCCGACGTCGCCAGAATGATCACGCCGAGAATGATCGACTTGGTGGCGGCGGCGCCGACATAGCCGAGCAGGATTTCGATGGACGACACCGGCGCCGAGAGGATTTCGTAGATGGTGCCGACGAAGCGCGGGAAGTAGATGCCGAACGAGGCGTTCACGATGCTTTGCGTCAGCAGCATCAGCATCATCAGCCCGGGCACGATGAATGCGCCGTAGCTGACGCCCTCGATCTCGCTGATGCGCGCGCCGATCGCGGCGCCGAAAACCACGAAATAGAGCGAGGTCGAGATCACCGGCGAGACGATGCTCTGCAGCATGGTGCGCCGCGTCCGCGCCATTTCGAAGGTGTAGATCGCGGCGATGGCATGAAAATTCATGGCTTCTGCCTCACCAATCCGACGAAAATGTCCTCCAGCGAGCGTTCCGTCGTCTGCAAATCCTTGAACCGCAGTCCGGCCCGATGCAGGTCGTCGAGCAGCTCGGTGATTCCGGTGTGCTCGCTCTGCGTGTCGTAGCTGTAGACGAGCTCGCTGCCGCCGTCGGCGAGCGCCAGTCGATACTTGGCGAGCGCCGGCGGCAGCATCGCGATCGGCGCGCGCAGCTCGAGCGTCAATTGCTTGCGGCCGAGCTTGCGCATCAGCTCGGCCTTGTTCTCGACCAGGATGAGTTCGCCCTTGTTGATCACGCCGATGCGGTCGGCCATCTGCTCGGCTTCCTCGATATAATGCGTGGTCAGGATGATGGTCGTGCCCGCAGCGCGCAGCGCGCGCACCATGTCCCACATGTCCTTGCGCAATTCGACGTCGACGCCGGCGGTCGGCTCGTCGAGAAAGAGCACCTGCGGCTCGTGCGCCAGCGCCTTGGCGATCATCAGCCGGCGCTTCATGCCGCCGGACAGCGTCATGATCTTTTCGCCCTTCTTGTCCCAGAGCGAGAGGTCCTTCAGCACTTTTTCGATCAAAGCGGGATTGGCGGGCTTGCCGAACAGGCCGCGGCTGAACGAGACCGTCGACCATACGCTGGCGAAGGCATCAGTCGCGATTTCCTGCGGCACCAGGCCGATCAGCGAGCGCGCGGCGCGGTAGTCGGCGATGATGTCGTGGCCGTTCACCGCGACGCGGCCGCTCGTCGGGTTGACGATGCCGCAGATGATGCCGATCAGCGTCGTCTTGCCGGCGCCGTTCGGACCGAGCAGCGCGAAAATCTCGCCGTGGCGGATGTCCAGGTTGATGTCGTTGAGAGCCTGGAAGCCGCCGGCATAGGTCTTAGAGAGATGCGAGACGGAAATGGCGGGGGTCATGAGCGCTTCTTTCGACATTCCGGGCTCGCCGGCCCGCCGGCGCCCCGCAATGACGCGGTCTCTCACACCCAGGGCCGTGCCGCGCTGGCGTTGCGCTCGAAGCGGTCGATCTTGTCACTCTTGGCCATGGTGAGGCCGATGTCGTCGAGGCCGTTGATCAGGCAATGCTTGCGGTGGGCGTCGATCGCGAATTTCACCACGCCGCCGTCGGGGCCGCGGATTTCCTGTTTTTCGAGATCGACGGTGAGCGTCGCATTGGCGCCGCGCTCGGCGTCGTCGAACAGCTTCCCCAGGTCCTGCGGCGACACCTGCACCGGCAGGATGCCGTTCTTGCAGCAATTGTTGTAGAAAATGTCGCCGAACGACGTCGAGATCACGCAGGTGATGCCGAAATCCTTGAGCGCCCAGGGGGCGTGCTCGCGCGAGGAGCCGCAGCCGAAATTGTCGCCGGCGACCAGGATCTTCGCCTGGCGATAGGCCGGCTTGTTGAGCACGAAATCGGGATTCTCGCTGCCGTCGTCGCGATAGCGTTTTTCCGCGAACAGGCCCTTGCCGAGGCCGGTGCGCTTGATCGTTTTCAGATATTGCTTGGGGATGATCATGTCGGTGTCGACATTGATCATGTTCAGCGGCGCGGCGACGCCTTCGAGTGTTGTGAACTTTTCCATCCCTCGGCCTGCGAGAAACTGACGCGTTGCGTCTGTGGAGAGCTTGTTAGCAGGACACGCGCGCCGGTCAACCCTGCGCTGCGGAAGCCTCGGCGGCCCGGAACTTAGACTCGCGCGCGAGCGTGCAGACCTGAATGTGGTACTCGCTGTAGTATTTCTGCCGCGCCAGCTTTTGCGCGGCGACATGCTCGCGGTTTGTCCGCCAGGCGCGCATCCCCTCCTCGGTGGCGAACTCGACGATCGTCACCCGCTCGCCGTCGTCGGCGAAAAATCCCTTGTGCGAAATATAGCCCGGCATGGTCTTGGCGAGTTCGTTCATGCGATTGGCAAGCGCGACGTATTCGTCGCGGGCTCCGGGCTTCAGGCGCGAGCGAAAAACGGTCACGATCATGGCGGCGCTCCGTCGTCTCGGAGCCTCAATGGCTCCGTTTCTGTTTTAGATCATGATCCGGAAAAGTGGAAATTATCGACGCCGGGTGCGTCGCCGCGCTCCGGATCGGGGTCGCCCGCCGCACGATAAGGCCGCACGGGGGCGCGACTGAACATCACGAGACTTTCCCTTCAGATTGTTCCGCGGCCCGCTCGATCGCCGCTATGTCGGCGTCCGACAGGCCGAAATGGTGGCCGATTTCGTGCACCAGGACGTGCTGGACGATCGCGCCCAACGTTTCGTCGTGCTCGGCCCAGTAGTCGAGAATCGGTCGGCGGTAGAGCCAGATCATGTTCGGCATCTGCAGCGGAGCGCTCTCGGAGCGAAACGGCAGGCCGATGCCCTGGAACAGACCGAGCAGGTCGAACTCGCTCTCGACCCCCATCGAGTCGAGGACCTCCTCACTCGGGAAATCGTCGACCTGGATGACGAGGCCGGTGCACAGATCGCGAAATTTTCTCGGCAAGCGGCGAAAAACTTCGCCGGCGAGCGCCTCGAGCTCGGCGAGCGAGGGCGCCTTCATCCCTCGCCAGGCGAGTTGATCGGATGCGACATCGGCCATGAATGCGCTTATACCAGCGAGGCCGAATTCGACCTACGTTTGTCACCGCGAGCGGCTCGGCGCCGCGGCCGCCGGATAGGGAGCATGGGACATGTCTCCGAAGTGGCTCATCATACTGGTCGGCCTTGCCATGCTGCCGCTCTTCGGCGCCGCTTCGCCGACGCCGTCGCTCGCGCAGACCGCACAGCCGAGCGGCGCCCACGCCCCGGCGGCGCGCCGCGCGCACACGCGCATCGAGATCAATCCGCGCCCGCTGCTCTACCGCCGCTGCGTCGACTGGTACGTGCTGCAATACCGGCCGAGCGGCACCGTGCTTTATCCGCAATATCATTGCTGGTGGGTGCGGGGGTAAGAGGACCGAGACGAGCCCGGCCGTGACGACGTCCTAGAGCGGGATGGCTTCAGGTCGAATCGATCGCGCTCTATTTTTCCTTAGTGGAGCATGATCTTTTCGGAAAACCGGTCTCCACTTTTCCGGATCATGCTCTAATTCCACTCGCGCACGTCGACGAAATGTCCGGCGATTGCGGCAGCGGCGGCCATCGCCGGAGAAACGAGGTGGCTGCGGCCCTTGTAGCCCTGCCGGCCTTCGAAATTGCGGTTCGAAGTCGAGGCGCAGCGCTCGCCGGGATTGAGCTTGTCGGGGTTCATGGCGAGGCACATCGAGCAGCCGGGTTCGCGCCATTCGAAGCCGGCCTTGAGGAAGATGTGGTGCAGGCCCTCGGCCTCGGCCTGCTCTTTGACCAGCCCGGAGCCGGGCACGATCATCGCCTTGACCTTGGCGTTGACCGTCTTGCCGTCGACGACCTTGGCGACCGCGCGCAGATCCTCGATGCGGGCGTTGGTGCAGGAGCCGATGAACACCCGGTCGAGCGCGATGTCGGCGATCTTCTCGCCCCCCTTCAAGCCCATATAGGCAAGCGAGCGTTCGGCCGCCTCGCGCTTGTGTTCGTCGGCGATATCTTCGAGCCGCGGCACGCGCCCGGTCACGGCGACGACCTGCTCCGGGTTCGTGCCCCAGGTGACCAGCGGCGGCAATTTTGCGGCATCGAGCCTGATCTCGCGGTCGAAATGGGCGCCGTCGTCCGAACGCAGCGTCTGCCAGTAGCGCATGGCCGCGTCCCAGGCCTTGCCCTTCGGCGCCTTGGGCCGATCCTTGAGATAAGCATAGGCCTTGTCGTCGGGCGCGATGAATCCGGCCTTGGCGCCAGCCTCGACCGACATGTTGCACACCGTCATGCGGCCTTCCATCGACAGCGAGCGGATCGCCTCGCCGGCATATTCGAGCGCATAGCCGGTGCCGCCGGCGGTGCCGATCTCGCCGATGATGGCGAGGATGATGTCCTTGGCGCTGACGCCTTGCGGCAATTTTCCGTCGACGACGGCGCGCATGTTCTTCGAGCGCTTCTGGATCAGCGTCTGCGTCGCCAGCACATGCTCAACCTCCGAGGTGCCGATGCCGTAGGCGAGCGCGCCGAAGGCGCCGTGGGTCGCCGTGTGGCTGTCGCCGCAAACCAGCGTCACGCCGGGCAGCGTGAAACCCTGCTCCGGCCCGATGATGTGGACGATGCCCTGCCGCTTGTCGAACTCGTCGAAATATTCGAGGCCGAACAGCTTGGCGTTCTCGGCGAGATAAGCGATCTGTGCCGCGCTCTCGGGGTCGGGGTTCTTCTGCCGCCGGTCGGTCGTCGGCACGTTGTGATCGACGACGCACAGCGTCTTTTCCGGCGCGCGCACCTTCCGTCCGGCGAGGCGCAGGCCGTCGAACGCCTGCGGGCTCGTCACCTCATGCACGAGATGCCGGTCGATATAGATGAGGCAGGTACCGTCCGGCGCTTCGTCGACGAGGTGATCGTCCCAGATCTTGTCGTAGAGGGTGCGCGGCGCCATCAATTACTCCGCCGTCTTCTCCTCGGCGGCGCCGGCCTCCTCGGCGTATTCCTGCCGCTCGACGATGCGCGCCGATTTGCCGCGCCGGCCGCGCAGATAATAAAGCTTGGCGCGGCGCACCTTGCCGCGGCGCAGCACCTTGATCGAGTCGATCATCGGTGAATAGAGCGGGAACACGCGCTCGACGCCCTCGCCATAGGAAATTTTCCGGACGGTGAAGTTCTCGTTGAGGCCCGAGCCGGCGCGGCCGATGCAGACGCCTTCATAGGCCTGCACGCGGCTGCGCTCGCCTTCGACCACCTTGACGTTGACGATCAGCGTGTCGCCGGGCTGGAAGTCGGGAATCTCCTTGCCGGCGGAAAGCTTCGCCACCTGTTCGTTCTCGATTTCCTTGATCAAGTTCATGGCGAATTCTCCATCGGCTGCGCAAAAGAAGCGCGGGTTCGGCCGGGTTTCAGCGGGTTGGGCGAGCTTCTACGCCACCGCGCGGGATTTGTCACGTTGCGGTCATCCGATCCGCGAGCCGCCACGGAAACGCCTGATGAAGGCCGCCCAGAGGTCGGGGCGGCGCTCGCGGGTCAGCCGTTCCGCCTCGGCGCGGCGCCAGGCGGCGATCTTGCCGTGATCGCCGGAAAGGAGGAGATCGGGGATCGGCCGGCCCTCCCACAGCTGCGGCCGCGTGTACTGCGGATATTCCAACAGGCCGTCGGCAAAACTCTCCTCGGCCGAGGAGGCCGGCGCCCCCATGACCCCGGGCAAGAGGCGCACGCAGGCGTCGATCAGCACCATTGCCGCGAGCTCGCCGCCGGAAAGGACATAATCGCCGATCGAGACCTCTTCGAGGGAGCGCGCGGCGATGACGCGCTCATCGACGCCCTCAAAGCGCCCGCACACGAGCACGATGCCGGCGCCGCGGGCGAGCGCCTCGACGCGAGCCTGCGTCAACGGCGCACCGCGGGGCGAAAGGAGAAGGCGGGGACGCTCGTCCGCTGCCGCCGCGTCGATGGCGCGGCCGAGCACGTCGGCCTTCATCACCATCCCCGGGCCGCCGCCCGCCGGCGTATCGTCGACGCTACGGTGCTTGTCGGTCGCGAACGCGCGGATATCGACGAGGTCGAGCGACCATGCGCCCGCCGTCAACGCCCTGCCGGCCAGGCTCGCGGCTAAAGGGCCCGGAAACATGTCCGGGAAAATGGTGAGGACGCTTGCTCGCCACATCTCATCCGCCCCCCTTGCGGGAGAGAGCGGACCGGCGCCGGCTTGAGCCGGCGCTTCGCCTCGGCGGTTGAGACGCGGAATTCTTTTTGGTTCGGCCCTTCGCCCGGCTCGGCTTCGCTGCGCCTGCCTCTCTAGCAAGCGGGGAGGGTGCGAACATGTCTTTGGGGGCAACGACAATGATTCGGCCCGCGGCCACATCGACCTCTGGAACGGTCGCGGCATCGAACGGCAGCAGCTGCGTCGATTTAGCGCCCGCTCGCTCAACCTCGATCAGATCGCCGGCGCCGAAATTGTAGATCGCGGCGACGGTGCCGAGCCGTTTTCCGGCAGGATCGCACACCGCAAGGCCGATGAGATCGGCATGATAGAATTCGTCGGCTCCGCTCGGCTCGGGCAGCCGCTCGCGCGGCACGTAAAGCTTGACGTTGGTCATTCGCTCGGCGGCACTGCGGTCGTGAACGCCCGAAAGCCGGGCGATGAAGTGATGCTTGAAATGATCCTTGGCCGCTTGCAGCCGCTCGATCGCGATAGTGCGGCCGTCCTCGGTCTCGAGCAGGCCGTAGCCGGCGATGGCGCCCGGATCGGACGTGAACGAGCGCAGCCGAACTTCGCCGCGTACGCCATGCGGGGCGCCGATTTGCCCGAGACAGATGCGTCGACCGCTCTTCTCTTGCGGGAGCGGCGCGGCGCGCGAAGCGCGCCGGGGCGAGCGCGCGTTATGTTGCGGGTGGCGATTGCTCATCAAAGAAACCACCTCACGCGGCCTCGATCGTGAAGCTGCTCGGGGCCGCCTTCTCCCCCCGCAAAGGGGGAGGATTAAGCGGCCGGCGGCGCTGCGTCTGGCGTCGGCGCGGTGACTGCGGCGGCCGCCGCCGCTTTCGCGGCCTCCTCCTTGGCCTTGCGCTCTTTGCGCGGCACCGCTTTTTCCGGATTGCTGCGCTTGGGGCGCTTGGCGATGCCGGCGGCGTCGAGAAAGCGGAGCACGCGGTCCGAAGGCTGCGCGCCCTTGGCGATCCAGGCCTTGACCTTTTCCAGGTCGAGCTTCAGCCGCTCGGTCTTGTCCTTGGGCAGGAGCGGGTTGAAATAGCCGAGGCGCTCGATGAAACGCCCGTCGCGCGGCGCGCGGCTGTCGGCCACGACGACGTGATAAAACGGTCGCTTCTTGGTTCCGGCGCGCGCCATGCGGATGACAACGGGCATTTTCGCTTTCCTTTGTTCGCTGGGTTAAAGACTTTGGGTGACAAGGACGCGGCCTTTTGCACCCACGGCGGTTTCGCCGTTTTCCTTGCGGATGCGGCCGCGCAATTCGACGATGTCGCCGTTGAGGCGGGCGTTATGCTTCACCGACACGACGAGCCACTCCAACGTTATCGTCTCGTCGGCGTAGATCGGGCGTCGGAACCGCACCCAGAATTCGAGGCCGAGCATGGTGCCGCGCTTGGAAAAGTGTGAGGCCGTCAGCGCCAAAAGATGCGCGGTCGTCTGTGGTCCGCTTGCCAGCAGCCGGCCGAAGCGCGTCGTTGCGGCAAAATCGGCGTCGTGATGCACGGGATTGGTGTCGCCGACCGCTTGCGCAAAGGCGCTCGTCGCGCTCGGCTCAAGCGACAGTACGGCAGAAAATCGCTCGTGCGGCAGCGTCTGCGTCATTTCTTCTTTCCTAAGCCGGGAAAGCCGCCTGGAAGTTTTGCACCAAGGCCCGGCAGCCCGCCGGGGATGCCGGGGAAATTCGGCGGCAGGCCGGGCATATTCGGCGGCAGGCTGGGTGCTCCCGGCATTCCCGCTGGAAGTCCGCCTGGCATCTTCTGTGCAAGCTTCGCCATTTCTTCCGCGCTCGGCATGCTGCCGCCAAGCCCGAGCATGTTGGCAAGCCCGGCCATCGGCCCGCGCTTGCCGCCGCCCATCGCCTTCATCACGTCGGCCATGGTGCGGTGCATTTTCAGGAGCCGGTTGATGTCCTCCGGCCGGGTGCCCGAGCCGGCGGCGATACGCCGCTTGCGGCTCGCCTTGAGCACATCGGGATTGCGCCGCTCCTGCGGCGTCATTGAATCGATGATGGCGACCTGACGCTTGAGCAGCCGTTCGTCGAGATTGCGCTCGGCGAGCTGGTTCTTGATCTTGGCGATGCCGGGCAGCATCGACATCAGTCCGCTCATGCCGCCCATGCTCTGCATCTGGATGAGCTGTTCGCGCAGGTCGGCGAGATCGAAGGCGCCCTTGCGCATCTTTTCGGCGACGCGCGCCGCCTTCTCGGCGTCGATCGTTGCGGCGGCCTTCTCGACCAGCGAGATGATATCGCCCATGCCGAGGATGCGGTCGGCGATGCGCGCCGGGTAAAAGTCCTCGATGGCGTCGAGTTTCTCTCCGGTGCCGATGAGCTTGATCGGCTTGCCGGTGACCGCGCGCATCGACAGCGCGGCGCCGCCGCGGCCGTCGCCGTCGACCCGGGTGAGCACGATGCCGGTGAGGCCGACGCGCTCGTTGAAGCTGCGGGCGAGGTTGACGGCGTCCTGGCCGGTGAGCGCGTCGGCGACGAGCAGCACCTCGTGCGGTGCGGCGGCGCGGCGCACCTCTGCCGCCTCGCTCATCATCGCCTCGTCGAGCGTGAGCCGGCCCGCGGTGTCGAGCAGCACCACGTCGTAGCCGCCGAGCCGCGCCGCCTGCTGCGCACGCATGGCGATCTGCACCGGCGTCTGCCCGGCGACGACTGGCAGCGTGTCCACGTTGACCTGGCGGCCAAGCACGGCGAGCTGCTCCATGGCCGCCGGGCGCCGCGTGTCGAGGGAGGCCATCAGCACTTTGCGCTTCAAGGTCTCAGCGAGCCGCTTGGCGATTTTCGCGGTGGTGGTGGTTTTGCCGGAGCCCTGCAGCCCGACCATCATGATGACGACCGGCGCCGGAGCATTGAGGTCGAGCGGCTGCGCATCCGACCCCAAGGTCTCGATCAACTGGTCGTGCACGATCTTCACGACCATCTGGCCGGGCGTGACCGACTTGATCACCTCGACCCCGACCGCGCGGCGTTTCACCTCTTCGGTGAAGGCGCGCGCGACGTCGAGCGCGACGTCGGCGTCGAGCAGCGCGCGCCGTATCTCGCGCAGCGCCGCGTCGACTTCGACCTCCGACAGCGCGCCGCGCCGCGTCAGGCGATCGAGCACCGCGTTCAGGCGCTCGGAGAGATTGTCGAACATTCCCAATCCTTTTTTGTCCGCCAACGGCAAACACGCCCGAGGGCGCATCGCGCTGTCGGGCGGGGGCCTCCGGTCCTGGCCGGTCGGCGGTCGAAACTCTGGTCTCTTGCGAGAGCGGCCGGAAAATAGGTTCGGACTGCGCTCCCGTCAACCAGCGCGTTAAGCCGGGCAGCCAGGGCGGCGGAGCGATATAGTACGCCACAAATGTCGCGCTATTACGATGGCCCGGTATCCGATCATTTCGACGGCGAGCGCTTTTTCGACCCGCATGGGGTCCCGCCGCGAAGCCGGCGCGATCTCTTTCGTTGGTGGGCGGGTCGTTACTGGCACGCCACCAAGGCGAGGTGGCCGGTCTCGGCGCCGTCGCCCTATGCCGACCGTCCGCCGGCGCGCGTTACCGGCGGAGCCTGGCGTATTTCCTATGTCGGCCACGCGAGCTTCCTCATTCAGACGGCGGGTCTCAATTTGCTGCTCGACCCGGTCTGGTCGCGGCGCGCGTCGCCTTTCCGCTTCCTCGGGCCGAAACGAGTCAACGATCCAGGCATCGCCTTTGCAGATTTGCCGCCGATCGACGTCGTGCTGGTGTCGCACGGCCATTACGACCACCTCGATCTCGGCACGCTGTCGCGGCTCGCTGCCGCCCACCGCCCGCGCGTGGTCACGCCGCTTGGCAATGACGCCATCATGCGAAGTCATGATGCGGCAATCGTAGCGGAGGCCTATGACTGGGGCGATCGGGTGGATGTTGGCGCGGGAGTGAAAGTGACGCTCCTCACCGCGCGACACTGGTCGGCGCGAAATCTGTCCGACCGCAACATGGCGCTATGGGCGTCGTTCGTGATCGAGGCGCCGGGGCGGACGAATCTATTACGTCGCCGATTCCGGCTACGGCGATGGCCGGCATTTCCGCAGCGCCGGCGAGCGCCACGGACCGTTCAGGCTCGCCATTCTGCCGATCGGAGCCTACGAGCCACGCTGGTTCATGCGCGATCAGCACATGAATCCCGCGGAATCGGTGCAGGCCTTGATCGATTGCGGCGCCGAGGTTGCGCTCGGCCACCATTACGGCGCGTTCCAGCTCACCGACGAACCGATCGATGCGCCGCTTCGCGCGCTTGCCGACGCCATCAGCGCGGCCGGAATTCCTGCTGAGCAGTTCCGCACCTTGCGGCCCGGCGAGGTGTGGCAGCTGTAACTGTCCGCGACTCAGAACGGATGGGCCGATCATCGAATTATTTGATCATGACGAACACGTTCACGATCAGGTTTTCCTCGCTGGTGGACAAGGGATCGGTCACGTATTGCTCGATGAACATGTCCTTGGCCTCGAGCCGCTTTTCGTCGAGGTAGTTGGTGATCGCCTCATAGGTATTGTCCATTCCGTCATAGGAGCCGCGGTGAACGAATTTGAGCGCATGACCTTCAGGCGAGGTGCCGGCGGCAATGTCGCCATGCGGCGGCTTCTTCGGCGCTTCGGTGACGGGGAGGGCGGCCTCGAACTGGAAGCCGGTGTCGTCGGTGGCGGTAAAGATCGTTATCGGCAGGCCGTCCGACTTGAGGCCTTCCTTATCGACATAGGTTTTGAGCTTCTTGAGCGAGGCGGTGATCGTCTCGAAGGCGCTGTCCCAGGTGCCCGCGCCCTTCACGTAGACGATCGGCTTGGCGGCAAGCGTCGTGTCCTCGCCGAACGGATCACCGGCGGCGGCGCTGGCGGGCGACGGTGCGGCCGGGGCTGCGGGTGCCGGCGTGGTCGCCGCGGAATCGGATTTGGTCGCGGAAGCGGGCGGCGGCGCCGGTTTCTGCGCCCAGCATGGCGCGAGGCCGACAAGGCTGACAGCGGCCGCGAGAGCGAAACCGAGCGCAAAGCGGGGGAACATCAGGCTCTCCATGTGTAGACCGGCATGTGAAGACCGGCATTTGCAGACCGGCATGTGTAGGTAAGCGCTCAGCCGCGCCGTTCGCTGTCTCTTGGCTTCCGATTGATTTTAGCACCGCGCGCAGCCGCGCCGCCCCTCATCACCCTCATGCCACTGGCGCATCCGGACCGAGTTCTTCATATAAGTCCCTCACATTCTGGCTTTATCATGAGCGCGCTGGCAAATCGGGAGTTCGTGAAGATGAACGGTCTCGGCAACGAGATCGTGATCGTCGATCTGCGCGGTGCGCCAAGCCCGATCGGCGGCGGCGAAGCACGCGCGGCGGCGCGACAGGAGCCTTACGACCAGCTGATGGTGCTTTATCCGGCGCGCGGACGCGCCGAGGCGTCGGTGCGCATCTACAACAATGACGGGTCGGAAGCGGGCGCCTGCGGCAACGGCATGCGCTGCCTGGCCGCTTTGCTGAATGCCGAGACCGGCAAGACCGGGCTCGATTTCGAAACGCCGGCCGGGCGCATCTCCTGCTGGCGCACAGCGGAAGGCCTGTTCACCGTCGACATGGGACCGCCGCGCTTTCGCTGGGACGAGATTCCGCTCGCCGAGAACATGCCGGATACGCGGGCGATCGACCTTAAGATCGGGCCGCCCGCCGCGCCGATCCTGCATTCGCCCTCCGCCGTGAACATGGGTAATCCGCACGCGATCTTCTGGGTCGAGGACGTCGAGGCCTACGATCTGCACCAAATCGGTCCGCTCCTCGAACATCATCCGCTGTTTCCGCAGCGCGCCAACATCACGCTCGCCGCGACGCCTGCGCGCGACCATGTGGTCATTCGCACCTGGGAGCGCGGCGCCGGTCTGACCAAGGCCTGCGGGTCGGCCGCCTGCGCCGCCGCGGTCGCCGCGGCACGGCTGTCGCGCACCGGCCGCAAGGTAACCGTCACCTTGCCCGGCGGCGACCTTAAGATCGAATGGCGCGAGGCCGATGATCACGTGCTGATGACTGGCCCGGTCGAATACGAGCACGCCGGCCGTTTCGATGCCGCGCTGTTCGCCGATGCGGGAGCGGCATGAACGCGGGCATGAATCGATGAGCGTCGACGTCGTCACCTTCGGCTGCCGGCTCAATGCCGCCGAGTCGGAAGTGATCCGCCGCGAAGCGGAGCGCGCCGGATTGAGCGATACCGTCGTGGTCAACACCTGCGCCGTCACCGCGGAGGCGGTGCGGCAAGCGCGCCAGGCGATCCGGGCGCTGCGCCGGCATCGCCCGCGGGCGAAGATCGTGGTCACCGGCTGCGCGGCGCAGACCGAGCCGCAAACCTTCGCGGCCATGCGTGAGGCCGATCGCGTCCTCGGCAATGCCGAGAAGCTCAGCGCGGCGTCGTGGCGGCAGGCCGGCGCCGCTTTCGGCCTCGACGATGCGCCGAAGGCGGTCGTCAACGACATCATGGCGGTGCGGGAGACCGCCGCGCACCTGATCGAGGCGTTCGCGGGCCGCACCCGCGCCTTCGTCCAGGTGCAGAACGGCTGCGACCACCGCTGCACCTTCTGCATCATTCCCTATGGCCGCGGCAATTCGCGCTCGGTGCCGATGGGCGCCGTGGTCGACGACGTGCGGCGGCTCGTCGCCAACAATTATTGCGAAATCGTGCTCACCGGCGTCGACGTCACCAGCTACGGCGCCGACCTGCCCGGCGCGCCGAAACTCGGAACGCTGGTGAAACAGATTCTGAAACACGTCCCCGAGCTCAAGCGGCTGCGCCTGTCGTCGGTCGATTCGGTCGAAGCCGACCGCGATCTCATCGACGCATTCGCGCAGGAGAGCCGGCTGATGCCGCATCTGCACCTGTCGTTGCAGGCCGGCGACGACCTCATTCTCAAGCGCATGAAGCGGCGGCACTTGCGGAAAGACGCGGTCGCGTTCTGCGGCACTGTGCGCCGATTACGGCCGGACATCGTCTTCGGCGCCGACCTGATCGCCGGCTTCCCGACCGAGACGGAAGACGCTTTCCGGCGCTCGCTCGACCTGGTCGCCGAATGCGGCCTGACGCATCTGCATGTGTTTCCGTTCTCGGCGCGGCCGGGCACGCCGGCCGCGCGCATGAAAGAGCTTCCCCGCGAGATCGTGAAGGACCGCGCGCGGCGCCTGCGCGAGCGCGGCGCGCTGGCGCTACGGGCGCATCTCGACGCCGAGATCGGCGCGACGCGGCCCGTGTTGCTCGAGTCGCGCGAGCGCGGCCGCACCGAGCAATTCACGCCGGTGAAGCTCGCGAAGCCGGCTGCGCCGGGCACGATTATCGAGCTGAAAATCGCCGCGCATGACGGCAGGCAATTGCTGACGGCTTAACTACTGTCATTCCGGGGCGTGAGCCGCGCGAGCCGCCTGGTTGTGGACTCCCGGCTCCTTCGCTTCGCTCGGGCCTTGGAACAAAGCCTGCCGCGGTTCCTCGCGGTCAATCTGCCAGCCGCATTCGGCCAGCGCGGCGCGCATGTGCGGCGGAACCGGCGCCGTCACCCGGATCGGTGCGCGGTTCTTGTAGAGCGGCACCACGATCTCGCGGGCGTGCAGATGCAGCCCGGGGCCGCCGGCGCGCGGCGCGTTGCCATAGATCGCGTCGCCGAGAATCGGCCATTCCATTTCCGCGCAATGCACGCGAAGCTGGTGCGTCCGCCCGGTCAACGGCGCAAGCGCGAGCCAGGTCAGTCCGCCACGCTCACGTTTTCCGGGGGCGGCGGAGGGACCACGTCCGAGCACTTTCCACCGTGTCAGCGCCGGCTGGCCTTGTTGCGGATCGTGCTTCATCCACCAGCCGCGCGTCGCGTCGAGACGGCCGAGCGCCAGCGCGATGACGCCTTCGTCCGCCTGCGGCGAGCCCTCGACCACGGCCCAATAGTTTTTCTCAATTGCCCCGCTCTTGAACAGCCGGCCGAGTTGGGCGAGCGCCTTGCGATGGCGGCCGAGCACGAGGCATCCGGAGGTGTCGCGGTCGAGCCGGTGCGCCAGCGCCGGCGCACGCGGCAGTCCGAAGCGCAGGGCGTCGAAATGATCTTGCAGGCTCTCGCCGCCCCTGCCTGGCCCGCGATGCACGGCAAACCCGGCCGGTTTGTCGATCACCAGCATCAGCCCGTCGCGGTAGAGCAGGCGCGACACCATCTCTTCCGGTGTCATGGTTGTGTCCCTTGGCGAAACCGCTATCACGGGCGCCGCATGAGCGACAGCGTTACTCAAATGGACGACAGCGCAAAGGGCAATTGGTGGCGGCAGCTCGCCGGCGGGCTTCGGCGGACCTCCTCGGCGCTCGGCGGCGCCATCTCCGATCTCGTTGCCAAGCGCAAGCTCGATGCCGCCACGATCGCGGCGATCGAGGACGTGCTCATTCGCGCCGATCTCGGCCTCGACACCGCGGGCCGCATCGCCGCCGCGCTCGGCGAGGGCCGCCATGAAGCGGGGATTTCGCCGGAAGAAGTCAAGGCGGTGGTGGCGGCGGAGATCGAGAAGGTGCTCGCGCCCGTCGCGCGGCCGCTGGTGATCGATGCGGCGAAGAAACCGTTCGTCATCCTCGTCGCCGGCGTCAACGGCTCCGGCAAGACGACGACCATCGGCAAGCTCGCGGCAAAGCTCCGCGGCGAAGGCCGCACGGTGATGTTGGCGGCCGGCGATACGTTTCGTGCCGCCGCCATCGATCAGCTCAGGATCTGGGCCGAGCGCACCGGCGCGGCCTTCTTTGCGCGCGCGGCCGGCGCCGATGCCGCCGGCCTGGTTTTTGATGCGCTGCGCGCGGCGCAAGAGCGCGGCGTCGATGTGTTGCTGGTCGACACGGCCGGCCGCCTGCAGAACCGCACCGAGCTGATGGACGAGCTGCAAAAGGTCGTTCGCGTGATGAAAAAACTCGATGCGTCGGCGCCGCAGGCGGTGCTGCTGGTGCTCGACGCCACCGTTGGGCAGAATGCGCTGTCGCAGGTCGAGATTTTCCGCAACGCCGTCGGCGTCACTGGCCTGGCCATGACCAAGCTCGACGGCACCGCCCGCGGCGGCATTCTCGTCGCCATCGCGGCGAAGTTTTCCGTTCCCGTGCATTTTGTCGGCGTCGGCGAGAGCGTGGACGACTTGGCGCCGTTCTCGGCGCGCGATTTTGCCCGCGCTGTCGCCGGCATCGCCGGCCCGTCGCCCTGAAGCCTGCGCGCGCCGGCCTCGACGGTGCCATGGCTCAATCGGCCCGAGCGCCCGGCCGTCACTCTTCGCGGCTCGTTGCACTCGCACCTTGAGGATGCCGGAACGATCGACGCATGACAAACCGCAGCGTTCGCGCTAGAGACCAGCCGCCATGACCGCGACGACAAAACCGCAGCTCAACCCGCTCCTCAAGCTCGCTTTCGATCTCGGGCCGCTTGCGCTGTTCTTCTTCGCCAATTCTCGCTACGGGATTTTCGTCGCCACGGCGACCTTCATGGTCGCGGTGGTGGCGGCCTTGGCCGCCTCCTATTTGCTCACCCGCGCGCTGCCGATCATGCCGGTGGTCACCGCGATCATCGTGCTGGTGTTCGGCGGATTGACGCTCGTTCTGCACAACGATCTCTTCATAAAGATCAAGCCGACGATCCTCTATCTGCTGTTCGGCGCCGTGCTGCTCGGCGGGCTCGTTTTCGGCAAGTCGCTTTTGGGCGTGCTGTTCGATTCGCTGTTCCACCTCACCGAGGAAGGCTGGCGCAAGCTGACTTGGCGCTGGGCGATATTTTTCTTCGCGCTCGCCGTGCTCAACGAGATCGTCTGGCGCAACACCTCGACCAATGTCTGGGTGGACTTCAAGGTTTTCGGCGTAGTGCCGCTCACCTTCTTGTTCGGCGCGCTGCAATATCCGCTGTTGAAGAAATACGCGCCGGAGTCGGCCGCGGCGGAGGAATAGGCATTTCGTTTGGCGCGGAGGACTATGCGTAGCGGGAAATTTCATCCCAGGCTTGCGGCGCCCGCCTACCCTTACCCTTGCTCCCCTAGCGTGCTACAATTTCTGGTAGTACGATGATGTTATATGGGGAGCGACTTTCATGGCAAAGCAATCACCTCGCCGCGCATCAAAGCAAAAATCACCAAGTCGACCGTCCGCCCCGGCTGGCGGCGGCGCAACGGCCGCCGGCTTTGCCTTCGCCAATCCGCAGCCCTCATCCGATGATTTTGACGTCTTCACCAAAAATGACATTCAAGCCGATTCGGCTTTGAAGGCGTCGGACCAGTTGCAGCCGATTCCGAAACCGAGGACGAGCCCGCCGGTTATGGCGCTCGGGGCGATTCTGGGCACTGCGGCCGTGCAGCAAATTACCGCGGCAAAGAGCATTACGTTTCATTGCGTCGGCGACACCGGCGGTATCCATGAGCCCGCGAACCAGTTTGCGGTTGCAGATGTCATGGCGGCGGATCTTGCCGGTAAAACCTATCAGACCGGCAGACCCGCTTTTTTCTATCACTTGGGCGACGTCGTTTATTATCTCGGACAGGAGCTGTATTACTACGAGCAATTTTATGATCCGTATCGCGACTACAATGGTCCGATCTTGGGAATTCCCGGCAATCATGACGGGATGGTCTCGCCGAGCCTAAAGCAAAAGACTTTGCAGGGATTCCTGGACAATTTCTGCACCGCAAGACCCTCGCACGATCCCGATGCGCAGGGTCATGCGCGGACCACGATGACGCAGCCGGGTGTCTATTTCACGTTCGATGCGCCGTTCGTGAAGATCATCGGGCTTTATTCAAACGTCAGCGAGGGCACCACATCGGGGGTGCTGTCGGGCAAGAAAATCGGAAACGCACAACTGACGTTCCTGCAGCAGCAATTGGCGGCCGCCGCACAGCAGCGAGCGAAGGGTGCTCAATTCGCGCTTTTCATCGCCGTGCATCATCCGCCATTTACCGGGAGCAGCAGACATGCACCCAGTCCGAGCATCTTGAAGGACATCGATGCCGCCAGCCGGCAGGCCAAGATCCTTCCCGATATGGTTCTGTCGGGACATGCACACCTCTACGAACGCTATACGCGCGTTGTAAACAACAATCAGATAGCGTTCCTCGTGGCGGGATGTGGCGGCTATTATGATCTTTCGGGCCTTAAACCGGGCAAGCACGGCGCCAAGCCGACGACACCGGTCAGCGGCACCGACGGGGCGGGCAACAAATTAACCCTGGAGACCTACGATGATTCGACGTTCGGGTATCTGCTGCTGACGGCTTCGGCTGCGCAAGTGACGGGCAAGTTCATGGGCGTGAACGTCAAAACCAAAGCGAGTTCGGTCGTCGACCATTTCACTTTGGATCTGGTCCACCATACTGTTAGTAATCGCTGATTGGGGTCGGACATCCGCGATAGAGCGGGCGGCGGCAGCGCCGTCATGGGATCGTCATTCCGGATCGCCGCTTGGCTCGGCCCCGGAAAGATGGCTACGATCCCGCCGACAGCGCCTTCTCGATCTGCGGCTTGAGCACGCTGTCGAGATTTTCGCTGGTGATCGGGCCGACCAATTTGTAGGTGATGCGGGCGTCGCGGCCGACCACGAAAGTTTCCGGCACGCCATAGACCCCCCATTCGATTCCGGCGCGGCCGTTCCGGTCGGCGCCGGCCGCGGCGAAGGGATTGCCGTAGCGGCCGAGGAAGCGTCGGGCGTTCTCCGGCTCGTCCTTGTAGTTGATGCCGACGACGCGGACGCGGCGATCCTGCGCCAGCCGCATGAGCAGCGGCGCCTCGTCGTGGCACGGCACGCACCACGATGCCCAGACATTCACGATCGTGACAGCGCCGTTGAAGCTTGCCGGGTCGAGGCCGGGAAGGGGCGCGCCGTTGCGATCCAAACCGGCCACCGGTGGCAGGCTGGTCTGCGGCGCCGCATGGCCGATGAGCGCGGAGGGGATGCGCGAGGGATCGCTGTTGTTGAGGCCGATCAGGAAAAGCAGCACCAGGCCGAGAAACATGATGAGCGGCACCAGCACGATGAAACGGCGCCGGCGCGGGTTTGCGGTCTCATTCGCGACGGTGCTCATGCGTCTTGTTTCGCTCGCTCGATCGCCGGCTCGGGGCGCATCGGCTCGGAGCGTCGGGCAAAGCCGCGCTGCTCGAGGTCGGCGAGCGTGCGCCGCTGGGCGCGATAATCGAACACCACCCAGGCGATCAGGCCGAGGATGACGGCCGCGCCGGTGGCGTAGGCCGCCATGATGAAGTCGAGATGGTTCGTCGCCGCCATGGTCAGGTCACCGCCCGCGCCTGCATCAGCCGCAGCGTGCGCACGCGCCGGCGCAGGATTTCGTTGCGCATCGCGGCGAGAAGCAGCGTCGCGAACAAGAGCGTAAACGCCCCGGCCATGATCAGGAGCGGCGTGAGAATCGCCGGATGGATCGTCGGGCCGCCGAGCCGCAGCACGGATGCCGGCTGGTGCAGCGTGTTCCACCAGTCGACCGAGAACTTGATGATCGGCAGATCGATGGCGCCGACGATGGTGAGGATGGCGGCGCCGCGCCCGGCGCGCGCGGGATCCTCGACCGTGCGCCAGACCGCGATGACGCCGAGATAGAGCAGGAACAAGACCAGCACCGAGGTGAGCCGCGCGTCCCACACCCAATAGGTGCCCCACATCGGCCGCCCCCACAGCGAACCGGTAATGAGGCACATCAACGCGAAGGCGGCGCCGATCGGCGCCGCCGCCTTGGCGGTGACGTCGGCGAGCGGGTGACGCCAAACGAGCGTGCCGAGCGAGGCGATGGTCATCACGCCCCAGGCCAGCATGCTCAGCCAGGCGGCGGGTACATGGAGAAACATGATCCTGACGGTCGCGCCCTGCTGATAATCCTCGGGCGCGATCATGGCCTGGTTGAGCCCGAAGGCGAAGGCAAGCACGGTCGCCCCGGCGAGCCAGGGAATGGCGCGGTTGGCCAGGGTCAGGAAACGCGACGGATTGGCGAGGTCGATGAGTGCCATCGAAACCTTCCTAACGCACCCTGGCGCGACAGCACAAGGCGCCGGCCAGGCCTTGGTTCAATCGCGCGACGGCATGACACCGGCATTACTATTCCATTTCCTGGCGCAACGCGGTCGCGGCCGCGAACGGGCCGATCACCAGGCTGGCGAGCGTCAGCGCGCAAAGGATCGTGAACGGAGTGCCGAATGGCACCGGCCCGGTGACGGCGGCGTTCGCCGCGGCGACGCCGAAGATGAGGACCGGTACCGTCAGCGGCAACACCAGCACGGCCAGCAGCAATCCGCCGCGACGCAGTGTCACGGCAATCGCGGCGCCGATGAGGCCGATGAAGGTCAGTGCCGGCGTGCCGATGAAGAGCGTCAGCATCAGGGCGGCTTCGGCCGCCGCATCGAGGTTGAGGGAAAGCCCGACGAGCGGCGCCGCGATGATGAGCGGCAAGCCGGTGGTCAGCCAATGGGCGAGACCCTTGACCGCGACCACGAGCTCGAGCGGCGCCCGGCCCATGAGGATGAGGTCGAGCGAGCCGTCCTCGTGATCGGCCGTGAATAGCCGGTCGAGCGCCAAGAGGCTCGCCAACAAGGCCGCGAGCCAGAGGATCGCGGGGCCGATCCGCTTGAGCAGCGCGAGGTCCGGGCCGAGGGCGAAGGGGACCAGCGTGGCCACTACGAGGAAGAACAGGACCGCCATCAGCGCGCCGCCGCCGACGCGCACGGCGATGCGCATGTCGCGAACGAGAACAGCGGCAAGCGGCGTCATGCCAATTCCCTACCGGGAAGCGCCGACGCGCGCGGCGCGCCAGGCTGGAACTCAGGGAGCGGTGAGAGCAGCGCCTGCAAGCTCATTGCGCGTCTCCGAGCCGCAACTCCCCGGCGCCCTCGAGCCCGAGGGCCCCATGCGTGGCGGCGAGAATGAGGCCGTCGGCGGCAAGATGCGCGCCCATAAGCTCGGCCAGACGCTTCTGCGCCGCGGCGTCGAGCGTGCTTGTCGGCTCATCGAGCAGCCAGATCGGGCGCTTGACGGCAAGGAGGCGCGCGATCGACAGGCGGCGGCGCTGCCCGGCGGAGAGATAGGCCGCCGGCAGGTCCGCGAGCCTGTCGAGCCCGACGGCCGCAAGCGGCTCGCCGAGATCGGTAGCGTCAGCGGCGCCGGTGCCGAGAAAGCTCGCCCAGAACCGCAAATTCTCGCGCACCGACAGGGAAGGCTTCAACGCGTCCTGATGGCCGAGATAATGAGCCTGTTCGCCGATGGTCAGTTCGGGGTCGCCCCCCTCCAAAGTGAGCCGCCCGCCGGCGATGCGCACGAGTCCGACCATCATGCGCAAGAGCGATGACTTGCCCGCGCCATTGCGCCCGCTGATGGTCAAAATCTCGCCGGACGAGACGGAAAAGCTCACGCCGGCGAAGACATCTCGCCCCCCGCGGCGGCAGGCGAGATCAGAGGCGGAAAGCCGCATCAGCGACGCCCTGCAGCTGAGGCGAGAGTCGTATCGGCCCGCTCACCTGTTTCGAACGCTCGTGCGCCGCCTGCCATTGTCCGATTCTCGTTACCGATCTGGCACAAGTCCTGAAAAGACCCTATAAGCCGCAGCGCAGACACGGATGCGGCGGCAATGCCTGCCGCGTCCGGGCACCGACGGTCTGTTGGATCAAGTTCCGGCAATAATTACCCCAATTTGCGCCGGCGGGCGTCCGGCAGGATGGGAAAAGAATCATGGCTTCGCTCGATAGCTTTAGATGCTTGCGGCCGCTTAAGGTCGGATCCAAGACTTACGCCTTCTATAGCCTTCCGGCGGCGGAAAAGAACGGCCTAAAAGGGATTTCCCGGCTGCCCTTCTCGCTCAAGGTCCTGCTCGAAAACCTGCTGCGCAACGAGGATGGCCGCTCCGTCACCAAGGAGGACATCCAGGCGGTCGCGCAGTGGCTCAAGACCAAGACCTCCGAGCGCGAGCTCGCCTTTCGCCCGGCGCGCGTGCTGATGCAGGATTTCACCGGCGTGCCCGCGGTGGTCGACCTCGCCGCCATGCGCGACGCCATGAACACGCTGGGCGGCGATGCAAAGAAAATCAATCCGCTGGTGCCGGTCGATCTGGTCATCGATCATTCGGTCGTGGTCAACTATTTCGGCACCAATGCCGCGTTCAAGAAGAATGTGGATGAGGAGTACAAGCAGAATCAGGAGCGCTACCGCTTTCTCAAATGGGCGCAGCGCTCGTTTGAGGATTTTCGCGTGGTGCCGCCCGGCACCGGCATCTGCCATCAGGTCAACCTTGAATACCTCGCCCATACCGTTTGGACGGCGAAGACGAAGATCAAATTCACGGACAAGGTTGCCGCCACCGAGCTTGCCTATCCGGACACGCTCGTCGGCACCGATTCGCACACCACCATGGTGAACGGGCTCGCCGTGCTCGGCTGGGGCGTGGGCGGCATCGAAGCCGAGGCCGCCATGCTCGGCCAGCCCTATTCGATGCTGCTGCCGGAAGTGATCGGGGTGCGATTGAACGGCAAGCTCAAGGAAGGCGTCACCGCGACCGATCTCGTCCTCACCGTCACGCAGATGCTGCGCAAACGCGGCGTGGTCGGCAAGTTCGTCGAGTATTTCGGCCCGGGCCTGGCGAACCTGTCGATCGCCGACCGCGCTACGCTCGGCAACATGTCGCCGGAATACGGCGCCACCTGCGGTTTCTTTCCGATCGACGACGACACCATCCGCTATCTGCGCGACACCGGCCGGCCGGTGGAACGGGTCGCGCTGGTGCTTGCCTTCGCCAAGGCGCAGGGCATGTACCGGGCGCGGACGACGCCGGACCCGGTCTTCACCGACGTGCTCAAGCTCGAACTCGCCTCCGTCGAGCCGTCGCTCGCCGGGCCCAAGCGTCCGCAGGATCGGGTGCCGCTCAAAGAGGTTAAGAGCGGATTCGCGCAGGCGATGGACAAGGAGTTCGGCAAGGCCGCCGAGATGGACAGACGCGTTGCCGTCGAAGGACGCCAGCATACGCTCGGCCATGGCGATGTGGTGATCGCGGCGATCACGTCGTGCACCAACACGTCAAATCCGAGCGTGATGATTGCCGCCGGGCTGCTCGCCCGCAAGGCGGTGGCCAAAGGGCTTGCGGTCAAGCCGTGGGTCAAGACGTCGCTCGCGCCCGGCTCGCAGGTGGTGGCGGAATATTTCGATAAATCCGGCTTGCAGAAGGACCTCGACAAGCTCGGATTCAATCTCGTCGGCTTCGGTTGCACCACCTGCATCGGCAATTCGGGTCCGTTGCCGCCGGAAATTTCCAAGGCGATCAACGACAACGATCTGGTGGCGGCCGCGGTGCTCTCCGGCAATCGCAATTTCGAGGGGCGCGTCAATTCCGACGTGCGCGCCAACTATCTGGCATCGCCGCCGCTCGTCGTCGCTTATGCGATCGCCGGCACGATGCAGACCGACCTCGGCAAGGCGCCGCTTGGCACCGATGGGAAGGGCCGCAAGGTCTATTTGCGCGACATCTGGCCGTCGAGCCGCGAGGTCAACGCGTTCATCCGCAAGAACATCACCAGGCAGATGTTCACGCGCAAATACGCCGACGTGTTCAAGGGCGACACCAACTGGCGCAAGATCAGCGTGCAGGGCGCGCTGACCTTTCCCTGGGACGGCAAATCGACCTATGTGCAGAATCCGCCGTATTTCTCCGGCATGGCCCGCCGGCCGGAGCCGCCGAGCGACATTATCGAGGCGCGCATCCTCGGCCTGTTCCTCGATTCCATCACCACCGACCACATCTCGCCGGCGGGATCGATCAAGGTCGATTCGCCGGCCGGCAAGTATCTCGTCGAGCACAAGGTCAAGCCGGTCGATTTCAACCAATACGGCACACGGCGCGGCAATCACGAAGTGATGATGCGCGGCACCTTCGCCAATATCCGCCTCAAGAACCAGATGGTCCCCGGCGTCGAGGGCGGCTATACGATTCATTACCCGTCGCGTCAGCGCATGACGATCTACGACGCGGCGATGCGCTACAAGAGCGAGCGCGTGCCGCTGGTCGTGTTCGCCGGCAAGGAATACGGCACCGGCTCCTCGCGCGACTGGGCGGCCAAGGGGACGATCCTGCTCGGCGTGCGCGCCGTGATCGCGCAGTCGTTCGAACGCATCCATCGCTCCAATCTGGTCGGCATGGGCGTGGTGCCGCTCGTCTTCGAGGAGGGCACGTCCTGGCAGACGCTCGGACTGAAGGGCGACGAGCAGGTCACCATTCGCGGCTTGCACGCCGACCTCAAGCCGCACCAGCGGCTCATTGCCGAGATCGTCGCCGCCGACGGCGGCCTCAAGCGTGTTCCGCTCATTTGCCGCATCGATACGGTCGACGAGCTCGATTACTACAGAAACGGCGGCATATTGCAGTATGTCCTTCGCCGTCTCGCGGCCTAGACCATGATTGGAGAAAGTCCGCCCGTCTTGATCCGGGGCCGTATCCGTTTTCCGAAAATTCGTGTTCCCGCTGAAAAATAGCGGCTCACTGCGAATTGAGTGGCGGGTGACAGGCGCGCCCGATATCAATGCGCGGTCACGAAATGGTCACAAGGGGCCAGCGGCGGTGGAGACTGGAATGCTGCGTCGCCGCCTTTCGTCGGCACCGCTCATCGCAAGCCTGCTCATTGCAACTTACGCCGGCGCCGGCGCCGGCGAACGGCAGGCGCTGCTCGAGTTGTTCACCAGTCAGGGCTGCTCGTCCTGCCCGGCGGCCGACAAGCTTCTCGGCGAGCTTGCCGGCGATCCCTCGCTGGTCGCAGTGAGCGTCCCGATCGATTATTGGGATTATCTCGGCTGGAAGGACACGCTGGCCAGTCCGGCGCATTCGGCGCGGCAGCGCGCCTATGCGCGCGTGCGCGACGACCGCCAGGTCTATACTCCGCAAATCGTCGTCAATGGGGAAATGCAGGTGCTCGGCAGCGACCGAGTCGCCATCGAGCGCGCCATCGCGCAAACGAATCGCAACGCCGCGACGATGTCTTTGCCAGTGCTCTTGTCCGTAGGCGAAGGTATTTTGACCGTGAAAGTGGGGCCGGGCGAGAACAAGCATCTCGGCGGCGAAGTCTGGCTGTGTCCGCTCGCCAGAACGGTGAAAGTTGCCGTCGGCCGCGGCGAGAATGGCGGGCGCACTCTCACCTACTACAATGTCGTGCGTCGTTGGCTCAAGCTCGGCGATTTTTCCGGCACGGGCCCAAGCTGGACCGTTCCGATCTCGGAAGTCGAGGCCGATGGAATCGATGGCGCCGCCGTTATCGTGCAGGATGGCGTGCGCGAGAAACCGGGCATCGTGCTGGGCGCAGCAATCGCTCCGATCGGACCGCGAATGAGCGAGATCAGATGACGGATAGCTGATCGCCCTTCTCCGACATTCAAAAAAAGGCCGGCGAACCGCCGGCCTGGAGATAGGGGGATTAACCGTTCGCAAAACTCTGGCCCGGTCCGTCCGCGCCCCGGGGGGCTGGGGGGCTGAGGAATCCGGAGTACGAATCGGACCGGGCCCTGAGGCAACGGTCGCTTCTTCGCAGTGCAGCTTGGCGCGTGCTTGGCTGAAATGGGGCCACATTATGATTCGTTTAACGAATCTGTGATTCCGGCGGTCAAAAATGCCGCACCGGCGTTTTCGGCGGCGAATCATCGCGCTTTCCCGTCCTGACGTCCTGCCATCCGCAAGCCTCTTGCCGCCGCGCCTGTCCGGCGCGATCATGAAGCGACCATGAGGCTTCAATGACAAAGGAGGCGCCGTATGGCCTTCGGCGATACTGAACCGAGCGCGTTGCGCGGGGGCGAGGTTCGCGCGCCCGCCCCCGCAAGCGAGGTCACCTTCAGCCGGCGCGAGCTTGACCGCATTCTCAGCCTCTATGGCCGCAAAGTCGCAGCCGGCGAGTGGCGCGACTACGCCATCGACTTCCTCAAGGATCGCGCGGTGTTTTCCGTTTTCCGCCGCGCCTGCGAAATCCCTATTTACCGGATCGAAAAGGATCCACGGCCTGGACGCCGACAGGGCGCCTACAGCGTCATCTCGGCGAGCGGACACATTGTCCGGCGCGGGCAGCAACTCGAACGGGTGCTCGGCGCGCTTGATCGCTCGCTGCGCGTGGTTGCCGGCTGAGGTCTATGGCGGCGTCGTATCGGCGCTGCCGAGCGGGCGCTGCATGAGCACGGCATCGAGCCAGCGGCCGTGCTTGAAGCCGACGGATTGCAGCGTGCCGATGCGGCGGAAGCCGGCCGCGGCGTGCAGCGCGATCGAGGCGGCGTTCGCCGAATCGCCGATCACCGCGATCATCTGGCGAAAGCCGCGCGCCTGCGCCTCGGCGATGAGGCGCGCCATGAGCAGTCGGCCCAATCCGAGACGATGGAATTGCGGCGCGACATAGATCGAATCCTCGACACTCCAGCGGTACGCCGGCCGGGCGTGGTAAGGTCCGGCATAGGCATAGCCGGCAACCGCGCCTGCCTGCTCGGCGACGAGATAAGGATAGCCATTGGTCAGCAGCGCCTGTTGGCGTCGCGCCATTTCCGACTCATCGGGCGGCACGATTTCGAACGTCGCCGTGCCGTGCGCGACGGCTTCGCCGTAGATGCGGGTGATCGCCGCGACGTCGCCCGGTCCGGCCGGCCGAATGTCAACGTCGCTCATCGCTCATCGAAGCCCGCAAAAGAAAACGCCCCGGGACGAGTCCCGGGGCGTTGGCATGCATCGCGTTTGGTTCAGCGCCGGTCGCCGAACAGGCGCAGCATCATCAGGAACAGGTTGATGAAGTCGAGATAGAGCCGCAGCGCGCCCATGACCGCCTTGCGGCCGGCGACGGTGCCGTCATCCATCGGGCTGTACATTTCCTTGATGGTCTGCGTGTCGTAGGCGGTGAGGCCGACGAAGATCACTACCCCGATCACCGAGATCGCCCAATAGAGCGCGCTCGACTGCAGGAAGATGTTGACCAGGCTGGCGATGATGATGCCGATCAGGCCCATGAACATAAATGAGCCGACGCCGGTCAGGTCGCGTTGCGTCGTGTAACCATAGAGGCTCATGGCGCCGAACGTCGCCGCCGAAATGAAGAACACGCGCGTGATCGAGGCTCCGGTGTAGACCAGAAAGATCGACGCCAAGGAGAGCCCGAGCAGGCCGGCATAGACGAAGAAAATCGTCAGCGCCGTTCCCGCTGACAGACGGTTGATGCCGAAGCTCATGACCATCACCAAGCCGAGCGGCGCCAGCACCAGCACCCACATCAGCGGACTGGCGAAGAGCATATGGCCGAAGGGCGTCAGCTGTAACCCGGCGCCGGTCTGGGTGACGGCGGCGCTAAAGGTGAACCAGGCGACCAGCCCGGTCAGCGCTACGCCGGCGGTCATGTAATTGTAGACGCGGATCATGTAGGCGCGCAGGCCCGCGTCGATCGCCACCCGGTCGGCGCGATAGCCAGGCCGGGCGGTCGCGATATTCCGGTCGAAGTCCGACATGGAGAAGTACCTCTGGGTTGTCCCGGCGCCCGCCGGGTTTTCGCGTCCGCAGCGGACGCCGAATTCGTTTCGCGCCGAATCTAGTGCGAAAGGCGTTGCCGCGCCAGATGGCGGGGCGGCGATATTTGCAATGGTTACCGTCCGTTCATCTTTGCTCTTTCCACCGCCAGCGCCGGCATTGGCCTGCGCAATTTGCCGGTCGGCTACAGATTGCGCAAAACCTCCGCGGGTTTGCGGCCGAGCGCGGTGAAGGTGCCGGCAAGGCCGAGTCCAACCGTGACCAAAAGCGCCGCGCCGGCGGCGCCGGCCGCCTGCGCCGCCATCCAGAGGAAGGGAAATTCCATCACCCGCGTGACCACGAGACCGGCGGCGAGCGAGCCCGCCGCCACCGCGAACAGCACGGTCGCGAGCCCGATCAGAAGGTATTCGAGCGCGTAGGCGGCAAGGAGCTGCGCGCGGGTCGCCCCGAGCGTTCGCAGCACCACCGCGTCGTAGATGCGAAAACGCTGGCTCGCCGCCAGCGCCCCGCCGAGCACCAAGGCCGCCGCAGCGAGCGTCACCGCGCTCGCGCTGCGCAGCCCGAGCAGCAGATTGCCTACGATATGGTCGACCGCCTCGAGCGCGTCTTTGACGCGCACGGCGGAGACCGCGGGAAAGGCGTCGGCCAGCGCCTTGATCAGCGCCGTCTCCTCGCGCGGCGTGCCGCCGTCGGCGAAAGTCAGCGTCGCGATGTCGGTATGCGGCGCGCCAGCGAATGCGCCGGGCGAAAACACCAGCACGAAATTGATGCCGAGGCTCTGCCAATCGACGGCGCGCAGATTGGCGATGCGGGCCGTCACATTGCGGCCGAGCACATTGACGGTGATGGAATCGCCGATCTTGAGGTTGAGATCCTCAGCCGTTCTTTCTTCCAGCGAGACCAGCGGCGCTCCGGCATAGTCGGCGGCCCACCATTGGCCGGCGACGAGGCGTGAGCCCTCGGGGATCGTCGTCGCGTAGGTGATTCCGCGGTCGCCGCGCAACACCCAGGCCGATCCCTCCGCGGGTTTGAGCTCCTCCGCTTTGATGCCGTTGGCGGCGATGATGCGGCCGCGCAGCATCGGCACGCGCTGGGTCGTCGCGCGCGGAGCTTGCGCGCGCACGAAGGCGTCGAAGCGGTCGGCTTCAGCGGCGGGGATGTCGAGCAAGAAGAACGAAGGCGCCTTCTCCGGCAGCGTCGCGGCGAACTGGCGATGCAGATTGCCGTCGATCTCGATCATGGTCACGAGCAAGGAAAGACCGAGGCCGAGCGAGAGCACGACGCTCGGCGTCAAGGCGCCCGGCCGGTGGATATTGGCGAGGGCGAGGCGCAGAAGCGTCGAGCGCACGCGCGGCAGGCGGCGCGCGATCGCTATCGCCAGCAGGGCGACCAGCCGCAGCGCCGCGAAAATGACGGCGGCGGAGGCGACGAACATCATCGCCAGGCGGTGGTCATAGGCGGCGAGGATTGCGAGCGCCGCGAGCGCGGCGACGATCGCCGCGGTCGCCGCGACATAGCGGCGGCGCGGCCAGCGCCGCTCGTCGGCGATCGGGTCGCGAAACAACATCGATACCGAAATGTCGCGCGCGCGTCCGAGCGGCCACAAGGCGAAAGCCAGAGCGGTGAGAAGCCCATAGGCGACCGACATCGTCACCGCCTCCGGGTAGAGCGCCGGCGCGACGGGCAGAGGAATGACGGCGCCGAGCGCCGAGGCGATCGCGAATGGCAGCGCCGCGCCGATCCCTGCGCCGATGAGGGTGGCAAACAACGCCACGCCCACGATCTGCGAGCAGTAGATGGCGAAGACGCCGCCGCCCGTCGCGCCGAGCGCTTTCATGGTCGCGATCGCGTCGCTCTTGCGCGTGAGATGACTTGCGACCGCGTTGGCAACGCCGACGCCGCCGACGAGGAGCGCGGTCAAGGCGACGAGCGTGAGGAATTGACTGAACCGCTGGACGTTGCGTTCGAGCTGCGGCGAGGCCTTGCTGCGCGTGCGGATGTCCCAGCCGGCGTCGGGGAAGGTGGCGCGGGCCTCGCTTTCGACCGACGCCATGGCGCTATCGCTCGCTCCGCCCTCGGGCAGGCGCAGCCGGTATTGCCAGCGAACGATGCTGCCCGGCTGAATGAGGCCGCTGGCGCGCAGCGCCGCCTCGCCGATGAGCAGCCGAGGCCCGAAGCCGATGCCGCCGGCGAGCTTGTCCGGCTCGCTCGTCAGCACCGCGCGCAGCTCGATCGCGGCGTTGCCGATGGTGATGCGGTCGCCGGGCTTGAGATCGAGGCGCGCGAGCAGGCCGGGATCGGCGGCGGCACCGAACGCGCCGTCCCGCCGCGCGAACAAAGCGGGCAGCGCCATTTCCGGGTTGGTCGCGACCGCGCCATACAGCGGGTAGGCGCCATCGGCGGCCTTGACCTCGACGAGCGTCGTTCGCCCGTCGCTTGTGCGCGCCATGGTCGGCAAAGTCGCGGCCACGGAAAGCGTGCCGCGCGCGTCGAGGAAGGCGCGCTCGCTGTCGTTTGCTTCGCGTTGCACCAGCGCAAAGGCGAGGTCGCCGCCGAGGATCACGCGGCCGGCGCGGGCGAGGCCGTCGGAGAGGCTTGCGGCAACCGAGCCGACCCCGGCGATCGCCATGACGCCAAGCGCGATGCAGGCGATGAAGACGCCGAAACCGCGCAGGCCGCCGCGCAGCTCGCGCCAGGCGAAACGCAGCGCCAGTGCGGTCATGCTTTCTTCGCTCTGTCTTTGTTGGTCATTTGCGGCGTCGGCTGCTCGATCCGCCCCGAATGCAGGTGCAGCACGGCGTCGCAATGCGCGGTCAGCGCCGTATCGTGAGTGACGAGGACGAGCGTCGTGCCGTGCTGACGATGGCCGCGGAACAGAAGCTCGATGATCTCGGCTCCGGTAGCTTCGTCGAGATTGCCGGTCGGCTCGTCGGCGACGACGATCGCCGGCTTGGGCGCGAGCGCGCGGGCGATGGCGACGCGCTGCTGCTCGCCGCCCGACAACTGGGACGGATAGTGATGAAGGCGCGGCGCGAGACCGACCACCGCGAGCTCGTGCTCGGCGCGCGCGAAGGCGTCGCGCTCGCCAGCGAGCTCGAGCGGCACGGCGACGTTTTCCAGTGCCGTCATGGTTGGGATCAGGTGAAAGGCCTGGAACACAATGCCGATGTTCCTGCCGCGAAAGCGCGCCAGCTCGTCCTCATCGAGCTTCTGCAGATCGGCGCCGGCGACGACCACCGCGCCGCTGTCCGGCCGCTCCAGCCCGGTCATCACCATGAGCAGCGTCGACTTGCCGGAGCCGGAGGGTCCGAGCAGCCCGACGGCCTTGCCGCGACCTATATTCAGGTCGATGTCTCTCAGGATATGAACACGGGCGGCGCCGCGGCCGAGCGACAGGTTGACGCCGCGCAGTGCAACGGCATCGCCAGCGAAGGGAAGCCCCGACGTGTCGTTCATCTTTAAAGCTGACCCGCGCCTCTCACCGCCGATGCATGCCCGATCATATGGGTGCGGCCGGGTTTTGTTCCAAATCTCGCGGGCCGCGGCCGCCGCGGCCGCCGCGGCGATTTGTAGCGCGCTGCTGCTGCCTGGGACAGTCGTTCCGGGCGCGAGCGCCGAGGTGGTCAAGGTCGTGGCGCTTGGCGATTCGTTGACGGCAGGTCTCGGTCTTCCCGCCAATGACGGCTTCGTCGCCCGCTTGCAGGCCGCGCTCGCCGCCAAAGGAATCACTGCGCAGATCGAGAATGCCGGCGTGTCCGGCGACACCGCCTCTGCCGGGCTGGCGCGGCTCGATTGGTCGGTCCCGCTGGGGACCGACGCGGTCATTCTCGAACTCGGCGCCAACGACATGCTGCGCGGCGTCAACCCGCAGGTGACGCGCGACGCGCTCGACGCCATTCTGCGGCGACTGACCGAGCGGCATATCGCTGTTCTGCTGTGCGGGATGCGGGCAATGCCGAACCTGGGAGTGGACTATGTGCGGTCGTTCGAGCGCATCTATCCTGAGCTCGCCGGCAAATACGGCGTGCTGTTCTATCCGTTTTTTCTCGACGGCCCCGCCGCCGACCTCAGCCTCACGCAGGCGGACGGCCTGCACCCAAACGCGGCGGGGGTCGGCGCGATCGTCGCCCGTATCCTGCCGCGGGTGGAAGAGCTGATCGCCCGAGTCCGCCACGCGACGCCGTCGTAAGGGTTGCGTGGCCGCCGCAATCCCCGCATGCTGCGGCCTGCTGCGATTCGCGTAGCGCGGCGGATTTGAAATTCCAACGAGGAGAGGCCCACTCGCACCGGAACTTCAAATCGAAATGCGCGGCGCGTATGAGTTCCGAGTGCCCCTTCGACTGCGACGTTCGCGTGCGAGCGCGGCCGCCGGGACCCTGGCGACGAGGCGCAGGTTGTCATGCCACGTTTGTTCACCGCGGTTGAGATACCGCCCGGCGTCGTCCAGTCGCTCGCCATGATGCGCGGCGGTTTGCCGGGTGCGCGCTGGATCGATCCCGAGAACTATCATCTGACGCTGCGCTTCATCGGCGATATCGACGATGGGTTGGCGCGCGACATTGCCGGCCTGCTCGGACGCGTGCGGCGTGCGCCGTTCGAACTGCGTCTCGACGGGCTGTCGTCGTTCGGCGGCCGCAAGCCGCGGGCGCTGGTCGCGGCGGCGGCGGCGGTCACGCCGCTCATGGACTTGCAGGCGGAACACGAGCGGCTGCTGCAGCGGCTCGGGCTCGAGCCCGAGGGTCGCAAATACACTCCGCACGTCACGCTGGCGCGGCTGCGCGATTCGTCAAGCCAGCAGGTCGCCGAATATCTCACCGCGCGTGCGCATTATCGTTCGTCGTCGTTCGAGGTCTCACGCTTCGTGTTGTTCTCCTCGCGCGCGTCGATCGGCGGCGGGCCGTATGTGGTCGAAGACGCCTATCCGCTCGCCGCCGCGGAGCTGAGGCTCGCCCGCAGCAGCTGATCGGCCTGGGAGTGGGATCACGCTCTCAGCATGCGCGATTGCAGATCGAGCATCGCCGTCGCGAAGCCGTGACCGTCGGTCATCAGCTCGCGCATCAGCGACAGCGGCGTTGGCCGCGAGGACTCGACTTCGCCGACCACGCTGCCGAAATCGAAGGACAGCTCGGCGTCGAACTTGCGCGCCAGCTGCTGCATGCGCCGGTTCTCGGCGAGACAGGCCATATGCAACAGTTGATATCCACGGTTGCGGGCGGCGAGCAGGATGTGGCGAAGCAGTGCTGAACCGACGCCGTGACTCTGCCACGGCTGCTCAACGCTGAACGCCGCCTCGGCCTGGCCCGGGAAGCGTGCGCCAAGCGGCCGCAGCTCGGCGCCGCCGCGCATCACGCCGTCGATGAAGAAGCCGTACACGACCGCGTCGAGTGAAATTGACAGGTTAACGTAGTTGCGAATGAATTCGTCCGACACCCCGCCGCCAAACCGATTGTGCCGGCTCGCGTGGTCGAGACGCAACATGTGGTCGCGATATTTGGCGGCTTCTCCGATCCACAATTTGCGGATCACGCCGCCTTCGGGAAGAAAGTCCTGCATTCGACAGGCCTCCTGACATAGTTGTCAAAAAAAGGCCTCCTCGGTCGCTTCCTCGGCTCAAGCTCGCAACGGTGACGAACTCTTCACGCCCACCGTCCCGAATCAAATACATCATGTTGGGTGGCGCGAAAGTTTGGCAAGCCGAAGTGTTGAGCAACATGCCTGCATTCCCTATACGCATGGCTCGCAAATAGGCGTGACAAGCATGCTGCTCGCAAAAAGTGCGTGACTGATTTGCGGCGGCGCGATGGCACGTCGTCTGCGCCGCGTTAAGCGTTTGTCATCATCTGCGCCGCGTTTCCTCCACAACAGTTAATGGAATGTGAACCGACTCGATCGCCGCGCGATGCAACAGCGGGGCCCGAGCCTTGCTGCGCCGAAGTTCAAGTGCGCCGCCTCGCGTCGGGTCGAGACGCGCTCGCCACGCTTGCCGTATGCGGCGCGGCGCGTTCGCAATTGCCCGGCTCGTCCACCGGCATTGTGGAAACTCGAGCGCCGGTTCGATCGAGCGGCGGGACCGGCTTGAACGGACTTGCCGAAACGGCTAATGACCGCGGCAGCCCCCTTCGTCATTAGCCATTCAAGGATCGTCCCTATGGCACGAAGCAAAATCGCATTGATCGGCGCCGGCCAGATCGGCGGCACCTTGGCGCACCTGGCCGGTCTCAAGCAGTTGGGCGATGTCGTCCTCTTCGACATCATGGAAGGCATGCCGCAAGGCAAGGCGCTCGATCTCGTCCAGTCGTCCCCGGTGGAGGGTTTCGACGCCCGCTTCAGCGGCACAAACTCCTACGAAGCGATTGAAGGCGCGGCCGTCTGCATCGTCAGCGCCGGCGTGCCGCGCAAGCCGGGCATGAGCCGCGACGATCTGCTCGGCATCAACCTCAAGGTGATGGAGCAGGTCGGCGCGGCGATCAAGAAATACGCGCCCAATGCTTTCGTCATCTGCGTCACCAATCCGCTCGACGCCATGGTCTGGGCGCTGCAGAAATGCTGCGGGCTGCAGAAGCAGATGGTCGTGGGCATGGCTGGCGTGCTCGACTCGGCGCGCTTTCGCTATTTTCTCGCCGACGAGTTCAATGTCTCGGTCGAGGACGTCACCGCCTTCGTCCTCGGCGGTCACGGCGACACCATGGTGCCGCTGGTGCGCTATTCGGCCGTCGCCGGCATTCCGCTGCCCGATCTCGTCAAGATGGGCTGGACCACGGCGGCGCGGCTTGACGCGATCGTCGAGCGCACGCGCAATGGCGGCGGCGAGATCGTCAGTCTGCTCAAGACCGGCTCCGCCTTCTATGCCCCGGCCACATCGGCCATCGCCATGGCGGAAAGCTATCTGCGCGACAAGAAGCGCGTGCTGCCGGCCGCCGCCTGGCTCAACGGCGAATACGGGGTGAAGGACTTTTACGTCGGCGTGCCGGTGGTGATCGGCGCCAAAGGGGTCGAGCGCATCGTCGAAATCGAGCTCAATAGCGCCGAGCGCGGCATGTTCGATAAATCGGTAAAGGCGGTTGAGGGCCTGGTCGAAGCCTGCAAAAAGATTGCCCCCGATCTCGGCACGTGACGGCGTGCACGTCGGCTGTCGCCGACTTGCATGCTGAAAATGTTTTCGAAATCGGCAGTCCGATTTCGATCGGCCCGGTATTCTTCGAGGCTCGCTCCGCGCGCGCCTTGAGGTGACGAGTCGCAAGCGCAGTCGGACCAAGGCCTGCCGGCATGAACATCCACGAATACCAGGCGAAAGCGGTGCTGCGCGAATTCGGGGTGCCGGTGCCGCGCGGCATCCCGGCATTCAGCGTCGCGGAGGCGGTACAGGCCGCCGCGGATCTCGGCGGGCCGGTCTGGGTGGTGAAGGCGCAGATCCACGCCGGCGGCCGCGGCAAGGCCGGCGGCGTCAAGGTGGTGAAATCGGTCGCCGAGGTGAAGCGCGAAGCCGAGCGGCTGCTCGGTTCCACGCTGGTGACGCGCCAGACTGGACCGCAGGGCAAAAAGGTACAGCGCCTCTATATCGAGGCCGGCTCGAGCATCGAGAGTGAATATTATCTTTCCGCGCTGGTCGACCGCGCGGCGGCGCGCGTCGCCTTTGTCGCCTCGACCGAAGGCGGCATGGAAATCGAAGAAGTGGCGCGCACGCGGCCGGAGAAGATCGTGAGCCTCTCGGTCGATCCGGCGACCGGCTTCATGCCCCATCACGCCCGCCGCCTGGCGCGCGCCTTGGGCCTCGGCGGCGAGGTCGGCAAGCAGGCCGAGACGATGCTGCCGCGGCTCTATCAGGCCTTTCTCGCCAAGGACATGAACCTGCTCGAGATCAATCCGCTCGTCGTCACCAAGCCCGGCGAACTCATTTGCCTCGACGCCAAGATCGGCTTCGACGACAGCGCGCTCTATCGGCGTCCCGACATCGTGGCGCTGCGCGACGTCAGCGAGGAGGACACCAAGGAGATCGAGGCCTCGCGCTACGACCTCAGCTACATCGCGCTCGACGGCACCATCGGCTGCATGGTCAACGGCGCCGGCCTGGCGATGGCGACGATGGACATCATCAAGCTCTATGGCGAGACGCCGGCCAATTTTCTCGATGTCGGCGGCGGCGCCAGCAAGGACAAAGTGATCGCCGCCTTCAAGATCATCACCTCCGACCCGCAGGTGAAGGGAATTCTGATCAACATATTCGGCGGCATCATGCGCTGCGACATCATTGCCGAAGGCGTGGTGGCGGCGGTGAAGGAAGTAGGCTTGCGGGTGCCGCTCGTCGTGCGGCTGGAAGGCACCAATGTCGAGCTTGGCAAGGAGATCATCGCCAAGTCCAATCTCAACGTCACCTCCGCCGACGATCTCGACGACGCGGCGCAGAAGATCGTCAAGGCGGTGAGGGCGGCGTAATGGTCAGAGCTCCAGCATACGGATTGAGGCGCGTTGGACGCCCCCCCGACCGGCGTCCGCGCGCCGAGGTCCCGCCTTCAGGGGAGGCGAGATAAAGAGCCGCGAATGTCCATCCTCATCGACAAGAACACCAAAGTCATCTGTCAAGGCTTTACCGGCAGGAATGGCACCTTCCATTCCGAGCAGGCGATCGCCTACGGCACGAAAATGGTCGGCGGCACTGCGCCGGGCAAGGGCGGCACCAGTCATCTCGGCCTGCCGGTCTTCGAGACCGTCGCCGAGGCGCGCGAGCAAACCGGCTGCGACGCCAGCGTCATCTACGTGCCGCCGGCGGGCGCCGCGGATGCGATCTGCGAAGCGATCGCGGCGGAAATTCCGCTGATCGTCTGCATCACCGAGGGTATTCCCGTACTCGACATGGTGAAGGTCAAGCGCGCGCTCTGCGGCTCGAAATCCCGCCTGATCGGGCCGAACTGCCCGGGGGTCATGACCGCAGGCGAATGCAAGATCGGCATCATGCCCGGCAATATCTTTCAAGACGGCAAGGTCGGCATCGTCTCGCGCTCCGGGACGTTGACCTATGAGGCGGTGTTTCAGACCACGCAGGAGGGTCTCGGCCAGACCACCGCGGTCGGGATCGGTGGCGACCCGGTAAAGGGAACCGACTTCATCGAAATTCTGGAAATGTTTCTCGCCGACAAGGCGACCAAGGCGATCATCATGATCGGCGAGATCGGCGGCTCTTCTGAGGAAGACGCTGCCCAGTTCCTCAAGGACGAGGCCAAGAGCCGCCGCGCCAAGCCGACGGTCGGCTTCATCGCCGGTCGCACCGCTCCGCCCGGACGGCGCATGGGGCACGCCGGCGCAATCATCGCCGGCGGCAAGGGCGACGCCGACTCCAAGATCGCCGCCATGGAAGCGGCCGGTATCAGGATTTCGCCGTCGCCGGCGCGCCTGGGCAAAACCCTCGCTGAAGCATTGAAGTCCTAATTCACTGGCTGCGTCTTCCGCGCTCGTCGTCTCGGCATTAAATAGGGCCTAGGAGAAGTCGCCTGCGCCGGGCGGGTTGCTTTGGACTTTCCTTTTCCGCAGTCTTGATCGTGCTTTCACCCCCGAATCCGGGAACCGCCCAGGAAATCGCTCATGTCTCGCCAGGATGCGAACGCCGCCTTCGCGCTTACTTCGTTCCTCTACGGCGGTAACGCCCGCTACATCGAAGATCTCTACGCACGCTACGAGGCCGATCCCGCCGCCGTCGACGCCGAATGGCGGTCGTTCTTCCAAAGCCTCAAGGACGACGCCCGCGACGTGACCGAAAGCGCCCGCGGTCCGTCGTGGCGGCGAGCGGACTGGCCGCCGGTCGAGCGCGACGAGTTCGCCGCGGCGCTCGCCGGCGAATGGGCCGAGGTCGGCAAGGCTCTCGGTGGCAATTTGCAGGCGCAGGCGCAGGGCAGGGGCGTCGACCTTGCCGCCGCCGATGTCGAGCGTGCGACCCGCGATTCGGTGCGGGCGCTCATGCTCATTCGCGCCTATCGCGCGCGCGGGCATTTTCACGCCAATCTCGATCCGCTCGGCCTCGAGCCGCCGAAGAACGAGGAGGAGCTCGATCCGCGCAGTTACGGCTTCGGCGAAGCCGATCTCGACCACCCGATTTTTCTCGACAAGGTGCTCGGCCTCGAATTCGGCACCGTGCGGCAAATCATCGGCATCCTGCGGCGCACCTATTGCCAGACGCTCGGCGTCGAATTCCTGCATATCTCCAACGGCGCACAGAAGGGCTGGATCCAGGAGCGCATCGAAGGGCCCGACAAGGAGATCACCTTCACGCGCGAGGGCAAGCGCGCCATCCTCAACAAGCTCGTTGAAGCCGAAGGGTTCGAGAAATTCTGCGACCTGAAGTTCACCGGCACCAAGCGCTTCGGTCTCGACGGCGCCGAGGCGATGATCCCGGCGCTGGAGCAGATCATCAAGCGCGGCGGCGCCCTCGGCGTGCGCGAGATCGTGATCGGCATGCCGCATCGCGGGCGGCTCAACGTCCTGGCGCAGGTCATGGCCAAGCCGCACCGCGCCATCTTCCACGAGTTCAAGGGCGGCTCGGTGACGCCCAACGAGGTTGAAGGCTCGGGCGACGTGAAATATCACCTCGGCGCCTCGTCGGATCGCGAGTTCGACGGCAACAAGGTGCATCTGTCGCTGACTGCCAACCCGTCGCATCTCGAGATCGTCGATCCGGTGGTGCTCGGCAAGGTGCGCGCCAAGCAGGATCAGCACCATTGCACCGCGGACGATCGCACCTGCGTCATGCCGCTGCTGATCCACGGCGATGCGGCGTTCGCCGGCCAAGGCGTGGTCGCCGAGTGCTTCGGGCTGTCGGGATTGCGCGGCTACCGCACCGGCGGTTCGCTGCATTTCATCGTCAACAATCAGATCGGCTTCACCACCAATCCGCGTTACGCGCGCTCCTCGCCCTACCCGTCTGACGTCGCCAAGATGATCGAGGCGCCGATCTTCCACGTCAACGGCGACGATCCCGAGGCCGTCGTCTTCGCCGCCAAGATCGCGACCGAATTCCGGCAAAAATTCCAGAAGCCGGTGGTGATCGACATGTTCTGCTATCGCCGTCACGGCCACAACGAGGCGGACGAGCCGTCATTCACCCAGCCGCTGATGTACAAGGCGATCGCCGCTCATCCCGGCACGCTGGAAATCTACGGCAAAAAGCTGATCGGCGAGGGCGTCGTCACCGAGGGCGAAGTGGAAAAGATGAAGACGGACTGGCGCAGCCGCCTCGATGTCGAGCTTGAAGCCGCGCAGAACTATCGCCCCAACAAGGCCGATTGGCTCGACGGCCGCTGGGCCGGTTTCAAGACCGCGGGCGACGGCGAGGATCCGCGCCGCGGCCGGACCGGCGTCGAGATCGCGACGCTGCAGAACATCGGCGAAAGGATCACCACGCTGTCGCCCGGCTTCCATCTCCATCGCACGCTGAACCGTTTCCTGGAAAGCCGGCGTAAGGCGATTGCGTCGGGAACGAACATCGACTGGGCCACGGCCGAAGCGCTCGCCTTCTGCTCGCTGCTGCTCGAAGGCCGCCCGGTGCGGCTTTCCGGGCAGGACAGCGAGCGCGGCACGTTCTCGCAGCGCCATGCCGTGCTGTTCGATCAGGAGACCGAGCAGCGCTATACGCCGTTCAATCATTTGGCCGAGGGGCAGGCGCGCTTCGAGGTGATCAACTCGATGCTGTCGGAGGAGGCGGTGCTCGGCTTCGAGTACGGCTACTCGCTCGCCGAGCCCAACGCGCTCACCTTGTGGGAAGCCCAGTTCGGCGATTTCGCCAACGGCGCGCAGGTCGTCTTCGACCAGTTCATCTCGTCGGGCGAGCGCAAATGGCTGCGCATGTCCGGGCTGGTCTGCCTGTTGCCGCACGGCTACGAAGGCCAAGGACCGGAACATTCCTCGGCGCGGCTGGAACGTTTTCTGCAGATGTGCGCCGAGGACAACATGCAGGTCGCCAACTGCACGACGCCGGCGAACTACTTCCACATCCTGCGCCGGCAGCTCAAGCGCGATTTTCGCAAGCCGTTGATCCTGATGACGCCGAAATCGCTGCTGCGCCACCGCCGCGCCGTCTCGCGGCTCGATGAAATGGGGCCGAGCACGACGTTCCATCGGCTGCTCTGGGACGACGCGCAGACCTTGCCGGACGAGAAGATCACGTTGGTCGCCGATGATAAAATCCGCCGCGTCGTTCTCTGCACCGGCAAGGTCTACTACGATCTCTACGAGGAACGCGACAAGCGCGGGATAGACGACGTCTATCTGCTCCGCATCGAGCAGCTTTACCCGTTCCCGACCAAGGCGCTGCTGACGGAGCTTACGCGCTTCAAGCAGGCGGAGATCGTCTGGTGCCAGGAAGAGCCGCGCAACATGGGCGGCTGGGTGTTCGTCGACATCTTTCTGGAATGGGTGCTCAACCAGATCGGCGCCAGGCACCGCCGCGCCCGCTACGCCGGCCGGCCGGCGTCCGCTTCGACGGCGGTCGGACAGATGTCGCTGCATGTTGCGCAGCTCAAGCGATTGCTGGAAGAGGCGCTCGGCTAGCAGACGACGACCGAGATGCGGCAGACAGATGGCAGCCTTGTCTTCGTCCTCCCGTCGCCGTCGCCCGTCATCCGTCCGCGTTTGTTTCCGCGAATGAGGAACCGAGATCATGGCTGAGATTCGCGTGCCCGCCCTCGGCGAGTCGGTGAGCGAAGCGACGATCGGCAAGTGGTTCAAGAAGGCGGGCGACATGGTCGCCGTCGACGAGCCGCTGGTGGAGCTGGAGACCGACAAGGTGACGATCGAGGTGCCGGCGCCGGCCGCCGGCGTGCTGATCGACATTGCCGCCAAGGACGGCGACACGGTCGCCGTCGGCGCGCTCCTCGGCGCGATCAAGGAAGGCACAGGCGCTGCGCCGACGAAGGCGCCGGCGAAACCGCCGGAAGCGGCTCCGCCGGCACCCGCGGCGGCAAAGCCGGCGACGGCCGCGGCACCGGGCCCCGAAATGCCGTTGGCGCCGTCGGTGCGCAGGCTTGCGGCCGAGAGCGGCGTCGATGCCGCGGCCGTGCCCGGCACCGGCAAGGACGGCCGGGTCACCAAGGGCGACATGCTCGCGGCGATCGAGCGCGCGGCGGCGCAGCCGACGCCGGTTGCTCAGCCCGCCGCCGCCGTCCAGGCCCGCGCGCCGTCCCCGGCCGACGACGCGGCGCGCGAGGAGCGCGTGCGCATGACCCGGCTGCGGCAGACCATCGCGCGGCGGCTCAAGGACGCGCAGAACACCGCGGCGATGCTCACCACTTTCAATGAAGTCGACATGACGCAGGTGATGGCGTTGCGCGCGCGGTATCGCGACCTGTTCGAGAAGAAGTACGGCGGCAAGCTCGGCTTCATGGGCTTCTTCGTGCGCGCCTGCGTGCAGGTGCTCAAGGAAATTCCCAACGTCAATGCCGAGATCGACGGCGCCGACATCATCTACAAGAACTATTATCATCTCGGCATCGCGGTCGGCACCGAGCGCGGCCTGGTGGTGCCGGTGGTGCGCGACTGCGACCAAAAATCGCTCGCCGAGATCGAGCAGGCGATCGCCGATTTCGGCCGCCGTGCCCGCGACGGGTCGCTGAAGATCGAGGACATGCAGGGCGGCACCTTCACCATCAGCAATGGCGGCATCTACGGCTCGCTGATGTCGACGCCGATCCTCAACGCGCCGCAGTCCGGCATCCTCGGCATGCACAAGATCGAGGCGCGGCCGATGGTGATCGACGGCAAGATCGAGGCGCGGCCGATGATGTATCTCGCGCTCAGCTACGATCACCGCATCGTCGACGGCCGCGAGGCGGTGACGTTCCTGGTGCGGGTAAAGGAGTTCCTGGAGGACCCGGCGCGCCTGGTGCTGGATTTGTGAGAAGGCTGAGCGTGTGACAATGCCCTACGACCTCATCGTCATCGGCACCGGCCCGGGCGGCTATGTCTGCGCCATTCGCGCGGCGCAGCTTGGGCTGAAGACCGCGGTGGTCGAGAAGCGCCCGACCTTCGGCGGCACCTGCCTCAATGTCGGCTGCATCCCGTCGAAGGCGATGCTGCACGCGTCCGAGATCTACGAGGAGGCCGGTCACAGCTTCGCGCAGATGGGGATCAAGGTCGGCAGGCCGAGCGTCGATCTTGCCGCGCTGCTCAAATACAAGGAGCAGAACGTCGACAGCAACGTCAAGGGCGTCGCGTTTCTGTTCAAGAAGAACAAGATCGAGGCGTTCCACGGCTCAGGACGCATCGTCGCGCCGGGCAAGGTCGAGGTGAAGTCCGCCGACGGCACCACGCAGACGCTGGAAACAAAGAGCATCGTCATCGCCACCGGCTCGGACGTTGCCCGCCTCAACGGCATCGACATCGACGAGAAGCGCATCGTGTCCTCGACCGGCGCGCTCGATCTCGTCGAGGTGCCGGATAAGCTCCTGGTCGTCGGCGCCGGGGTCATCGGGCTCGAACTCGGCTCGGTGTGGCGGCGGCTGGGCGCGCAGGTGACGATCGTCGAATTTCTCGACCACATCCTGCCCGGCATCGACGGGGAAGTGGCGCGGCAATTCCAGCGCCTGCAGCAGAAGCAAGGCGTCGCCTTCAAGCTCGCGTCGAAAGTCGCCGCGGTCGATGTGTCCGGAAAAGTGCTGAAGGTGAAGGTCGAGCCGGCGGCGGGCGGCGGCGCGGCGGAGACGCTGGAAGCGGACATCGTGCTGGTGGCGATCGGCCGCGTGCCCTACAGCGAAGGCCTCGGCCTCGATGCGGTCGGCGTGAGACGAGACAATCGCGGCCGGATCATCGTCGATCCGCAATACCGCACCAGTGTCGCCGGCATTTACGCCATCGGCGATGTCATCGCCGGCCCGATGCTGGCGCACAAGGCCGAAGACGAAGGGGTCGCGGCCGCCGAAATCATCGCCGGGCAGGCCGGTCACGTGAACTATGAGGTGATCCCGAACGTCGTCTACACAGACCCGGAAATCGCCTCGGTCGGGAAAACCGAGGAGGAACTCAAGGAGGCCGGCATCGCCTACCAGGTGGGCAAGTTTCCGTTCACCGCCAACGCCCGTGCGAGGGCCAATCTCGCCACCGACGGCTTCGTCAAGATCCTCGCCGACGCCAAGACCGACCGGGTGCTCGGCGTGCATATTCTCGGGCCCGACGCCGAAACCCTGATTGCGGAGGCGGCGATCGCCATGGAGTTCGGCGCCTCGTCGGAAGATATCGCGCGCACCTGCCACGCCCATCCGACCTTAAGCGAAGCGATGAAAGAAGCGGCGCTCGCGGTCGGCAAACGCGCGATCAATTTCTGACACGCAGGCGGCTATTCGACGACGATCTTGACTTCGCTGCCCGGCTTCAGCCGGTCGCTCGGCTCGAGCCCGTTGAGCACGCGAAAGCGCTCGAGCTGACGGTCGGCGACGGCCATCCGGCCCGCCAGCCGCTCCACCGTATCGCCGGGCCCGACCGTCACCACCTGCAATCGCAGCGGCTTCGCTTGCTCGATCTCGGCGAGGCTCATGCGGCGAAACGTGCCGATCGATTCGCGGAAGATGCGGTCGGTCTCTGGCGTGTGGTGCTTGGCGGCGAAGATGAAGCGGTAGACGTCGCTGCCGAAGCGAATGGCGTAGAGCCGGAAGTCCCACTGATCGCCCTTGGCGGCGGCGGTGGCGGCGGGAAAACCGTTGATCGTGACCTCTTCCACCGTGCCGGGATCGATGTTCTCGATCCAGCCGGAAGTCAGATATCCGGCGAGCGTCTGTTCCGACGGCACGCGCACCACGTCGAGCCGCAGGGCTTGGCCGCCGCCATGCTTGACGCCGAGCACGGCCTGCGCGGTGTTGTCGAGGGCGAAGCCTTCCGGTGCGATGAAAGTGAAGCCCAGCCGCGGATGCAGGAAGCGGCGGCCGCGCACGAAGCCTTCGCTCGGATCCTCGCCGAACACGATGCCGTCGATGCCCGCGAGATAGGCATCCTTGGCGCGCTCGCCCGCGGCTGCGGCCGGGGCGTTGAACTGGCGGGCATTCGCGCGCGCATTGCTGACCCGCTCCGGCGTCGCCGGGTGGGAGGAGAGGAAGTCGGGCGCGCGCGGATCGATGGCGCCGCTCTGCTGCGGCTTCAGCTCGGAATTATGCTCCATCGAGGTGAGGAATCTCACCGCGCCGTAGGGGTCGTAGCCGGCGCGGGCGGCAATGCCGATGCCGATGGCGTCGGCCTCGAATTCCTGGGCGCGCGAGAAGCCGGCGAGCGCGAGCTTCGACTTGGCAAGCGCGAGCGCCCCTTGTTCCGGATCGGTGATGACGTCGGTGACCACGCGGTTCACCAGCGCCGCTTGGCGCGCCTGCTCCTCGCGGATGGCGGCGTGACGCGCGATGACGTGGCCCATCTCGTGGGCAAGCACGGAAGCGAGCTCGGATTCGTCGTTGGCGAGCGCGATGAGGCCGCGGGTCACGTAAAGCTGGCCGGTCGGCAGGGCGAAGGCATTGATCGACTGCGAATTGAGCATGGTGACCTTGTAGTGCAGGTCGGGCCGCTCGGACGCCGCAACCAGTCGTTCGACGGTCTGCTCGATCGTGCCCTGCAGCCGGGGATCGTTGTAGACGCCGCCATAGGCCGCGAGGATGCGTTGATGCTCGCGCAGCGCCGCCGGCGGTATTTCCGGCTCCGCCGGCTTGACCAGCGGCGCCGGCAACGACACTTCGGTGGCAACGGGCGGAGGGGACGCGGTGCAGGCGGCGAGCACGAACGCCGCTACGGCAATGCCGGCGGCGGCGAGCCAAAGGCTTGCGGTCCTCGCTGGTCTCGAACGTGTCACCGTCTCACCCGCTGTCAGTCACAGTCACTCGCGGTCATCACGCGCGGTCGTCATTCGCGATCGGTAAGCTCGATCTGTTCCGGGCGCGTCGCCTCGATCCACGGGCCGCCGCGCTCTTCGATCCATCCGCGCACCCGGACGCGCCGGCCTGCGAGCTGTTTCGGCTCGAGACCCCCGGCCGCGAAGTTACGACCATTTCGCTTCAGAATCGTAACAGTGAAATCCTCGGTCCACCGCCGCCCGAAATTCACGAAGATCGTGGCCCCGCTTTCGCGTACCGACACCACCTTGCCCTCGACCAGCGCGAAGCGGCCGCGGCTTGCCAGCACCTCGGCGGGGTTGTCGGCGCTGAGCGGTTCATAATACGAATCGGCCCAGAGGCCAAGCTTGGCCCGGCGTGCGGCGTGTTCCAGACCGAGAAGTTCCGCGGCGCAAGCGCGGGCGCCGACACGGCCGGCGACGCGGGCAAATCCCGCCGCGATCAAATCCGCCTGCACCGAGCGCTCGACGCCGTCGCTCCGGACGAATGCAAAGGCGAGGACGCGCCCGTAGCGATCGGACGGAACCTCCGCGCGCTTGAGCACGATCTCGGCGCTCGCCACGATTTCGGCAAGCGTCTGTTTTGCCGCCGTTCCGCCCGGCGCCGCGTCGGCCTCCTGTGCAAGCGGCGGTACCTCGATGGCGGCGAGGCGCACCTCGCGACCGTCGTCGAGCACCAAGGTGCGGCCGTCAATGACGCGGCTCGCGCTGCCGTGCGCGATCGTCTCGCCGCCACAGGGAATCGCGGCCGGTTGCGGCTCTTGCGCGGCGGCCGAGGAAACTCCGCCGAGGCCCGCAATCAGCGCCAGCAAAACCCCATCCCGCCACCCGACCATCGGCGGTGAGCGAAGGGCTGGAATGCGGCGGCACTGGGGCGGCTCTCACCTTCCCGTCGAGAGAGGCGATAGAAAAGTGCTGCGCCTTGAGCCTGCTTCAGCCTGCCTTGCGCTGCCTGGCGCTCGATCGGGTTGCCTTCCCGGTCTCTTCCCGCGCGGCCTTTTTTCCCGGAATCGGCAGCAGCATTTCCTTTTGCCCGGCGATTGCTTTGCGCCCTTTTTTCGCCGGCTGCGCCGTGCGCTGCGTCTCCGCCTGCACGGAGCGGCGCAAAGCGTCCATCAGATTGATGACCTTGCCGGTCGGTCGCTCCTTCGGCACTTCGATCTTTTCGCCCTTGGCCTTCTTCGCGATCAGGTCCTTGAGCGCGTGCTCGTAATGGTCCTCGAACTCCTGCGGCTTGAAGTGTCCCCTCTTCGTCTCGACGATGTGCCGCGCCAGATCCATCATGTCCTTGGTGAGCTTCACGTTCGGTATGTCGTCGAAATACTCACCCGCGTCGCGCACCTCGTAGGGGAAGCGCAAAAGCGTACCCATGAGCCCCTTGCCGCGCGGCACCATGGCGATGACGTGTTCGCGGCTGGTGAGCACGACGCGGCCGATCGCAACCATCTTCATCTGCTCGATGACATTGCGGATCACGACGAAGGCGTCCTGCCCCGCCTTGCCGTCGGGCGCGATGTAGTAGGGGCGGATGTTGTAGAGCTCGTCGATCTCGTCGCGGGGCACGAATTCATCGATCTCGATGGTCTTGGTGCTTTCCAGCGCGATCGATTCCAGCTCCGCGTCGGTGATTTCGATGTACTGCCCTTTGCCGATCTCGTATCCCTTGACGATCTGATCGGACGGCACTTCCTCGCCGGTGTCGGCGTCGACCTTGCGATAGCGAATGCGGTTGCCGGTCGCGCGGTTGAGCTGATGGAAGCTGATCTTCTCGCGCTCGGAGGTCGCCGGAAAGAGCGCGACCGGGCATGAAACGAGCGAAAGCCGCAAATATCCTGTCCAATACGCACGCGGGGCCACGGTCCACTCCTCACTGAGACACGACTGAGAGACGCGATTGACAACGAAATTGCAGCATAGCGCGTTCCGGCGGCGGCGGGGAGGCGCGCCGGGCCTGGCGTTTTCGCTTTGTTCCGTGCGGGCGGCGTCAGCGTAAATGCCGACGCAGCGCGTTGCCGCGCTACGCCGGCAATTCACGGTAAGCCCGCGGCAATGCGCGCGCGAGGATCAACGCCCATGCGCGCTGGCCGTTCTCGTCGGTGACGAGGTCCTGGCGCACCTCGATCAAAACATGGGGCAGGCCGCGGCGCTCGCCGTGCACCGGGATGGTGTAATCGGTCGTGTCACTGACGAAGTAGGGCTCGTTGTCGCCGACGGTGAGACCGGCCTCGTGTCCGAGGAGCGCCAGCACGCGTCGGGCGAGCCGCGGGTCGCGGTTGTAGAGAACGGCGGCATCCCATGGCCGCGCCGCGCCCTTGAACACCGGCGTGAAACTGTGCAGCGCGATCAGCGCCGCCGGCCGGCCGGCTTGCCGCCGACGGTCAAGCTCGGCCGCGATCCGCTCATGGTAGGGCCGGAATATCGCGTCGGCGCGCGCGGCCTTCTCCGCCTCGCTCAAGCCGACATTGCCCGGAATGGGAGTCAGTTCGCTGACCTCCGGTATCGAGGCCGCCGATCCCGGCGGGCGATTACAGTCGATGACCAGGCGCGAATAGTTTTGCTCTATCAGCGTCGCCCCGAGCGCGCCCGCCAAGCGCCGACCGAGACCGGCAATGCCGATGTCCCAGGCGATGTGTCGCTCGCAGTCCGCCGCGGCGACGCCGAGCCGGCCGAGCGCGCGCGGCATGCTGTTGCCGGCGTGATCGCCGACCAGAAGGAACGGCGATCGCCCGCCTGCATTGTAGACCGTGACCGGCGCCGGCTCGTCGGCCGCCAGCAGGCTTTCCGACATGACATTCATCGGCGCCGACGACTGCGGGAAACGCGTGGCGAATATGTGGCCCGGCATATGCATGGCGGGGTATGAATCATTATCTCACGCAATGCCGATTCTCCATTTCAGGCAGGCGACGGTTGGAAGAGCGATCTGATGAAGCTTCGCGCCGGCTACGAAATTTCCTACGAGTGCTCGCAGCCGACGCCGATGATCCTGATGCTGAGCGTGCATCCTTCGCGCATTCCCGATCTGCTGACGCCGGACCGCATGCGGCTCGATCCGGCGATTCCCGCCTCCTGCTATCGCGACGGCTTCGGCAACACCTGCCACGTCATCCACGCCCCCGCCGGCCGGCTCACGCTGGCGGCGGATTTTCTGATCCGCGACAGCGGCGCGCCGGATGATTTGGCGCCGGCCGCCGAGCAGCATCCCTTGGAGAAGCTTCCGGTCGAGACGCTGGTCTATCTGCTCGGCAGCCGTTATTGCGAGACCGACCGCTTCATCCAGATCGCCTGGTCCGAGTTCGGCAAGCTGCCGAAGGGTTGGCCGCTGGTGCAGGCGATCTGCGACTACGTTCACGGCCGCACCCATTTCGGTTACGAGCACGCCAGCCCGACCAAGACCGCCTGGGACGCGTATAGCGAACGGCGCGGCGTGTGCCGCGACTTCGCCCATCTCGCCATCACGCTGTGCCGCTGCATGAACATTCCGGCGCGCTATTGCACCGGCTATCTCGGCGAGATCGGCGTGCCGCCCGATCCGACGCCGATGGATTTCAGCGCTTGGTTCGAAGTCTTTCTCGGCGGCCGCTGGTATGCCTTCGACGCGCGCCACAACATGCCGCGCGTCGGCCGCATCCTGATGGCGCGCGGGCGCGATGCCACCGACGTCGCCATCGTCACCTCGTTCGGTCCCTGCCAGCTCGCCGCCTTCAAGGTGATGACCGACGAGGTGCCGTCGGATGCGGCGGCAACGGCTTAATGACCGCTCGCTGCGCCCGACGGGGTGCTTGCGAGAATGCTGCGATCCGCGTCGCGCAGGGCGACGTAGATCGCCGGTATGACCAATACGGTGAGCAATGTTGACGATGCTAATCCGAACAGCAGTGAGATCGCGAGCCCTTGAAAAATTGGGTCGAGCAGAATCGTGGCCGCGCCGATCATGGCGGCGAGTGCCGTCAGAAGTATTGGCTTGAAGCGAACTGCGCCTGCCTCGAGGAGAATGTCGCGCAGCGTCTTTCCCGGTGCGGCGCCGTGTCGGATGAAATCGACCAGCAAGATCGAATTTCGTACAATGATCCCGGCCAGCGCGATGAAGCCTATCATCGAAGTGGCGGTAAACGGCGCGCCGAACAACCAGTGCCCAAATACGATGCCGATCAAGGTCAGGGGGATCGGCGTGAGGATGACAAGCGGCAGCTTGAAACTGCCGAATTGCGCAACCACCAGAATGTAGATGCCGACAATAGCCGCCGCGAAGGCGGCGCCCATATCGCGGAAGGTCACATAAGTGATCTCCCATTCGCCGTCCCATAATATCGTCGGTTTGCTTTCGTCCTCCGGCTGGCCGTGGAAGCGTATGGTTGGTCGCGCAAGCGACCCCCAATCGTGCGCCGCAATGCGTTTGTCGACATCGAGAATGCCGTAGATAGGGGCTTCATAGGTGCCGGCGAGTTCGGCCAGGACCATGTCGGCAAAACGTCCATCGCGGCGGAAAATGGTGGGAGAGCCACTCTCTTCGGTCACCCGCACCACCTCGCCGAGTTCGACGACGGTCTTGTTTCCCGGCACGGTGTTGGCCGGGACCGGCGTCGAGGCGAGGAACTCGCTCCAGGAAAGATCGCGCTTCGGCAAGCGGACGACGATTTCGATCGGATTGCGGCCTTCGCCGCGATGCGAATAGCCGACCGTGGTGCCGCCAAACAGCGCACGGATCGTGTCGTAGACGTCGCGTTGCTCGACGCCGAAAAACTCCAGGCGATCCTGGTCGATCGAGATGCGTAGGCGTGGCTGCGGCTTGCCGACGGAATCATCGACATCGACGATGTAGGGGACGGACGCGAAGATCTCTTTCAACTCGGTAACCGCCTTGCGACGGGTCGTCGAGTCTGGTGCATAGATCTCAGCAAGGAGCGTTGCCAACACCGGGGGGCCGGGCGGCACTTCAACGACGCGCGCGACGGTACCGGGGGACAAGGTCAGCGCCTGCAGCCGAGCGCGCAGGTCAAGCGCGATGGCGTGGCTGGTGCGCTGGCGGTCGGATCGCTGCGCGAGATCGAGATGCAGTTCACCCAATTCGGGCGCTTCGCGAATGTAGTAATGGCGGACAAGGCCGTTGAAATTGAACGGCGCTGGCGTTCCGGCGTAGCTCTCGATCGAGCGAATTTCCGGCAACTGCCGCGCCACGTCGGCAACGGTAAACAGCGTCCGTTCGGTGTCTTCGAGCGTTGCCCCTCGAGGCAGATCGACCACCATGGCGAGCTCCGACTTGTTGTCGAAGGGCAGGAGCTTGACGGTGACGGTTTTGGTCGCGAACAGCAGACAAGCCAGTAGTGTCGCGACGCCGACGCCAATTAAGAACCGCCAGGCTGATCGGCGCGAGCGTACGACCGGCGAGGCGAAGCAGCGATAGAGTCGGCCAAGCAAACGCTCGTCATGAGCCGCCGTGTTCCCCCGCGTCGGGCTCGGCTTTGGGCGAAGGCGTAGCATCAGCCACGGTGCGACGACCACGGCGACGAAGAACGAGAACAACATCGCCGCCGAAGCATTGGCCGGGATTGGCGCCATATAGGGTCCCATAAGCCCGGAGACAAACAGCATCGGCAGCAGCGCTGCGACCACGGTCAGCGTGGCGACCACGGTCGGGTTGCCAACTTCCGCCACCGCCTCGATGGCGGCCTGCATCGGCGCGCGGCCGTCCTTCATCGCCCAATGGCGGGCGATGTTCTCGACCACGACGATCGCGTCGTCGACCAGGATGCCGATGGCGAAGATCAGAGCGAACAGGCTGACCCGGTTGATGGTATAGCCCATCAGCTTTGCAGCGAACAACGTCAGCAAAACGGTGGTGGGAATGACAACCAGGGTCACCAAGGCTTCACGCCAACCGATCGCAAAAGCGATCAGCACGACAATCGACACCGTCGCCAGCGCCAGATGAAACAGCAGTTCGTTCGCCTTGTCGTTAGCGGTCTCGCCGTAGTTGCGGGTCACCGTCACGTTGACGTCGGCCGGAATGAGACGGCCTTGGACGTTCTGCAGACGCGATAGCAGGTCTTGCGCCACCACGACGGCATTGGCCCCCGAGCGTTTGGCAAACGCGACGCTGACCGCCGGATCGCGGTTCCAATCGCCACCCTGTTGTCGCGTGTCCATCCAGACGCGGTGTTCCTGCGGGCTCGGCCCGATGACGACCGAGGCGACGTCGCGCACATAGACCGGACGGTTGTCGCGCGTGGCGATGAGCAGCAGACCGATGTCGGGAATCCCGGCAAGCGTCTGTCCGCCGGCGACATTGCGCATGATGTCGTTGTCGCGCACGTTGCCGGATTGAAACGAGCGGTTGGCGCCACGCACTTTGTCGACGAGCTGCTGCAGTGTTACGCCGAACAGCGAAAGCTTCTCCGGGTCGGGTTCGACCCGGATCTGCTGGGGGTTGCCTCCGGAGATGTACGTGAGGCCCACATTGTCGGTCTTTATCAGCTCGGCCTGCAGTTCTTCCGCGAGTTGATAGAGGTCTTTATCGGTCCAACGTACCGCCGCCGCCGGCTGAGGCGAAAGCGTTAGAACCACGACTGCGACGTCGTTGATGCCGCGGCCGACAATCAGCGGCTCTGGAATGCCGACCGGCACGCGATCCAGATTGGCGCGAATCTTCTCGTGGACGCGCAGGATGGCGTCATCGGCCTTGGTGCCGACCAGGAAACGAGCCGTCACCATGACGCGATCGTCGACGGTCTGGCTGTAGACGTGCTCGACGCCGTCGATCGCCTTGATGATCGCTTCCAGCGGTTTGGTAACCAGCTCGACGGCGTCGGGCGCTTTCAGCCCGTCGGCGTTGACACGGATGTCGACCATGGGAACGCTGATTTGCGGCTCTTCTTCGCGGGGAATGGTAAGGAGCGCGATCAAGCCAACAGCGAGCGCCGCCACGAGAAATAATGGCGTGAGCGGCGAACGAATTGTCGCCCGGGTAAGCTGGCCGGATAGTCCCAGCTTCACTGCCGCACCAGAACATCGCCGGCTTTGAGCCCGGAGAGGATTTCCAACGCATCCGGCATGTCCGGCCGCGGCAGTTCGCGCCCGCGCTGCACCGGCACATCGATCAATGTTTCGGGGTCCTGGCGAATGCGGGCGTAATCGATACCAAATCGGGTGACGATGAAGGAACTCGGCACGACAATGCTGGTGCGTCCGCCCGCCGATATCCACACGCGGATGCGCTCGCCGACAAAGTAGTCGCCAAGACCTGCGACTACGGCGTCGGCGACGACACGGCCATCCTGGATTTGCGGGTAAACCAGGCGGATGGTGCCGAACTGCGCATTGCTCTCGCCGATGTCCTCGCCGTCGATACGCACCCTGTCGCCGGCTTTGAGAAAACGAGCATGGCGTTCCGGGACCCGCAGCCGCAGCACGAAATTCTGCTCGGCTACGGTCGCCACCGGCTCACCGGCTAAGACGACGGTACCCGTGGTCACCGGCACCGTCAGCACGCGACCTGCAGTCGGCGCCAGCACGCTGCCTTCGGCAATCTGCTGTTCGACAACAGCTCGTTGGGCGATGCGCGCCTTCAGCGAGTCCGTGGCGACGTCGAAGGCAGTCTGCGCGGCTTCCAGGCCGACTTTGGCGGTGGTCCCACGCGCAAACAGCTCCTGCGCCCTGGCAAAGTCGGTCTTGGCTTTGGCAAGTTCAGCTTCGAGGCCGGAGATTTGCGCGTCGAGCGCCTTGATCTGCAGCGCCAGCTTCTCATCGGCGATTGTCGCCACCGCCTGGTCCCGCTCGACCCGATCGCCCTGGCGAACGGCGAGCTCCACCACCCTGCCGCCGATCCTGGCGCGCGCCGGGACTATGTTCGCGCTCTCCACGGTTGCGAAGACGGCCTTTTCGTCCGAGGCGGTCCGGGACGCGACGACGAAAGTTTCTTCCGCGAGAGCGCCTTGGCTGAGCAGTGCCAGTGTAGCGGCCACGACAATGCCGACACGCTTAAGTGCTTTTCCCGCCATCGTCTCACTCATCGATATCGCCCCCCGTATTCGCTTGGCATGCGGGAGCGGAGGTCATCGTTTTGCCGCGTGGCTCCGACGCCTGACTGCCTCTGTCACCCCATGTTTTTGGCAAAAAACGCGATATACCGTGCAGACGAGCTCGCGCGCCTCGGCGCTGCCGATCGAGTACCAGATGGTCTGCCCGTCCCGACGGGCCGTCACCAGACCGTCCCGGCGCAAGAGCGCAAGGTGCTGCGACACGGTTGAGTCGCGGATTTTCAGCAGGGCAGCGAGTTCGCCGACCGACCGCTCCTGTTCGATGAGCTGGCAAATGATGATCAGGCGGTGCCGATTGGCCAGCGCCTTGAGAAGATCGCTGGCCTGGTCGGCGGCCGTGAGCATCTTTGCCAGGTTCATCTTCGTGCTGGTGTTCATCTTCATAGTTGCGTATATACGCAAATATAGATATATAGTCAACGACGCAATGAACGCGTCGACGGCCGCGGGCTCTAAGGAGCTGCAGTTGCTCCGACCGCCGACCTGGACAGGAGGTTCACCGTGAACATCGATCGTGCGGTGCTGGTCATGGCTGGCAGCATTACGCTCATCAGCCTCGCGCTTGGCTTGATGATCAGTCCTTATTGGCTGCTGCTGACCGCCTTTGTCGGCGCCAACATGTTGCAGGCGGCTTTCACCGGGTTTTGTCCGGCGGCGATTATTTTCCGCAAGCTCGGCCTGAAAGAGGGCGCCGCGTTCCCGGGTTCGTCGGTCAAGGCCTAAAGCGCAGTCGCTTCAGGTTGAAGCGATTGCGCTTTAGTTTTCTTTAGTGAAGCATGATCTTTCGGAAAACCGGTTTCCACTTTTCCGGATCATGCTTTAGCCGCGCTCGTTTCGCCGGCGAAACCGCGCCCGCCAGCGGCGGGGCATTGCGCCCATAGGTCGCAATGGCGCGGCCGCTCAGTCGGTATTGCGCGCCCTTGCTTGTGCGTTCGGCTGGATCCGGGGTGCGAGTGCCGCTCCGAGGTGCTATAGGCGATCTGTTCGGCTAACGAAAATTCGTGCCGAGAAAGTACTTGGTCCCGTAGCTCAGCCGGATAGAGCAGCGGTTTCCTAAATCTAATTTTCAGTCACGCCTCGTGTTCGCCGGTCCTGTCATGGTCGATTTTATCGGCACTTCTTGCTCGACCGGCCGCACGTTCTCTCGGCCTGTTTGGTTTGATCCTAGGCCGTCCGGTGGCAATTTGGGTGGCAACCGTGCGCGAGGCTGTCCGGCGCCGCGAGCTAAGGCACCACTTACTTACGGAGGCTTAAGGTGACCAGGCCACTTCCGCTCTCAGACTTTCGAGCAGTCCGTTCACATCCTCAAAGCTACCGTTTCCAGTGCACCCGCACATGCTCAGGCATTCGACCGGATATAAGCTCGCCAATGACGGCCACGATACGCGGTCGCTCGCGCATTACCTTGGGCATCGGAATTTGCAATCGACGGCGCGATACACTGCGTTGGCGCCAGATCGGTTTAACAGGTTTTGGCCTGACTAGGCGCCCTCGCCCTGAGCGAAGAAAATCAGGCTGTTCTTGTATAAACAAAAGTGTATACTACTTTACCTTGCATTGCTAACGGGGCGGAGGCTTCAATGAGCAAAGGCAAAAAAACTAAGAAACGTGACAGACCGCAGAGTGTGACTCGGCGGACAACGCAAGATAGGGGCATGGTCCAGCGCCTAGAGGACCAACGTAGGGTTTATAAGTATGCGCTTGCCATACATGAGAACCCACGGATATTGAATGAACGCGCATTCTATCCAGCTCATGACAAGCGCCGAGAAACAAAAGAGTATAAGAAAGCTCACAATCATCTTACAAAGGAACTAGATTTGCCGTGTCTTGTGTGTGGTGTACGGAATTCCACGTTGAGCGATAAGAAAGAGAATCGCTACGGCGCTAAAGCGATGGAAGCGCACCATCATATTATTGAATGGGCGCTCGCAAATGCCATTGATCCAGATAAATTCAATCGCATAATCCTGCCGCACCTAAAAGTGCGGCACCCCCAAAACCCAGATTATCGCGAAGACGCATTTACCGACGAAGACGTGCGAAATTGGGTTGACCATAGTGAAGACAATCTATGGGTGCTGTGCGACGTTCATCATCGAGCAAAGTTTCTTGGTATTCATGAGATTACTTATCCAATCTGGTGTCCTATGGATTTGTTAAGGCCTGATTTTGAGGACTATGTCAGAGAACAAATCAGGCAGAATAAACCGAAGAAGAAAGCTAAGAAGTAAAAGGTAAGCTGACGCACGCGCGACAAAAAGGATTAAGCTGTTCACAAAGTCGAACGTCGACGCAGGACTGATAGCTTGTCAACGATTTTTAGCGCTGCCCGCTGTCGGAATTCTTGAAAGGAACCTGCCATGAAGAAGCGACGTTCGCTGCGGTTAGCAAAGAGAAGTACGAAAAAGGCTGCCGCCAAGAAAACAACACGTAGCGTTCGTAGACGATTTAAAGCCGGCGCTCCACCGCCGGGGCCGCCAACGCCGCCTCCACCCAAGAAGTAACGGGAATTAGGCGCGCGGTGGCACCAACTGTTTAGTCAGGAGAGGTCGATGAGAAGCAAGGATACCCTTGAGCTCTCCGCGCGGAGCCAAGTCCTCGACCCTAGGGATGATCCTCAGAACCCATGGGATCCTGCTCCGATCCGCCGCGATCCAAGCTACACGCCGTTAAACCCTTCGCCGCCTGGACCACCCAATCCGCCACCTGTTAATCCAAATCCACATCCGCCCGACAAGCCGACAACTCCAGAACCGCGTGGCCCCAGCTCGTCTCCGGACAAGGACAAGTAGGCCATAAGCTAGAGGCTACGTTGCTCGATATTGTAAAGACTGCTGCCGGCAAAAGCTTTCTCCCGCTTTTGGCGTGGATTTTCCCAAGTGCCCTAGCAATCCTGGCATTGTGGTTCATCACCGTGCCGATGATCAGGGCTTCGGGCTACCCCGTTCCTAATGCGATCGACAAACTCACGGGAGCGGAAGCCGTTTCTTGGCTAACCGGCTTGTCGATTGCGCTAGGAGTTGTCCTCTATGTGATGTCAACCCCGCTCTACAGGCTCCTCGAAGGATATTCTTGGCCCAAATTTCTTCGCGAGTGGGCAGTCAATCGTCAAAAGCGGAAGTACGAGGCTCTGCGGAATACGATCGATAGAGGCATTCCCGGTCAAGAATGGGAACTCGGCTTAGCATTGGAACGTCTAGCGCGCTACCCGAGCGACATCAAGCAAATCGCCCCTACTGGCTTCGCAAATGCCCTTCGCTCTTTCGAGACCTATGGTGTGAACCGGTTCAAACTCGATTCACAGATCATGTGGACAGAGCTTTGGTCGTCAGCTCCTGAACAGACTAGAGCGGAGTATGAAGGCGCCAAGGCTTTCGTTGATCTGTTCGTCGCAACCTTCTACCTCAGCCTTGCATTTACGATCTTATCGCTCGTTATTATTGTCCTAAACGCCAAACATGCTTTGCTCGATGCAATCGCGGTCGTAATACCCCTCGCGATTGCGGCGTATTCCTATCGGATGGCGAATGTCGCCTCTACATATTGGAGCGCCACCGTTAAGGCGCTGGTTAATATCGGGCGCAAACCGCTTGCGCAATCGCTCGGTCTCGACCTTCCCGCTACTCTTGCCGAAGAAAGGGAGATGTGGGAGTCGGTGGTTGGTTACATATTCTATGGTCCGACCGGCGGCTCTGGCTATGGCAGGGATCTCGACAAATTCCGAGCGAAGCCTAAAGAAGCGGAGACTGATCAAAAGCCCGCGGATGAATAGCGGTCAAGCGGCCAAGAATGAGTCCTTCAGCAATCAGGCAACTTCGATCTCATTTGCTTTGGCTTAGGGTTCATGGCCATCATTCCGAAAGACGATTTGGGTTTGCCGTCACAAGACAGCGACATTAGCACGCTCGCTATCATAGCGCGATTAATTATCGAATTCGCACGAGCGGAGGCTTATGTACATCTCTTGGTCTGTCGAAGGTCGGGCTTAGGCGACATCGGAGCACGGCCAGTTTTTAGCGGAAATGCGCTTAGGTGAGTTAGCTGAGCGCTTGCGTGGGATTATCCGACTTGCAGAAAAAGAAGATGGTGAATTAGCCGACATTGACGCCTGCCTCACGCAACTCGACGCAATCGGGAAGCAGCGTCACAAAATCGCGCATCGTTTTGTTGAAATCTACGAGTCAAAGGTCACAACCAGCAACCTATACACGTCCAAGCAATTCCACGTACATGAGCAGGACACTTTTACGCATGAAGATATGGAGAACATGATCGCCGACTGCCGGCGCATAAGAAGGCGCATTCTTCGCCACACTGACGGCGAAGCTAGACGGCGCGAAAGACGTGACCCTACCTTTTTGCTGATGCTTTTTGCGCCATGGCGATATAAACCGCTTCCGCCAGTCCACAGGCCGAAATAACGTCTTTCAAATCCTCAATTACCGTCCGGGGGCAGTGATGACCGCAAGTCCGGTCCCGGAAACAGGGTCGGTTCTAGGTGTAGATATCGGCTGGTCACGAAAACGACGGAGCAATGCGGCCTGCCGCCTCGATTGGAATTCGACCACGGTTACGTTTGAGTGTTTGCGCGCCTCGCTGCCAGAGCGATCGCAGATGCTGAGAGGCATCGCAGATCGACCGCTGCTAGTCACCGCGTTTGATGGTCCACTTCGCGCCGATCTGGAAACAATCGACCACTATCGGCTCGCCGAGCAAATGCTTACGCGGCAGTTTCAACCACGCATTGGCAAACCCGGCCAATCGAGTTCGCCTGTCGGTCGGAAGCTGAACGACCATGCCAATCAATGTGCCAAGGTCATTTTGGGAACCGGAAAGCTGCGCACCGCAAAGCACGATCACGCCATCCACAAGTCCGCGATAGTTGAAGCGTTTCCAACGTCATTTCTGGGCATGCTTGTTGAAGAACCCGAGAACATTCCCGCCCTTAGAGCGAATAGATCGGATAATTTTTACCGATACCTGGACCAGACGGGCGCCCTGCTGGGGCTGTTGCACCGTTTGCTGCCACGACGAAAACTCCTAACGGCCTTCAATACGATCACCAATCACGATGAACGTGCCGCTGTTGTGTGTGCCCTGACGGCGCTCTGCGTTGCAGTTGGCAACTATACCGCCGTCGGCGACGATAAAGACGGCTGGATCGTGTTGCCGCCGCGTTCATTCATCAAAAGCTGGGCAAGGGTGATGTTAGATGACAATGCACAGCTGAGCATGGCTGACGGATTTTAGTAGAGGCGAAAGATCATCGTGAGGAAGAAATGGCGGCAGAAATAGAAACATACGTGATACCGCGTTACTTATACCGTTATCGGTCGCTCAAGGAGTTTGATCGGGAAATGCAATCGATCGAGACCGACTATCTCTATTGTGCTAATTACAGAGCAATGAACGACCCAATGGAGGGTCACTATTCGACGAGCAAATTGCTACAGAAGAGCGCTGACGCAGGAGAGGTTCGTGATGCAATTTTTTCAGAAAAAATGGCGATTGGGATATGCTCCTTCAGCGAAGTATTTGATAACGAACTGATGTGGGCGCATTATGCAAATCAGTTTAGAGGTATCTGCGTCGCTTATGATTTTTTCAACTTGAGGAAATATTTGCCATTCGGGATAACATTCAGTCGAGTTTATTACAACGAGGAAGTTCCCAAAGTGGGACACTCGAAACGCAGAAACTCGGACAGAATCGCAAAGATGATTCTATCGTACAAAAAACATCAATGGCCGTATGAACGAGAATGGCGAATGTTCGCGAACATCGGAGAAGTGTATTATCAAAGTCAGAAATGTGTCGCTCGAGTGTATATCGGCGCACGTATTGAGCGGACCCGACTCAACCAAATTACAAGTCGACTTAGTGCGCTAAAAATACCATACCGAATTCAGAAGCTCGCTGGCTACCACATGAGTTTTCACCGTGCAGCGAACGCTAAGGTGCCGTAATCGGACTTTGGAATTGCTCTTGCATCGATCATCGACAGCTTCTCGACGCTTGATCTCGCGATTGCCCGTTCAAGCCGCGACGCGAAATCCTCGCCGGTCATGTGGCCAACGGCCATGGCGGAGAGCTTGGGACTCTCGAATGGTAAGGCCTCGATCGCGGCGCGGATGCGTACCGAGAGCGGCTTGGAACATTCGCCGCCAAATTGGGTGGCAATCGGGTGGCAAATTGAGTATCAAGGCAGAAGAGGCACAAGCTAACTATTTGAAAAACAACATGGTCCCGTAGCTCAGCCGGATAGAGCAGCGGTTTCCTAAACCGAAGGTCACAGGTTCGAGTCCTGTCGGGACCGCCAGCCGCCGCCGAATCGCAGCCCAGTCGCAGCAACAAACATATGCCCTCGACATGACCAGCCAGAGCTCAGACGCAGGCGCAGCGCGGGGCAACGCGGCGGCGGACGAGTTCCTCAACCTGCACGGACTGGTCGCCAAGGCGCGGGCGAACCTCAATCAGAACGATTGGGACTACATCGTCGGCGGCGCCGAGACCGAGACGACGCTGCGGCGCAACCGCCTGGCGCTCGATTCGCTCGCGTTGCGCCCGCGCGTGCTGCGCGACGTGAGCAAGATCGACGCCTCCGCCGAGCTCCTCGGCCGCAGGCTGCGGCTGCCCATCCTGCTGGCCCCGATCGGCACGCTGGAAAGCTTTCATGCCGACGGCGCGGCGCCGGTCGTCATGGCGGCGCAGGAGTTCGGCGTCGCTCATATGCTGAGCTCGGTCTGCGAGCCGGGTCTCGAAGCGGTGGCGCAGGCGGCGCCCGCGGCGCTGCGCATGTTCCAGCTCTATGTGCGCGGCGACGCGGTCTGGGTCGACGACCATGTCGAGCGCGCCATGGCGCACGGCTACGCCGTGTTCTGCCTCACCGTCGACACTGCCCTTTACAGCCGGCGCGAGCGCGACATCGCCAAGCGCCACATCACGGCCGGGCGACTGCGCGCCTCGGGCAGCGATTTTCAGGCGGCGCTTGACTGGCGCACGGTCGCGCGCATCAAGCGCGGCTTCGCGGTTCCGCTGGCCATCAAGGGCATCGCCACCGCGGAGGACGCCAGGATCGCGCTCGATCACGGCGTCGAGTTCATCTATGTGTCCAATCACGGCGGCCGGCAGCTCGATCACGGCCGCGGCGCGATGGACGTGCTGCCGGAAATCGTCGACGCCGTCGCCGGGCGCGCCACGATCGTCATCGACGGCGGCTTCTGCCGCGGCAGCGACATCGTCAAGGCGATCGCCGCGGGAGCGCATCTCGTCGGGCTTGGGCGCATGCAATGCTACGCGCTGGCGGCGGCAGGGCAGGCCGGCATCGTGCGCATGCTCGAGCTTCTCGAGGACGAGGTGACGCGTTGTCTCGGCCTCCTCGGCGTCACGAGTTTCGGCAAGCTCGATCAGTCCTGTCTGCAGGCCGCGGCGCCGGCGAACGCGCCGCACGCGCTCAGCGCTTTTCCGCTCTTGGACATCGCGCCCTATCGCTACTGAGGCGCGGCCACGGCGCTGCGCCGGCTGTTACCAGCGCCGGTGGTAATACGGCCCATAGTAATAATAGGAGCCGTAGCCGTAATAGTACGGATCGTAATAGCCGGGCGGTGGCGGGTAATAGCCAGGCGGCGGCGGGTAATAGCCAGGCGGCGGCGGATAGTAGCCGGGCGGCGGGGGTGGCGGTGCACCCGGCGGAGAGGCAGGAATCGGCCCTTCGGCGGTGGCGCCCGGCGGCGGCATTGGGCCTGGGCCTCCTTGGCCGGGCGGCGGGCCTCTGGCGCCGGGAGGCGGCGCTGCAGCGCCGGGCGGCGGTGGGCTTGCGCCCTGATCGAAGCTCGTCGCGATCGCGTAGCCGCTCTTGCCGTGCCAGACGACCGCGCACCACTCGCCCTGGCAACCGCTGACCTCGACGGTGCTGCCGCCGGGGATCGTGGTGATGATGGGAAAGTTCGTTCCCGGCCCTTGCCGCATGTTGACGTTCGACGTCGCCAGCGCCGGCGCGGCGGCGGCGCATTGCGCCGACAATACGATCAGCGCCGCCGTGCCTGTCGCGATCTGCCCGAAGCTCATGGCTGCCCTCTTGCGCTTCAAGACGAATCTGCACCTGATTTCAGTGCGCTCGATTTAAGACGAAGGAGTGGCGGAATTTCAACCCCGCTGCGCCGCTCGACCCAACTGACCTCGCCGTCATCGCGCGGCCGGCTTGCCGCGCGCGCCATGACGATGCGCGTCAGCGCGAAAGCTTGCCAAGCTCGGGGAACGGCGCATAGCTCGCGCCGGCGCACAGCTCGCGTGCCGTGTCGAGGAAACGGTCGAACCGGCCGGCGATGAACACGGCGGCGATCTCCTTGACGCCGGCATACTCGTTGCCGCGCCGCTTGCCGTTGAAGCGCAGGCAGGTCACGTAACGATTGAGACCTCCCACCTGTTTCTGCGCCGGTTCGGAAATTTCCGATTCGCGTATCCCGGTCGGATCGTCCAAATAGGCGTGCATCGCGGCGAGAATGTCGGACTTGTAGTTGGTCGGATAGGCATTGACCCCGTCGCTGCCGTCAGTCGAATGACGGTTGTCCGCGCAGGCGCCCAGGAGAAAGATTGCGCCGAGGAGCACGCCGGCGATCCGCCGATGAACGCCATCCGCCTGCATCTTTGCCAACGCCCCTTCGCCTTCCGCCATCCCCGCGAGATTTAGTCCGAAATTGCGGCCAGCGCCATCGCCCTGCCACGCGGTGTCGACATGATGGAAAATCATCTATAAGAGGCCGCCACTGCCGGCCGTCGCCTCGCCTCCATGTCTTTTGATACCCCCGCAGCCTTCATGTCCTTCATCGAACACCTCGTCGAAGCCTACGGCCTGGTTGTGGTCGCCGGCGTGATCGGCCTCGAATGCGTCGGCCTTCCCTTTCCCGGAGAGACGGTGCTGATCCTGGCGTCGGTCTATGCCGGCACGGGTCATCATCTCAGCATCGTTGCAGTCGTGCTGGCCGCGGCGGCCGGCGCGATCGCCGGGCAAATGCTCGGTTACGTCATCGGCCGCGAGTACGGCTTTTGGCTGTTGCTGCGCTACGGCCTCTATCTGCGGATCACGCCGAGCCGCATCAAGCTCGGCGAATATCTGTTCCTGCGCCACGGCGGCAAGATCATCATCGTCGCCCGCTTCGTGCCGGTGCTGCGCAGCATCGCCGGCGTTTTGGCCGGAGCCAATCGCATGCCGTGGCGACGTTTCCTGCTGGCCAACGCTGCCGGCGCGTTCGCCTGGGCGTCTTTCTTCGGTTTCGCCTCCTACATGCTCGGAAGCCAAGTCGAGCGCGTGGCCGGTCCGATCGTCGTCATTGTCGGCATTGCCGTCGTCATCCTCATCATCATCGGCGCCGTCTTTGTCAGCCGGCATGAGGCGCAGCTCGCGGCGGAAGCCGAACGCGCGCTGCCCGGACCGCTGAAGTGGCCGTGACCTGCCCGCCAACGCCGGACGCTGCCGGCGTCGGCTTGCGGCGCTCGTTCCGCGACGCCATATAATGAAGGCTGGACGGAGCCGATTCCGCCCGCTGTTTGCATGGAGCGTGATCTCTTCCGGAAAAACCGTTAACCCATTTTCCGGATCATGCCCCGGGGGCGCCGCTGCGGGCCCCGCAAAGTCGCTGAAAAGGGCTTTGAGGCCATGTCCAGGGTTTCGTCGCTCTCCAGTCCCTTTCTGCTCGGCTTCGACGAGATCGAGCGCGTTCTCGACCGCGTGGCAAAGGCCGCAGACGGCTATCCGCCCTACAACATCGAGCGCATCGCCGGTGACCGCGAAGGCCCGGAGCGGCTGCGAATCACGCTGGCGGTCGCCGGCTTCACCCGCGATCAACTCGACGTGACGCTGGAAGCGCGCCAGCTCGTTATTCGCGGCCGCCAGCAGGACGACAAAAGCCGGCAATATCTTCACCGCGGCATCGCCGCGCGCCAGTTCCAGCGCAGCTTCGTGCTCGCGGAAGGGATGGAAGTGCTCAACGCCGATCTGAAGAACGGCCTGCTGTCGATCGATCTGGTGCGCCCGCAACCGGAGCGCGTCGTGAAATCGATCGCCATCACGGAAAGTGATCCAAGCGAATAGGGCTCGACCGCGTTATCGAACAGGAGTCGAGAGCCATGCCATCGGATTTGAGCCGCACCGAAATGAAACAAATCGAAATATCGCCGGAAGCGCTCGCCCATCTCGGCGACGGGCAGATCGCCTATGTGAAGACGATCCGCTCCGAGGATGTCGCCGCGCTGTTCCCACAAGTGCCGGAGATCCAGCCCGGGCTGACGCTTTTCGCGCTGCACGCGGCGGACGGCACGCCCATCATGCTCACCGACAGCCGCGAAGCGGCCTTCGCCAACGCCGCCAGCCAGCACCTCGAAATGGTGAGCGTGCACTGAAGGAGGCGGCGGACCGTCTGCGTTCCGGCTACGCCGCGCTCGCCGACGGCATCGCCAGCACCGCGTAAAGCGCTTCGGCGTCCTGCGAAGCGCGCAGCTTGTGAGCCATGGCGGGATCGCGGAGCAGGCGCGCCACGCGGGCGAGTGCCTTCAGATGATCGGCGCCGGCGCCCTCCGGCGCGAGCAGGAGGAAGATGAGATCGACCGGCTGGCCGTCCAGCGCCTCGAAATCGACCGGTCGCTCGAGGCGCGCGAACAAGCCGAACAGGCGGGTGAGATTGGGCATCTTGCCGTGGGGAATGGCGATGCCGTTGCCGACAGCGGTCGAGCCGAGCTTCTCGCGCTGCATCAGGATTTCGAAGATCGCGCGCTCGTTCAGGCCGCTGAGGGCGGCCGCGCGCGCCGCAAGCTCCTGCAGCACCTGCTTCTTGCTGTTGACCTTGAGCGCCGGGAGGATCGCGTTCGGCGCGACGAGATCGGTGAGTGGCATGAATGGTACCTGGGGAGCGAGGCCGGGGCCCGGCGCCAGAGCGCCTTCGCTTCAGCTTTAAGTCGAGGGCGCTCCGATTTTCCTTAAGCAGAGCCCGATTTTTTCGGCAAAAGCGGTCCTCCGCTTTCCCGGATCAGGCTCTAAAGGCGGCGGACCATAAGGAGCGTCCCTACCGGCGTCAATGGGCTTCCGTCGAGGCGCGGACGGGCGGATCGATCCAGCCGAAATGCCCGTCGGCGCGGCGATAGACGACGTTGATGCCGCCATGCACGGCGTGGCGGAAGACGAGAACGGGTGCGCCGGTCATGTCGAGCTCCATCACCGCGTCGCTGACCGACAGCTGTTTCAGCGCGGTGGTCGATTCGGCGATGATGACCGGCGTAAAATTGTGCAGCTCCGCCTCGCCCTCCTGCTCCGGGGCGGCGATGATGTAGCTTGCCGCAGCAACCGGCGGGCGGCCGTCGACACGATCGGCACGGTGCTCCTTGAGCCGGCGATGATAGCGGCGCAGCCGCTTTTCCACCCGCAACGCCGCCTGGTCGGCGCTGGCATAGGCATCGGGCGCGCTGCCTTCGGCGTGCAGCGTCACCTTCGAATCGAGATGGATGGCGCATTCGGTGCGGAAGCCGAAGCCTTCCTTCTCCACCGTTACATGCCCGGAATAGCCGCCGTCGAAATATTTGCCCATGGCCTCGGCGATCCGGGCGTTGATGCGCTGCCGCAGGGCATCGCCGACATCGAGATTTTTCCCAGAAACGCGAAACGGCATGGTCGCCTCCGCTGCGCTCGCGCGAGCGCTCATTCGAGCTAGGCATCGGCGCGCGCGGAGTCAACGCGGGCGCCATGCCGGGTATGCGCCGCGGCGCCGGGCGCGATCAGGTAATTGCCGCCGCCTGCTTCTCCCGCCGCCGCTGCACCGAGGAAGGAATGCGCATCGCCTCGCGATATTTCGCCACGGTTCGTCGCGCGATCTCGACGCCGGCCGCGCGCAGCTTTTCGACGATGGTGTCGTCGGACAGCACCTCGGCCGCGCTCTCGGCATCGATCAATTGCCTGATGCGGTGGCGCACCGCCTCGGCCGAATGCGCCTCGCCGCCATCCGCGGCCGCGATCGCCGAGGTGAAGAAATATTTGAGCTCGAAGATGCCGCGGCTGGTCGCCATGTATTTGTTGGCGGTGACGCGGGAGACCGTCGACTCGTGCATGCTGATCGCTTCGGCGACGGTCTTAAGGTTGAGCGGGCGCAGATGCTCGACGCCGTGGGCGAAGAAGGCGTCCTGCTGGCGCACGATTTCATTGGCGACCTTGAGAATGGTCCGCGCCCGCTGGTCGAGCGCACGCACCAGCCAGGTGGCGCTCTGCAGGCAGTCGGCGAGATATGACTTCTCGGCGTCGCGCCGCGCCGTGGCCGAGACTTCGGCATAGTAGCTTTGATTGACCAGGACTTTGGGCAAGGTGTCGGAATTGAGCTCGACGATCCAGCCGCCGTCGGGGCCCGGCCGCACGAAAACATCCGGCACGATCGGCTGCACCACCGCGGAACCGAAGGCAAGACCGGGCTTCGGATTGAGCCGGCGGATTTCCGCGATCATGTCAGCGAGGTCCTCGTCGCCGACGCCGCAGATTTTTTTCAGGGCGGTGAAATCGCGCTTGGCGAGAAGATCGAGATGCGCGATCAAGGCCTGCATCGCCGGATCGAAGCGGTCGCGCTCTTTGAGCTGAAGCGCCAGGCATTCGGCCAGGTCGCGGGCGCCGACGCCCGGCGGATCGAAGCTCTGCAGGATGGCGAGCACGGCCTCGACCTCCTTGACGCCGGTGCCGAGCTTTTGCGCGACCGCTTGCAAATCACTCGCGAGATAACCGGCGTCGTCGACGAGATCGATCAGGTAGAGCCCGATCATCCGCCGTGCCGGGTCGGCGACGGCAAGCGTGAGTTGTTCGCGCAGCCAGTCCGCGAGCGTGGTCTCGGCGGAAACGAATGCTTCGAGATTGTAGTCGGCGTCATCGCGGCCGCCGGAGCCGACGCCGGCCCATTCCGAGTATCCGGCCGGCGCATCGGAAGCACGCGCGCGATTGGCATCGCCCTCGCTGGGAAAGACGTCGTCGAGGCGCGCCTCCGGCCGCTCTTCGACCACAGCTGCGACCGGCTCGCCATCGCTGCCGTTCCACTCCTCGCCGTCCGCCGAAGGCTTGTCCGCGGCTGCGGCGCCGTTTGGTTCGCTTGACGCCGGTTCGTCTTCCGTGCTGCGGTCGAGCAGCGGATTGCGCTCGAGTTCGCCCTCGACATAGGCGGCGAGATCGAGGTTGGAGAGCTGCAGCAGCTTGATCGCCTGCATCAGCTGCGGCGTCATCACCAGCGCCTGGCTCTGGCGGATTTGCAGTCTTTGCGTGAGCGCCATCGAAAGCGGCCGAACTGGTCCGATTCTTGCTTCTGGTTCTTCTACACCAGCTTGGCGGGGCTGTCGTCAACCGTTTTCTGACAGGCTTAAAGGCGAAACTCCTCGCCGAGATAGAGGCGGCGCACGTCCGGATTGTTGACGATATCGTCGGTGCGGCCCTCCATCAGCACTTCGCCGGAATAGATGATGTAGGCGCGGTCGGTCAGGCCCAGCGTCTCGCGGACATTGTGGTCGGTGATGAGCACGCCGATGCCGCGATTGGTCAGATGACGCACCAGCGACTGGATGTCGCCGACGGCGATCGGATCGATGCCGGCGAACGGCTCGTCGAGCAGCATGTAGCTCGGCCGCGTAGCGAGCGAGCGGGCGATCTCGACGCGGCGGCGCTCGCCGCCGGAAAGCGCGATCGACGGCGTCTTTCGCAGCTGGGCGATGTTGAACTCCTCGAGCAACGCATTGAGGTCGCGCTCCCGGCGCTTGGCGCTGGGCTCGACCACTTCCAGCACGGCGCGGATGTTCTCCTCGACGTTGAGGCCGCGGAAGATGGAGGCCTCTTGCGGCAGATAGCCGATGCCGAGACGCGCGCGCTGGTACATGGGCAGCCGGGTCACGTCATAGCCGTCGAGTTCGATGCGCCCCCGGTCGGCCTTGATCAGGCCGGTCATCATGTAGAACACCGTCGTCTTGCCGGCGCCATTGGGCCCGAGCAGGCCCACGGCCTCGCCCTTGCGCACGTAAAGGCTTACGCCCTTGATGACTTTGCGCCCGACGAAGCTCTTCTCGACGCCATGGACGGAAAGCTGGCCCATGCGGTCGGCGGGCGCCGCGCCGTCGCCGTCGCTGCGGCGCCAGGGCCGGGCCGGCGGACGCGGTTCGCTTGGCGGCGGAGGTTGCGGCCGTGCCTCGGGCCTGCTGCGCGTCTTCTTCTCCGCACGCTCCGGCAGGCTGGCGATATCGACATAGGTGCCGTTGATGACACCGCCCAGGCTGGCGAGGTCGATGCCCTCATCCCCGGCGACCGGTTTGCGCGGCGTCGGCGCGCGGCGCCGGCGAAAATATGAGAAGATGTCCAACACCTCGGTTTCGGAACGCTCGGCTGCGAATCGTGGAAAGTTCCGGCCTTCTCGGGGGAACCTTACCCGATTTCCCGTGCCGACGCCGCGGTCTCCGGTCAATTCGGCCGATTCGGCGCAAACGACATGATATTGGTCGGGCTGCCATTTGTGCCCTTGCCCGGCAGGATGAGCGCGCGGACGCGGTTCTGGGCAGTGGCGCCGGACTCGACCCGCGCGTTCCCGGTCGTGGTGTCGACCACGACCCTTTCGCCGTGCAGGACGTTCTTGCCCTGGCTGACGACGACGTTTCCGCTGAGCGTGATCGTCTTCGCCTTCAGGTCGTAGACGCCGAGATCACCGCTCGCGTTCTGATCCTTGGTGACCACCGTGACGCCGCCGCGCGCTTCTATTCTGCGGATGTTCTGCGCGCCCTGCGGCATCCCAGGCGCCGGCTGGCTCGCCGGCGGCTGGGCGGCGTTGGCGACGGGCTTGCCGGCGGCCGAAGCATCCTCGGGCCCGTAGAACACGACGAGCGACCGGCATTTCATCGTGGTGTCGCCCTGCACCACCTGCACGTTGCCGGAGAAGGTCGCCATTTTACTCTTGTCGTGCACTTCGAGCGTCGCCGCTTCGATCTGGATCGGCTGGTCCTTGTTCTGGCCCTGAAGAGCGCCGAGGGGAGCCGGCGGGCCGGGCGAGGCGTTCGGCGGACCCTGCGCCGCCGCCGGTCCCGGGGCGATCAAGGCCGCAAGCACCGCGAGGATGGGAAGCCGCCGCGTCATGGCTCGCTCGCCTTCGCCGCTTGCTGGTCCGGATGCAGCGTCATGGCGACGCCGCCGCCGAAGCGGACCACGCTGCCATTGTCGACGACTTCCAGCCGCTGCGCGTTGAGCAAGCCGTTGAGCAGCTTCACCGAGACCGGCTTCTCCGACACCACATTTCCCTTGCGCATGTCGACCACCGCCTCGCGCAGCCGTCCCTCGTAGCCGGTCGAGGAGGCAAGATCGATGTCGTCGCTAAGCGTCAGAATCTCCGTCTTGATGTTGTAGATCCCGGAAGCGGCCGACATGGTCACCGTGCTCTTGTCCTCCATCTCGATTTTGGCGTGAAGCTGCTGCAGTTCCACGAAATCCGGGTTGGTAATGTCCTGGGCGGCGGCGTTCGCGGTGAACTCATAGGCGCGGGAATCGTTGGTAAAACCGGTGAGCCGCGGCCCCTGCATCGTGATCTTGGTGCCCTTGATGACGAGCTTGCCGAGTTCTCCCGGCAGGCGAAATCCGCCGATCGGCGGCATGTAGCTGGCGGCGACGACGAGCAGCAGGACCAGCGCGATGCCGGCGGGCACGCCGATGCGCAGCCAGCGCACGTGGCGGCTATGCCGCTGCGCGGCGCGGTAGATCCGTCCGATATCGCCGCGAGGACGCGCCGAAAACGCGGCTCCTTTGGCGGCGCCGACCGGGTAGACGCTAGTCAAGCTTAAGCCCCTGCGGAGCGTTGCCGCGATTCGCTGTCATGGACCGCGTGATTTTAGCGATTCCGCCGGCAGATTGTCAGCCTGCAATGTGGCCCGGGCAGGGCCGGCGCAAGGTCGCCTCGCGGCGAAGCCGGCTATGAATGGGCGAATATATCTTCGGCGAAGCCCGCGAGATCGAGGCGCACCCGGTCGGGCAGGAAGCGAAAGCAGGCCGCCGCCAGCGCTTCGCGATCCTCGCGCGCGAGCATGGCGTCGAGCCGTTCCTTGAGCGCATGCAGATAGATCACGTCGGCGGCGGCATAGGATATCTGCGCGTCGCTCAATTCCGTCGCCCCCCAATCGGACATTTGCAGCTGCTTCGAGAGGTCGTGCCCGAGCATCTCGCGCACCAGTTCCCTGAGGCCGTGCTTGTCGGTGTAGGTGCGCACCAGCCGCGAGGCGGTCCTGGTGCAGTAGACCGGCTCGGCCATCACGCCGAAGGTCTTGTAGAGCGTGGCGAGATCGAAGCGCGCGAAGTGAAAAATCTTGAGCAGGCCGCGGTCGGCGAGAAGCCGCTTCAGGTTGGGCGCGTCGGCCGCGCGCGGCTGCACCTGCACGACGTCCGCCGAGCCGTCGCCCGGCGAAAGCTGAACCACGCAAAGCCGGTCGCGGTCGAGATTGAGCCCCATGGTCTCGGTGTCGATCGCGACCGCGCCGGTATAGCGCGAAAGGTCCGGCAGATCGCCGCGATGCAGGCGGATGGTCATGCGATCTTAAGCTGCCGAGCTCGGAGCGGCGCGCCGGGGAACGCGTCCGCAACTCTTCGGCGACTGAATATCGCAACGCCGATAGCGCGTCAAAATCCGCTTTATTCGTCGCGCGGCGGCGCGCGGCGGCCGGTTAAGCTCTTGCTCCGGCCGTCCTAAGTTTCTGCCGCGTTCATCGCCGGCAGGCCGGCAAGCTCCAGGCTGATCGCCTTGAGCCGCTGCCGCGCCTTGGCGTCGTAGGCCTGGGCGTCGGCGCGCGCCTCGCGCTGGCCGTTGAAGAACAGCCCGCTGCGCCCCTCGACCTCGGCCGCGGTCGCGAGCTTGAGGATCGCTTCGGCGCCCTCCTCGACGCTGCTCATCGGCGTTATCCCGGACTGGCGCACCATGGTCGTGTTCATGTAGGTCGCCGGGTGCAGGGCGTTGACCGTCACGCCCGTGCCCTCGAGCGCGCGCGAAAGATCGATCGTGAACATGATCTGCGCCAGCTTGCTCTGGCGATAGGCGCGCGAGCCGCTGTAGCCGCGCGTCAGCATCACGTCGGCGAAGTCGATCGCCTGCTGTCCGAGCGAGGCGACGTTGACGATGCGCGCGGGCGCGCTTTGGCGGATGAGCGGCAGCAGCAGATGCGTGAGCAGGAAGGGCGCCAGATAGTTCACCGCGAAGCGCAATTCGTATCCGTCGGTGCTCGTTTGCCGCGCCCCGTGGGCGCCGCCGGAGCCGATGCCGGCATTGTTGATAAGGAGGTCGAGGCGGTCGTTTGCCTGCCGCACCGCGCCGGCGAGCCGGCGCACCTCGGCGAGGCTGGAAAAATCCGCGGCCAGGAAGTCGGCTGCACCCCCGGCAGCCTCGATCGCGGCGACAGCGCGCGCGCCGCGAGCGCGGTCGCGGCCATGCACCAGAACGCGCATGCCGGTCGCGCCGAGCCTCTCGGCCACGACGCGGCCGACGCCGTCGGTCGCGCCGGTGACCAGGGCGGTTTTTACCTTCTCCATGACGGCCTCCTTCGCGCGACCTCGGTTCCGGGATGAATGTAAGATCAAGCGGCGCGTTTTCCATGTTTGCGCGCGGCCGATGCGCGCAGCATGACCGGACTGGTCGCAAGCCGTCGGCGCGGCGCTTGCAGGAGCGCCGTGGGTCTCTTCGGCCTTTTATGATTCGAGGTCACCGGGCCGGCGGTATTTTTGGATGGCGCGAATGGTGCCGTGACCATCCGGAACTAGAGGACACCAGCTACTAGAGAAACTAAGCTTCTGAATTATATATATTTTTATAGGTTAATCGAAAGGCAAAGGCTCGTGGACGGTATGAGGCCATGGATTTTGAGACTTATTCACGATCGAAACTGGCCGACTATGCGGCGCTCGCGGAAACCGTGGCGACCATTCTGCGCGCTGCCATAGCGGCTCATCCAGAGCCTTTCCGGCTGCAGCAGGTCCAGCACCGGCCGAAGGGCCCAGCCTCGCTGCGTAAAAAGCTAGAAGATCGCGGTCTTGCGGTGACAAACCTTGAAAATGACATCAAGGATTTGGCCGGCTGCCGGCTGATCTTCTACACGAACTCCGATGTGTCGCGCTTCCTGCGAAGCGGCATCATCCATGAGAATTTCGACGTTGATTGGGATCGCACGAAGATTCATCATCCTGTCCCTGGACAGAGCGAACCCGATAATCTGTTCATCTCCAACAACTACGTCCTGAAGCTCAAGACCGAGCGCACGGGCTTGCCTGAATATGCGCGCTTCGACGGTCTCTGGTGCGAAGTTCAGGTCCAAACAATCCTGAATCATGCTTGGTCGGAGATGCAGCACGACATCATCTACAAAAAACCGGCGCTGGCCGGTTTCGGGGCCAAGCTGTTCGAGGCCATCGAGCAGCGCCTGCAAAAAATTATGAAGACGCATTTGCTGCCCGCCGGCTACGAATTTCAGAAGGTGCTCGACGACTACGAGCGGCTGATGAGCGGTAAGGAGCTAATCGACTGCGGTGCGCTCAAGGCACTGGCGGACGGCGACAATAATGAGAGATACGACCTCTTGGAGCGCTTCCGCGATTACGTCCTGCCGAACTATGACGATCCGAAAGCGGTCTATCCGGAAATCTCGGAACAGCTTGTTGCCACCGTAGCAGCAGCACGGCTCACCAAGCCGCGTCCGCGCGAGACGCCATTCGGCAATTTTCCCGGCATTACCGTCGATCGGATTGTCGAGATCGTTGCCAATATTCTGACGCGGTACAGGTACGTTGATGTCGAGCTTACCTTCAAGGCTATCTGTGAGTTATTTCCCGGCGCGGGGAGCGCCGAGGAACGGAAGCATCTGATTACGGCAGCGCAGCGCTTGGCCCAGCACGATCTCGACGTTTGGAAACAAGCTGGGCCTTACGTGCAGAGCGTTCTAGTCCAAGCTATCGGTCGGCTCGATCGCAGCCGATGGCCTCCAATACGGCCAGTGCTAACGGAAGTGTTGGGAGAAGCGCTTAAGACCGAGGTACACGGCACATCAAGTACATATCGGACAGTCACCCTGAGTAGAGGTTCGGCGATGCCGAGTGACGCGCTCGCTCGCATGCGGAGAGAAGCCATCGAGCTGCTAAAGGAACTTTATAGGACGGCGTCGTCGGACAGCGCCAAGCGCGACGTCGAGTGCGCGATGTTCGAGGCCACCCGCCGTCCCATGAACGGTGCCGCCTCAAATGCATTGCTGAAAAACATTCTCGAAAACAGCCGTGCGATCGTGGATTTCTTCGCTGAGGTGGCACCTGCAGAATCGTATGAGATGCTCCAAACGCAAGAACACAAGATGCTGTGGATGTACCGGCATAATCAGGGCACCGCAGGCGCCGTTAAACCGGATGCCGATGTCGTGGCGGCGCGGGATGCGCTAAATGCAAGTATCTTGAAGTTCCGCGATATCGGCAACGCGATTAAGGGCTTCGTGATCTACAAGACCCTGGTCGGTTACGAGTCCGTTTTCCCTCCCGCTTGGGATGACCAGGATTTCGACATAAAGGGAGAAGTTGAATATCGAAAGGAACGGATCTGCGAGCTGGTCGGCGAGGTCAATGACCAAAATGCCGAGGAATGGCTAGCAACCTTGCAGCGCTGTGCTGCTACGGAGTCGAATGATCTTGCGACATTTCCGAGCCTTGGCGAGTTCCTGGAAAAGCTGAGCGAGGGCAAACCGCTCATTGTTCTCGGGTTTATCGATCGGCTGGGCCAGCGCTTGACCGGCTTTCTCGGTGTCATTCTGAGTGGGCTGGCGAAAAGCGACCAACGGGCCGCTTTGGACGCCAAGATGGCTCAATTGCTAGCTGAGGAAAAGCATTTGGTTGAGATGGCACATTACGTCGGTTTCGCGCCAGAATTCGACGCAGAACTCCTTCATAAGATATTGGCTCTCGGGATCAAGAGGGATGATGAAGCCGTTGTCGTGCAGGTCATGGCGTCCTTTGCCAAGCGATATGGCGAAGCGCCGCCAGAAACTGTCCAGACAATCTTCATGCCAGCAATCGAGTATTTCACGCAGCGGCGCGATGCCCGATGGATCAATCTTGTCTGGTTCATACCCAAGGAGCAGTCGCCCCTCCGCACGCTTGATGCCGAGCAGGTGGACAGGGTTCTCGAAAGCATGGTGCATCTGCCCGAGGTCGAAACGCACGCGGAATGGGTGTTGGCCCGGTTGGCGGAGAAGTACCCGAAGAAAGTCTTCGATTTCTTTGGCGCCCGCCTGAAGCACGCGGATTTGCGCGATGACGACAGTCACTATGAGGATATACCTTTTCAGTTTTGTTGCCTGCACAAGTCGTTTGCGAACATCGCTGACCACGCGGTGGCGACCGTGCGAGGATGGTTCGTAAGCGGCGATTCGCTCTTTCAGTTTCGCGGTGGACGGCTGCTGGCGAGCAGTTTTCCAGATTTCGCTGAACCCTTCCGGCGCAAGCTGCGGTCCTATGTCGAGGCCGATCGTCGCGATGACATTGAATTCGTCCTGCGCGTGATGCAAAGCTATCACGGGCAGGCCTTTCTCAAGGAGATATGCAAGGCAATCGTCAAGGTGCTGCCGACCGATGATAGCTTCCTCGATGAGGTCGAAATAATTCTTGAGAGTACCGATGTGCTGTCCGGCGAGTTCGGACGGGTTCATGCCCTTACGGCAAAGAAGCAGGAAATGGCCGACTGGCTAACGGACCCCGATGCCAAGGTACTGTCGTTTGCCAAGCGCCATACGCTCCTGCTCGACCGTCAGATTGCCGCTGAGCAAAGACGTGCCGAGGAAGATATCGAAATGCGCAAACGGACGTACGGCGATCCAGACGATAAGGAAAATTCCTGACCTTCCGGTGACTTTCGTCAATGCCTCTACCGATCGATTTTCTTGAGGCGGTTACTCTCGCGGCAACGCGCTACCCCGGGCCTCGTATCGTCCCCTGGCCGATACCGGGAAATCCGGGCGGCTTCATTTCGTTTGCGAATTTCGATGAGTGGCGAGACTTCGTCGTGAAGCTGAGCTTGCGTGATGGAATTCCAGAAATCGTACGGCTGAAGTTCGAACGCTCTCAAAAAGTTCATATCCTCGCGTGGATTGATTTCGACTTAATCAAAGCTGGGGAATTGGTGGCGCTGACAACGCTCGAACTTGCTCTTATGGACCGGTATGGTCCGAAGGCCAGGGCGAAGTACGGAAACACAGCCTTTGCGCACCTCCTTCGCTACATGCCCGAACATGATGGGCTGACGGACGACAAGGTGCCGATGATCCACCGCAGTGGCGGCACCGTCGTGGAGATGCTGGCAGGCAACACCCCGCAGACGCTCGCCAACATTCGAAATGACGCAGCGCACGGCTATCCTCTCGATGGTCTGCCGTGGGCCGGTTTGCTGGAGCTCGTCCGCGACTTAATAGAGTACGCCTACCGCGACTTTCGGGTGCCGGTACCTTGAGGGTTTTGGGGAGGTCTGATGATCTCGAACGGTCCGAAGCAAAGAGCCCCGGCGTTGGACGACCGGGGCTCTGCTCCTCGGAGGGAGCGGGCGCTTATGCGGCTCGGGGGGCGTGAAGCCTTCGAGTCTTCGACCTCGTTCTCCCGCCATGTTTGCGGTGGGCGTCGCGCATTCGCGAGGGGAGTGCGCCAAGGCATCCACGGCTTCCGGATCGATGCCGATGACGAGCTGAGCAATTGAGTGATTCAACCTATTGGTGCCCGGGAGAGGGGTTAAGCTTTCCTGAGCTTTCAATATGTTAGCGCGTCCCCCTTTGCCAAGCATCCCATTGAGTTTCAATGGGTATTTCCGAGATTGTCCCACCAAAGCAACGAGCAAGAGTGGGTCTCAGCAATCGCCTCTTGGTCAATATCCGCGACGCAGATATGAAAGTGGAGAAGCCAACTAGAAAGTCCGCGCCGCTGTGGGCTTAGCCGCGCACGAAAACTCAGGGTGCGGCTCGGTGGCAACGAAGACGTGTTATCGCCGTTTCCTGATAAGCCTCCCAGAATGCACTGGCGTATAGGAAGTGACGGGCGCGCGACCCCTTTGTTCGCGTGGAAGAATTTCTCAGGCGGAGAAATCGAGCCAAGCTTGGCGAAACCTGACACGGCGCCGGTCTTAGCCGCCGCGATTGGCTTGCTTGATCCGCCTCAAAGGCGATCAGATTAAGGGCGCCAAGCAATTCCCCAGCCTTCGCTGGCTTACGGGGGTATCCAGCGCAGGCTTAAGGCGGCCTCGATCAGAGCAGGCGTCCGCTCCGGTCCTGGCCGCCTCTCTGCGTGCAGCGGAAACGGCCAGGGCGCGGAGTTCTTATGCTCCCGACAAGCCCCGCCCGCGGGCTCGCCAGGGTATTTGGGCCCGCGGAGGCGTCAGGGCCCTCTGACGGCTCTGACTGACTTTCGTCGAGCCGTGTTCTCCTGCGCGCAAGCCGCAGGGCTTAGCGACACGTACACGGGCATCGCTCCGGCGGGCGTTGTCGCCTTTATCGTAGCGCAGATCGTCGGTACACTCGCAGGGGGCCTCGCCGCAGGGGTGCTTTATCGGCCCGACCGAACCCTCTCCCGTAGTTATGCGCCTAACCGGTCGTCCACTCGTTGCCGCAATGTGCTTTGGCCAATTGGGGAACCTGTTACCCCACGTCGCTGTACCCGCCGTGATGCCGCAACATCTGATGCCAATCTGGCAGCTTAGCGGAGCGCAAGCCGGAATGATGGCGAGCTCATTCGCGTTCGGATACATGATTGCCGTCCCTGTGCTGACCACGCTAACCGATCGCATTGATGCACGTAACATACTGCTCGTCGGTTCTGTCGCCTTGTGTCTTGCTACGCTGGCATTTGCGCTACTCGCGAACGGCCTGTGGTCAGCAACGATTATTTGGGCTTTGGCCGGTGTCGGTTTCGCCGGGGCCTATATGCCGGGCTTGAAAGCCCTCACGGACCGCCTGCCTCCTGGTGACATTTCCCGCAGCATCACCCTTTACACGTCGAGCTTTTCGGTCGGTGTCGGACTTTCGTTTCTCGTCTGCCAGCTTGTGGCAGACCAGTTCGGCTGGCGATGGGCTTTTCTGGTTAGCGGACTAGGGCCATTGGTGATGGTTGCCGCCTGTCTTGCCATGGTGACAGTCAAACCGGTGGCGGTGCAGCGGCACTTACTGGATTTCAAGCCTGTGCTCCGCAATCGCGCTGCCATGGGATACGTGCTTGGCTATGGCGCGCACTGCTTTGAACTCTACGGCATCCGAACTTGGATCGTCGCATTCTGGACATTCGTTGTAGCTCAACATGCAGGCGCAACGTTGTTTGGTCCGGTCGTGGTGAGCGTAGTATTCTCTCTTCTTGCCATGCCTGCCAGCATTCTCGGCAATGAGGCCGCTTTGCGTTTCGGCCGACACCGCGCGCTGACTGCATTGATGATCAGTTCGGCGAGCGTAGCTATCGCCCTCGGCCTTTCAGTCGAAGCAGCGCCGGCGCTCCTACTCGTCCTGCTGCTCCTCTACGCCCTTACCGTTCCCGCGGACTCCGGTGCTTTAACTTCTGGTATGACCATGAACGCCGTCCCATCCGAAAAGGGAGCGACGATGGCGGTGCACACGACGGTAGGGTTTGGATTGTCAGCGCTTGGCGCGTGGGGCGCTGGGGTCATGCTCGATCTCGCAGGTGGGCGCGAGAACCCGTCGGCTTGGCTCGCATTGTTTGGCCTGCTGGCCTGTTCAATACTGCTTGGCCCGGTTGCACTGTGGTGGTCACAAAGCAGCACCAAGAGATAGACCGTACGGATCAAAGATCACCGATGACGGTCGTTGTGGGTCTCATGAACGCCGTTTCCGGCCCCGTCCGCCCAGGCCGGCTTTGCCTCCGATCGCGTCCGAACGGCGGATATCGCGCTGGGCACCGTTCAATGCCGATTTTTGTTGCGAAAGCGAACGGCAAGGAGGCCCCACCGCGCATCACAGATGCGGATTTGGTCCCTCAGAAAGCGGAATAGCCGCCGTCGATCACGAAGCATTCCGCGGTATGATAAGATGAAGCCTTGCTTGCCAGATAGACGGCGATTCCACCGAAATCTTCTGGTTCGCCGAAGCGCCGCATCGGAATGCGAGGCATGACATTGCTGACGAACTTCTCATTTGCCATGATTCCCGCGGTCATTTCGCTGCGGATCCATCCCGGCAGAATGGCGTTCGCGGTGATGCCGTAGCGTGCGAGCTCGACCGCGAGCGCCCGCACCAGCGCATTGATCGCGGCCTTAGTGGTCGCATAGTGCTCGTTGCGTGCGGTACCGAAGATCGAGGCGGTGCTCGACGTTGCGATCAGCCGCCCGAATGCATCGCCGCGTTCGGCGCGGTCCATCATATGGCGAACAGCAAATTGAAACAGGTGGAATACGCTATCGAGATTGACGGCAAACATGCGCCGCCATTCCTCCTCGGAGCGCTCGACGAAGCTTCGCCGTCCGCCGCCGCCGATCCCGGCATTGGCGAAGCAGGCATCGATCCGCCCGAACGCGGCGAGGGTGGCCGCAAACGCGGCTTCGACCGCCTTGCGGTCGCTCACGTCGCACAATCGGACGTCGACGGCGCCGCCATGGGCGCGCAGCTGCGTCGCGGCGCGGTCGTTCTTCTCCGGGTTGCGGCCCCAGATTGAGACGGTACAGCCGGCACGGGCAAGTGCGTCGGCCATGCCGAGCCCAATCCCGCCATTCCCCCCGGTGATGATGGCGACGCGTCCGGAAAGATCGAAGTCGCCCATGTGGCTCCAGCTCCAGAGCTTCGCAAACCTTAGAGCACGAATCGGAGGCTTCTCAACGGCATGATGCAAGCTCGTCGCGCAGGACGCGCTTGAGGACCTTGCCTGAAGGGTTGCGGGGTAACGCCTCGCGCAAAATGAGCTCCTTGGGCACCTTAAAACCGGCCAGATGCGCCCGACAATGCTTTGCCAACTGCTCGAAGTCGAGGTTTTTTCCCGAATTAAGTACGACCACGGCGATCGGGCGCTCGCCCCACTTGTCGTCAGGCAGGCCAATCACCGCGGCCTCGCGAACCTCAGGCATTTGATAAATGATGCGCTCGACCTCGGAGGAGGCGATGTTCTCTCCGCCGGAAATGATCATGTCCTTTAGCCGGTCGGTCAGATAGAGAAATCCCTCCGCGTCGAGATAGCCGACATCGCCCGTTCTGAACCAGTCGCCGTGGAACGAAGCGGCGGTCTTCTTCTGGTCGCGCCAATAGCCCTTGGTTATTTTTGGCCCACGCAGGCAAATCTCGCCGGCTTCCCCCGGTCCAAGACACCGCCCCTCGGCGTCCCTGATCTCGATCTCCACATGGGCGAGCGCGCGGCCGACGGAGCCGATTTTCTCGATCTCCCGGCCGGCCTCCATCAGCGTGTCGCCGCTGCAGGATTCGGTCAGCCCGTAGGCGTCGATGTAGCGCCCACCGCTGAAATAACCGGAGAACTGGCGAATCCGCGACTCCGGCGTGCGTTCCCCGCCGCCGATCACCCAGCGCAGGCTCGTCACGTCAAACGATTCGCGCGCTTCACAAGCCAGAAGCGAACCGAGCATAACGGGGGCGAGCCAAGCCCCGGTAAGCCGTTCCGTCGCAATGGACCCGAGCACCCGTGAAGCGTCGAAGTCCCGGTGGATACACAGCGTGCCGCCGACCCACAACACCGCCATGCCCGGCAGATCGAAGGCGCCGACATGATAAAGCGGGCCGGCGACGAGCAGCCGATCGGCACTCGACAGCCCAAGCGCGATCACATGATCCATGCATTTCCAATAAAAGTTATCGTAGGTGTGCATCACTCCTTTCGGCCGATCGGTGGTGCCGGAGGTGTACATCAGCCTGAACAGATCATTCGGTTGCCGTACATGAATTCTGGCCAGCGCCTGGCCACGGCCGAGCAGGCTGCTATTGCATTGAGCATCGGTGCCGACGATGATTTTCGAGGGCAGCATCTCGACGACGTCGGCAAATTCCTCGTCGGCCAGAACGAGCTTCGCCTCGGCATTTGACACGATGTAGCTGACTTCGTCGGCCGCGAGGCGGAAATTGAGCGGCAAAAATACCGCGCCGAGGTGGCTCACGGCGAAGGCGACCTCGATAAAGGCCGCGCTGTTTTTCATGAACACGGCGACGACGTCTTCCGCTTGAATGCCCTGCGCGGCGAGCATCCCGGCGGTCTTCTCGATGCGGGCCAGAAGTTCGGCGAAGCTGACGCGCTGGTCCTCGTACACCAGGGCAACCTTGTCAGGGGACTGCCGCGCATGAAAGCGGATGAAGCTGGAAAGATTGACCATGACCTTCTCCGATCAATCAGTACGACCGCGCTAGCCCGAGATTTTGCGTGGCAATGAAGTTGAGAATCATTTCCTCTGAAACTGGGGCGAAGCAGAAGAGACGGGCGTCCCGCCACAACCGCTCCAAATGCGTCTCCTTGGCATAGCCCATGCCGCCGAGCGTTTGCATGGCGTGTTCGATCGCGGCCATGGTCGACCGCGCGGCAATGAGCTTGCCGATGTTGGCCTCGGCTCCATAAGGCAATCTATGATCAAATAGCGAGGCGGCCTTGTAGTTCATTAGCCGGGCGCATTCGACTTCGGCATAGGCCTGGGCCAGCGGAAACTGGATGGCCTGATAGGTGGCGATGGGACGCTCGGCAAAGACCTTGCGACCGTTGGCGTATTCGGCCGCCTGTTTAAGCGCAAGCTCGGCGGCGCCGACCAGACCGGCGGTTGTCACAATGCGTTCGGTGTTGAGGACGTCGAGCAGTTCCCGCCAGCCGCCGTCAACCGTACCGACGAGCTCGCTCGCGTCGACCCGCACATTGTCGAAGAAGATGCTGCACGAAGACAGCGTGTTGGTTCCGAGCTTCTCGATCGGCGAGTAAGTGAGCCCTTCGCGCTCGACATCGATCATGAACATCGATATGCCGTCGGTTTTTCGCGTGACCTCCTCAGGCTTGGTTGTGCGGGCGATCACCAACATTTTTTTGGAGACATCGACGCCGGTGATCCAGATTTTGCGGCCGTTGAGCCGCCAACCGTTGCCGTCAGGCGCGGCAAAGGTCTTGATGGCCAGACTGTTCGACCCGGCGTCGGGCTCGGTCAACGCCATGCAGCAATTGATCTCTCCGGAAATGATCTTTGGCAGGAGGTCTGCTTTCATTTCCTCCGTGCCGAAACGAGAGATCGAAACGCCGCCGAAAATCGGGTTGATCATGAAAAGCTGACCGACCGTTGAGCCGCCGGCCGCGGCGGCAAGGTTCTCGACGATCAGTGCCATTTCCAGCATGCCGAGGCCTGAGCCGCCGTATTTCTCCGGCAGCGCGACGCCGCAGAGGCCCGCGTGGCAGACAGCTGTCCAAAATTCCGCTGGAAAACGCTTGTTGGAGTCATGTTCGCGCCAATAATTCTGGCTGAAGCGCTCGCCGACGTTGCGTGCCGTGTCGGCGATCATTTTTTGTTCATCTGACAAGACAAAATCCATTTAAGCACCCGATCGTTAGGTGAGGAGGAGTTGGAGTGGGTTTTCGAGGAGGTGTTTGATCCGTAGCAGTAGATCCTGCACTGAAACTACGGGACCCTCGGCGTGACGCGCGGTGACAACGAGGCTGACGGTCGCGGTGTCCGGTCCCTTATCTTCCGCATGCGGCCGAAAATGATGGCACACCGAACCCACGCCAAGGAACGCGCACCAGCCCGCAGGGGCCTGCCCGGCCAGCAAAGAAATGCCGTCCTCGGCTGGCGCGATCCACAGCGCGCCACCATTCGACGCCGGATTACTTCCGCTTGTCTGAGCGCAGGTGAGGATTGCGGTCAGCGAGCGACAGTCGTCAATGTTGAATATCCAGCTTCGCTCCGCTCCGGCGGATGCAAGAGCAATCGGCTGGTGACCAAGCGCACGCGATGCCGCGAGAACTACGTAGTGCACCAGCTGCGGTTTTAGCCTGGCGTCTCGGATGATGTCCTCGTTCAGCGCCAGTAACCGCGTCACATCGGCCTCGGCGGCGGCGACGGCAAGCCACGCGTGCTGCGCCGGCGCAAGGGGTATCGATTTACGCTCGGCCGGTGTGGCGCGCAGCGCCAGCGCGCGGTTGATGTCATCGGCTTTGATGCGGCCACGTGGGCCGCTGCCGGCGATCGCGCCTAGATCGATGCCCCCCTCGCGCGCCAGACGCCGCGCAAGCGGGGTAGCGACGACGCGACCGTCCCCGAGATGCGGCGTGGGTGTGCTGTCCGCGGGTACCAACGTGCGATGCGGTTGGGTCAGGTCTGTCGCGGCTTCCTCGCTCGCCAATCGATGCGCGCCCGACTGACTCGACTCCGCCGCCACCTCCCACCGGCCGATCGGCATACCGACAGCGGCCACGGCGCCTTCCGGCACCAGAACCTCTTTGAGAGCACCGGCGCAGGGAGCCTCGATCTCGTAGGCGAGCTTGTCCGTCTCGACCACGGCGACGACGTCTCCCGCGCCGAAGCGGTCGCCAGGTCTGAGCACCCACTGCGCGACGATGCCCTCCGTCATCGTCAGCCCCATCTTCGGCATGAGGATGTCGGTCGTGCGCATGTCAGCGCCCGGAAAATTTCGCCGTCCGTTTTTCAAGGAATGCGGTGCAGCCTTCGTGGGAATCCGCCGTATCGAGGACGAGGCCGATCATGCTTTGCTCGTACGCAAGCGCAGACGCGAGCGGCATACCGGCGCCGTGCAGCAACGATCTTTTCAGGAGCTTGAGCACCAGCGGGCTCTTCGCTGCTATTTTTGCGGCAACAGCGCGAGCCTCGGCGAGAACGCTGTCCTTCGGCACCACTTTGTTGACGAGACCGATCGCCTGCGCTTCGGCTGCGGAAATCTGTTCGCCGGTAAACATAAGCTCCCGGGCGCGACAGGGCGGCGCCTGCCGGATGAGGCGCTGGGTGCCGCCGGCGCCCGGGAACAAGCCAAGCGTGATCTCAGGCACGCCGAGCCGTGCCGAATCCGCGAGAATGCGAATGTCCGTGGCCAGGATCAGCTCGGTGCCGCCGCCCAGCGCGTAACCGTTGACCGCGGCGATCGTCGGCTTGTCGCTAGCCTCGATCCGGCGGAAGACTCGATGTACGACTTCCGCGAATTCCAGGTAATGAGCCAATCCGTTACGCGAGTTGAGATCGGCGATGTCGCCGCCGGCGACAAAGGCCCGGTCGCCGGCACCAGTGATGATGATGACGCGCACAGCGGCGTCATCCTCCAGTTCCGCAAATGTCGCCTCAAGATCAAGCAGCGTCGGGATGTCGAGAGCGTTGAGCACCTTCGGGCGATTGATGGTGACAACAGCAATGTGGTCCGTGCGGTCGACCAAAATACGATCGTCCATTTTCCGTCTCCCCCTTCATGCTATGGCGCGTTTCACCGCCGCGATGACGCGTTCCGCATCGGGCCGAAACCACTCCTCCAAGGTCTTGGCGAAGGGCGGCGGCATGAACGGAGCGCCGACGCGCACAAGCGGCCCATCCAGCTCGTCGAACCCGACATCGGCCATGCGCGCAATGATCTCCGCCCCGACGCCGAACGCGGTAACCGCTTCATGGCAGACCACGAGGCGATGAGTCTTCGACAAAGATTGCAGGACAGTGTCCTCGTCCCACGGCTGCAGGGTGCGCAAGTCGATCACCTCCACGTCAATGCCTTCACCTTGCAACTGTTGCGCAGCCTCGAGCGCGACCGCGACCATGGCGCCGTAGGTCACGACCGTCACGTGGCGCCCCTGCCGTTCGATCGCAGCGCGGCCGATCTTGGCGATCGGCAGTGGTTCCGGTAAATCGCTCTTGCGAGAATAAAGCGCCTTGTTCTCCACCACGACCACCGGGTCGTCGTCATCGATCGCCGCGCGCACAAGCGCGTAGGCGCTCGCGGCGTTGGCGGGACAGACGACCTTGAGGCCCGGCACATGTGCGAGCCAAGCCTCGAGACATTGCGAATGCTGAGGACCGGCATTGATACCGCCGCCATGCGGCATGCGCACGACCATCGGCACAGATACTTGTCCGCCAAACATAAAGCGTGCCTTGGCAGCCTGATTGACGAGCGCATCCATTGCCAAGGTGACGAAATCCATGAACATGATCTCAACCACTGGCCGCAGTCCGCTCATGGCTGCGCCGACGGCCGCACCGACGATGGCGGCTTCGGAGATCGGTGTGTCGCGAACGCGCTCGGGGCCGAAACGATCCAGCAGCCCTCGGGTAACACCGAATGGTCCGCCCGGCGCGGCCACATCCTCGCCGAGCAGCACGACCGAAGAATCATGCGCCATGGCGTCGGCAAGCGCGCGATTGACGGCCTGACCGAATCTGACCTCGGTCATGCGCCGGCCTCGCGTGCAGGAGAGTAGACGTCCGCGAGCGCTTCGGATGGAATTGGGAAGCTGCCAGCTCGCGCCGCTGCAACTGCTTCGTCGACCCGGCGGGTTGCCGCGTCACGCGCCGCCGTTATCTCCGCGTCGGATGCGCCCATTTCGCGCAACAGGTCCTCGGCTCGGTTGATGGGATCGACGCGGGTGACAGCCTCAAGCTCAGCCGCATCGCGATATTTCTGCGGATCCCCTTCGAAATGGCCGCGCCAGCGGATGGTCTGGCATTCGATCAATGCCGGGCCACGTCCGGCGCGGATCTTCGCGGCAGCCGCTATCGCGGCGGCGCGCACGGCAACAACATCGTTGCCGTCGACGCTCTCGGCCGCGATGCCAAACGCCTGGGCAAGCGCCAACGCTCGCGCCGCGAGCTGTCGCGAAGCGGGCGAGAACTCCGACCACCCATTGTTTTCGCAAGCAAACAAAATAGGCAGCTTCCATAGGGCCGCCAGATTAAAGCTTTCGTGCAACACGCCTTCCGCCAGCGCGCCGTCGCCGAAGAATACGCAGGCAATGTTTCCCGATTGGCGCACTTTGTGAGCCAGGGCGCTGCCAACCGCGATCGGCATGCCGGCGCCGACGATGCCGTTGGCGCCGAGCATGCCGACCGACATGTCGGCGACATGCATCGAACCGCCGCGGCCGCCGCAATAACCCTCACGCCGCCCCATGATTTCCAGGAAGAACCGCGGCAGGTCCAGACCCTTGGCGATGGCATGGCCATGGCCGCGGTGGTTTGAAGCGAGCGTGTCGGCGCGTTGGAGCGCCGCGGCGATGCCGACCGCCACCGCCTCCTGGCCGACCGAGAGATGGATGAAGCCCGGAATCTCGCCGTCGCTGAACAGCGTCGACAGGCGCAGCTCGACCTCGCGGACAAGCCGCATTCCCGCATAAAGTTCCAGCAGTTCCGCTAGCGAAAGCTGCGCGGGAAATCGAGCCAAACTTCGCCTCGCTTTGCGGCGCAATGGGTGCGGGCAATATCTCGGCCGCCGCGTGTCAATATATGAGGACGCATGCCGGCTTGAGTCAACAGAAAAATGAATATAGAGTCATCGTTCATATTTGTACACGGCATACTCGGACCGCCGTTCGCGCGCGAGCGGCGCCGCTCCGGGGGTGAAGAAGATGCGCTCACGAAACGAGATGTCCGCTGAAGGGCCCCGCGGCCGGGGAACCGCTGCGCGAATTCCCAACGTGAGCACCCGCGTGAGCCGCGCCGACAAATCGGCCGCGACGCGCCGTAGGCTGCTCGCTGCCGCAGCGCATGTGGTCGGCACCGACGGCTATGCCAATGCCTCGGTTGCCAAGATCACCACCCGTGCCCGTGTCGCGCAGGGAACATTCTATAACTATTTCAAGTCGCAACAGGATCTCTTTGACCAATTGCTGCCCGAACTCGGGCAGCAATTGCTGGACTATATACGCAAGCGGCTTGGCGCATCCACCGACAGTCTTGAGCGCGAGGAGATTGGCTTTAAGGCCTTTTTCGAATTCCTGCACCGCACTCCCGAATTCTATCGCGTGCTGAACGAGGCGGAGACATTTTCGCCGAAAGCCTTTCGCGATCACATGGACAACATGATGCAGGGCTATCTGCGCGCGCTCAGGCGAAGCAAACAGAAGGGCGAACTCGGCGGGTTCAGTGACGACGAATTGAACGTGATTATCTGCTCCCTGCTCGCGACCCGCAATTACCTTGCTTACCACTACATCTATCGCGAGGGTGCGAGCGGCGATCTGCCAGCGGCAGTGATTGACGCGTATATGAAATTCATTACCGGCGGTGTCAGATACGCAGAACGAAGAGGACGCGCCGACCGTCGCCGACGTGCCGCTGCAAATGGACCATGGGCGCCGAAATTCGAAATCGTGAGCGCCACCGCGCGTGCGGCCGTCGTGAACGCTCGTCTGTCCGACACCCATCGAGACTTAAGCGGGGCGGCGCAGCGCGGTGTGGTCTTCCAGCTCATAGAAGCGGCGGGAGCAGCCGTTGCCAGCCGCGGGAGCGCGCGGCCGATGAGGCTGGTCAATATCGCGGTCGGCGCGCTGGCGACCAGCCGTGCCAAGACGCTTGTCGCCTCGGCGCACTGCGATCAACGCACCGGCGGGATCGCGCAGGTGAGTGTCCGGATTACGGAGGACAACTCGGAGGGCGTTATCGTCGCCACAGGACAGCTGTTGTTTGCCAGCGGACAGGATGCAGCACGATATGACTGATGATTCAATAATCACTCTTTTCTTGACGATGGCGCAAAGGATGTTCCAACATACAATCCACATACAACTGGGTGCGAGGCGCAGGATGCGAGAGCGATGCGACGCCCCGTGCAAGTGAGGCGGAGGAAGATCAACTAGACATGTCGGGCGACTTGCGGTTGGCCAAGGGCTGCACCATCCCCGGCAGGAACCGTGTAGGGAGGTTTTGTCATGATGACGGATAGCAGAGCTGGGCTCGATCGGCGAAGCTTGCTGAAAGGCGCCGCCGCCGGTGCCATGGGCGCGATCGCCGCCCCGATGATTGGTCGTGCCCAGGGCAAAACGATCAAGATCGGCATGCCGACGATTCTTTCCGGGCGCGTCGCACAGCTCGGCAATTCGTCGCGCAACTCAGTGATGATGGAGGTTGACAAGGTCAATGCAGCCGGAGGCCTCGCCGGCCGGATGATCGAGATGGTGGTGCGCGACTCCAAAGCACAGCCGCAGGAGGCTGCGCGCGTCGCGCGCGAACTCGTCAATTCCGATGGGTGCGAGATCTTGATCGATGCAGAGGCTTCTTCGGGCGCGTTCGCGGTCCACGAGGTTGCCCGCGATCTGGGCGTACTTTGCCTGCACACCAACTCCGAGACCAGCTCGCTGAGCGCCGATCCAAAACTGCGGATCCCCAATGCATTCAGAGTGTGTCGGCAAGGCATTCATGACTCTATTGTTGGCGGGTCCTATGCGGCGGGAATTGCCAAATCCAAAAAGCTCACCAAGTGGATGACGTGCTCACCGGATTACGCATATGGCCGCAACACGACGGCTGAATTCGTTGAATATCTGAAACACTTCAGCCCGGACGTCGAAATCGTAAGCGACTCGTGGCCCAAGCTGTTCCAAGCAGACTATACCGAGGTCGTTACCAAGATTCTGCAGACCAAACCGCAGGCCCTCTATCCCTGCCTGTGGGGCGGAGATCTCACCTCGTTCATCGATCAAGGCAACATTTACGCCTTGTTCGGCCAGATCGAGACCTTTGCGGTCAACATGGCCGATTACACCGCGCTAACCGCGGTGAAGAACCTGCCACCCGGCATCCATTCCGGTAACCGCTACATCAAGACGTTTCCGAAGACGCCACAGAATGCCGCCTGGGCGGATCAATATCGCGCGAAATACAACGAATACCCAACCAACTGGTCTTGGCAGAACGCAACCGGCGTGCACATGCTGGCCGAAGCCGCGAAAAGAGCGAATTCTGCCGACGGCAAGAAACTCGCCGACGCATTGAGAGGACTGACCATACCTTCGCCATTTGGCGCAGACGGGACGGTCACATTGCGGGCCGAAGACCAGACATTGGTCGGCTACGCGATTGGATGGGGCACCACGATCTCGACCGAGCCGTACGTGCCGGATATCGCGGCCGGGGATTGGCGCCTGATCTTCGAGCTCGAAGCCGAGTGGAAGAGGAATATGAACTTCACATAACAAAAAGTGCGACCCTATTCGGCGGAATCACGCATCATTCTCGAGGTCGCATAGGTGGATCTCGCAGCGCTCGCGAACTGCCTCGCCAGTCCCTCCTGCGTCGTGACGCAGACGGTCGGCGGCCTGATCATTGGGATGCTGCTGTTTCTGGTCACCGCCGGGTTGACCCTGATATTTGGTGTACTGAAGGTCATCAACTTCGCGCACGGTTCCTTCTACATGCTTGGAGCCTATTTTGCGCTCACTATTTTCAAGCTATCAGGCAGCTATTTGCTAACCGTTATCGGAGCGGCGCTGGCCACCGGTGCTGTCGGCTTTATCTTCGAGCGTTTGTTTATCAGCCGCGTTTACGGCAGGAACGTTCTGATGCAGCTGCTGGTCTGCTATGGCTTCATCCTGATCTTCGATGACGTCGTAAAGATCATCTGGGGGCCCGAGTTCAAATCGATGGGCATGCCGGCGATGTTTCAAGTGCCGCCGCTGTTCATCGCCGGTGGCGTGGTTCCGCCTTTCTATTTGTTCCTGCTCGGCATCACCCTGATGATCGGCTTTGCCCTCTGGCTTGTCATCGAGAAGACGCGCATCGGCAAGACGGTTCGCGCGGCGGCCTACAATCCGGGCATGGTTTCCGCGCTAGGGGTCAACACCGACATCCTCTATGGCGTCGTTTTCGCGCTTGGCGGGCTGCTGGCCGGTTTTGCCGGTGCGCTCGCCGCGCCGGTACGCTCGTTGACGCCGGGCATGGGCTTCTCGGTACTGATTGAATCGTTCATCGTTACCGCGATCGGCGGCATCGGCTCGATCGCTGGTGCTTTCGCTGCTGCAGTCGCGATCGGGCTGATCCGCAGCTTCGGCAGTGTAGGGTTCCCGCTATTCGCCGAAGGGCTCATGTACCTATTCATGGTGATCATCCTGGTCACCAAGCCCACCGGGCTGTTTGGCAAGGAAATCGCATGATGCGCCCGCGGTCGCTAGCTTTCGACCTTGCGCTCGGCATCATGGTCTTGGCCGCGCTCACCATCATTCCGATCGTCTTTCCAAGCAAGGCGCTTGTCGACTTCGTGATCCGCGGCGCTGCGCTGGCGCTGTTTGCAACCTCGCTGAACCTGCTCATTGGCTACGGAGGAATGGTGTCTTTCGGCCACGGCATGTTCTTCGGACTCGGAACCTATTCGTTTGGACTGCTGATGCAGCGGACCGGCATGCCGATCCCGGCTGCATTCGCTATTACGCTCATTGTCAGCGCACTGGTCGCTCTGTCGGTCGGACTCGTCTGCATCCACGTGAAGGAGATCTATTTTGCCTTCATAACGCTCGCCTTTCAGATGCTCCTGTACAGCCTCATCATCCTTTGGGTGCCGCTGACCGGCGGTGACCAGGGTCTCACCGGGGGTATTCCAAGACCGCCTTTCCTCGGTATCAATCTCGCGAACCAGGGGCACCTTTATCTCGCCAGCTGCACTCTTCTGGTGAGCGGCCTGATGCTCATGCGTCACATCGTCGAGTCGCCGTTCGGTTATACGCTGCGAGTGGTCCGCGATAATGCGACCCGCGCCGGTTTTCTCGGCGTCAAAGTGCTGCGCGTGCGCCTGCTCGCCTTCGTCCTTGCCGGCGTGTTCGCGGCCGCGGGAGGCGTCATCATGAGCCTGTTTGTGTCAGGTGCGTACCCGGAGTTCGCTTATTGGACGGTTTCGGGGGAGGGCATCTTCATTATCATGCTTGGAGGGCTGAATACCTTCCTTGGTCCAACGGTCGGCACCGTTATCCTGCTGCTCTTGAATGACGTCGTCACCAGATTCACCGAATATTACGGGCTAGCGCTTGGGACGGTAATTCTTCTGTTCGCGCTTGGCCTGCGGCGCGGCCTGTTGGATTTGCTCATTGAGCTGTGGCGCCGACTCACCGCGCCATCCGGGAAAACCCGGAGCCGCGTGCGGCCCGCGAGGCGCTGACGACATGTTGAGCGTGGAGGGCATTTGCAAATCTTTCGGCGGCGTCGCCGCAATTAGCGACGTGACGCTTGAGTTCAAGACCGGCTCGCTGACTGCAATCATCGGGCCGAATGGAGCCGGCAAGACCACGTTCTTCAACCTCGCTTCGGGCGCGGTCCGGCCGGATAGCGGACGCGTGATCTTGTTCGGTGAAAACATTGTTGGACTGAGCCGCATGGAAATCGTGCGTCGCGGACTCGCGCGCGCTTTCCAGGTCGCGAACATTTTCCCCTCGCTGACCGTTGAGGGGGCGCTGGTAGCGGCCGTACAGGTGCATGCGCGCAAGGCGGAAACAATCTGCCGGCGGTTCCCGCTGAAAGAGTGTCGTGATCGCGCGTTCGCGGTGATGGAGATGCTCGGTCTTGAGGACAAGGCAGCGACTCTATCGGCAAATCTTTCGCACGGTGATCAGAAACTGCTCGACGTTGGCCTCGCACTTGCGCTCGAGCCTCGCGTCCTTTTGCTTGATGAGCCGACCGCGGGCATGGGTCCCGAGGAGCGCTGGCAGATGATCCAGAAGGTTCACGAACTCTGGGAACGACAGAAGTTCACTTTGATCTTTATCGAGCATGATATGGATATCGTGTTTAAGATAGCAAATACGATCTGCGTGCTGTCCTACGGCAAGCTACTGGCGGAGGGAACACCTGCGGAGATTCGCGGTGACCCGCAAGTCATTGCCGCCTATCTTGGCACCAGCCCCGAGATCGAGCGATGAGCGGGCGCACGATCCTGCAGGCCGACCGGATTGACGTGTTCTACGGCGCGAGCCAGATTCTATTTGGTGTCAGCATCGAACTTGCCAGGGGCCAGACGGTAGCGCTACTCGGCCGCAATGGTGCCGGGAAAAGCACCACGCTCAAAGCCATTGCGGGTCTGGCGCCGCCACGTCGCGGCCGCGTCGTTGTGCTCGGCGCCGAGCTGCAGGGCAGCAAGCCGTACGCGATCGCGCGTGCGGGCGTTGGTTTCGTACCTGAAGATCGCCAAGTGTTCCCCGAGCACACGGTCGCTGATAATCTCGAGATTGCTTGGAAAAAGGGGCCACATGGTGAGGATTACTGGACCGGCGCGCGGGTCTTCGAGGTCTTTCCTCTCCTGTCTCCCCTGCGGCATCGTCAAGCCGGATGGCTGTCTGGTGGCGAGCAACAAATGCTGGCGATCGCGCGTACGTTGATGGGCAATCCGGCGGTGTTGCTGTTGGACGAGCCCAGCGAGGGCCTTGCTCCCATCGTCATGCAACGCATTATCGAGATTCTCGGACGTCTACGTGATACCGGGGTAAGCATTCTGCTCGCCGAGCAGAACGTGAACTTCTGTTCGGGCATCGCCAGCGATGCGATGGTGATCGACAAGGGGCAGATCGTCTATGGCGATACCATCAGCAACCTAATGGCTAACGCCAAGGTCAGAGACCGATATCTCGCGATCTAGCAGAAGAGGAGGGATAAAATGATCACGTTGTGCCAGCATCTTAGCGGCTTCATCCACCGTCTCGACGTGGCGCGCACGCCGCCGGAAGTTGTCGAGAAGGCGCGAGTCTGCCTGCTCAACGGCTACGGCATGGGCATTAACAGTCATCGCACGCCCTACGCTCCGGTGGCGCGCGCAGCCGCGATGGCGATGAATGGCGAGCAACGCAATGGCGCGACCCTGCTCGGCGACGGCCGCAAGACCGTCATCGGTGGAGCGTGTCTGGCCAATTCGGCGCTTTTCCATGGCCGCACACAGGAGGATACCTGTGGTGCGGCCCATTTCGGCACCATCCTCATTCCCCTCCTCACCGCATTGATCGAAGCCCGTGGCTATCCGATGGAGCGGCTCATACCGGCGTTGGTGGCCGGCTACGAGGCGGGTGGCCTCTTTGAGAAGTCCTGTGCCGCCTACACCACGCCGGTCGGACTGCGCGCCTCTGCCATATATGGCGCGATCGCGGCCGCCGCCGCTGCCGGCAAACTTATGGATCTGGACGAGGGCCGCTTGGGGGCCGCGCTGGCCAATGCGGCCTCGTTCTCCGGGGGACTTCTGCAGTCGTTTGCCGAAGGTACCGACGAGTGGCGCTATCAAGTCGGCGTCGCCGCCAATATCGGCTGGATCGCGGCCGAACTCGCCGCCGCCGGATCGGTCTCCGCCACTCAACCCTTTGAGGGCAAGTCCGGCTTTGTGCGCGCGTTCGCTCGTGTAGACTGCGACGTCGGTACGCTCGCCGCAGGGCTGGGCCGAGAATGGGCAACGCTCAGGGTAACATTCAAGCCGTATCCGGTCTGTGCCTTCAACCAGACTCCGGTCACTGCTGCGCTTGCATTGCGCGACAAGCTTGCCGGTGCGGCAACCCGCGCCGTGCGAGTGCGCATGAATCCTTACGAGACGGGTTATGCGGGCATGGATGCGATCGGACCTTTTAGCTCCATCTCGGGAACGCTCATGAGCATTCCTTTCTGCATCGCTGCCACTCTTCTCTATGGCATCCCCGACATGAGGCGTATGACCACGTATGATGATCCAAAAATCGCCGAACTGATCGGCTGCATTACCTTGATCAGCGATCCCAATGTGGCAAGCCTGTGCGCGGTCATTGAGGCGGACACAGTGGACGGACGAACGCTGGTGCAGGACCAGCGCATGACGACAGACGACTACGCCTATGACCGCGTGACGGTATCCAAGCTGCTGCGTCGGATCGGCAGTGAGGAGGGGGTGCCATCCGTCGCGTTCGACCGTCTCGAGACCTTCGTCGAACGCTGGCCGGCCGCGCCTCTTAGCGATGTCCTGGCGGCGTTTTCGATGGTCGAGCCAGCGCGAAAGGCCGCATGAACGTGTGCGGCACCGAGGGGGACGACAGCTGCGAACCGCGCAACTGCACAATGCCGCTGTCAGTTCGAGCAACTTCCCCCTTTGCGGTTGGCGTCGGAAAAGGGAGAGAACCATGCATGAATTTTCCAGCGCTGCTCTTGAAGATTGGGCAAAAATACGTGGACCAGCGAACCCACGACTGACTGGCCGAATCGCCTTAGTTACCGGCGCGTCTCGTGGGCTGGGCAAATTCTTTGCAGAGGTCCTTGCGCGTGAGGGCGCCCATGTGATTTTGGCTGCTAGATCTCAGGATGCGCTCCAGAAATCCGTTGCGGATATCGACCGCGCAGATGGACTGTCGCACGCGCTAAGAATGGACGTGACGCAAGTCGATTCGGTAACGACCGCGTTCGACACCATGGTTGAACTCTGGGGAATTCCAACGATTCTCATCAACAACGCCGGCATAACGGAGATGGTCGAGACCCTCGAGCAGACACCGGAGAGCTTCACTGAGATCCTAGACACGAATCTTCGCGGCTGCTGGATAGTTGCGCGTGAAGCAGCAAGGCATATGCGCGCAAAAAGCGTCAGTGGTTCAATCGTGAACATTGCCTCGATTATCGGGCTGCGACAGGCGGGACAGGTAACAGCTTATGCAACCGCAAAGGCTGCGCTCGTTCAACTGACTAAGCAACTTGCTCTTGAATGGGCTCGCTATGGGATACGAGTTAATGCGTTAGCGCCCGGATACGTCGAAACCGACTTGAATCGTGAGTTTTTCGCCAGTGAAAAAGGTCACGCGTTGATCCGCCGCATTCCCATGCGACGATTGACGCGCTTGGAGGATTTGGTGGAGCCGTTGATGCTGCTGGCTGGAGACGGCGGCGCATTCATTACCGGAACCGTGCTTCCAGTCGATGGCGGACATTTGGTCTCGAGCCTTTGAAACGCCGAATCGTTTGTTGCATGCCGGCGACGGCGCGGAAATTCCGGACACAAGCTTTGCTGTAGCGTTCCTCCGCAGAATTCTTTATTTGCTCGGATCTATGTAAGGCCGTTCGTTGATCAAAGGCGCTCCCAATAAAGCAAGCCTAAGGGAGATAAGGAGCGCTGCCACAAGCAGAGTGCCGACAAGCTCTAGCACACCAATCCAGCCGCCATAGGACCAGAACTGACCGCCATAGAATCCGACGATGCTCGCGCCGAGATAATAGGCGAGGAGATACAGCGATGCCGCCTGCCCTTTTGCTACCGGAGCCAGGTGACCGACCCAACCGCTTGTGACGGAATGAGCTCCAAAAAATCCAAAAGTTAGGAGAGCCATGCCGCTGATGATGATCCACAGGGATTGTAGCGCGGTAACGAATAAGCCCAAGAGCATCAGCACGATAGAGATCGCCAGCATCAGACCGCGGCCAAATAGATCGGCGAGCCGACCGAACAACGCCGAAGCAACCATGCCAATGAGGTAAAGCGTAAAGATCGCACCGATCGCGCTCTGGTTCAGGTTGTAGGGCGGTGCCACCAAACGATAAGTCGAATAGTTGTAGATGGTTACGAAGCTGCCCATAACGAGGAAGGCGGTTAGAAACAGCCAGGGAAGACCTGCCCCGCGGATATTCGTTGCAAGCGCGGTCGCCCGGACTCGGAAGCTGAGGCGTCGTTGCGGCACAAAATGTCTGGAGGGCGGCAACAGGACCCAGACCCCGACACTGGTCATCAGCCCAAGGGCAGCGACGGCGTCGAGAGCAACACGCCAGGACCAAAGCCCGGCGACGACGCCAGTTACCACCCGCCCTGCCATCCCGCCCAATGCCGTGCCCGCGACGTATAGACCCATGGCAAAGCCAACGCCAACATCGCGAAACTCCTCGGCCGAGTACGCCATCGCCACGGCCGGTACACCGCCCAAGGCGATACCCACGAACGAACGAGCCGCTAGCAGACCGATCCAGGACGAGGACTGCGCGGCCAGCGACGTAAGCGCGGATGATGCGAGAAGGCAGATGCTTATCAGCATCTTGCGGTCCCATGATTCCGACATGAATCCGATAACAAAGATCGTGATCGCGAGAACGCCAGTCGTTAGAGATAGCGAAAGACTGCTTGCCGCGGGGCTGACGTCAAAATCCTCCGAAAAGAGCGGCATGAGTGGCTGTACACAATAGAGCGTTGAGAACGTGCCAAATCCGGCCGCGAAGAGCGCTACGTTTGCGCGAAGGTAAGTGCTCTTTAGCACCTCGATCCCCTAGGTACTCGGCGGCGGGGCCGAGCAGGCACGTGCAGGCTTGCAATTATCACTTGGGTGGCACCATCGTTTTCTCTCAACACGCGGCCGTGCGCCGGATGTGAAATTTTTGGAAAAGCGCGCGGACCGCGGATCAACCGGTGGGCGCCCGCCGCTTGAAGAACGCGGGCAGCTCATCCTCACTGCAGCCCTGATAAATGCAATGACGCTGCACGCTTCCGGCAAACTGTTCCGCCTTGGACTTCGTTAGACTGGGCGAAGTGGGCAGGCAGCTGAAGCACAACGCCTTCTGCGGCTGCAATGGCGGTTCGCCTTTTATACCTTCATAGAATTTGATGGCCCGGTCCAATTCCGCCCTTTCCCCTTCGATCGCGATCACGACCGCGCCCTCGGAACCGTTGACTCCACCGCTGCTGACGTGGACGGCGATCACATCAAATAAAATCTGCAGCGCCTGGATCTCGGTGACGACTACGCCGTTGGAGATCGTCAACATGCCGACCTTCAAGCCGGAATGATAATACAGCGTCTCTTGGCCCAGATGGCGTGCTGCCTTCGGCACAGAGGGCACTAACTTTTCGAGTCCAACTGGGACGATCAACCGAAGACCGCGGGCACTGATAATCCCATGGGCAAAGCCGATCGTGCCGCCTTCCGGATGGGCGCATAAGACGCCGGCGTTGCCATCCGGGTCCACCGCGTTTGCCCCCTTTATGAACACGCTGGACGCGCCGAAGCCACGCAGCGTTTCCTCCATCGTCGGCTTGGGGCCCATGAGCTGGCCGCGAATGATTCGAATCATCGGCGGCTTGTCCTCGGGCGCGGTCTGGCACAGGATTCCGTTAATCACTTGGCCGGATATGAATTGCTCCCGCTGCGGGCAGCGGCCCAGCAACTCCTCGACCACGTATATGTTGGTAGACCCGTGGGCGACCACGATTTCTCCATCGGACAGTGCAGACCGTATCTCTGGCATCGCCGCTACCGCCTTGGCAATCAGCCGCTTCGATTCCGATGGCGTGAACGCAAGCGCTGCTCGCATGGTCACTCTCTTCATTTTTTGGTCCGTTCACGCGGCTGGCGCGCCGCCTCCACGCAATTCGCGAGCTCATGGCTCGATATTCAAGTGTCGCTCATGTCGCAGAAGGACTTGCTTCGGCCGGAGACGCCCCCGCGCTGACATGATCGGCACCCCGTTCAGAAAACTCAATTCTTAACGCGCATTGCTTCGCCGGACCGTGTCGAGACGGAAGCGGTGCGCGACGAACCATGCGCCAGTCGGCGCCGAAAGACGCGCATGCGAACAGCCCAAACCGCGAGATTCCACGTCACTGGAACAATAAGAGCCAGTGCCAATGCTGGCACGATCCCGAGTGACCCGAGAGAAACATACAAAGCTGTCAATCCGGCAGCTATTCCCGCCAGCCCAAATAAGCCATTGGCGATGACCGCGGCGGTAGCGCGTCCGCCGATCCGGGGTTGCAGGATGAGCATCGTGCTGGTCGTCGAAATTGGAAACACGGCAACGAACCCGGTGGCCAGCGGTCCGACCACGTTGCTGATGACGAGCACCGTTCCCATCAGCGCGCAGACCAGCAGTGTGCGCAACGGTACATCGTACCATTTCCGAACTTTTGGCGGCATAACGGCGTCGCGAAATCTCCTCGTGAGCAAAATGCATGACGGGTAGACCGCAAGATTCGCCGCGACGGAAATTGTCATCGTCCAGGTGACGGAACGCGCAGCTATTGCCAAGACGATCCAGCTCGCCAGCGCCGTGAGCAGGCTGACAGCAAGACCGCGCCGCTGCGCCAAGATAATATAAATCAGCATATAAATGCCGCTGACGGCATTCATTGCCAGTCCGCCGACCACGCTCTCGGCAATGAAAGTCGTGTCGTGATCCAATGCAAGGAACACGTAGGCCGGCCACACGGTAACCGGCAGCGTGACCACGAGTGCGCCAATGAGTGGTCCGGCATGCTCGGTTACGAACGACGCCGTCACGACGATTCCGGCCGTCAGCACCAGCTTTACCGCAAGTGCCAGCCAGAATGCGAAATCGGATGACATGTTCCGACGCCCCTGGGAAAGGCGGCTTTAGAAAATTCAAGGCGGCCGCAGTTCTGAAAACCGAATATGTCACCGGCTAACGTCGCGCCCTTTTACCTCACAGCCGCTGCCTCGACTCGTCCTCTTCTGTTGCCGCAACCGCAGGGACAGCTGCCTGAACTCATATCAAATACACCACGTCGCCGCTTGTTGGCGGGCCGGATCGACGGCATGCAGACTGGGTCAGCGCGAGTATTTTCGGATTGGCACATCGGGCAAACGGGTTGCTCGCGTTCAGAGGCAACAAGTGCGTCAAAGGTGTGCGTGCAGCTTTGGCAATGGTAGGTGTAGACGATCATGCGTTTCACCCTGGCCGATGCACGAAGAAGGAAGCGCCTCCCGCCGTGACGGAGGGAGGCGCAGATCACGTCAGATCGGAATAACCGTGATCTCTTTGACGGGCCACCTCGAAAGGATCTCGACGCCAGTTTTGGTGACGTGGATCACCTCTTCGATACGGACGCCTTGACCTTCGCCGTCGCCCTCTTGGGTCTCAATCGCGAAGCACATGTCCTCCTCGATTTCCATTGGGTAATCGAGCGAGCAAGCGCGCCAAACCAGCGGCGGCTCGTAAAGGGTTAGACCAATACCATGCGCCCAGTTGCTGCCCGCGGTCTGGTCCTCGGTCTTGACGCCGATGTCGCCCCACACCTTCGGTCCGGACGGCCACTTCTCCGCGATTTCCTTTGTGGTGACTCCGGGCTTGATGATGTTGATGGCGCCGTAGAGCCAATCATAGGCTCGCTGGTAAGCAGCGCGCGTTGCCTTTGAGGGCTCGCCGAGACTGAACGTGCGGTAGTAGCAAGTTTTGTAGCCATTCCAGGCGGTGTTGTAGACGTCCATGTAGATGACGTCATTAGGCTCCAACGTGCGTCCAGTCGTGCCACGGAGGTTAGGCCAGCTATAGGGACCGGACGTGCAAAAGACCCCGGAATAGACTTCGCCGCCATTGGAGTAACAAGCTTTGAACGCCTCGCCGAGAACTTCATTCTCGCTGACGCCGGGCTTAGCGGTGGTTCTCAACGCTTCGAACATGGAATCGCCGATGACGCAGGTGTTGCGCAGGCACGCGACCTCCTCCGGAAGTTTAATTTTCCGGGCCTCGAGCATCGCCATGTAGCCTTCACTGCTGGTCTTGACACCACGCGCTTGAAAGGCCGCGTCAATCGAGGGGTCATTAAAGTCGAGAGCCAATACTTCGTTCTGAACTCCGGCACGCTTCAGTTCATCGTAGATCTGATCGACAAACCGTTTGGTGGCATCCTTGTGCGCGGCCTCGCCCATGCAGCGAGAAATCCAGCCCATACCCGTAATCGCATATCTCACGTAGCCGTTCGGTAGCCACGGTGAGCTGCGCTCGGTGTGATAACCGATTTCGCCCTGCTCGAAGACAATCGGCCACGGATCGCCCTTGAGCCACAGCGCGTAACGCAGGCCCGAGTTTCCCGTCGTCCACGCCGGTGTGTAGGTGCTACTGATATAGCGGGTATTCCACTCGTTCAGGGATAAGAACGCGCCGAACTTGCGCTTCTTGAAGAGGATCTCCTGAGCACGATCACGCCGGCCATTCCGCAACCGGTCCATACTGAGGCTGCCGACCCAATCTTTGTCACCTCCTATCGGAGGAGATTTGCCATACTTGTCGGTCATTATTCCGTCTCCCTCATGCTTCGAAAATGGACGCTCTTCCGCGTCACGCGCGGCCCAGGTCACGAGCTTACAGAATGGAACGGCGGGGTCTAATCCGATCGCGTTATGGACGATATAAGATGATCTTCTATTCTGCGCGCGACCAAGTCCAGCACCTGCAGTGTGTGCAAGCAACGGAACCTTGCTTGCGTCATCCTTTTCGATAGGAGTACAGCGGCATCGCGCGTCAGCTGGTCTCGGTCGAAGCGCGCAGTCCCCTGTAGGCCTGCCAGGGGACGCCGGCGATAAAAGCCAGCGTCAACGGGAAGATTGATGCCGGTGATGCCGCTTGCTTCGTCGCTTAGCATCCAAACGACAGCCGCGGCGACCTCGTTCGGTTTGACTAACCTTCTCAGTGCCGCGGTGCGCGTCAAGCTTTCTCGATTCAGGACCCCGGCAGTGAAACCCTTGAGCAGTGCCGGCATTTCGGTAAATCCAGGCGATAGGCAGTTCACGCGTACCCGAATGGCCCCCGTTCGGCGGCAAGCGTCATCGTCAAGTGGATGATCGCGGTCTTGGCCGGAGCGTAGCCGTGTACCGGGGCGGAAAGCATGCCGACCACGGAGGCGACATTGACAATGGCGCCGGTTTGCCGTCGCGCCATCCGCGATCCAACCTCGCGGCAGACGATGAACGTGCCGCGCAGATCGATGGCAACCTCTGGCCCCAGTCCGACATCGCCAGGCGCGATGGTGGATGCATTTTGCCGAGTATGCCTGCGGCGTTGACCAGTCTGATGATCGGACTATGCCGGCTCTCAATTTTTTCACAGGCGCGCGCAACTGTCGCCTCGTCACAAACATCAACCTGCTCCGGAAATATTGCAATACCCGGCGAGGGAACCCGTTCACTCGCGGCGGCGACGGTGGCGGCACCGATGCCGCTGAGACCACCGGTAACGGCCACGATGCCAGCCGCGTTTGTTTCGGTCATTGTCTTGTCGGCGTTTGACAGCGCTTTCAGCGGACGCGCACGGACGACCTGGACTGCAGATTGCGTCGTCGTCAGGGCGTCGCGAAAGCCGGCTTATTTTCCGGACTTTGCCAACTTTGCATTGGGCTGGCGCCCCGTAAATCGAAATTTGGTGTCTTTCGATAACAGATCGCGAGCGCGATTCGTCTCTCGACGCAGAGCTTCTACAAACTCCAGCGCTGCTGGGGAAAGCGGGAACTGCGCCAAGTGAACCAAGTAAAGATTGGTTTCGAATTGAGTGTCGGTGAGGGGGTTCAATATGAGCTCGGAGTCGTCTTGGTCACGCACAATTGCGGCTAGGGGCAGAATCGTTGCCCAATCCGAGCTGCGGACGAATGTGATCATGCCCGGTACCGAGTCCATTTCCAGGACCCGCGTCACCTTCAATGATCGATTCCAAATCGCACGGTCAATGGTCGCTCGCAAGCTGTGGCGCGGCCCCGGCATGATCATTTTCACTGGCGGAATCTCCGAGAGCCGCAAGGGTCCAGGCGACAGCCCGAGTGCCTTGCCGGATATCAACACCGCCGGCCCTTCCGCCAGTTTTTCCATCTCGAGACCTTCGTGGCTAGGCGGCTCTACCACAAAGGCGAGATCGATCTCGTGGGCCATCAGCCAATCTGTCAATGTGCCGCTGAATGACTCGGTGATCCGCAGCTCGATGGCGGGATGTTTCTCGACAAATTCGGGAAGGAACGACGGTAAAATTCCCCGCACCAGAGATGGAATCACGCCGGCGCGGACGATACCGGAAACTTGTTCGTTTATGGTCGCCATGTCGAGCTCGGCGGAGCGGAGCGAGCGAAGGATGGAAACCGCGTGACGATAGAAGCGTTTTCCCGCCGCTGTCGGGACCGCTCCGGCTACTGAGCGTTCGAAAAGGTGGGCGCCAACGAGCTCCTCGACGTTTCGGATCTGGGCGCTAAGGGCAGGCTGGCTGCAGCGCTCGCGCTCGGCAGCCTTGGTGAAACTCCCGGCCTCGAAAACCGCGACAAAATATTGCAGATGACGAAAGCTGATATTCGGGATCATGGTGCCACACCGTCCAGCTTTGGCGCACTTCTGCCGAATGCCATTCGCGTGCGATCGGCGGGATCATTGGACGACCGCGCATCAGGCGCCGTTCGAGAATTTCGCCTCTCCGCGTCTCCGCGATATCGCCTCGGCGGCGGATAACCGGCGTGATGCGCCGCTAGGTCCGAGACTGCGCATCTGCACGATTTCCCTCGATCCTCACCTATCCCCGCGAATTGGCCAGTGAACTGGATCAAGCTCTAGCGGTACACCCTGCTGCCGGCGCTCGGGATCCGGAAGCACATCGGTACTGGGCCATATCCCGGACAGGAGAGCCTGGTCGTAACCGCCCGTGAGACCGCAACGTTGCATCTTAGCCGATGCCTGGTCTGCTGCATAGATCAAAGGCAGCGGTTCGATCGTTATTCCATCCGCCGTCGGCTGCAGAATGCTGTACCAGGTCCTGCAAGTTCCGTCATTTGCCGGCATGCCCACCGCTCCGGCGTTGTGCCAAAGATGATCGCCGAACAGCTGCGTGAACGGCAATCCACAATGGCCCGCAATAACACCATCGCAATTAAGCCACTCGATCTCCTCTTGTTTGATCGACATCGGCGTCGACGGAAAGATAAAGCGATTGATTTGCCGGGCACCGCCGTGAATGACTGCAAGGCGGCGACCGCACATGTTGATTTCCAGGCTTTGCGGCAATCCCTTCATCCATTTCCGTGCGTCTGCATCGAGGTGAACCGACGCGAATGCGTACCATTGCACGGAGAGGCGGTCGCATTCGCTGCCCTCCTCGAAGCCGCAGCCACAATTATCTGCCGCGGCGGCGAGGGCTTGCTCGCAATTGCCCATGACGACCCGAATTCCGGAGGCGCGGATCAAATCAACCGTAGCTTGCGGATCGGCGCAATATGCCACGACGTCTCCAGTGCAAATCACGTCGCTTGGCTGGAAGCCGCGACGCTCAACGATGTTGAGCATCGCCCGCGTCGCTTCCAGGTTGCCATAGCATCCGCCGAAGATCAGGATTGGCTTCGCTTTCTGTTCCGGCATGCCAGAATTATAAATCGAGCGCGTCCACTTGCAAACGGACGGTCCCTCGGCTCCAGTTCATTTCAGTAACCCGGCGTTATGAGGGGTATAAGAAGAACTAAGGTTTCTTGCCTCACTGAAAAGCGATAGGGTTGCCGATGCTGGGCACTTGACGGTGTAGGCTGCTTCGGCGGACATCGCATAGCCGCGGGGAGGGAAGAATGCTTCGCCATTTATTGCGTCGATCGATCACCATTCTCTCGACTGCGGTCTTGGCGACGATATTAATCAACGCACCGGCCACAGCGGCAGATCCGATCCAAATTGGCTTCGGCATGTCATTGACCGGGCCTCTCGCGGCCAATGGAAAGTCTGCGCTCCTGGCGATGAAGATCTGGGAGGAAGACACCAATGCCAAGGGCGGACTCCTCGGCCGGCCGGTCAAGCTCGTTTACTACGATGACCAGTCCAATCCCTCGACCGTACCCGGCATCTATACCAAGCTCTTGGACGTCGACAGGGTCGATCTGATTGTCGGTGGCTATGCCACCAACATGCTGGCGCCGCTCATACCGGTCGCCATCCGAAAAAAGAAGTTGGTCATTGGACTTTTCGGAGTCGCGGTGAACAGCGCTTTCGATTATCCGGGTTATTTTGCGATGATCCCGGACGGTCCCGATCCGAAGGCGGCGTTCGCCAAAGGGTTCTTCGATGTGGCCATGGCGCAGAACCCAAAGCCGCAGACCATCGCGATTGTCGGGGCAGATGCGGAGTTCTCGCAAAACGCCATGGAAGGCGCGCGGATCAATGCCAAGGCTGCTGGGCTGAAAATCGTCTATGACAAGACCTATCCGCCGAGCAACACCGAGTTTGCGTCGATCGTCCGGGCGGTGCAAGCGACTGATCCGGATCTCGTCTTTATCGGTTCTTATCCGCTTGATTCGGTGGGGATGGTGCGCGCCGTCAATGAAGTTGGCTTTAAGCCGAAGATGATCGGCGGCGGAATGGTCGGACTGCAGGCAACGGCGTTCAAGACGCAATTGGGCCCGCTGCTCAACGGATTCGTCAACTACGATTTCTGGCTGCCCGTCAAGACCATGGACTACCCCGGCGTGCTCGAATTTATCAAAAAATACCAGGCACGAGCGGGCGGAGAGGGTGTCGATCCTCTCGGCTACTACATTGCACCGTGGGGTTACGCATATTTGCAGGTGCTAGGTCAGGCTGTGGAGGCCATCAAGAGTCTCGACGATAGCAAGCTCATCGACTACATACGCAACGCTACATTCAACACGGTGATTGGCGACGTCAAATTTGGGCGACAAGGGGAATGGACCGAATCGCGCGTCTTAGAGGTCCAATTCCAAAACATCAACGGCAATGGCGTCGACCAGTTCAAGAACGTGTCGGCTCAGGCAATCGTGGCGCCGGCGCAATACAAATCCGGAGATTTTATCTATCCGTATGCCAATGCAGTCAAATAAGGCTGATTGGGGAGTGTCGTGCAAGAGAACGACGTGCAAGAGAACGAGCTGTGAGTCAAACAGTCCCAAGATACGCTCAGATCGCTTGATCTTATCCCAACAGTTCGATGATCATTCAGAGGTTTCCGGCTGAAGCGAGCTCTCGGAGGAGAGCCAGCCACCTGGAGACGCAGATCGTCGCTGTTGCGTCATGCGTTCCGGCGACTTTCGAGCATCGAGGTTGGCTCTCCAGCCGTTAAGCGAATGCAGCGGTGACATCGCATGGGCATTTCCGCCGATCTCCTGATCAACGCCGTGGTCGCGGGGCTGCTGCTTGGTGGCTTCTACGCCGCCGTCACCGCCGGCGTCTCGATCGCGTTCGGGATGCTCGATATCGTCAACATTGCGCATCCGGCCTTCGTGATCCTCGGCTCCTATATCGCCTATTTCATCAACGTCAGTTTCGGCGTCGATCCGATTCTGTTGAGCATCATTGCGCTGCCGGCGTTCTATGCGCTCGGCGCGCTGGTGTATCAGATTTACTACCTATCATTTGAAAAGCGCGGCCAGGAATCGCTGCGCGGGCTGGCCTTTTTCTTCGGTTTGCTGTTCGTCACAGAGGTGTCGCTGGTCCTGACGTTCGGCGTCGACTATCGCTACGTAAAAGCGGCCTATATCGGTCCCAGCATCCACATCGGCTTCATCGACATGCCGCTGCGCATGCTGGTGCCCTTCCTGGCGGCGCTCGCCCTTTTTGCGGCTATAGAGCTGTTTGTCACCCGAACCTTTCTCGGCCGCGCGATCATGGCGGTGTCGCAGGACCAGTTGGCACTGCAATTGATGGCGGCTGACCCGATCCGCATCAAGCGCGTTGCCTTCGGCATCTCGATCGCCACCGCCTCAATCGCCGGCGCGCTGCTTGTCGTCATCCAGCCGATCGAACCGTCGGTCGGACGCGACTATATCGGCCGCGTATTCGCCATCTGCGTGTTGGGCGGGCTCGGCAGCATGCCGGGCACCTTGATCGCGGCCATGCTGCTCGGCGTGATCGAAACCCTGACCTCGACCTTCTATGGTCCGTCATGGGCGCCGGCCGTGGCGTTCGGCTTTCTCCTTCTGACGCTGGCCTTCCGGCCGGCGGGCCTTTTCGGACGGTAACTTGTGAACAGCATGAAATTCCCAGCTGCCACGATTGCTGTCATCGTCCTTGTCCTGGCGTTCGCCCATTGGCTCAAGCTCGATTACTTCTATTTCGCTAGCTACACGATCTTGCAATTCATTGTGCTGGCCACAGCCTGGAATATCCTTGGCGGTTATTGCGGCTACGTCAATTTCGGCTCGGCCGCTTTTTTCGCGCTTGGGGCTTACAGCGCGGTGTTCATGGATAAGTTTTATCCGTTGCCGGTGCTGGCCCTGATGGTGATCGGCGCAGTAGTGTCCGGCATCGTCGGCCTCGGCATGGGTTATCTGACGCTGCGGTTGCGCGGTGCGTTCTTCGCCATTGCCACGCTGGCACTCGCGGTAGTGTTGCAAACGCTGGTCGTGAACTGGGACTATGTCGGCGGCTCGCGCGGTGCCTACATCGTCAGTCCCGAGACCATCGGCATCGCGGGTATCCAGGTCAGCTACATCGAGTATCTGTTTGCACTGATGCTGGTGCTTGCGGCGATCGCATTGACCACCGCGCGCACCATTGAGCGTTCGCAACTGGGTTTCGGCCTCGGCGCGATTCGTGACGACGAGATCGCGGCGGAAGCGGCCGGTGTGCCGACGCTGCGCCTTAAGCTCATTGCCACCACGCTGTCGGGCGCCTTGATGGGCATGGCCGGGGCGCCGTTCCCGTATTACATCGGCTATCTACAGCCGTCGTCGGCATTCGGCCTGGAATACACGGTGAATTCCATCGCCATGCCGATGATCGGCGGAACTACCGGCTGGATTGGCCCGTTGGTTGGTTCCATTCTGCTTGGTTCGCTTCAGCAGATCGCGATCATCACCATTTCTTCAGCGGTCAACCTGTTGATCGTCGGCCTGTTGCTGGTGGGTTTCGTCATTATTGCGCCCAACGGCTTGACTGGGCTGGCGCAGAAGTATGTGCGCCTATGGAAGCAATTATGACCCCGCTACTGCACCTCGACAACGTCAGCAAGCGCTTTTACGGGTTCGTCGCCCTCGATGGCATCGACCTCGATGTATATCCAGGCGAGCGGTTGGGACTGATCGGCCCGAACGGCTCGGGAAAGAGCACGCTGGTCAATTGCATCTGTGGCACGCTGCAGAACGAAGGCGGCACCGTACAATTCGACGGCAAACCGTTAGACGGCCTTACTGCGCATGAGCGCACTCATCGCGGGCTCGCTCGAAGTTTCCAATTACCGCGTCCATTCCACAGCATGACGCTTGCCGACAACCTGCGCATACCACTGCTCTATACCGTCCGCGCCCGTTTGGGACCGCTGCATTCGACTGGCGATCTTGACGCACGCTGTCACGAACTCTTGGACATGTTCGGGCTGGCGAAGAAGGCCAAGCAATTGCCGGGCGACCTCACCCAAGTTGAGATGCGCAAGCTGGAGCTCGCTCGCGCGATGGCCGCCGAGCCCAAACTTCTGATCGCTGATGAATCGATGGCCGGACTATCGCATTCGGAGATCAACGACATCCTTGCGCTGCTGCTGCGTTTGAATGAGCGCGGCATTGGCGTCATTATGATCGAGCACATCATGAGTGCCGTGATGAAATTTTCGCAGCGACTGGCCGTGCTGGTGTCGGGGAAAAAAGTTGCTGATGGCAACCCGGAAGACGTGGTGCATGATCCCGAAGTGGTGAGGGCCTACCTTGGGCAATAGCATTATCGTTGAAAACGTGCACGCTGCTTATGGCACGGTGCGGGTGATTGAGGACGTGTCGATGACGGTGAACACCGGCGAGACCGTCACCCTGCTCGGCACCAATGGCAACGGCAAGAGCACGCTGATGAAATGTGTCATGGGTATTGTTCGGCCGACTGCCGGTCGCATCCTTGCCGAAATCGATGGCAAGAAGCACGACCTGATCGGAATGAAAACACAAGAGATCGTCGATATCGGCATCGCGCTGGTGCCTGAGGGGCGGCGGCTGTTCCCGAGGCTGACGGTGCTGGAAAATCTCTTGCTCGGCGCCTTCCGGCGCAAGGCGCGCGCGCAAATTAAATCCAATCTCGACTTCTGTTATGGGGCGTTTCCGCGCCTGGCGGAACGGCGCCATCAGCTCGCCGGTCACATGAGCGGCGGCGAACAACAGATGCTGGCGCTCGCCCGCGCGCTGATGCTGGCGCCGCGAATCCTCCTGGTGGACGAGCCGTCGGTGGGGCTGGCGCCGCAGCTTGTGAGCCGCACCATCGACGCCATCAAGCACCTCAAGGAGCACTATCACCTCACCGTGCTGATGGCCGAACAGAATTTCACTCAAGCCATCCGCATCGCCGACCGCGGCTATGTCATCGTGCACGGCAAGATCGCCTTCGAAGGTCGGTCAGCCGATGAACTCAACGATAATGACCTGATCCGCCAATTCTATCTTGGGCTGTGAGCGGTCTGGCAACGAACGAGGGCTGTCCATCGGCTGCTGTAACGGGCATGGTCGGGCTCCGCGCTCGCTTTTGACCCTCTCGAAGATACTTGGCGCGCGCGAAGTCGCTCGCCGCTTGTGTATTCGACGCTGAGAATTGATCGTTCTGTGGGGAATGGTACCGGGAGGCCAATGCAGTCCGCGCTCAACGGAATTCTGGTGCTGTCACTGGAACAGGCAGTCGCTGCGCCGATGTGCTCGTGCCGGCTGGCCGATGCCGGTGCGCGCGTGATCAAGATTGAACGTCCGGAAGGCGATTTCGCGCGCGGCTACGATAAGGCGGTGCATGGCGAGAGCGCCTATTTCGTGTGGCTCAACCGTGGCAAGGAATCCGTCGTGCTCGATCTACGCGCCGAGCGCGATGTCACGCTGTTCCGGGCCCTGCTCGCGAAAGCGGATGTCTTTATCCAGAATCTCAAGATGGGGGCGTTGGCCAAGCTCGGATTTCCCAACGCGCACCTGCGCCGACTCAATCCTTCTCTGATCATCTGTGCGATATCAGGATACGGCGAAGATGGGCCCTACGCCTCACGCAAGGCCTATGACCTGCTAGTCCAGGCGGAGTCCGGTCTCGCCTCGGTGACCGGCAGTCCGGATTCGCCCGGCCGCGTCGGCGTGTCGGTCGTCGACATCGCCACCGGGTTGAACGCTTATGCGGCAGTCCTCCAAGCGTTGCTTTTGCGGGCGCGCACCGGCCAGGGTGCCGTGATTAACGTGTCAATGTTCGACACCATGGCGGATTGGCTCACGGTGCCGCTGCTGCAGCATGAGGGCGGCCTGTCGCCGCGCCGCATGGGATTGGCGCATCCCTCCATCGCGCCATATGGCGTTTTCGAGACCAAGAGCGGCACCGCTGTTCTGATCGCTGTCCAGAACGACAATGAGTGGCGGGCGCTGGCTACGCGTGTGCTGGCCGATGACGCGCTGGCGCGCGATGCGCGCTTTGCCACAAATGTGGATCGAGTCGCGCGGCGCGAGGAGACCGACGCGGCGGTCGGTAAGTTCTTCGCCGCCTGCGAGACCGCCGCGCTGGTGGAGAAACTCGACGGGGCCGACATCGCATTCGCAGTGGTGAACGACATGAACGGGCTCGCGAAGCACTCGCATTTGCGGCGCATCGAGGTAACGACACCCACCGGGCCAATCTCCTATCCCGCGCCGCCTACGTATCGCGGAGACGAAGGGGAACGCTTCGGTGCCGTTCCGGCGTTGGGCCAGCATACGGACGATGTGCGAGCCGAGTTTCTTGGGAAAGCGGATCGCGCGAGAAGAAAGCCGCGTCCGCGTTGAGATCCGTGACGAAGTCGTAGTCCTCGACCTTCACCTCGAGAAAGGGCGCCGAGGCGGCGGCAAGACCGATGCTACGCCGCGCCGCCGGTGACCAGCACGCGCTTGCCGTCCAGGCGGAACGAAGACGTCGGCTAAGCTTCACTTTTTCACCTGTCATTCCAAGCGAGCCGCGGAACGCCGCGCCTCAAAATCCATAATCACTTTCCTTGGATATGGATTTCGCGCATGCCGGTTCGCGGCGCCCGGAATGACATAGCGGAGGCGTTATTCCGCCGCCTCGGCATAGCCGACATTGCGGTGGCCGTAGCGGCGCACGCGCACGTTCGCCTGCTCGGCGTGGGCGGCGAAGCCCTCGAGCAGGCAGAGGCGCGAGGCGTAGGCACCAATCTCGGCGCTCGCCTCATCTGTCAGCACCTTCTGGTAGGTGCAGGTCTTGATGAACTTGCCCACCCACAGCCCGCCGGTGTAGCGCGCCGCCTTCTTCGTCGGCAGCGTGTGATTGGTGCCGATCACCTTATCGCCGTAGGCAACGTTGGTGCGTGGTCCGAGGAACAGTGATCCGTAGTTCCTCATATTTTCTTGGAAATAGTCGTCGTCCTTCGTCATTACCTGGACGTGCTCCGAAGCGATGCGATCCGCTTCCTTCACCATCTCGTCGTAGCTGTCGCACACGATCACCTCGCCGTAGTCCTTCCACGCCTTCTTTGCCTGGTCGGCTGTGGGCAGGATCTTGAGCAGGCGGTCCACCTCAGCCATGGTTTCGCGTGCAAGCCTCTCCGAATTGGTGATCAGCACGGCTGGCGAGGTCGGACCGTGCTCGGCCTGGCCGAGCAGGTCGGTCGCGCACATCTCAGCATCGACTGTCTCGTCCGCGATCACCAGTGTCTCGGTTGGACCGGCAAGCAGGTCGATGCCGACGCGTCCAAACAGTTGACGTTTCGCTTCCGCTACATAGGCATTCCCGGGGCCGACAATCATGTCGACCGGCTTGATCGAGGCGGTGCCGAGTGCCATTGCCGCCACCGCCTGCACCCCGCCCAGCACATAGATCTCATCGGCTTCCGCGAAATGCATCGCCGCAACGATCGCGGGATGCGGTCCTCCCTTAAATGGCGGCGCGCAGGCGACGATGCGGTTCACGCCGGCCACGCGCGCGGTCACGATCGACATATGCGCCGACGCTACCATGGGATATCGCCCGCCGGGCACGTAGCAGCCGATCGCGTCCACCGGGATATGCCTGTGGCCGAGGATTACGCCGGGCAGCGTCTCAACTTCGAGGTCTTGCAAGGTCGCGCGCTGCTTCTGCGCGAAACTGCGCACCTGCGCCTGGGCGAACTTGATATCATCGAGATCGCGTTTGGCTACCTGCGATATCGCACGCTCGATCTCCTGCGGCGTGAGCTTGAACGATGGGGGCGACCACTTGTCGTATTTGTCTGACAGTTCGCGCACTGCGGCATCACGCCGCGCCTCGACATCGGCGAGAATCTGCTCGACGGTCTCACGCACCTTCGCGTCGGCCGCCTTGATCGCGCTTGCCTCCATTCCGCGCTTGAGCCAACGGGCCATGTCATTTCTCCTCTTTCCGCTGCAGAGGACCGTAATGTAAGCTTTTTACTTGATCGCCTGTGGATTGATGGGCGAACCGGTGCCACCGGTGATGACCAGCGGCGGTCCGCAGAAGAAAAACTCGTAGACGCGGTCGGCCGCGCAGTCCTCGGCGAGTTCCTTCACATAGAAGATTTCGCCCATGCACAGTCCCATGGCTGGGATGACCACCCAGTGCCACGGCTGGTTCGCTTCCGAGGTCTCGTTTGGTCGCACCTCGACCCCCCAAGTGTCGGAGCAGATCGCCGCAATCTGATGCTCCTGGCACCAATAGCAGTTCTCGAATTTCACTCCCGGGGCGTCGCCGCCGGCGTAGCCGCCCCATTGACTTTGCTTGAGACAGCGCTCCATTTGTCCGGTGCGGATGATGACGAAATCGCCCTTGCGGATCTCGACATTCTGCGCCCGCGCGCATGTGTTGAGTTCGTCGTTGGAGATACCTTCGCCGTCCTCAAGCCAGTCAACCTTGCGAAAGCGCGCAATGTCCAGGAGCACGCCGCGACCGATCATCTTGTTCTTGGAATGCTCGATACCGAGCACGTTGAGACCGTTGGCATCGATCAGCTTGGCGTCGTGGCCGTTGTAGGCGTGTTCCTCGTAGAAAACATGGCCCAGGGCGTCCCAGTGAGTCGCGCCCTGCACACAAAGGTTGAGCGTGTCGTCGGCATAGCGGAGCTTGTTCCAGTCTTGACGGCCGGCGACAGCGTCTGTCCCGGTGGCGAGCATCTGGTGAATAGGATTGAAGCGCCCACCGAAAAGTCCGGTCTGCGGGCCGTTGCGGTCGAGCGGGATGCCCAGCGCGAACACCTTGCCGGTGCGGATCAGACTTGCCGCGCGGACGACGTCCTGCGGCGTGACATGATTGAGGGTGCCGATCTGGTCATCCTTGCCCCAGCGGTCCCAGTTGCTCAGTTTTTTGGAGGCTTCGGCGATCGCCTTCAAGCCAACTCTGAGTTCCATATAACTCCCCCAAAATCCACGGCTCCCGACGGGCTCGAAAGCGGTGCGGCCAAATTCCTTCTACACTCAGCTCGGCATTGCGTTTCGGCACAAACCGAATGTCAAAGAGCGGCATTCGCTGTGCGGGAGAATTCACAGTCCAACCGGGATTCCTCGGATGAACGCTGAACTTAATGCGGATGATAGCGATTTTCGGCGCTGCTGAGAAGTTGTGTGCCGGTTGACAGCCGGTCGTCTTCCATCCAGCCCGGGAGCGATGTTACTGCGTCCGAACTGTCTGGTTTTCTGTGGCATCTGGGCACAGTCCCCCCGTCAGGTGCTCTTCAGGACCAAGGGCCGTGTGATGCCGCCGCGGGCGGCGGCGGCGGCGTGCTGCCCTTCATTGTTGATAGTGAATTTCGCCGCGTTGCTCATCATCGCCTAACGTGCCGGCGATCTCGATGGCGTTGATCGGCGCGGCACGCCAGCGCCGCCCTTGAACTGCGCCGCCATGAAGTCGACGAACACGCGCACCTTCGGCGACAGATGCCGGGTCTGCGGATAAACGAGCCAGACCGGCTCGAGCGCCGGATTGAATTTTTCCAGCACCGCGACGAGCGCGCCACTGGCGATCGGGGCGTCGGCAAAATAGCCCTGGAGCTGCGCTAAGCCGTAGCCGGCGATGGCTGCGTCGCACACCGCGGCGCCGTCGCTTAAGCTCATGGCGCCCTTCGGCGTGAACGTCTTCTCGACGCCGCCGTCGATGAAGCGCCACGGCCGGGCAAGACGCGTCTCCAGATAGGTGAACGCCAGGCAATCGTGTGCCATCAGATCGTCGATCCGCTTCGGCTTGCCGTGCTTGGCGAAATAGCTCGGCGTGCCGACCACGCTGAATTGCGTGCCGGTCAGACGCCGCGCGATCAGGCTCGAATCCTGCAGCTGGCCAAGCCGCACGGAGATGTCGACGCCCTCCTCGACGAGATCGATGTAGCGGTTGTTGAAGGTGATGCGCAGCTTGATGTCGGGATATTGCGCCTGGAACGTGCCGAGGAGTGGCAGCACCTTGAGCCGCCCGAACGACACCGGCATGTCGATGCGCAGGTTGCCGGACGGCTTGAGCTGCGCGTCCTTGAGCACCAGCTCCGCCTCCTCGATCTCGGCAAGCGCTTGGCGGCAGCGCTCGAAGAACGCGGCGCCATGCTCGGTCAGGCTGACGCGCCGCGTAGTTCGGGCGAGAAGCCGCGCGCCGATCTGGTCCTCCAGCCGGCTGATGGCATTGCTGACGCCCGATTGGGTGATGCCGAGGTCGGCGGCGGCGCGAACGAAGCTCGAGCGCTCCGCCACCTTTACGAAGATCGCTAGCGCCCGCAGGTCCTGCATCCACCACACCTATCACCAACGGTGATGAATTAGATTACCAGGTCACGGATTATTCGGAAATGCCCGAAGCATTACTTTCCCTCTGAAGCGCGTGATGCGCTCGTCGAAGGAGACTGATCATGAACGCCATGTCCATGACGGACCGAACGGTGCCCCATCGGGGCAGCACCGCCCATCGCGCCTCCACCAATCCGGTGACGGTAATCGCGGTGACGTTGTTCCTCGCCGTGCTGATCGCCGAAGCCGTGTTCCTTGCGCTTAACGCCACAAGCGTCGCCGACCTCGGCGCGCTTGCCGCGGTCGCCGGGAGCGTGCCATGACCGCGCCGTCAATGGCACTGCCGGCTCAGCCGGCGGTGCGAGAGTGCGAGCGGCCGGCATCGTATCTGCGCCGGGCGCTCGCCCTATTCGACATTTGGCGGCAACGCTTGCGCGACCGCCGGGCGCTCGCGCTAATGGACGAGCGTTCGCTACGCGATCTCGGCCTGACGCGCCACGACGCGTTCTACGAGGCGCGCAAGCCGTTCTGGCGCGAATAGGCTTGAATTGCGAGCAACACTTGCAAGGGACATCGCATGGTGGTGGTAAAACGCGGGGCCATAGAGGCTTTCCCCGCGACCTCAGAAAATAGATCGCTAAAGACGCTGCTGAAAAGGCGATGCCGGTGGAGCTGCTCGCGCGTCACCCAGATGCTCGTCCACGCGCCCTTGACCACTGGGTTTGCCGCCTATTTACTTCACATATGAATCAGATTGCGAGAGAGGTCTGATGCGCCTTTCAGCCGACGGACCATCGAAAGATCGAAACGAAGGCGCCGACACCCTTCTGCTCCTTTGGCGAGGAGCAGAAGGAGCTACTGAGGAAAGATAAAATCCCTGTTCTCAAGTTGCCTCCTTATGCTGGCGTTCAAGAGAAATGTGGCGTGCCCGCTGCTTTTGGCAAGCGCGTGGACAAAAACGAGACGCGCTGAAGGAGGATCATGAGCATCGCTGGATTTAGTATCCGTGAAGCGGTTTCTGAAGATACAGCCGCGTGCGCTGCAACGGCCTATGCAGCTCATGCCCGTGTTTCCGCCATCCACAATTTTCCTTCCGAATTACCGACACTCGAGGTCGCAACGCGCTTCATTCGTAGCAAGCTGGAGAATCCCCGCTGCCGCGGTTACGTGGCAGAGAAGGACGGGTACGTTGTTGGCAGCGTCTTTGTCACCGCGGTGGACGACTGCCCAGCTGGTGCGATCGGCCCTCTCACGGTTGAACCCGCCCATGAAGGAGGTGTCGGCGCGGCATTGATGCAAGAGGCAGTAGCAGAAGCCGCGCGCATGGGTATCGCACAGCTTCGCCTGATCCAATCGCCGACCCACTTGCGGTCACTGGCACTTTACACGAAGGCGGGGTTCGATTTGCGCGAGCCCTTGCTCGTTGTCACCAACACTGCTCAGACCCCCGCTGTCGATAACTCTGGGCTGAGGCGAGCCACGCTTGGCGACGATCCGGATTGCGCTTGCTTATGCCGGAAGGTTTACGGCTTCGCACGAACGGTGGAGCTGAACGAAGCAATTGGCAACAATACGGCTGTGGTTCTTGAACGCGAGGATCGGATCGTCGGTTACGCGTGTTCCATCGGCTTTCGTGGTCACGCGGTCGCCAACACGGTCGAGAATTTGATAGTCCTTATAGCGCACGCGCCCAAAAGCCTGGGAGCTGGCGTATTTATACCCACCCGCAATGGAGCATTGCTGCGCTGGCTTTTTCGCAACGGCGCCCGTGCGCTATGGCCCGCAGCCATTTTGTCGATCGGCGACTTCCACGAGCCAACGACACCGTACCTTCCTTCTATGCTGTTTTAGGGGTTCCTGCCGCCGTAACACTCGATCTTACCCGGGCGCGAGCGCGGAATCGAAGCGCCGCAGCATGGCAGGCACAGAATGACATCTCGGCACTTGCCGCTCCCGACCGTGTTCGTTGTCATCGTCGGGGCAGTCGCTCGTAGGTCGGTAGTCCGTCGGGGATGTGGTGGAAGGGCTGCTTGTCGATGATGAAGATAGCCATTTGCGGACCGCCAAAAAGGCTCGGGTCGTCAAGAGTGCCGACCTTTAAAATCACAGCGCGTAGGCCCGGCCGCCGCGTCGCTATGTGGGTGCCGCATTCAGCACAGAACTCTCGGGTCACCGGGCTTTCAAGATCGCCGTGGGAAAATTGCTTAGGTTCGCCCCTTGTATAACTGAAGCCCTCCGGCGGCATGAGCATGAACATATGCGGTGCGCCGCCGGTGATATATTGGCACTCCCGGCAATGACACTGTCCCTTCGCTAATGGCTCGCCTTCAGCAATGTAACGCACGTGTCCGCAATAGCATCCGCCTTCGAGTTTCATGCCACGATCTCCCGTTAACGAGCCAAGACTGTGTCCGCACCAATTATACTCGCAGCGCCGTCGACCACCGTTCGTTCGAGCATCACCGCCTCCACGGCGATGTTCTCGGCGAAAAACTGCGAGAGCAAGGTTCTGGGTTCAGCTTCGATGTTGTGCCGTAACGCCGCGAGCGCTTGCCGCGCCAAAAGGCAACCGCCGGTCACGACCCCAAATAACCGTAGATATTGAGCCGCTCCAGCCAGTGCCTCATTCGAATTCTTATCGAGCTGGGAAAGCATCCAGCGGGTCACTCGCCTCAAGCGCTCGACCGCCTCGGTCAGCCGCGCGCCGCTGCAGCCAAGCGCGGCATCGTTCGTCGCATTGACTGCGTCGACAATGCTACGCATTTCGTTGATATGGCTCTCGATCACTGCACCGCCGGCAAGCGGCAGCTTGCGGGTCAGGAGATCAATAGCCTGAATGCCATTGGTTCCCTCGTAGATTGTGCCGAGCCAGGCATCGCGAAAATGCTGTGCGGCCCCGGTTTCCTCGATATAGCCCGTACCGCCATGCACCTCTAAGCCGAGCAAGGCCACTTCGACGCCTACGTCGGTCGAAAACGCTTTGGCGACGGGAGTGAGCAACGAGGCACGTGCATGCGCGGCTTGCCGCTCGGTCTTGTCGGTGCTGCGTTCGGCGCGGTCGAGCGAGGTCGCGGTCACGTAGCAAATGGCGCGCGCTGCCTGCGTCAGCGCCAGCATGGTCATAAGCATTCGTTTGATGCCCGGATAGGTAATAATTGGCAACGATTCGGTGGCGGGCTTTCCCGCGGCGCGGCCCTGGCGCCGCTCACGCGCATACGAAAGCGCCTGCTGAGTAGCGAGTTCGGCGATGCCGACGCCTTGCAGGCCGACGTCCAGCCGCGCATGGTTCATCATGGTGAACATGCACGCCATACCGGCATTCTCTTCGCCTACGATGAAGCCAGTCGCGCCGCCTCGATCGCCGAAAATCATCGTGCAAGTCGGAGAGCCGTGCATGCCGAGCTTGTGCTCGACCGAATGGGCGCGCACGTCATTGCGCACGCCGGGCGAGCCGTCGGCGTTGAGCAGGAATTTAGGGACGAGAAACAAAGAAAGCCCGCGCGTACCTGGCGGCGCATCCGGCAGCCGCGCCAACACGAAATGGATAATGTTGTTGGTGAGGTCGTGTTCGCCGTAAGTGATGAAAATCTTTTGGCCGGCGATACGGTAGGTGCCGTCACCAACGCGCTCCGCGCGCGTACTAAGTGCGCCAACGTCGGAGCCAGCATGCGGCTCGGTAAGCAGCATCGTACCGGTCCATTCGCTGCTGACGAGTTTTTCGAGGTAGGCGCGCTTGAGCTCGTCGCTGCCGTGGATTTCCAGTGCATCGATTGCTCCCATGGTCAGCAGCGTGCCAACGCCGAAGGCCATCGACGCTGAATTCCACATTTCCGTGCAGGCAGCATTCACAACACGGGGCAAGGCCTGGCCACCCCATTCGGTTGGAGCCGTCAACGCGCTCCAGCCAGCTTCGCGCCAAGCGCTATACGCCTTTTTCCAACCGGGCGCCGTGGTGACGACGCCGTCTTTGAAAATCGTTCCGTACCGGTCGCCAACTCGATTGATCGGCGCAATGACATTGGCGGCCATGCGGCTAGCTTCGAGGAGTATCGCGTCGATATCCGCCAAAGTGAGGTCGCCAAAGCAACCTTCTTCCAGCACCGAAGGAAGTGCTGTCCCGTATTTGAGCGCAAAGCGTATATCAGCGAGGGGGGCACAATAGGTCATCGCAGCCTCAATTCACGGTTCGGAGGGTAAGGAATGATGAGTTCAAGTCGATCAAAATGAAGAAAAACGTCAGGTAGTGAAATGAAATCGATTCATGTTGGATGATTGTCACTCATTTGAAGTAAAGTGGCGGCGCTTAGATGGTAGTCGACCTGGCGCAGAAGTTCGGCCCCTCCATCCTCAGTCTGTGGCGACCGCTTTCGCTTTCAATTCGTATATCTCGGAGGAGTTCGGAAAGACGCCGCTCCGGACGTCCGCGGCGTAGGCTTGAATGGCTCTGCTAATCATTTCGCGCGCGGTGCCGTACCGGCGTACGAACTTTGGTGTCCACTCGAACAAACCGATCATGTCGTCAGTTACCAGGATCTGTCCGTCGCAACTCGGCGATGCGCCGATACCGATTGTGGGTACGCTGACTGTTTGGGTGATTTCGTCAGCCAAATCATTGCTAACACCTTCCACAACCATGCGAATGCTCCGGCCTCATCAACGGCGCGCGCTTCCGCCAACGCGCTCTCTCGTTCGGACGTCGTGCGACCTTTGGCCTTGAACCCGCCATGAATATTTGCAGCTTGCGGACGAAGCACTGGAATTCCGCGCTGGACGAGGAAGGCAACGGTCTCAAAAATGCTTTCTGCGGCTTCGACTTTTATTGCTTGGCAGCCAGTCTCCTGCATGATCCCGACCGCCGAATCGTGGGCTTGCATGGGGCTTCGTTAGTAGCTCCCGAGCGGTAGGTCCACAACGACCAGAGCGCGGGTCGATCCGCGCATAACAGCGCGACCGTGCATGATCATCATGTCGAAAGTGACGCCGACCGTGGTTGGCAGCCCATGAACCACCATTCCTAGCGAGTCACCCACAAGAAGCAGGTCAACCCAGGGATCAAGAACGGCTGCCATCGGGGCGCTGTGAGCCGCCAGGCCAACGATCTTCTCCCTGCCTTTGCGCGCACGAATCTGCGGCACCGTTAGCCGCGAAGGATAGCTGCTCGGAGAATTAATGCTTTGGGACACTTGCAGCCTCCTGTTTCCAGACTATTGACACCGGTTCCTCACGAGTTCATCGACCCGAGCCTTTGCCTCGGCTACAGAGCGCGCCAACCGAAGGCCAGATTGCGCGCGTACAGTTTTGCAACGCGCTCCTGCTCCTCGAAGGGGCTCGCCACTGCACCGCAGAAATCGAAGCCGGCGAACCACATGCTCGCGTACACTGCGTCGTTCTGCAGCGTCTTCGTTCATAATTATGCTGCGCCTGGGCGACGGCTAGTTCGTTCATCAGACGTTCGTCGACTCTATATTCGATTTCCTGCGGGTGTGCCGATCTCACAAACGATATCCGTTCATCTACGATGAGCCGCCTTCATCCAGACGCGCCGGCGTCGCGCTCGCACATGAGCTGCGCTATTTGCAACATTAGAAATTTTCGCTTGGTCGCAGTATGGTCCGAAGAATATGCTGACGCGCTTTTCGACAAGCTTTAATGAGGCGGATAATGACAAACATCAACAATCGGTTCGCACCAGCACGATCCGAGTTTGCCGCCGGCACTGTAATGAATACATGGCGCACACCGGTTGTAATCATAGGGTTTGGCTGCCTGATCTCGCTTATGTCCTTCGGCCCGCGGTCGACGCTCGGCTTTTTTCTGACGCCGATGTCGACCGAATACAGCTGGAGCCGAGATGTGTTCGCTTTTGCGTTGGCTCTGCAGAATCTGCTCTGGGGCATCGGCCAACCGGTTGCGGGCATGATCGCGGACCGGTTCGGCGCGGCGCGGGTGTTTTGCGCCGGCGGGCTGATGTTTGCCGCCGGCTTCGTGCTCATGGCGCATGCGAGCAGCGGCCCGGTGCTCGATGTTTCAGCCGGCGCACTGATGGGTTTTGGTTTGTCCGGCACTTCTTTCATGATTATCGCGGCGACGTTCGGAAAGCTGTTGCCGCCACAATGGCGCTCGATCGCCTTCGGATTTGGCACGGCCGCGGCTTCGTTCGGCCAATTCGTATTCTCGCCGCTTTCCGTCATGCTGATGGACCAGTTCGGCTGGCAACAGACGCTCATGATCTTCGCCGTCACCATGCTGGCCGTGCTACCGCTGTCCACGGCCCTGGCAACGCCGAAAAGCGGAGCATCAAGTCAAGACGGCGCGCAGCAATCGCTGTGGCAAGCGCTGTCCCAGGCTTTCGCCCACCGCTCCTATGTCATGCTGGTGCTCGGCTTCTTCACCTGCGGCTTCCAGCTTGCGTTCATCACGGTGCACTTGCCGGCTTATCTGATCGATCGCGGTCTATCGGCGACGGTCGGCGGCTGGACGCTTGCTGCGATCGGACTGTTCAATATCGTCGGATCGCTCACCTACGGTTGGCTGTCCGACCGCATGCCGAAGCGCTACCTGCTCTCGTTTAATTACTTCGTTCGCGCGCTAGCGATATTGGCTTTTATCTCCTTCCCGGTGACGCCGTTCAGCTGCGTCGCGTTCGGTGTGGTCATGGGCCTGGTATGGCTCTCGGTGGTGCCGCCGACTAATGGCATCATCGCCGTCATGTTCGGCACCCAGTGGCTGGGCACATTGGCGGGCTTCGCCTTTCTCAGTCACCAGATCGGTGGTTTCCTTGGCGTATGGCTGGGCGGCATCCTTTTTGAGCGCTTCGGTTCTTACGACCCGGTGTGGTGGTTGTCGATCTTGTTGGGCGTATTCTCAGCGCTCATCAACATGCCGATCGTCGAGAAACCGGTTTCACGTGCCGCCGTCGTGCCGGTCTAGAGAGTTCACTCGGCGAACCCAACAGAAACACTCCAGAAATTGGGGGGTGACACCGCGAGACCGTCGATGTCGTTCGGCGTCTTGAGCTGCGGTTCCGAGGTTCTGGCGTTGCACCGACTTCTGCCGTCTTTGACACTTACCGCTCATCAGCGCGATGGGGGGTGGAATCGGCGAATGCGAGCCGATGGCATCTGATCAGATGGGCGCGCCACCCAGTGTATTCAATTCACGCCTCAGTCAAAATAATTCATTACTCGATATCAATTCCATCACCTATGTATTCGACCATCGCTACTTGCACAGTGCCGTGGCCCTGATCGGGTAGATCGACCAGAAGGCAATGATGCAACCGACGTGATAATGCCATGCAGTATCCCATCCCTAGGAAATTTCCGCGCCATTGTCTGGGCCGGCAGAATCTTGCCGAGCCGATCCTCTCCGAGGCAGTCCGACCCGTGAACGGACATGTGCGCTCCTGCCAGCGCCAGAGAACTGGATCGACTGGCAACGAGCCCACGCCAGCTCGCTATGTGGATCCAGCAATCACGATAGTTCCCGCTTTTTTCTCATCGCCTCCCGCGCGCATATTTCCCGGCTTGCCGATCCGCTCGCGCGCGAAGATTAGGACCATCGTCGCACGGGCGATTCAGGTGATACGGCTGTGGAAGAGGAGGTCTGACGGGCGTCGCGAGCTCGGCCGGCTTAGCAAACTTGAGCTGCGCGATATCGGCCTCACCGAGTATGATGTTTACAAGGAAACACGCAAACCATTTTGGCGCGAATAGCCCCCGCCTGCTGCCTCCTTGAGCAGACACTAGACACGGATCGGCCATGAAAGATGTTTATTGGAAGAAAAATCTCAAAAATACCATTTCTGTTCTCATTATCTCTTTCGCGCAAATCTTTGTAGCGTCTGCTCTTGCAGCGGATTATAATGTTGTTGTCGACTGCATCCGCAATCCTGCCACCGCATGGATGCAGATAACGGAATGCAAGACTGTGAAGCAATTAAATCTTGAGCTGGTTTCCAAAATGCGGCCGCGCAGTTGCGACGCAAAGTAGTTTACGCGCGTGTCGACGCACAGCTTTTACCACGGCCCGTGAGCGAGCCATCGTTCGACCATGTCGAGGCGATCGCTGCCCCAAAACGGTTCACCATCGACGAAGATCCAAGGCGAACCGAACACGCCACGGGCGACGGCTGTCTCGCTATGCCGGCGGGCGATGGCCTTTACCTCGGGATCGGTCATGCCTGCCAGCATCATGTCGTGATCAAGGCCTAGCAGCGAAGCCTGCCGCGCGATCGCATTTGGATCGTCAGTATCGAGCTCATCCCTGAAGTAGCCGATGACGACGTGCTTGGCTAGGCGGGCCGCACCGTGGGGATCGGTGCGCTCGATGTGGTAGAAGGCGCGGATGGCGGGCAGCCCGACCTTAGGATGGCGCTTGGGCAGTTTAAACCCGACACCGCGGAATCGGGCCAGACGCTGCCAATCGTGCCGCGCGTATTCGCCCTTTAGTGGCGTGCCGCTCAAACCTTGCGCGCCGGTGAGCTTGAACGCAGCGCCAAGGGTAAAAGGGCGCCACAGCACGCTCCGCCCGTGACGCTCCGCTAGTGCCTCAATCTCGAGTGCGGCGAAATAGGCGTAAGCCGATGCGAAGTCAAACCAGAACTCGATAGGTGAGAAAGCTCGCGCTGCGTTCATTTCGAAAATCTCCGCACGACCCGCCGGTCGAGCCTGGACCTGCTCTCCGACCGACCTCTTCGGCAAAAGCGATGCCAGTTATTTTAAATGCTGGAGAGGCATATCGGATATGGTGCCGACCCAATTGTGTTGTCTCCTCTCCCAGACCGAGAAACTAGGGGCCGGGAAGTTCGGGTCGCCAAAACAACCTACTGCAACGGCAACCAGGCCGGGAAATGCTTCTGCCTCCCAATACACCGTCGAGCCGCAAGATGGGCAAAAGTGAAAAGTAAGCGATTTCCCGGCGTCGGATAACCGTTTGAATCCAGTTGAACTACCGGAAACAGAGATAAGCTGCTCCCGGGCAAACCAGGCTTGATTGGCAAAGACCGCGCCGGTCCGCCGTTGACATTCAAGACAATGGCACATCGAAATTCGTTTGGGCTCACCTTCGCAAGTAAGGTGCAGTTGACCACAATTGCACGCAGCTCGACGAGTCGTCATTCACACCCTGCTTAAATTGGCGTAAGGCCTTTTAATCCTGATTACGCTACCAAGTTTTTGGTGATAGCATGTGCTGAGAAAATTTCACTTGCATATTAAAGACATTCAACAATTGTGCCACTGGCTCGATGAGTCGTTTTCATCCTCCGCGGACGATTAGTCGTTTGCGATCAGCGCGGCGGCGCTTCAAGGTGCGGCCATCCCAACGCGTCGGGGTTCACGAGTGCATTCACCGACAATGCTGGCGATGCCGACCCTTTGCAGTTCAGCGGCAAATATTGTTCTTAACGTATCGAGTGGCAGTATCTGAGCGGCTGTCAAGCCGAACTGCTGATCTGGAAACTTGTAAATAGTTAGAAAAGGCAGCTTTTCGTAGAAGGCGAAAGAAGATGCTGGAAGTGGCGCTTGATAGAGATCAAAGGGCTCGCATCCGAACCATATCCTGGGGCGACCCTGTCATCAGTGTTGAAGCCGCACGCTCGCTTAGAGGTGTTGACTTTGTTCGCAAGATTATGAACGGTCAGATTCCTGCACCGCCAACTTTTGAATTGATTGGGTTTCGGCTGATCGGTGTCGAGCCAGGAGAGGTGACTGGAGATTTTGAACCAGCCGAATTTCATTATAACCCGATGGGCGGTGTGCATGGCGGCATCGTGTGCTTTCTGCTCGACTCAGTGATGGGTCTTGCCGTGCACTCTCAATTACCCACCGGGAGCCTGTTTGCCACGCTCGAGGCCAAGGTCCATTTCGTTCGTCCGATTTCGGCAACGACGGGCAGGCTCCTTGCGCACGGCAAGGTCGTTCATCCCGGGGCACGAATTGCAACCGCAGAGTCGCGTCTGGTCGATAAGAGCGGCAAACTCTTCGCGCATGGTACCGCGACCTGCATCGTTGTTCCTGAAACCTCACAGAAAGTGCCGGTTCTCGCGGGCGATCTATAGCGATTGTCGGACGAGTCGATTTCAACATGAGCAGCCCACACTAATGGCCGCTGCGACAACCTACGGCATTACCTAGAGGGAGATACCATGACGGTTCGCATCGAGCGGCAGGATCGCATCGTGACGATTGTTCATTCGCGCCCCGAGGTGCGAAACGCCGTCAACCCGGAGCACGCTGACGCACTCTATGAGGCCTTTGTAGCTTTCGACAGCGACGAAACCGCAGACGTAGCTATCCTCTGGGGTGAAGGCGGCGTGTTCTGCGCCGGAGCCGATTTGAAGAGCTTGGCGACCCGTGACGAATCTGAGCCGCGTCCTTCGCTGGAATTCCCCAAGCAGGGCGGCAGCATTCCACGTGGGCCCATGGGGCCATCGCGGCTCCAGCTTCGTAAGCCGGTTATCGCGGCAATTGAAGGCCCCGCAGTGGGTGGTGGCATGGAACTCGCGCTGTGGGCCGACTGCCGCGTCATGGCAGAGGGAGCCTACATGGGCGTTTATAACCGGCGTTGGGGGATTCCGCTGTCCGACGGGGGTACCGTACGGCTTCCACGGTTGGTCGGCCTTGGCCGTGCGCTTGAAATAATTATGACGGGACGCAAAGTGGAAGCGGAAGAATGCTTACGGATCGGGCTGTGCGAGAAAGTGGTACCCAACGGGCGCACGCGACAAACTGCCGAAGCGATGGCCCACGAAATCGCACGATTTCCTCAAGCATGCATGCGCGCGGATCGCCGCTCTGTTTATTTGCAGTACGCATTGCCTGAATTGGTTGCGCTTGAGATGGAGTGGACGAACAGCACCGGCGTCTTTAAAGCCGAAGGCGCCGCGGGTGCCGCGCATTTCGCCCGGGGTGCCGGCCGGCACGGAACGTTTGCCAATCCCCAACCAGCGGCCCGGTCGATCGGCTACGATGTTGCAGTCCAATCAGCGGGGCGCGACGAAGGTTAACGCCAGGAGAAGCGGTTGATCTAAGACTTCGCAGCCCGACGGTTTGTCGATTGATTTCCAGTTCCAATGACATCGGATAATTGACGAATTTTTCTCGCTTGGTGTCGAGTATTTCTCGTTTGTAGCGCCGGTCCAAATCACCTCATATGCAATTGGTCCTTACAAACGTCTTTTATGAAGACGGCTGGGGACCTGTGCGAGAAGAACATATTAAGCGCGCGACAAAAATCAGGAAAGAGAAAAGAGTAATGTCAAGCATATTTTCTGATGTGGAATCACGCTTTTCTGGTACGGAACCAAAAATATCAAGTGTGAACGCTGCTGTCGGATATCTGTCACCGATGATCGAACGCCCGTACAATTATATGTTCCAGCCGCCAGACGGTAAACCCTGGCAAAATTGCGATTATCAGATGAGCACTGTCAAAATCACCGATGCTCGAGCTTTGACTGTGGCACCATCTATTCAGCGCGAGGGATATGAGATGTTGTGGGATGCCCCTACCGGAATGTTAGACTTTGAGGATAAGGACGCTATTCAAAATCGTTATTATGAAGAAGCTGCCGAGCTTGCGAAGTGGGTCACCGGAGCTGACCACGCATACGTTTTCGACCATGTCCTCCGACGGCGAGAGAAAGGACGCCCTGCGCTTGACTTCGGACGCAAGGGTAACCCTGGCCGTCCGTCTGCTGTGGGACGCGTTCACAATGATTACAGCGAAGCGTCCGGCCTAAAACGGCTCGATCTCGTACTGTCAAATCGGAACGATTTACCCGAAGTGCAGCGTTTTGCAATTGTCAACATCTGGCGCTCTGTTCGGGCAAAAATCGTAGATACGCCGCTCGCCTTGTGCGATGCGCGTACGATCTCAGCAAAGGATCTGGTGGCCGCCGACATTCACTATCCGACTCGCTCAGGCGAGATCTACCTCGTTTATAATTCTTCGCGCCACAAATGGGCCTATTTTTCCGAAATGGATACTCACGAGGCGCTGATCTTCAAGCAATACGACTCGCAAGTAAACGGTGTGGCTCGCTTTACGCCGCACGCAGCATTCGATTTGCCAGAGATCGCAGCCGATGCGCCGGTCAGGGAAAGCATCGAAATCCGATGCCTCGTAACTTACGGCTGATAGACGCTCAGTGGCGATGAAGCGGTTAAGCAACGCGAGGCTATTTGAGAGGCACCCCATCGGTTGGCGACATGCAACGTGCTTTTCGTCCACTAGCCGTCGAATGACTAAGAGAGGTGCCTCGAAATGATCTGTGATAGATGTGGCACACCGAAGCAGCCAATTGGCCCACGCTACGACCTCGATGGCTGGGGGCGTGAGTGCCTGCGCTACGCCTGCTACGCCTGTGGGTATAGCTGGACGGAGCAAATTGCGAATGCTGGTCCGGTTTTGCGAGTTGTGCCGAGCAGGTCGCGAGACAAAAGCTCTGTTTTAGCCAAAGCCAGATAAAACGCGGGAGTATGCGACGATGACGGACCTGGCGGTGGTTTCCGACCCGCTGCGCGAAATCGAATTCTGGTTCGAATTTGGTAGCAACTACAGTTATCCGACGGTGATGCGTATTGAGGACGAAGCGCGACGACGGGGCGTTCAAATCATCTGGAAGCCTTTTCTATTAGGGCCGATATTCCGGGCTCTAGGTTTCGAAACTTCTCCGTTTGTACTCCAGAAGGAGAAAGGTGCTTATGTGTGGGAGGATATGGCGCGCCAATGTCGGAAGTATGGACTGCGCTGGACCCGGCCGAGCGTCTTTCCGCGCCTCGGCGTCCTTCCGCTGCGCGTCGTTCTTGTGGGCATCGACCAACCGTGGGTTGGCGAATTTTCCCGGAAAGTGATGGAGCTAAATTTTGCACTGGATCAAGACATCAACCAGGCCGAAGGCATCGCGCCGATATTGATGCAGCTGGGCCTTCCGGCTTCGGAGATCATCGCTCAGGCCCAATCCGAGCCAATAAAGAACCTTCTGCGACAGCAAACCGACCGCGCGCGCCTTAAGGGAATTTTTGGCGCACCCACGTTTTTCGTTGGCAAGGAAATGTTCTGGGGCAACGATCGTCTGGAGGATGCTCTTCTGTTTGCGTCGGAAGGGAGGCTATGAGCGCCTGGTCGCGCTCGGTGAACGTATAACAGCGGCATTTTCGGCATACTGGCATCTTTTATGGGCGAATTTGTCTCATCAAACATGAACTGATATCATTTGTGCGGTTGGATCGCTCGTCACAAGGTACGGCGCAAATTTCCCCAGCCTGCGACGCGCCAAGCAAGTAAGCAATGGTAGAGGCGAAGATCACCATCAGGGAGGTAAAGGCGCGCGCAGTGTTGGCGCCACTCAAGCGACCGATCCGTACCGCTGTCGGCGCGATCCCTTCTGCTCCGCTTGTTCTCATCGATGTCATGACCGAGGAAGGCAGTGGTGGACGCTCGTATATTTTTGGTTATACGGCCGCTGCGCTGATCCCCTTAGTCCGCTTAATCGATGAGATCGCGTCCGAGCTCAGGGGCAAACCAATCGTACCCGTGGAACGAATGCGGGAATTCGACCGCCGCTTTCGCCTGGTCGGATGGCAGGGATTGATCGGGATGGCTGTCGCCGGGTTGGATATGGCATTCTGGGATGCGCTTGCGCGCACGCTAAACCAACCCGTTGTCAGGCTGTTGGGTGGGGCGCCTGTCCAGCTTCCGGCATACGATAGCTATGGGATCATTGATCCCAAAGCGGATGAAAAAGCGATCTTGCATTCAGTCCAGGACGGGTTCCGCGCGATCAAGATTAAGATCGGCGAAGGAGATCTCAACAAGGACATAGAGACTGTCGGCGCTGTGCGAGCGATGGTTGGCTCCGACGTCAAACTCATGGTCGACTACAATCAGTCGCTCGATGCTGTCGAAGCGACCCGGCGGATCGCGCGTCTTGCAGATTTTGATCTTTATTGGGTTGAGGAGCCAGTCAAAGCCGAAGATCTGCTAGGCCACGCCCAGGTACGCTCCACTAGCCCCATTCCGATTCAGACCGGTGAAAATTGGTGGTTTCCTCGCGGTATGGCCAAGGCGATCGAGGTGGGCGCGTCGGACTTCGCGATGCTTGACGTGATGAAAATCGGCGGTGTTACTGGTTGGCTAAGCGCTATGGGTCAGGCCGAGGCCGCCTCACTTCCCGTTTCAAGTCACATCTTTGTCGAAGTAAGCGCGCATCTGCTCGCCGTCACGCCAACTGTCCATTGGCTCGAACATCTCGACATTGCCGGAGCGATCCTTGCTGATCCGTATCGGGCAGTCGATGGGACTATGACCGCCCGCGGCCCGGGGTTCGGGCTCGAATGGGATGATAAAGCGATCGCGAGGTACGCGTGCGATCGTCTATGACCACACAGCTGCGAAGCCTGTTCGAGTGTGACGCGGTCAAATACCTCGAACAAGCGTTGGTAATCAGCTCCACAGTTGGCAGTCTAAAGTTGCTTTCTTGTGCACCAGCAGCTTAACGCCATTAGGTCAGAAACGTTGCACGATTGAATTCAGAAAACGACAGACCGCCTCGATTTCCCGCTCGTCAAAGCCTTGCAAAAGTCGAGCATTGAGCCGCGCCAGGATTGGGCGTGCCGCTGCAGAAATTTTATTGCCGGCGGTAGTTGCGTAGAGAAGTTGCGCACGCTCATCCAAAGCGGACGGTTTGCGCTTCACCAGGCCTGCCTCCTCCATCCGGTCCACGAGTGCAGTAATCGCCGACGCGTTTACGCCGAGTTCCTCGCTTAGGTCTTTAAGCATCAGGGCGGGGCGTTCCTCTAGGAGAAATAGCACGCCCAACTGCGTCATACCAATGCCGAGTGCATCTTTGAAAGAAGAGTCGGCGCTCTTCTTCAGCCTGTGTTGCGCTAGCGACATCAAAAAGAAAAGGCGTGGCCGCTTTGACATAAGGTTCTGATAAAGACCAGCGCGCCGAAGTCAACCGCATGTCGCGATCACTGACCGGTAGGGCTCACCCCGCTCAGCAAAGGCAGGAGATATCAATTGGTTAAGGATCGTGGCAGCAAACACATAACTTGTTGCCATCGGGATCACGGAAGTATGCCCCATAGTAGTTGGGATGATAATGCGGCCGAAGACCGGGCGCGCCCTCGCTTTGCCCACCGATGGCAAGGGCTCTGGCGTAGCAACGGTCAACAGCGTCTCGACTTGGCGCGAGCAGGGCTACCATCTGTCCGTTTCCCGGGGAGGCATGCTTCCCATCGTACGGTCTGCCGATCAGCAAAAGCGGACGCTCCGCGCCCGTCGGCATCCAACCCGCCCACGGCTTTTCCGGTTCTGAGAATTTCAACGCGAAGCCAAGTTCATCCATAACGCTTTTGTAAAAGGCGAACGCGCGTTCGAAATTGGTTATTCCAATATGGACATGCGAAAACATTTACTTGCTCTCCTCGGATGCCGTTCTATATGGGCGATCTCAATGCTCCGTCGCGAACTCGAATGCATCGCCCAATCTATCGTCGCCCCAAAAGAGCTCTCGACCGACCGCGAATGTCGGGGCACCGAAAATACCGAGTTCTCGGGCGGTTCTCGTCGCTTGTTTCAACAAATCCTCGCCTTCCGCGCTGTTGGCGCGGGCAATCATTGATAGCGTCCTATTGAGCGAAGCGAGAACACGCTCGACATGGTCGCCGACGCCTGGCGCCCGCTGACCTATGAACCATTCATGAAATGTCGCACGAGAATATTCTTCGCACCAACTTTCTTGCGCCGCAATGACACCGACCCGCAATGCGAGAAGATTGGGATCCGCTGGGTAAGGAGCGCGTCCGGTGAAATGGATAGCATGGCGGCGACTGCGCCGTTCAATGTCGTGCCAGAAATAATTCATTTTCACCTCATTCCTAATAAACGAGGTATTATTCTGCTCGATCAAAATTTCACGGAGATTAAACGGTCGCCAGCGCACTTCAATCTGCGCTGCGGACGCCAACGCGCCAATCCGCATGACTGAAAGATAGGAATGAATACTGCCGTAGAAAAAATAGAAGTCGACTGGTTGTGCCAAAACTGTCTCCATGTTGCTCAGAGACTTCAAACCGCGAGGATCACTGCACAATGCCCTCGCGGCCAAACACCGCCATAAGCGTTCCCGTCATAGTGGCAACCAGACGTGGGTCACCTTCCCTATCGAATGCCCACGCTTTTGCGTCGCAAACTGTGAGCGTTCTTCCCGGCTTGACCACATTTGCGCAGAACAGGAATCGATCTCCGCTGGCGCGGCCGAGAAGATTAGTCTTGAATTCTACGGTCAGTACCGCCGCGTCAGCCGGCATAAGCGAAAAGGCCGCATAGCCGCACGCGCTATCAAGCGCTGTCGTGATGATCCCGGCATGCACGAAGCCATGCTGCTGCGTGTAAGCAGCATCATAAGACATCGCAAGGTCCACCTCTCCCGGCGCCAATCGCGCAATCTCGATGCCAAGCGTTTTCATGGCACGTTGTCGGGCAAAGCTAGCGCGGACCCGTTCTTCGAAATCACCATCCTTAGGCCGAAACGGCCTCATATTGCATGGTACCTACTTCACATGTGAAGTAACTTATGATACTGTTCTCTGGGATGTCAATGGTGCACTTCAGTGGGTGAGGGAAATATGGGCACAGCCATGACCCGCGAACAAGCCCGCAGATTCTCTGCTAAGTGGCTGCCGGCGTGGACCGGAAACGATCCTCACAAACTCGCTTCTTTTTACACTGACGATTTGTTTTATTCAGATCCGACGGTTCCAGATGGAGTTGAAGGAAAACCAGCGTTTCTGGCATATTTGTCGAAGCTGCTTGCCAATAATCCGGCTTGGGTATGGACGCAGATAGATGCTATCCCGATGGCTGGAGGGTTTTTAAACAAATGGAGGGTCGACGCCCCCGTCGGAGACAAGACCGTCATCTGTCGCGGGGTGTGCATGGTCCAATTCAAGAAATCGTTGATCAGTCGAAATGAAGTTTATTTCGATACCATGCCGCTGATGGGTGCGATTGCCAGTTGGAACCAGCGAAAATGCGAACACACCTGATCTGATGCTGTCAGGCTGAGAGTACTTCATGCGGCGATGAGAATAATTCATTTGGCAAGGACGGCCCATCCTCTACGGTATTTTGTGGCGGCACTTGTGCCGCTCTTAATGCTGACCTAATTGCCGAGGGCTTCATTGATTTTGCTTTTCGCGCGGTCAGCGCACCCGCAAGGTTGGCGCATTTAATAGACCAAGGGGAACCAGCGGTTGGAGCAATAAGTGGACCGGAGGATCGTGAGGATATGCGTCGTCGCGGCCGTGCCGATCGGTTGCAGCCGCAGATCGGCCAGCGAACGGCAGTTCCGGCTATCATAGCCGACGCGATATGGATGGTGCGGCTTTGGAAAAATAGATCCAGGGATCGTCGGGAGCTCGCTTGTCTAAGTCGACGTGAATTGTGGGATATGGGTTTCAATGAGAGCGAAGCTTACTATGAAGCGCGTAAACCATTTTGGCGTGAATAAGCAGAATTATGCCGGTCGTCTCCTGATACGACCTCAAGAGCACCGCTTTTTAAGCGGCCAACGCAGATGGTAGTCGCAGATAAACAGTGTTGTAAGCTGGGAGGACGGACTTTGCGCGGCAGTTGTTTATGCGGAGGGATTCGTTACGAGATAAACGGCAAATTATCCGAAGCACTTAATTGCCATTGTTCTATGTGCCGCAAGGCGCACGGGGCGGCTTTTCGTAGCCGCGCAAAGGTCCAATCTGCTGATTTTCGCTGGATCGCTGGTGAGCATTTGCTGACATTTTTTGAGTCGTCACCAGGAAACCGCCGTGGCTTCTGCCGTGTTTGTGGTACTCCAATCTTGAGCAAATATGATGCCGATTCGTCGGTATTCGGGTTACCTCTGGGTGCTCTTGACGACGATCCAGGTATTCGACCGGAGATGCATGTCTATGTTGCAAGCAAAGCCCCTTGGTTCTCCATTTCGGACAATCTGCCTCAATTTGCAGAACGGCCCAAACGCGAAAACCGCGGTTGCGTGACCACGCCACGCGATTCCAGACCGGAGGGTGCATAGGGACGCGTCATCCGAACCCCTTATCCGGATAATGACCCCGCCGAGACCGATAGTACCGCAGGCGCAGCGCCGGCATTCGTCGCAAAGCCGTTAAACAGGCTTATAATGCCTTACGTAGGGGATCGAGTCGGAACCATGGCCTTCCGCCTTCCGCCGCTAAGTTCACTTCGGGTGTTTGAGGCTGCTGCCCGGCACAATAGCTTTCGGAAGGCAGCCGAAGAATTGAACCTCACGGCAAGCGCCATCAGTCACGGCGTCCAAAGCCTTGAAAATTGGCTTGGCGCGGAGCTTTTCTACCGCGAATCGCGTGGATTACGACTAACCAAGGCCGGCGAGATTTACGCGCGCATGGTCAACCAGGCGCTGAGCGTTCTTGCTAAGGCCACCGAACAGCTTCCTGGTCGTGCCGCGACTGGAACGCTATCGGTGAGCAGCGCTCCGTCATTTGCGAATAAAATTCTACTACCCCGTCTCGAAAGGTTCATTGCTCAATTTCCGAACGTCCGGGTCACGATCGATACCTCGCATCGCCCAGTTGACCTTACGCTCGACGACGTCGATGTCGCCATTCGTATTTCACCGATCGAGAAGCCTTCGCCGAACTGGACCTTGTTGGCTGCAGAAACGCTTATACCAGTCTGCAGTCCGGGCCTGAAACGGCAATTGGATTCGTTCTCCAAAACGAATCCAATACTGCGAGCCCCGCTGATTCACGTCACCTCCGTTTCGGTAGATTGGCATCAATGGTTCAGGGCGAGTGGAATAGAGCCACCTTCCTCGATCGAAAGCGGGCTCCGCGTTGACACCATTCAAATGGCGTTCGACGCGGCAAAACGTAGCCTCGGCGTGGTGTTGGGGCGTACGCCATTGATCGACGAGGATATCGCGGGCGGCAGGCTCGTTCCGCTTGTCGACAAGACGATTCCAAGCGGAAATGGCTATTGGTTGGTTGCTTCGCAAACCGACTTTCAGAAACCAGAGGTTAAATCGTTCAAGCGGTGGTTGTTATCAGAGCTTGGAGTCACAACAGAAAGCCGCAAACCTGGGCGTTTGAGCGTGCCCCACGATAGTGGATTGCAGAAAATATTACCGCCAGGGGACCGGCCCCGATGACTCGCAATCAACTAACTCCGTCAGTCCAAGATCTGCTGCTGAATCACCCGAGGCATGGCGCTTCAACCTTAGGACGCCTATTTCTGGTTGGTGCAGCGATCGTTCTTGCGCTGGCAGGCACGGTTTCACTCTGGGCTTATTACGGCGCGACAGTTTTCTTCGAAACGATTCGCACCGGCTTAATGGCGTGCTTCGGCTGACTGGAGGCGAGCGGAAAATGAGGTCCGCAGTACAACCAAATCTTTGAGACAGGCGGTGGAACAGGTTGCCATTCTGATCGCGCAACTGCGCGAGCAAGCCGCATCAGGGTAGCTTCGCGAGAGGCATCGGAAACTGCACCACATCGCGACCACTCACCCGTCACGTCCTCTCTAACGGAAGATAGACACTGCAGCATTATTGATTGGCAAGAACCGCCGCCACGGCCAGCGCGACCGCAGCAGCGATTGACGGCACGGTGAAGGTGCCTAGCCGGTCCGCGACCATCCCGGCGAATGCAGGGCCAACGATTTGACCAAGGCCGAATGCGCTCGTCATCCATGCGAGTACGCGTCGAGAATCGCCCGCAGCCAGAGTGCGCGCCCGCGTCATGCCAAGCGCCATCTACGAGGATGGCTGCGAGGAAGACGCCAAATTTGCTTTGCCAGACGACGCTGACGGCCACTCCCGCTGCTTCGGTCAGGCAGGCCAGTGCAAACGTCTTTGGAATACCCAAACGGATTGCGGTTCGCGTCCAGAAGGCGCTCAAGGGCACCACGGCCACGCCGAACACGACCCAAATTACCGGTTCCAGTGGTCGGATCGTCGGCGCGTTCCGCACAATCGCGACCAGGAAGGTCGCCGTGATCACGTAGCCGAAGCCGACCAAACCATAAGCGATGATGATGCGCGCGAGACCGCGACCGTCTGTTGGCGCAGTTCGCCCGCCGGAATGTCGTCGTGGCGTGGCTTGGTCGCGCAATAGTTGCGCCACCGCCGCGGTCGCCGCGAACGACAGAACTCCACTGGCGAGCCAAAGCGATTGCCAAGATGCTGTGACCTGCAGCATCGCCGCGACGAGTATCGCGGAAACCGCAATACCGATCCCAACCCCGCCGAAATGCAGCGAGGACAAGCCGGCGTAATCGGTCTTGGCAAGACGTTCAAGAACCGACGCTGATGCTAGGATGAGCGCAAAGGCGCTCGCAACACCTCCGATGAAGCGCAAGATCAAAAAGGCTGGCAAAGCCTGCGTCAGACCCATGCCACCCGTCGTGAGCGCGCTGACCGTGAGCGCGCCGAGCAGCCACAAGCGTCGGAATCCGGGTAGTATCGGCATTGCCGCAACTAGCGCCCCGATCAAATAGCCAAGGAAATTCGCCGAAGCGATCAAGCCGGCAAGAGCTTTGCTCAGCCCGAGCGCCTCGACCATTGGCGGCAAGATTGGAGTATAGACAAAGCGGCCGACACCGATGGCGGCGGCTAAAGCGATTGAACCGCCAAATGCAATCGAAGTCACCTTCTGCCATCGAACTTGTATTTTGTGATGGTCCACACCCCCGCAAAGCGCTGATTTGGGACGGTAGCAGCTCTCCTTCCGACGCGAGCGCGCAGTCGATGCCCTTGCATCAAACAATTAGCATAGCAGCATTATCGAGCTTTGAGGGACAAGTGAAAGATATGCACTTCTTTGCAAGATGAATTCATCATGGATGCAGCCGGTGAGTTTGGCTTCTTGCTCATTTGTTGGTGGTGTACTCGATATTTGTTTCGATCTCGTTGAAACCAGTCTTTGGATCGAAATTGACGGATACTCGTATGATCCCGCGCATTCCAGCTAACTTTCCTGTGCCGCTCGTTATGTATCCAACTTGCGTGGCGTTTATCCGAGAGGCCGCGGAGTTCTTCCCTGAGGCTGCCTGACAACGCTGCATCGTGCACTGGTACCGCAACATCTTCAGTCACGTTCCCTCGACCAAGGTGCGCGAGATTGCAGCCATGCTCAAGGCGATCCACGCCGGCGAGGACATCGAGGTGGCACGGCAGAAGGCTGTGCAAGTGATCGAGAAGCTGCGCGGTCCGCGCCTGAGCAATGCGGCCGAGCTTGTGGAAACAGCGGTCGAGGAGACGCTGGCCTACTACGCCTTCCCGGAGGAGCACTGGCGGCGCATCCGTACCAATAATCCGCTGGAGCGCATCCTGCGCGAGATCCGCCAGCGCACTCGCGTCGTCGGCTCGTTTCCGGATGGGCAATCGGCGCTCAATCTCGCCGCGGCGAGGTTGCGCCATATCGCCGGCACCGCTTGGTCGACCAAACGCTCTCTGAACATCGAGCTGCTGAAGGACCAGCAGATGAGAGGTGCCATCACCGCTTGAGCCAGTACTGGGTGCCGCTCAGCCCCAAACCAAATGTGCGAAAAACTCTAGACACTACCTCCCACAATCACCGAGCACCCGCAGGAATCGTCAACTGCGCCTCGACAGGCACGTACCAAACGGAGATATCGACGACAATGAGAAAGGTCGCTCGTTCGGCAAGGAGTCAGCTGCCCGCGCTGCTCTACGTAAATCGCCGGTGTCTGATCGGCATAGGCGGATACCAACAAATGGAAGCGCATTACGGCGAATGGGACAATCTTCCCAGATCCGCCGGTATTCCGGTTAGTTCTGAAGGATGGCGAATGGCGGCGAAAAACTGAGTGGTGCCAGGAGAGCCTTCACACCGCGCTTCTAAGCTATTGGCCATTCAAGGGGGAGTCCAGTTCGGTTTGGCGGCATACCCCAGGCACATACCCCCGCTTTTTTGGTCCCCGAATTGGACTCGAACCATCACGCTTTTGCTCTTGTTGGTCGCAAATACTCTTCACCTCATCTTATAGATCTTTCTAAATCTGCGCCCCGCGGAAGAGAATCACACCCATTCGTCGCTCAAATCGAATCGAATGATCCACCTCCGAGCACGGTGAATTACGTCCGTCCTTGCTTTTCAATAAACTATCTGGTTACAGACCCTAGCACTTGGACCTGGAGTGGATGATGCAGCAGCAGTCACATGATCCGTCGCTTAAGTTTTTATGCACCCCGCAACTTGAAATCATTGAGTTGTTATTGCGATCAGGTTTGGTGCCGGTAGAGCTTTAGCCGAGCTTTGCAATGCCATGAGATCCGCCACAAGCTGAAGGATGCGGCTTGATGCATCATGCTGGCCCGATGGGTCTATCGTGATGGAGTAAATGGTACCATTGTAGAAAACCCATGGTTCGCCGGCGATTGGCGAACGACGTTCGACTCTAAACAGACGAAACCCCTGCCCAGTATCCGCTTCCTCCTGGGTTGAAGGGATTGCCAACGAAAGCATATCGCCGTTTGCTATGCCGAGTTCAGTTCTCACCATTTCGCCTAAATAGTAAAAAATTCCTTCGAGCGAGCGGGTCGTAATCGTTATGCTCTCGCCGGCCTTCTGATCTTGGTTGTTTGCAGTTGGCGGCGATGTTGTTCCCTGTCCGCAATAGTACTGCTTCCCAATCTTGAGGGACAAATTGGGACCTGGTCGTCCAAACGGCTGAGCTAATGGAATGGTCAGCGGATCCGTAGGTGCGGTTAGTATTGTGAAATCAATGTCCTTGTATGGCTGATGTGGAATAGCGAAGCAAAACCGATAGTTTCCGCTTCCACCTACACCGCCTTTTTCAAATTGATAACCGATGACAACCGGCTTGCCATCTACCTTTTCTGTGCGCTCCACGAGAGTTAAGCCGCCTGAACTCCCGGGCGAGCCGCTAGCGCTCCCCGTGGTCCCTGTGTTCCCCGTGCTCCCCGTGGTCCCAGATGCTGAAGTCCCGCTGGAGGAATTCGCGCCGGAGGCGCTCGCAGCCGTCACAATGGCGGCAAGTAGCCTGGGATCTTTGGCCTCGGTAGCAGACAAAATGGGTCCAACTGTCGTAGGCTTTGCTTTTTTCACTTGTTCGACTGTCAGACCGTTGTCGACTAGGAATCCGATAGCGCGATAGAACGCATTGAATGCCGCCTTGTTATCCCCTCGATTGTGAAGGATTACCGTTTTCCCATCGGTCGAATGCAATTGAATGTCCGATATCAGTAATGGAAGTAATTCATAGGAGTCCAGGCCGCCAAATTTTCCCACGATATAGTAGGCAATTTGTTGCATCGACAACGGCGCTTGTAAGCCGTAGTAAAACTCCTGCGTGTCTAAATTTGCGACGTTTACAGTGCTGCTGCTTGACGCAGTAACCGATGGTGTCAATCCGATTGCCTGAGCGGCGAGCTGAGCGGCCTTATTTTGAGGAAATGGAAAACTGGCACTGACTGTGGCGCCATCACTGGCGGTTCCAGCCACAGTCGTGATATCGGTAAATTCTAGCGGCTGCGAATAAGCGGCGCGAACGATATTGAGCAAGATAGTGGTGTTTTTTGCGCTAGCGGCTTGAAAGTTATAATCGCTGGCTCTGCCTCCGAACTGATCAACAAGCGCGCACCCGCAAATTCCCGCGCCGAACATCGCTACTGCCATCTGAGCAAAAACAACGCGGGCAGCTAAGACACGCCTGTGCATCTGCACCCCCCTTGACAGATTGTTCCGGTCAACTCTACGTTGTTACTCGATCGGACTCAAGTGTTGGCGCGTGCGGCTACACATCTTTCGGATGTTCGATCTTGGGCATAATGGCGCAGATGGCCAGTGCGGGAGGGCGTGCCATGGCGAAGAAAGCATCGGGCGCAGCGCAACGAATTTTCGAAAAGCTCGGCGCGGCCGGTACATCAGCTCACGTGTTTACCGGTATGATTAAGCCTGCAGACGACGACAAGGAAACGATTATGTATGCGCGTGCGGGCGATTGCTCGAAGTGGATTAAAATACCTGCAGATCACGTTGCTGACATACAACTGATACATATTGTTCACTGCGAGGGGCATACTCACCCCCTTGTGCACCTTTTCATGAAAGAACCCGACTCACCTCACGCGAAGACTTTTGCGGCTTTGGCTGGATTGCACCAGGCCCCTCCAAAGATGTTGGGTCAACCGGGCTCAACCCCCTGTTACTGGGATTGGGTCCATAACAGATGGGTGTGCCCGCCGTCTTAGTCGAGATGCTTATTTCCGAACTCGTGGTCCCCGAGCGTTTTCGGGGCGATAGGCAACAACGCAGGACCCAATCAGGGCACAGTACGAGCGCGTGCACGGCCGAATACCGCCCTTCTGCCAACCTCGGAGGGTATCTACGGAGACCCTTAAGGATATGGCGGCCTCACGCTGAAGCATGCCTTGTTCGACCCGTCGCTTTTTAAGATGCCGCCCCCAGCGTTTGCGAAGGTTTGAAAAAACCTTGATCTTGCACCCCCGCGGCACGGCCGGGTCGTGGCGAGTGCGGGACCTTCGAGGAACGTGAAGCGCTTCGGATTGCACGGTCCCATTTCGAAGCGCACGCATTTGGTATTACAGAAACACCCGCCCTTGCATCAAGGAGCCCAACGATTTGGCATCATTGTTGCCACTCCGATGTTGGCTGAGCTCCATCACTAGTAAATTTGGATATGGTTTCGGAAGGACAGATCATTTACTGTCCTCCACCATCCATTTATCCATGATGAAAGTTTGCCCCATAACCAGCCCGGTGCCAGTCACGGTCTTTCCCACAAGCGCTTCGAGCGCTTCGTCGTGAAAGGCATGGCCGCCGGCGCGTCGCAGAATGTGCTGGTCGCCGGCGTTGGTGCGCAGGACCAGAGCGACGCGCTCGCTCTTCGAGCCGGTCGCGACCGGGGCGCGCAATACGGTGCCAGTGATACGTCGTTTTTCGTCTCTCATGTTATCTTCTGACGTATTCGGCGATCTCCGTCACGCGGTTGTCCTGGGCGTGCGCCACAAGGATACGGGTTTCCGGCAAGATCCTGCCCTTCTTCCTGGCGATCCTAGCCGGCGCCGGCCGATGCTTAACGACGAGAACCACCTTCTGTTGGACGCCGCGGTTCTTCATCTCCAAACCGTAATGGGCGCCGCCGACTACGTGGAAGGAAGTCATATCCTGCGTGCGTGTGCGGAACCCGCGCTTACGGGCGAGCTTACGGACAAGATTGTGTAAGCTCCGCGCAGGCCGTAGCACCTTTTTCCCCGGGAAGCCCGAGCTATCGACCGCAGCCTTACCGGCCGCCACTAACGCCACGCGTCGAACCTTGCGAGCGGCGGGGAAGTCGACGACTTTCGGATCCGCTTCTGCGCCTGGACCGACATCCCGACACGGCTGCAACGACGGATCGGCGAGAAGGATGAATTGCGCCAGCGTCTTGACGTTGACCGGATCCTCCATCTTCTGCACTTGCACGAATTTCTGCCTTGCTTCGAGGAAGGCGCGGCCCAAGGAAGAGCCCGCGAGCACGTTGATCATGAAATATTGCGTGAGCAGATCAGCGGCGCCGTTGCCCTCCGCGGGCCCGTAAGCAATGGTGGTGCTACCAAGAAAAGCGATGGCGCCGGCGTCCAAATAGCTGTTGGAGATCGGCAAGGCGTTGCCGGTCTGTTCTGGGTCGAACAGCTGCGCGCCGTAGCAGCATTCGGCGGCAACTATGGCATTGCGTTTAGCGCCGTTGGCGACGTCGGCGGTGGCCATCGCTACCGGATAATTGTTACCCTTCTGGCCGTAGAATTGCGGGTCGACTTCGGCACCGTGGCAATTGATGAAATGGCTGAGAGGAGCCAGCAATGTGCGAACGTTGGGACTGCCGACCGGTGGGGAGCTGTTGATGACATTGCTGCCGAAGACGTTCTCCACGCTGAGCGCGGTCGAAACGTCCCAGACCTGGGCCGAAATCGCGAAATGATCGATGTAATCGGCGCGCTTGCGGCTTTTATGGGCGGCGGCAGCCTTGAGCTGCTTGACGATGAAGTCCGGCTTGGCCGCGCCAGTAACGCCGGGAATGCGGCCAACGACACGCGTGACCGCGGCATACTTAGCCGGATCGCGCGAGGTATAAGCGGTCTCGCTGGCATAAGGTAGGTCACTCGGCACCTCAGCGTCGCCGTCGCCGGCCGTCGGATTGTTGAGCGTCAGATGCGGCACCACGTCGGGGCCATCGACAAGAACTAGATAATCGGGCTTGGCACTGGCGTAAATCGCGTCAACCGCATCCTTGCACTGGCGCTCGTTGCCAAGCGAGATCACGGCCTTGCCTTTCAACGTCTTCATCTTGGCTCTGTCGGAGATATCGATCAGCTCGGTTGTCAACCCGTGGTCCTTGTCGGCGGCAATTAGGTCATGCACCGCATCAAGCACTAGTTGCAAGCCTTTCTTGTATTTCTTCTCTAGCGCCACACAGCTCGTCACCAGAATCTTGTCGGTCATTGCCGTCTCCCTCGGTGTACCCACTGAAATTCGCGCCGCTACGTTTGCGCGATTCAACTACAAGCGCAACGCCAAGCCCCCGCTGTCTGCGCCGAAAGGTCATTCGTGTTGACTAGCCTATTCACCGTCCTCTATCGCGCATCAATTCTTATAAACGATCGGCGATGTAGGCTCCTGGCCGAATGCGTAGTTCAGGCCCACCAAACCGCCGTAGTTGGTGACGTACTGCTGGCCCAGCTGCGCCGTAAACGAAGCAAGTCCACTCCAAGAAGCATTGATCTTCAACTGCGTCCCCACCGTTGCGGTCGCCCAATCGCGGCCGAGAACAACCGCTGGCATTGAATAGCTTGGTGCGGTGGTGGTCGTTAGCGACGCGGTTACCATCCGATCGAGCCGGTCAAACTCGTGATCCCAAGCGACCTGCGCAAACGAGTCCCACGAGCCCCAATCCAAGTTTGCCTGATAGCCAAGCACGCTGACCTTGGAATTGCGTATCTGATCGGCGAAAGACAAGCTGGTGAAGCTGCCGCTTTCAGTAAAGCCGTCGATTCTGGCCTGCTGCAGGATCAAGCCCACGACCGGTCCGTGCGCGAAGGCGGCCTTATCGCCGTGGCCAATCAAGATCGGCATATGGAATTCGTAACCGAACTCGCCCGCCAATGATAAATCGTAGCCATTCGTTGTGCCGTTATTGGGCTGAATCGTAATGCCGATCGGAACCTGACGGTCGGAGGTGTCGTGCAGCCAGCCTGCACTGGCGATAAGGTTGCCCCACCATTGATGGTCGCGATATCCGGTATAAAGGTTGAGCGAGGCTTGGTTCTGCGTGTAGCCGCCGCCGAGTGAGAAGGTGGGATTCACGTAACCCTCTGTGACGGCTACACCAGCGAGCCAGCCATTCTGCCACTTATAATCAAGGCCCATCGAGCCGGAGATTGGGATCCCCGGATCGTTCGGGAATCCCGAGGCGCTGTTGTTCATCTGGAGATAGGAGACCTGACCATTGACCCAGGTATTCCATCCGGCCGGGCGACGCCCCGACAGTCAATCTGCTGTTGGATGTCGTTGATCATCTGGAAGGTCGTCTGCACGGCAGACTCCGCGAGGAAGGATATCTCGCCCGGTGCGGCGATGAGGCTATAATAGTAATCCGCGATGATGATCTGGCCCGCTTCGGTCAGATGCAGGCCGTCCAAAAAAAGATGTGTCTGTAGGGCGTCTGCAGAGACGAGATACCCGTACGTATTACTCGGCGTTGTGGTCGGCGCGCAGACAGCGCCATAGCCGGCCTGGCCGAGGCCAATCGTGCTCAGCGAGGCAGCGAGCCAGGGGGAGAGAACGCAAGCATTGGATGTTATTGGAGCAGTAATCCCGAACGCCAGCGGGTTCTGTTCTACTGCCGCGATGACCGACCTTGTATCAGCAGGAATGAACCTAACTCCGGCTGATGCTAGGTCCGCCCAAGTCGCGGTCGAGATGGTGTTCCAGTAGCCAGAAACCGGAGGGCTGTTGAAAAAGGGAAATGGGGGGACATATTGATTAGCCACTACGATGTACCGTGCGCCTTTGGCTTGAAGAGTGGCGACGGCATTCGCCAAAATTCGCGCCTCACCGAGAAGGTAGGGGTTCGCAAGGGCTGCGTTCGCGCCAAAAACTATCGCTGCAGTGATGGCGTCGTTTCCGCCGCTGTCAATCAAATACAACGCGTTTGGATTCGCATGGCCATTCACCGAGGCCAAATAATTGTTGATTTATGTGGCGGTGCCAGGAAGCGCCGGGTTTGGAAAGAAATTTCCGGTACCCGGATAGCCGGGTGGCACGAGGTAGTCGACGGCGCCGCCGACGGCGTAGTTTGTTCCCCCGGGCGTATTGGCAGGGTTCGCCGTAAGACCAAAGAAACCGGCAAGAATTTGCGCGTTGCCAAGCCCAGGGCCGGTCCAATGGGCGTTGCCGCCAGCGGCTAACGAGGCTGCTATTGCCGCATCCAAAGGTGTGGCGCCCGTAGAGGCATTGGCGAACCAGCCCGTATCGGTAGAACTAAGACCGAACGCAACAAACTGATTGAAATTTTGCGCGTCGGCAATCCGCGTAAGAGATAGCAACGCCGCGCCCGCTAAGAGGGTTTTCTGCAATTTCATTGATGCCCCCGTTAAAGCTGCTGGAGGACGGCATCCCACATCCGCCAACAGCATTCCTACTTTGGCCCAAGTGGCTCGACACTGCCCGTCCACACTATGGTACCAGTGCGGCGCAAGAAGAGGTGCGACTTCTAGGCAACATTCACGGGAAAAATAACCAGGAGTTGTAGCCCGAGCAGCCGCCGGTGTGATGTTCACCCGACCACTCCGGCGCTTCCTCACTGATGGGCCCAAAAAGAAGCCCGGCGGAAAGCGCTAGGGCTTCGTGAATTGCCTCGCTATTAAACGAATCGGAGAGAGAGCTATCCTACGGTAGCGTCGATACCCTTCTTCAACTATAGTGCTAGCCAATAGACCTTTCGTGGGAGTGAACGGTCAGCACGGATCCGGCGGCAGTCGCAATTTTCTCATTGATAGGCGCGACAAAATCCCCCCGACTGCACCGGCGATGGAACAGGCAAGACAAGGCGGCTCGAGCGACGGCAATGGGATTCCGAAAGGACTTCAGGCCGATCGAAACAATGATCGGCGCCGGCTTAGACCTAGAGGTCGCCAACGCACTGGTGCGCGAATTCGCCAACACCTCAATGCGCAGGCAACGAGCGATGTTGCAACGGGCTGTGCGGTCTGCGGTGACGATCTCAAACCTCGTTATCAAGACGGCGAATAAAGAGTCGATCACCCTCGACCCGGAAGCCGTTACGGCTTTTTGCCAAATTGTGAGTGATTACGATGATCCGAATATCCGGCGCCTGCTTGCCACGCTGACCGGTAAACAAAAATGGCACAGAGGGATCCCCTTGCTCGGTTATCTCTTGTCGGACGATGACGCCGCCGTGAAGAGGTCAGCGGAGTTGAGTTTGGGCAAACTAGACGATTCGCTGCTACGTGTACTTACATCTGGAAAAGTCGCGGAGGTGACATCCGCGGCAGAACTCTCGTCTGGTGGCTCTATCGGAGAATTTGGCACGTTCGAATTCGGACAAGACCAAATAACCCAGATCCCCGCACCGTCCGGCGAGATATCGGTCCAGGAGACGGCGGCGGTTGAACCATCGGGGGCGACGATTCGCCGTTACACGCAAGTCGATTACACGGCCGATGCTGAGAAACCGCGTCGCGGCGAAATTGCGCTCACGTTGAAGCTGAAGCCCAACGATACTGCGACTAAGACCGTCGACATTCGGGTTCGCAAGGGCAAAGTCGCCGCCTCGCTCGTGGTCCATGCAAGCTCGCCGGAATTCAAGGTAACGCCCGAAATACAAAGAATCGAGGTGCCAAGAAATAACGACAGCGAGACCGCGCGTTTCGCCGTCAGCGTGAACGGCGCGGCGGTCGGCAATGTCAGGCTGACGATTTTCGACGAGGCCCGCCTTGTTGGCAGCGTTCGCGTCAACATGGAGGCAGTCACCGAAAAAGGTGTGTTGACTCTCTGCAAGCGGGCGATCGAGGTTTTTCGCGATGCCGGCTCCAGCGTGGACAAACCGGGATTCGGAATTACGATTCAGTTGTCGCTTGCGGACGGGGCTGGCGGACACATCAACTTCCATACGCTGGGCAAAGACGAGAGCGGCCAGTTGGAGTTCTTTCCCCTGGGATCGTCACCGCAAGGCCTGCAAGCCGCTGGCTTGCAAGACGGGCTGTCAACTTTCCGCCGGCAAGTTCAGGAGATTTCCGATAACCTTTTGGAGCCGAATACGATCGGAGCAAGCAGCCGCGAGGACGCATTCAAGGCCCTCGACATCAAGTTCGATGGGCTCGGCAAAATGATCTATACAAACCTGCTCTCCGTGGGCGTACGGACGATATTGAACAACCGTGCGCCCGAAACGACCGTGCACTGGGTGGTCAAAGATGATCTACTAGATATTATCCCTTGGGAGTTTGCATTTCAGAAGTCCGATAGTCTGCGAATCGGTGAACCGCCGCTGCTTGTTCGGGTGCCAGTTTGGGTTGACGCAAACGATTTGGAATCACTGCCCAGCGACCAAGACGGAGCGCGGGGCAAGAAGGTCGCTTACGTGCTCGGTGCCGGCGTCGCGACCTTGCCGGCCCAGCTTCAGAACCTGCTGACCGTTCTGCGTGGGGCGAGTGCCAAGAAACTGCAGCTAAAGTCTAACTTCTCCAAGGACGGCCTCAACGAAATTTCGATTACCACGGCATGCGACTTCATCGGGGACGCTGGCATCGTGCATATGCTCTGCCACGGGGTAAACAGCGGCGACAAAGGCACCTACCTCCAATTGACACCGCGGTCACTCGGCCATGTCACGCCCAGTGACGTGTATGCGTGGAAGTTCCGCGGCCACCCACTGGTCTTCGTAAACGCTTGCTCTTCGGGCGGCGGCGGCATCAGTGCCGCTGGCTTCACAACGTTTGGTAAGAGCTTTTTGCACGCTGGCGCCTCAGTCTACATCGGCACGCTGGCGCCGATTGTGACTGAAACTGCAATGAAAATTGCGACCGAATTCTTCGATGCGCTGCTTGGCGAGGGATTAAGCGTCGCTGACGCCATGATACGGGTGCGCACATCGATGAGAGCATCGGTGGATCCAACTTGGCGGCTGTATTCAATCTACGCCGATCTTCAGGCTGCGCAATCGTTGACACCTTGAGAGAGGAACAGAAAATGGATAGTAAGACCTGGATCATCGTCATCCTGACAATCGTCTTTGTCGGTTGTTACGTCGCCGCCCTGTTCGGTTGGCAGGCTGCCCCAAATGACAAGATTGTCACCTCGGTGACGCCGATTATTTCCGTGATCATCGGCTATTATTTCGGGCGACTGCCGTCAGAGAAGACTGAGGATTCTCTCAAGAAGCAGGTAGACAAAAAGAGTGAGGAAGCCGACGCGGCCCGGAACGCACAACGCGACGCAGAACTGCATGGAGCTGACCTTGCCCGGAAAATTCGAGATGCAGTGGCCGCGCTCAGCGCCAGTGCGCCGAAAGCGGCCGTCAACGAGCTGGCGCTCACGCTGAGCGGCGGCGGCACGGAGGTGGCTCAACCTGACACAATCCGCAATGCGACGGTGGCGGCGCTGAAAATTCTTCAATCCTGAACCACACGCACAATCACCGGGTCCGCGCCGCACCTGTTGAGGACGAGGTGAATTTCACCTCGCGTGCGCGTGAGAGACATTCTCAACGACTCCGGCTTTCGAATGCCAGTAGACGAATAGCGGTCGGAGCAGCGTGGAAGTGATGACGCCTCTGGTACGCATGGTGACCAAAGGTGATGAGATCGCGATGGTGGTGCCGCCCATTGTGAATGCCATGGACCGCGAGGAAATTGATATTCCTTGGCGGGCGTTCAATGGAAAGCCGGCACGTTCCCAAGCGGATACAGCTGGGCGCCTGCAGGGTCGCATGGTATTGGTGCCCAGGAGAGGACTCGAACCTCCACGCCTCGCGGCGCTAGTACCTGAAACTAGTGCGTCTACCAATTCCGCCACCTGGGCCACTTGGCGATAGGTACGGAGCGGTCTTTTCCTTGTCAATCGAGCGGCGGCGGCCGGCTCCTTCGGTGTCGGCGCCGACACGACAACGCGCCTTGGTGGTGTCGGAGGTGATGCATCATCGTCCTTTCGGACCGGTGCGCCATGGTTCCTTCGGACCAGCGCGCCGGTCTTTGCGGAAACCGGCCTCGACGTTCCCGATCATGCTCAGGGTGTGAGGCAGATATGCGACGCCGGGCTGCAATCCTCCTTTTCGGCTTTTCGCGCGGAGAAATCCTTCCCTTTTCCCGGGGAGGAAATATGATGGCCCTATACAGCGCCAAGCCGATCCTGTATTCGCCGCCCATGACGCTCAAGGGCAAATCTGAAATGCTTGTTACCGTGTTCGGCGGCTCCGGATTCCTCGGCCGCCACGTCGTGCGGGCGCTGGCCAACCGGGGTTACCGCGTCCGCGTCGCGGTCCGCCGCCCGGAATTGGCCTACCATCTGCAGCCGCTCGGCCAGGTCGGGCAGATTCACGCGGTGCAGGCGAATTTGCGCTACCCGCGGTCGGTCGAGGCGGCGGTGCGCGACGCCGACATCGTCATCAACCTGGTCGGCATTCTGTTCGAATCCGGCCGCCAGAATTTCGAAGCCGTGCACGCGGCGGGGGCGGAAGCGGTGGCGCGCGCCGCCAATGCCGTCGGGGCGCGGCTGGTTCACGTCTCGGCCATCGGCGCCGACGAGAAGTCGCCGGCGGAGTACGCCCGCTCCAAGGCGGCCGGCGAGCGGCTCGTTCTGGCCGTGGACGGCGCGGCAACGATCGTGCGGCCGTCGATCGTGTTCGGGCCCGAGGACGAATTCTTCAATATGTTCGCCGCGCTCGCCTGCATCTCGCCGGCGCTGCCGCTCCCGGGCGGCGGCCAGACTCGGTTTCAGCCGGTCTTTGCCGGCGACGTCGCCGAAGCGATCGCCAAGGCGGCCGATGGCGACACCAAGCCGGGCACGATCTACGAACTGGGCGGGCCCGACGTGCGCACCTTCCGCGAGCTGATGGAATTCGTCCTCGCGACCATCGAGCGCCACCGGCTGCTCGTCCCAGTGCCGTTCGCGGTCATGAAGTTCAATGCCACGTTCCTCGAATACCTGCCGAAGCCGCCGCTCACCCCCGACCAGGTCGAGCTTCTCAAATACGACAACGTCGTCTCCGCCGCGGCCCGCCAGGACGGCCGCACGCTCGAAGGCCTCGGCATCGTGCCCGAATCGATCGCCGCCGTCGTGCCGTCTTATCTTTGGCGCTTCCGCCGCGCCGGCCAGTTCAGCAGCCGCGCGGCTTGAAGCGCAATCGCTTCAGCCTGAATCGATTGCGCTGCGCTTTTTCGGAAAGCCGACATTCCGCTTTTCCGGATCATGCTTTGTCGTAGAGCATGATCTTTTCGGAAAACCGGTTTCCACTTTTCCGGATCATGCTTTGTCGTGGAGCATGATCTTTTCGGAAAACCGGTCTCCACTTTTCCGGATCATGCTTTGTCGTGGAGCATGATCTCTTCGGAAAACCGGTTTCCACTTTTCCGGATCATGCTCGAGCGCGCCGGCTTCGGATCAAGCTTCGTATTTGAACGAAAGCGCGACGCGGGTGCGAAACGCGGTCACCTTGCCGTCCTCGACCTTCATGTCCATCTTGGTCACTTCGGCGACCCGCAGATCACGCAGCGAGCTGCCGGCCGTCTGCACTGCGATGCGTCCGGCGTCCTCCCAGGATTTTTCGCTGACGCCGACAACGTCGATGACCCGGTACACGCTTTCCGATTGTTTCTTTGCCATGGGACGCTCCTCCAGTCTGAACAAGGCTTACAAGGCTTGTTGCGGGCCTCATGTTAGAGCACGATCCGGAAAGTGGAAACCGGTTTTCCGGAAGGATCATGCCCCACTCGTTCGGATCGGCCGAGAAACAGCGGCGCGGTCCCTACACGCCGAGCGCCAGCGCGATCAGGCCGGCGGTGCCGACCGCGAAGCGCCACCACACGAACAGCGTGAAGCCGTGGCGCGACACGTAATCGAGGAACGTCTTCACCACGAACCAGGCGCAGACGAAGGAGACGATGAAGCCGACGGCGACCAGCATGACATTGCCGCCGCTCATCTGCGCGTGGCTCTTGTAGAGATCGTAGGCGAATGCGCCGGCCATGGTCGGCATGGCGAGCCAGAACGAGAATTCCGCCGCGGCGCGCCGATCGGCGCCGAGCAGCATGGCCGACACGATGGTCGCCCCCGAACGCGACACGCCGGGGATCATGGACAGGCACTGGGCGACGCCGATGAGGAAGTACATCGGCAGCGTGAACCTGGTCGCCTCATGGAAGCGCGGCTTGAGGTCGAGCCGGTCGACCCAGAGCAGCACGGCGCCGCCCACGATCAGCGAGACGCACACGATCCAGGGATTGAACAGCACCTCCTTGATGATCTTGTAGGCGGTCGCCCCGATCACCGCCGCCGGCAGGAAGGCGAGCAGCACGCCGATGATGAAACGCCGCGCCTCGCGATCATGGAACATGCCGGTGAGCAGGTGCCACAGCCGCACGAAATAGATCGACAGCAGCGCCAGGATGGCGCCGAACTGGATCAGCACGGTAAAGCTCTTGCCGAAATCCTCGTCGCCAAAACCGAAGAACTGCTGCAGCAGCAGGAGGTGTCCGGTCGAGGACACCGGCACGAACTCGGTCAGGCCCTCGAGCACGCCGAGGATGATCGCCTTGATGACATCGAACGTCATGATGAACTCCGCGGCGGGGAAGGGCGCGGCATGCGCGCGGGCGGGATTTTGCAGCGTCGCTGGTCAGACTTGTGACGCAAGGTCCGGATTCTGGCAACGGCAAAGGGCACACCCCGCACAATTTGCCTGCCGGATCGCTTCGCTATAAGGGGATCGATCGAGAGTCGCGCGGCCAGCCCCGACGTCCGCTGCCGCGGCTTGTCCCGATGCCTTCCGTTAACGCGCCCGCGGCCGCATGCTGACGCTGTTCCATCATCCCTTCTGTCCGCATTCCCGTTTCGTGCGGCTTGTCCTCGACGAATTCGGCCTCGCGCCGCGGCTCGTCGAGGAGCGGGTCTGGGAGCGGCGCCAGGAATTTCTCGTGCTCAATCCCGCCGGCACGACGCCGGTTCTGGTGGAGGAGGGCGTGCCGCCGGTTCCGGGAGCGGCGATCATCGCCGAATATCTCGACGAGACGCGCGCGGCGAAGCTGCCGCAGCCCCGGTTCATGCCGCGCGAGCCCGGCCCGCGCATCGAGGTGCGCCGGCTGATGAGCTGGTTCAACGACAAGTTCTTCGAGGAGGTGAGCGGCACATTGGTGACGGAGCGCGTCTACAAGCGCTTTATGCCGGCGAGCGGCGGCGGCGGCCCGCCCGACACCGATGCGATGCGGGCGGCGCGCAGCAATATTAAGTACCATCTAGCCTATATCGGCTGGCTCATTCGCAAGCGCGACTGGCTCGCCGGCGACAGCCTGACCTACGCCGATTTCGCCGCGGCGGCGCACTTGTCCGCGGTGGATTACCTGGGCGATGTGCCGTGGCACGAAGACGAGACCGCCAAGGCCTGGTACGCGCGGATCAAATCGCGCCCCTCGTTCCGCACGCTGCTCGGCGATACGCTCGCCGGGGTGCCGGCGTCGCCGAGCTACGCCAACCTCGACTTCTGACGGCGGCGGAGGCGGCCGCGCTCAAGGCGGCGCTGGTCGAGGCCGCCCGCGCGCAGGGCTTCGACGCGGTCGGCATCGCGCGGCCGGACGCGATTGCGCGTGCCGGAGGGCGGTTGCGCGCGTTCCTCGCCGCCGGCGCGCATGGCGACATGGACTGGATGGCGAAGAACGCCGACCGTCGGAGCGATCCGCGCGCGCTGTGGCCCGAGGTGCGCGCGGTCATCATGCTCGGCGTCAATTACGGTCCGCACGACGATCCGCTGGCGATCCTGCGCCAGCGCACGCGCGGCGCCATCTCGGTGTACGCGCGCGGTGACGATTACCACGAGCTGATCAAGCCGCGGCTCAAGAGCCTCGGGCGCTGGCTCATCGACAAGGCTGGCGGCGATGTGAAAGTCTTCGTCGACACCGCGCCGGTGATGGAGAAGCCGCTCGGCGAAGCAGCCGGCCTCGGCTGGCAGGGCAAGCACACCAATCTCGTTTCGCGCCAGCACGGCTCGTGGCTGTTCCTCGGCGCGATCTTCACCACGCTCGATCTGCCGCCGGATGAGCCCGAGCGCGACCATTGCGGCAGCTGCCGCGCCTGTCTCGACATCTGCCCGACCGACGCTTTCCCGGCGCCGTATCGCCTCGACGCGCGGCGCTGCATCTCCTACCTGACGATCGAGCACAAGGGCCCGATCCCGCGCGAGCTGCGCCCGCTGATCGGCAACCGCATCTATGGCTGCGACGATTGTCTGGCGGTTTGCCCGTGGAACAAATTCGCCCGCGCCGGCCGCGAGGCGAAACTGGCGGCGCGCGCCGCATTGCGCGCCCCGCAGCTTGCCGAGCTCGCCCGGCTCAATGATTCAGGCTTCCGCGCGCTGTTCAGCAAAAGCGCGGTCAAGCGCATCGGCCGCGCGCGCTTTGTCCGCAATGTGCTGATCGCTATCGGCAATTCCGGCGACTTAAAGCTCGCGGAGGCGGCCGAGCGTCTGCTCGGCGATCCTTCGCCGCTCATCCGCGGCGCCGCCGTGTGGGCGCTCGGCCGCCTCGACCGCGCGCGGCTTTTCCGCCACGCGGCGGAACACCGCGCCGCCGAATCCGATCCCGAAATCATCGCCGAATGGGCGGCCGCGCAGGAAGGGTGAGGCGCCGATGTCCACGCTTATTTGTTTCGGGCTCGGCTACTCGGCGGAACATTTCGTCGGCATGTTCGGCGACGGTTTCGAGCGCATCATCGGCACGACGCGCGGGGCCGAGCGCGCCGCGGTGCTCAATGCGCATCACGCCGGCCGCTTGAAGGCGCTGGTCTTCGACGGCACGTTGGCGACTCCGGAGGTAAAAGCCGCGATCGGCGCGGCTGATCTCGCGCTTGTCTCGATTCCGCCGGACGAGACGGGTGATCCCATCCTTGCGGCGTTCGGCGACGCCCTGGCGCATGCGCGCCGGCTGCGCGCGATCGTCTATCTGTCGACGGTCGGCGTCTATGGCGATCACGGCGGCGAATGGGTCGACGAGACGACGGCGCCGAAGCCCGGCTCACCGCGCAGCCGCGAGCGGCTCGCCGCCGAGCGGGCTTGGCAGCATCTCGGTGAGCGGCGCGGCGTTGCCGTCGCCATCCTGAGGCTCGCCGGCATTTACGGGCCGGGACAGAATGCGCTGGTTCAGCTCTCGCGCGGAACGGCCCGCCGCATCGTCAAGCCCGGTCAGGTCTTCAGCCGCATCCATGTCGGCGACATCGCGCAGGCGATCGACGCCGCGTTCGCGCGCGCGGCCGGCGGCATTTTCAACGTCGCCGACGACGAGCCGAGCCCGCCCGGCGATCCGATCGCCTTCGCGGCGCAGCTCATGGGCGTCGAGCCGCCACCGGAGATCCCGTTCGATGAGGCCGCGCCGTCGATGTCGCCGATGGGTTTGAGCTTCTGGCGGGAATGCCGGCGCGTGCGCAACGACAAGCTCAAGCGCGAACTCGGCGTGACGCTGCTTTATCCCAGCTATCGCGAAGGGCTGCGCGTGCTGTTCGCGGCGCGGTAGAACATGCGCATCAGAATCTGGTCCTGTGGGAAGAAAGTGCCGACGCGGTCAAAGTTAAAGGCCTCCTTTCGCCAGGTGCCCGACTAAACCGCAGATGGTCATCAGGGTAGTCGACGCGTCGGTGCGCAAATTCTTTGATGATTACGAACGAGAATTCTGCGGAAGAGCCTCAATGATGAAGCGAAACTGCGTTCCGCGCAGATCGCGGCCCCACCAGTATCCATGCTCAGGATTATAGCCGTAGCCTCCACCGTGGCTGGCAGCTACGCGTTCGGCCATTTCTTCGGCCTCTACTCGGCTCTTGAACTGGTGAGGCACAACCTTGCGTATGTGTTCAATCACTTCACCAAAAGCACCCTGTTTCGTGATCTCGATTTCGACCATCTGAAACAACCCGCGCCCGATACGAACGGTGTAGTCGGGCACGATTCCGAATGTAAGCGCTGCGCAAGCTAACTCGACCGTTCTTGGGATCGTTACTGGCCTTTCGTCCTCACGCCGCGCACCGTTCTCGTAGTTGATGACTGAGCTTTTGGAGATACCTAGTGCGTCAGCCGCTTGCTGCTGCGACATCGCCATTCGCTCTCTCCACTGCTTAAATTGCTCGTTAGTCATTGTTCGCCTATCCTCCGCGCCCGGATCGTTTACCGGGTCAAAGTTTCAATTAGTACAATTGCGAGGGATAATAATATTGTACAAAGTACGAGTCGAGAGCGACTTTTCAATCCAAAGCTCTTATTGCGCCGTCCAGTAACAAGGCGTAAACATGAGAACGAATCGGAAACATCAAGAGCGACAATAGAGGGGGTCTGATGCAGCTCGATGAAGAGGTGTCGCTGGGTCAATTCGTAAAGCAGATTGCAGCCCTGCTACAACAAAGGAAGGTACAGCTGCCGTTCAAAAATCAAAGGCCCTGGCATTTACTTTTCTATGAGTTGAAGTCGCTTCCTGTGGCTAAGGGCAAACCAAAATTCCTGGATGATCTTCGCTTCGACTGGGACTCTCCCTACCCAAAAAGTCAGGAGCTGTCAGAATTTCTGAACGCCTTGCATTTCACGGCGAGCGTGTCCGCTCGCAATCCACGATTCGACATTATCAATGTATCACCAGAAGTTGCCGACCGATGGGCAAAAACTGCGGCCTACGATGATCCAGCTTTACGGAAATTCTTAGATGACGCGATCACACTTGCTGAGAAGGAGTTTGCCGCCGCAGAAGGATGACTCATGATTGAGCCTATTAGCTTCGGTTAAGTTCCATACGATCAAGACGATGTCGTCTGACGATCCCGTTGTAGACCTTTTGCGCGCGTATCCGAGACTCGCTGCCATCGTTGAGCAGCTAAATGAATTTCTGATCAAAAATCATCCCCATATTTTCGGATCCGCCGCGACTCATCCAATTCTTCGGGCGAAAAGGTCAAAGGTCATCCACGACAATTTGTGGGGGACTGTGCGTTTTACATGGCGAGAATTAGCTCTCGTTGATTCGCCAATAATTCAGCGGCTTCGAGACATACATCAGACGGGCCTCGCTTTTCACGTTTACCCCTCTGCTCGGCACACTCGATTTGAGCACTCACTCGGTGCAGTTACCATTGCTTCGCGTATCTTCGACGCCGTCTTGCATAGGCAGCGAAACGAAATTCGAGATATGGTAAAAGCGCTCTGGAAAATAGAGCCTGATTTCTCAATCTTACGATTGAAACAAGAACTTCGTTTAGCTGCATTGCTTCACGATACTGGTCATAGTCTTTATAGTCATACATCCGAACTTGTATATGAGACACTTGTGCCTTTAGCTGAAGCATCGAAGGAACTATCGCGATTTGTGGGAAAGCAAAAGGGTGCCGGAGAGGTCCTCTCATTTTGCTTCGCATTGACGCCCGCAATCTCTCAGCTGTTAGAACGAACAAAAGATAAGAATTTAATTGGAGATCGCGCTTCGGATGATTATGATGGACCAATTGACCTCATTAATGTAGCGCTTATCATTGTCGGTCGCTCAGTTCATCCCTTCCTTCAATTCCTCGGGGATATTGTCTCCTCGGCTTTCGATGCCGACAAATTGGACTACCTCCTGCGTGATGCACAGAATGCGGGACTGCCGCTTCGCTATGACTTAGATCGCTATTTATATGATGTGCGAATTGACAGGGAAGTTTTGATTGATGACGAGGGTGAGCTGGGTAAGCTTTATGAGATGCTTCCGACGCCTGCCATTGAGCGAAAGCCTGCGACTTCACAGACAAGATATCCATACTTCGATACGTACCGATTACGCCTATCTCGCCGGGCCATGAACGTGATCGAGCAGATAATAATTTGTAAGATGATGCTTTTTAGCTACATTTATCATCATCCCAAAGTAAGAGCATCAGATGGTTTACTGGAGCGGTTATTGCGCAGGAGAGTTGCGAAATGGCGAGCTGACGGTGAAACAGATGAAATTGTTTTAGGGCGTTTCCTTAAGATGACGGATGCTGCTTTACAATTCGAAGAGAGCGGCCATGATGAAATAACGAGAGACTATCAATATAGGTTGCAGAACAGACTTCTTCCAAGAGAGATATACAGCATTAGCGGACCATCGGCTACACACGCGGAGGGGCTGCTGATTCAGGACTTTTTGATAGATTTGCATGATAGGGAACGCCGGCAGAAGCTTATAGATGACTTAGAGCAGTGCATCGGCAGGGAACTATTGAAAATTGATTCGTCTTTGGGATCAAGTGCAGCAGAAGCGATTGCGCGAGCCGGAGTGTGGGTGGATGCGCCAAAGCCGCCAAAATTCGAAGACGTAGATGAGATGATTATGGGCGCAAGATCGACGGCAGCCGGCGTTCCACTTGCTCAACTATTTCCAATTCGTGAGTGGACGCACGCGTATGAACATTACCGATATCAGGTTCGAATTTTTGCATTTTCAAGATACTTCGACGACGCTGCCGCCGCTGCTAAAGCCGCCATGCAGCAGATATTGGGCATATCCAGTGACCAATTTTATAACAACATTCGTCGAGCGCGACGGTAAGCGATCTAGGCGGCGTGGACAAATTTGATCCAGTAACGCGCGCTTGCGATGTATAGCATTCCAAGGAAGCTTTCTGCGACTGATCGTAGCGAGTGGCGATGGCGCGATTGATCTTGAGGTGACCGATCACACGCTCGATGCAGTTGCGCTGGCGATAGAGGCGTTTGCTGTAGCGGATCGTCACCTTGCGGTTCGATTTGGGCGGGATGACGGGTTTGATGCCGCGCTTTTTAAGGTCATCGCGGATTGCGTCGCTGTCGTAGGCCTTGTCGGCAATCAGGGCGGCGGGCGCCTGTTCAGGTAAGTCGATCAACGTGTCGTAGGTCTTGCAGTCCGCCGCTTCGCCCGGCGTGAGGTCGAAGGCCATGGGCCTTCCTCTGGCATCGCCGAGACAATGAATTTTACTGGTGAACCCGCCCCGCGAGCGGCCAAGAGCTCGTTGATGAATCCCCCTTTTCCGCCCGCTGCCGAGACATGGGCGCGAACCGTAGTCGAGTCGATGTTGTAGTGTTCGCTCTCCGCCATTGTCTCGGCCAGAGCGAGGGCGACGCTCTCCCAGACCCCAGACGCGCTCCACCGTCGAAAGCGTCGATAGATCGAGTTCCAATTGCCGTACCTCTCCGGCACGTCGCGCCACGGCGCGCCGGTACGCAGCCGCCACAAGATGCCGTTGATGATCTTGCGATTGTCCTCGGGCGGTCGTCCTCGCCCGCGCTTGCCCGCTTCTCGTTCAACCGGCAACAAAACCTTCAAAATACGCCACTCGACCTCCGTCCCGCATGGGACCAACGGAGCCGCGCTCGACAGTTCTTAGCAAACAGGAAGAGGCGCTGGTCGTAGCCTTCCGCAGGCATACGCTGCTTCCGCTCGATGATTGCCTCTACGCACTGCAAGCCA
>Ga0187784_10000006_pt1 | contig 171540 bp, 150 predicted proteins | sample 1015_SJ02_MP15_2_FD_132964 | JGI IMG/M metagenome (GOLD analysis project Ga0187784, IMG submission 132964) | Tropical peat soil microbial communities from peatlands in Department of Meta, Colombia - 1015_SJ02_MP15_20_MG | ecosystem: Environmental > Terrestrial > Soil > Wetlands > Peat...
CCGTGGCGGGAACATCAACAATAAGAGAAACCGCGGACGCTTCAGGAGTCGCTCGACCAGACACTTATCGCGCAGTAGTCGAGCTTGAGAAAAAAGGCCTAATTGAGAAAACTGTTTCTGCCCGACCAGATACACCCTTCTCCCGCTCCGTGAAGTAGTGTCCATATTGGTGGGACGAAGAGAAACAGAAACTTTAGATCTGCGAGATAAATCAGCCAGTCTACTTGAAGAATATGAGAAAAAATTAACGGAAAAGCGACTTGTGAATGACAGCCAGTTTGTCTTGGTTCCGAGCGGAAAGGCTTTTTCGAACCGACTAAGGAAATCAATTGAAAATTCCCTAAAAAGCATTTGCATCATCGCACATCAAAAAACATTGACGCAATTTCTTGATTACATGAACGGAACGCTCAAAGGATCTTTTGGAAAAGAAGTAAACGTCAGAATTTTAACGGAAAAACGTAGGAACAGCGCTCTGACTAAAATGTTGTTCAGTCTGCAGAAAAGGGCTCACTTTGAAAATAGGTTTGTCAATATTTTGCCTCCTTTCTCTTTAGTCACATTCGATGAAAAAGAAATTCTCCTATCAACGAAAGTTGAAGGTGAAAATGACAGCGCCCTCTCGGTCTACTCAAATAATTCAAGCCTTGCAGAGCTTTCCCAGAGCTACTTCAACGATGCCTGGTTCTCAGCCGTCGAACCGCCAGGCTTAGCATTTAAACGGAGCAAATTGCAGTTTGACAACTTGTTTGCAAACATGAATAGTGGTTTTGCATATTGTAAAATGATATTTAATGATGAAAACAAGCCAGTAGATTTTGTTTATTCCCAGATTAATGATGCTTTTGAAAGAATAATGGGTCTTGATAGAAGTCAAGTAATCGGAAAAAGAGTTTCAAGAGCAATACCAGGATTTGAAAAAGAAAACCGTGAATTGTTTGAAATTTTTGGCAGGGTCTGTCGCAGCCAAATTGGCGAGCAGTGCGAAATTTTCCTTAGGCCTCTAAATTGCTGGCAACACATGTCTATTTACAGCCCGAAGAGGGGTTTTCATAGCTGTGTTGTTTGAAGACATCACCCGGCGTAAGAAATCGGAATTGGAGTTGAAGCAGAGGCATAACCTTCTTGAGAGTCTAGGCGAAAATGTCGATGCAGGTTTAGCGATAATCGATAAAGACTTTCGGATCGTTTGGGCCAACAAGATGCTTAAGAACGTTGGAGCCTTGCCGGGTGATCTGTGCTATCAAAAGTTAGCGCATGCCGAAGCCGTTTGTTCCGATTGCGGCGTAGCGAAAATTTTTGACCAAAACGTTCCTGTTGACATTCATGAATACAAAGGCTTAAACTCTAAAGGGGAAACAAACTGGGTCGAACTGAGAGTGACGCCTCTCAAAGATGAAAAAGGAAACGTAACGTCAGCCCTTGAGCTCGCGGTTTCAATAAACGAGCGCAAGAAGGCTGAATATGCTCTTAAACAAAGTGAAAAGCAGTACCATGAGCTTTTTACTTCTATGACGGAGATGTTCCAATCCATCGAGCTAATTTACGATAAGAATGGTAAGTGTGTTGTTTATTATTTTCATGATTTAAATCCTGCTGTTGAACGGTTTTTTGGAAAAAGCAAAGAACAGCTTATTGGGAAAAGGGCAAGCGATTTATTCGGTTTTGTTGAGGATTACTGGCTTGAATTTTACGATAAAGTTGCGAAGACAGGCGAGTCTGCCCACTACGTAAATTATCATGCTTCACTTGACAAGTACTACGAGGTTTACGCTTGGAAGATAAAAGAGAACAACCTGGCCGCCATCATCAGCGACATTACAAATCGTAAAGAAATGGAAAATGAACAAGAGATAATGGTTGAGTTTCTGAGAATTGCAAATATGGTTCAAGACACGAACGAGTTAATTGAAAAGTCTTTGGTTTTCTTTCAGGAACAATCGGGTTGCGAAGCGGTGGGTATAAGGCTCAAAAAAGGAGAGGATTACCCCTATTACGAGACTAGTGGGTTTCCGCCTAAACACGTTCTCTTAGAGAACAGTCTCTGCGCAAGAGATGGTTCCGGTAGTGTAATCCGAGACTTTAAAGGCGATCCCGTGATCGAATGCATGTGTGGAAACGTTATATGTGGCCGATTTGATCCATCGAAGACTTTTTTTACTGAGAAGGGAAGTTTTTGGACGAACAGCACGACACGGCTGTTGACAACGACAACAGACGCAGATCGCCAAGTCAAAACGCGAAATCGTTGCAACGGAGAGGGCTACGAATCAGTGGCTCTCGTTGCTTTGCGCGTTGGAGAAAAAACTCTTGGATTACTTCAACTAAATGACAAACGGGTAGGAATGTTCAAACTTAAAACGATCCAAATGTGGGAAAGAATTGCTGATCATTTGGCGCTGGCCTTGTCAAAAACTATCACGGAAGAATCACTGGAAAAATGTCTCCGCGAATGCGCTAAAAGCGATTAGCAATGGCTTAGCATACTGCTGTTTGAGAGAGCATCAATTTGAAAAAAAGTGCTGTTCACCCCATTTATCGTGAGATGCTTACACCCGAGTTTTTAACGTAATCTTTATTATGTCTATTGATCCGTTTTAGAACCACAATCAAGGGGACTAAGGATGACAAAAAACGCTGCGCTTGAGAATGCAAAGTCTGAAGTTTACAATTCAAGGGAAAATTGGCCGCCATACACGTATAAGGATTACCCAGACATTAAACCCGAAACCTACGAAGCCTTCATTGAATTCTTGACCACTGAGAACACGTCAGGCAGATTGATGGAGCTGCAACCTTGGATCTCGGTTTGTGATTCAAGATGTGCCTTCTGCTATTTTCCAACTACTGCCACAAGCAAGGTGAAGATAGAGCCGTACCTTGACAGACTAAAGAAAGAGCTCGAAATGTACGCCAAAACAAAATACGTGAAAACAAGCGTGTTTGACGAGATAGTTTTAGGCGGTGGAACACCCAGCGTTTTGACTGCTGAGCAGATGATTGACCTCATTGATTTCTGCAGGGCAAACTTCAACATTAACAGGGAGTACTTCATCAAAGTCACTGGTTCCTCAAAGACGCTGGCGGTCAAGAAGATTGACAGACTTGCTGAATACGGCGTTTACCAGATGGATATGGGCGCTCAAACGTTTGATGACATTCTGCGTAAAATGCTTTGCCTGCCCGACAGCGCAGCGGATGTTGAAAAAGCAATTCGGCATGCTCGAAAACTGAATTTATGCGTTTGCGTGGACATAATGTACAATCTTCCAGGACAAACGATGGATAGCTGGATCGATACGCTGAAGAAAACAATTGAACTTGACGTGGAAGTTGACACTTACTCGTTACACGTGGATCCCGGTACTCCACTTGAAAAAATGATTAAAAAGGGCATCTCGCCCCCGGTGGGAGATGCAGAGTACGAGAAGGAAATGTACCTAACCGCCTACAACATGCTCACCGCAGCAGGTTACAAGGCAGTGGGTCACGACCGCTTTAGCAGGGTAGAATGGCACATGCGAGAAAACTGCCTCAACGGCTGGCCGTGGGGAGGAATACTCACAACAGGCGCTGGCTGCTTCATGGGGTACCTTCAGAGGTTTTCCTACTCCAACATTGAAAACATAAACGATTACATGGCGACGGTAAAATCGGGCAAGCTGCCTATAAGTAGACTTTCTGAATCCTCTAATGAAGATATGATGAGGCGAACAATGACACGGCTATATTTGCGGTTACCCGTCAGCAAAGCGGAGTTCATGCAAAAATTTGGCACCACACCCGAAATGGTTTTTCCAAAGCAGCTTCAAAAGCTAAAAGACGAAGGATTAATCGAAATTGACGACAAGGAAATTAGAATAACCAAGCTCGGTGAAGTTTGGAAAGGCAACATTGCTTGGGAATTCGCCCCCAATTAATCCTAATTTTCTTAATTTACAAATTATTTTTAATCCAAGCTAAGAAGAGCAAAATTACATTTTAAACGCGCTTAATCAACCAAGTGTTCGTACTTTGCTTGAACCAATCTCTGAGAGACTACTAAACTGAAAACTACTTTCTCCTAAACAATTACTTCATTAGAAGAAAGACTTTAAAATCGGAATCAAAAAAGAAAGGGAAATGGGATTTCTTAGTGCCTCATAGGCTGAAGCCCATACCACGTCATTACTTTAGCAATGACAGGAACTATTATGCCTAAAATGAGAGCCGGGAAGAAGGCTATAAAGCCTTCATAAAATCCAGCTATTCCCAGCCATTGTGTACTTGCCCAGGCTGAATGGTTCATACTCATTGCTGGCGAAAGTGAAAGGCTGTAGTTGAAATAAGCTTGAAGTACAGATGTTATCACCGCAGCTGTCAAGCCCGCACCCACCATTCGCTTGAAACTCGATGATCCGTTGTTCAATGCTCCAGCCATGTAGCCGATGACAATAGCGTTAACGAGGTAGCCCATCAGGCTAAGATCGCCGAAAAAATTGTAATGTCCCGAAACTGCTTCATAGTACCCTGTGTAGAGCCCTGCGCTAGCTACGTAATACAAGCCTCCCATGATAAAGCCCGCCGCGCCGCCAGCCCATTTGTTCCATATCAAGCCAAGCACCAGTGGGATACCGAGAATGATCATTTGAGCTAAGCCAGTGCTGAAAATGACACCGATGACAGCCCATGCACCGGTAAGCCCGAATACAACGTGAGTCCCGCCGGGGTTAACATAGACTGCGATAACGTAGATTAGTAGCACTACAATTAGTGGTATGATCACTGCGTAAAATATGTCAGATAATTTAAATTTTGGTGTTTCCAATTCTTATCCCTTGAACTATTTACGTGGTGGCATGTTTATAAGCTTAATGCTTGCAAGCTTGGTGTCTAAGCGCCGCACGTATTGAATGTAGGATTTATGTACCGAAAAATAAAAAAGTTGAGGAAATAAGGTTTATTGTTGTTGCCTTAGCATCGCTTTTGATCTGAGAACCGCACCCTTAAGGTCTATTCTTGATGGGCAGACGAAACTGCAGTGACCGCATCCGTCGCAATAATCCGCGTGAAGAGCGCTCATATTGTTGAAATTCATCTTGTCAAAAGCCTGCTTAATCAGAATGGGGCTAAGGTTGTGGCAGCAAGCACGCATGCAAGCGCCGCATCGTATGCATTGGTACTCTTTGACCTTTTCCGGAGCGAATGCTTGGGCTTTAGGCAGTTTGGGGTGCTTAGATTCAGTTGTTGGTTTGAGTTTACCGACTCTGTCAAGCGCTGGGACAGTTAAGTTCATTATGATTAGTGCTATGAAAGAGGCGCCGAAGAACTGCAGGAAGGTGATCATAAGCACTGTCAATATTGCTACGCCAACTCCGAAGATTACCTGTCCCGTGTAGGTTAGTGGTGTCGTTGCAGGGTCTGTTGCCATAAAGAACGCCAAGAATACCGAAGCCCCGATGAGTGTTAGGAACGTTAGTCGCACAAGGTAATCCGTGTCACCATAAACAGCACTGAAGATAACTGAAAATATTATTGTTGTTACAAAGTAGCTTATGGTTATTCTCCACTTCACGTACTTGCGTGCAACAATAAAGAAGCCGATGCCGACTATTATAACCGCGATTGCTGAGGCTCCGCCAGCCCAGTCGTGGAACTGCTCTAGAAACATCGCTTCGAGCAAATGAGTGGTTGTCGCAGAGGGAACTGCGTGATTGGCATTTGAGAAGCAACTGATCATATACTCACCGAACCCGGCTAGACCATTTTTGTTTACGGCACTTGCTAAGCCAATAGGACCATCCATTGCAGGCACACCAAGCGCGGAGCTTTTCATGTGGTCAACTGCTAGTAGCAACGTGTTAATGAAGGGTATCATGACTACGAGTTTTGCGGCTGCTGCGGGATTCACGTATTTTCTGCCAGAGAGACCGACTAGTTTCTTGAAAACAATCAAGCCGACGGCGGACATCGCGGCGACAAAGGCGAAACACTGAGGTGCCTCCAGAGGAAACAGTTCGATTGTACGCATAACGGGAACGCCGAATGTGTAGCAGTCAGTCACGATTAAGCCGAAAACGGCAGCAGACATTATGTTAAGTGGGCTATCAACAGCAACTTTATGCAGAAGAGCGTCAAGCCCTACGGCGATACCGACAGAGATTATGGCGCTGATGGCTACGGTAAGTCCCAAGTTCCACTTTGAGGGGGTAGTCTCGGTTGACCAGATAGCAGCCGTGACTATTGTGAGTATGAGCACCGCGAAAAAAGTGTAAGTCATAAGTCTATCTTTAGTCATCCATGAATACTCTTTAGGTTTAGACATTATTCACAATCTCTCCTTGATTTCTCCGTCTTCAATTTAGAGCTAGTTGGTTTTATAAGACTTTCTAAAAAGAATGAAAGCTTGATACTTAGGCATATTGAAAAAGGTAAATCACTGGTTGTTTCACACAACGGAACAGGTTTTAGTTTTTGTGCGTTTTCTTTTAACACCTTAAAATGCCGTTTGCGGGAAAAAACCAAAGAGATTGTTTGCCTTAGGCAAAGCTAATACGGATAGACTTCTACACTTTCATTTCAACCAGAAGGCTTTGCGGTGACTAATGCTGGTAACGAGGAGATAGAGGGCATTACTTTTGACGTGTACTTGTACGTCTTAAAGAAAAGCAAACCCGTCGGACCCAGAGAAGTTATGAAAGCCGTGAACCTGAGCAGCCCAAGCGTCGCGTACAGGCATTTGGAAAAACTGGAAGACTTGGGCTACCTGCAAAAAAACCAGTACGGTGAGTACACTCTCAAGAAGAAAATGAGGGTCAACGGCTACCGTTGGGTCGGCCGAAGACTCGTGCCAAACGCAATGTTTTACTTCTATTTTTTCCTCGCACTCTTCATCACCGAAATCGTTGTTTTAGCAATTCACTACGCCGTTGAAACCTACCAGGGCAAAGTCTTCTTCGCGATAGGTCTCTCAATAACGGGACTTGCCATGGTTCTTTTCCTTGTAGAGGCAGTATCATCGATTAGGAAAATTGGCAACAAAGTAAAAGTTAAAAGCTTTTAACTATCTTTGAATTGTGCCCACCAAATGGCTCAGCAACGAATATCCCAGTTCTATTCTCGGACCATGATCCTCCCTGACTGCAGCAGAACCGAGCTTTAATTACTTCCAACAATCTCTAGCTGTCAAACAAAAAATGGTTTTTAGGAGCAAGTTTTATATCCAATCGGCGAATTTATTTTCAATCTGGGATAATCTGATGGCTTCAACTAAGTCACCATTATACATGGTGGTTTGGCGGTGCACGAGGAGCTGTGTCGGCAATTGTATGTACTGTAGTTATACTAAAGACTATGCCGCCGACACTGAACTGGGCACTAAAGGCGCCAAGAAAATGGTCGACGAAATTCATGATTTCGGTTCGCCGTGGTTTGGCATTAGCGGGGGCGAGCCTTTGGTTCGAAAGGATATTTTTGACGTTATTGCTTATGCTGAACAAAAGTATGACATGAAAGTTAGTCTTATAACAAGCGGTTTCGCGTGGGATCAAGAAAGATTTGATAAGCTTAGAAAATACGAGGTTCACACTGCAGTCAGCATTGATGGAAACAGGGAATCAAATGAGATTATTCGACGCAAAGGCAGCTACAACAAAGCATTAAACGCCATGGAGAAGCTTTCTGAGGTTGGACTGCTAGACTGCCTTGTCGTGACTATGACTAAATACAACATAAAGCACATGGCGCACCCGGCGGCGCTGGCGGAGGAATACAAAGCGCGCATGCTAGTTTACCACAACCTGGTTCCTGTCGGCCGAGCCGGAAGTAATATGCCTGACTTAGCGCCTACGCCCGAAGAATACGAGGAGGCCTTCGATGAAATTTACACTATTCAACGCAAATTGGAGGGCAGGGTTAAAGTCAACGTTTACTCGCCCTTCTACGCCAGAATCGTGCGTCAGAAAAACCCCGTTGACTTCTGGGACTGGTATAACGAAGGATATCTTGGCAAATGCACCATAGGCGGCAACTACATTGGCATAACCGAAAACGGCGACTACCGAAGCTGCGGTTTTCATGAAGGCTACCGGTTAGGCAACGTAAAGGACAAGAAATTGTCGAAGGTCTGGAATGACTTGCAACACAGCGAACTGCACCTTAAGCTGCGGGACAAAAGCAACCTTAAAGGTAGATGCGGAGTTTGCGAGTACCGAGAAATCTGCGGCGGATGCAGAACACGCGCGGAATACTACACGGGCGACCTGTTCGAGTCGGACCCAGCCTGCAGATACGTGCCTAAAGTTCTACGCGAAGACCCGAATTTCTTGAAAAAGCAGTAGAGCCTTTAGGCTCATCTTTTGCCTTAATCTTAACTATGTGCGATTATCGCCGAAAGCGGGTTATTCGCGAAAACGGCGTGAGAACTCGCTAACTTGGCTTTGTGAGCAACTGAACTTTCGCTTTACTGTGTCTCGTTGTAATCGCTTAGGATTTTGAAGATTACGTAACGGTCGTTCGAGTAGATTTGCTGGAGGAACCTGCAACGCGAGATATTCGGGTCAAGCTGGTTCTTGTCGTAAACGATGAAGTCTATGTTGTTCTCCGCTATGTAATCTTTAAAGTCCCTCGTTAAAACGGCGAATTGACCTGGATTGTAGCTGAAAAGGCTTTGAAGGCTGCTGGGCTGCAATGTTGGAAAGTTGTTTTTTGAAAGGGTAAGAACTTGATACTGCCGCGTTACCGTTTGGTTGACGCTGATTTCGTTGAATTGATACTGAAACCTCACTGCATCTATTTGCCGGTTTGCCAAGGCACCTATGTTTCCCCAGTCAGGCAAATCCGTAAAGTTAATCGCGTATCCAATCTGGTCTTTATCGTCGTAGACACCTATATAATGATCCGTCAAGTCCATGCTTGAGAAACTAACGACCGCCCATTCTGTTCCCTGAGTGGTTTTCGAAGGCACATCCCACGGGTTTATCCAGTTAATGAATTGAGGTATCTGGACCTTGTCAAAGTCAAATTGAGCGTCAAAGTAGTTGGTAAGGTAGAGAGTAACGTTTGAAATCGCGCTGTTTAACGGGGACACAGCCCAAGAAACATTGGTTGCGTAACTGTCGTTTTGAACAGTCATCTTCTCCGTTAACATGACATACTCGTTGGAGTACAGAAGCTCTATCCGCGAGGGAAAACTGTTCTCATTAAAGTTGATGTTCCGAGTTAAGTCGGAGAGGGGAAATTTGTACCAGGTGCCGTTCTGAGTGAATGAGATAAAATCTCCAGCGGTGGAGCAGTATGAAACCCGATACCAAACTTGATTTATGGAAACGTAAAATTCGTCACTGATAAGGCCGTACGCTTGATAAGCCTGCAGTACGTTTTGCGGATCTTGAATAGCATAGGACAAACTTAAGACTGATCCAGCGACATCATTTGTCCCGACGGTTGCTGAGGTTTGAGCAATAACGTTCTTGCCGGAGAAGACAGAAAACCAGAATCCCGGAACTTCAGTCGTCACAACAGTTGCGTTATCTGGGAAGTTTTGTTGAAGCCAAACCCCGGCGTCAAGAGCTTTCACGTCAGTTGTTGAATAGAAAATGCTTGCTTGCATTATTTTTCCGTACACCACATCAGAGCGAAACACGAGAACGACACACATTATCACGATAAGAGAAACCGCGAGTATCTTAAGCCAATTCTTACGTAGCGGTGAAAGCAGGTGTCGCTTGAGCTTCGCAGGTTTGGCTTGAAAGCCGCTGGAGAATGCGCCTCCAGCCGTTCCAGACAATCGAGAAATCGTGGTGGCGAGGCTGTTTTGCCTATTTTTCGTGCAGTACGATAGAAACTTTTCTTGAATGAACACGACGGAAACCGCTGCGAAGATGGCCAGCGCAGGGGTCAAATAATACATAAACCATTGAAAAGGCATGTAAAAGCCGAAAACGTAGGATTCCGCGAAGAAAAGAGGAACAAAGAAGCTAATCATCAATATCACGTAAAAAATCAATTTTTTTTCTTTTCTCAGCGAAAAGTAGGAGATAACAATTCCGGCTAAACCGAGGAAGAATATGAAGCCGAAGTTGTACATGAAAGCATTAAAGCTGACGTACGGAATCTGGAAAGCATAGGTTTTCACAGCAAAAAAAACGTACTCAACAACAAGCCCGATGTAGCGGAACATCGCTTGAAAATAATAGAGAAAGAACGCTATTCCTCCTCCCAAAATTAAAGCTACTATAGCTTTAAGGTAGGCACCTTTGGATTTTATCAGCATGTAAATCAGGATTGGAGGCAGCATTATTACTGAGAGGAAAGTGGCTAGCTGATGGGACAGGACAAGTGCAAAAGCTGCGAGAAAAGTGACTACAAGGTAACCGGATTGGTCTACCGCTTTCGTTAAATAGAGAAGCACGAAAAGAATAAACGTTATTCCAAGCACGGTAGTGTAGCCGCCAAACTGGTTAGCTTCGAACACGGGAAAACACATCAGCAACAAAGCGGCGCTTACAGCCCCGACTTTCTTGTTAAAAAATTTGCTAGCGATCAAATAAACAGACATGAAGAGCAGCCAATCAACTATTGCTGCAAGTGCCTTTACCAAAAAAATCATCTGCGCGATGCCCGTTGCACCGCTAAGAGAAATGAGCATCGCAAGCAAAAGCTCGTATAGCGGAGGCGTCCAGCCTAAGTTAACCAAGGGCACTTTTCCCGTTTGCAGGAAAATCTGAGCTTTTTCCAAGTGAACAGCGGGATCATTTCCTAACACTACACCATTCATTGATATGGTGGTGTAGAAGATGAGTAAAACGAGCACGGAGAATATGGTGATGAATGCGATTTCAAGTTGCCTCTCCCTCGTCAATTTACCCATCAATCGTCAGTTATCCCCCAGCTTGATTGACGTTTGATTTAACCTTGAAAATGGCAACTTCATTGTTAATAAATACAAGGCTAAATTCCGGGTCATCCGCGAATTTGGGGTTCACTTCAAGATCTCGGTTCGCAATGTACGAAATCGAGTTTGCTTGTATCGCTTCCTTATAATCGAACGTTGTCATGGGTAAACTGACAGATGGCTTTTGCGCATTTTGAACGTTGTACATTAACGTCTTGTCGAGGCTCGCTTGGTTTTCAACATCGTTTTCTGAGACTTGGTAGATTCCCACCAAAATCTGTATTTCTGCTGACGATCTCCCTTGCAAGTTGTAGGAGAGCTGGGTTACACAGGGATTTTCAGGGTTAAACGAGAAGATTTGCGGCTGACCTTCCACGAAAATAAGTTGACCGACCTCCTTCATGCCAGCATCTAGCATCGCGACGGTGTTGTTGGTCGGTTGTAGAAACTCACCTTGAGAGTTCAGTATGAAATTTATCCAGTCAAAGGAAACATTCTGATTGTCACTCTTAACCACTATAGTCATGTTTGCGAAGGAAACCCCTTCAGCGACGGTTAAAATTTCTGAGTAGCTGAAGTTGCTGCCTGCTTTGTCAACGATGATGGATGGACCATCACTTTGCGCGCCGATCAACTGCATGTTGGTCACGGGTACCTGCGTTATGTCAGTGGATTGAACAGACCCCGCATTCTGTGAAAGCAACGTAATCTCACTGTCATTGAACTGGAAGAACGGGAAAGGAAAATATGTCCAGTTAAGGTCCGCTAAAAACTCGGGATTATGTCTCCCGATAAACCCGCCGTCCTCTCTAACCTGGATATAACCATTATCGATTACGTAATCAGTATCAAGCAGATTAGAAGCAACCGTTGCCGGTGCTAACTCGCTATCAACTGTTAAAAACTGTGGTTGAACGGCGCTCAAGGTCGGCCGCTCGGCGAAACCGCCAAGCCACCACCCATATTCGGCGTCAGAAACAAACACTGAACCCGGTGCAGTATTTTGTTTAACCCATTGAATTGCTTGATACCTAGGGTTATCCATCACCTGATAGAAACTTTGAATCGTGACAGCTTCCCAGGGAGCGGCAAAGATCGGAAGAGTTACGAGAAAGATGAGTATGAAGCCTAACACGAAGATGGAATATATTCTCTTACGAGTCATGCTGGAAGAGATTCGCGTTGCCAACTTGTTTGCGGTCAGCTGCGCTTTCTTCAGTTGGCTGGTTACAGTGTGATACGCATCTAGCACGCGAGCAAAGTATGCTGAGCCGTGGTCAATCATAACGGCGAAGAGTATGATTACGGGTAAGACTAAGAAGTAAAGAAACCGGTTGTAGTCGACGTAGAGTCCAAACATGTAGCCTTGTGTCAGCACTAATGGAACAAAAAGCCACATTATCAGAAGGAAACTCGGAAGCGAAAAGAATCGACCTTGATACTTCTTGGATAACAAAAGGTAGGGTAAAAGACAAGCGAAAAGTGCTAACACTTCATCCAGAGGAAGCACCCTTGTGGCAAGTATCGCTCGATTAATAGCGCTGACAGCGGTGAACGATGAGTTAGCCCTTAAGTAATCAGGAACTGCGCTTACTAGGAAAGGTGAAACAAGAAGAGCTCCCCCCAGCAGTGGAAGCAGCCAAAACAGAACGTTTTTCCTTGTCGTACCGAACGTTTTGGGAGCAATCAGCACAAAAAACACGGTTAAAGCGGTTATACCGACGAAAACGGCAGAGCTTAAAGAGTGCGTCAGAAATATTGACCCCGCCAAGATCGAGGTCGACACAAGAAAAGGCGTTAGCGAAAACTTTTGTCTTTGGAGGAACAGGTAGAATGTTACAGGAATCAAAAGCAGGGTTATCACGTCTGGGTAACCCGCCCACATGAGCATTTCAATGTCGAAGCGGGAGACAGCGACCAAAAACGCAACGATAAAGGCGGCTGATTCGGCCCAGACAGTTTTAGTTATCAAGAAAGCGATTAAAACAATAAGGGAAGAAAAGAAAGCCACGATGACCGCTTGCGCCACGTAGTCAGACATGCCAGTCACGAGCATTATGCCTGAAGCAAAAATGTGGTAGCCCGGGAAGGTTAAGGATTGGCCTCCGCCCATCTGGTAGTAGTCATAGAGGAAATTAGTGTTACCTGACCCCGTGATCGAGTTAATGACGCTCGCGTGCAGGCCTATGTCAGCACCTGGTGGAAAGTTTTGCCAAAACATTAGAACCATACGGTAAATGAACGCGAAAACGCAAATCAACGGCAGCAGCACGTATTTTCTGTTCGCTTTAAACATTTGCTTCCTTCTCTTTTCAGCAGCCACTTTTTTTGTGTTTGATGATATCGATAGTCAAAGCTTAAATATGAAATTCGAGTATAAAAAGCCCAGAGTAATAAAAAGGAAAAAAGGTGTTTGAATGTCGTGGCTTAAATCTATGATGGAGAAAGAGCCTCCAGAACCAGAGAATCCAATTGGTGTGGTCGTAGTCGGCAATATCGAACCGGATATGCATGATACGGCAAAAGAGGCTGTTAGAAGGTCGTTAAAACGTGCTGGATTTAAAACAATTGACGTTGGCAAAAGTGTTGCTCCGCAAGTTTTCGTTGACAAAGCAAAAGAGAACAACGCAGACATTATTGCCGTTTCCGTTAATACGGTGCCTGCTAAGAACAATCTTCCGAAACTGGATGAAGCGTTGAAGGCAGCTGGTCTCAAAGGCAAAGTCGCCATAATTATGGGTGGCGCCGCAGTCAAGAAGGAAGACGCTGATGCTATTGGTGCACTTTTTGGTAAGAACAAAGAGGAAGCTCCTGAACTCGCTAAGAAAGCAATGACAATGGTCAAAAAATAAATCCATCAGATGAGGAAAAAATGTCCTTTAAATTCAATACTGAACAAAAGGTATACACTGTTGGCAGAGCTAAAGTAGGCGGCCAACCGGGAGAATTACCGACGTTTCTGATTGGCTCCATCTTTTGGTTAGGTCAGAAAATGGTTCAAGACGCAAACAAGGGTGTTTTTGATGCAAAAGCAGCGGAAGACATAATCAACACGATGCAGACTCAAAGTGACATTACAGGTGTACAGTTCGCGTTAGACATCGTTGGAACAACCGATATCGCTTTCGAGAACTACATTGACTTCGTTGCAAAGCACAGCGAAGCACCACTGATGCTTGATGCTATGAGCCCAAAGACGCGTATGACGGCTGCAACCATTGCTAAGAAAATGGGTCTTGCGGACAGGTGCCTCTACAACTCAATTTACAAGGGAGTAACTGATGCTGAACTGGCGAATTTGAAAGACAGCGGAGTCAAAATGTCTATTGTGCTCGCTGACAATCCCAGGGACAACAGTCTTGAAGGAAAAATGAGTGTCATCGAGGAAGCCTTAGCTTTAGCGGAGAAGGGTGGAATCACAAAGCCGCTTATTGACACAGCTATTCCCGCGTTCGCTCCAGACATGGGCACTTCATTAAGAACGATACCCATCATGAAAGAGAAGTATGGTCACCCAGTTGGGTTAGGTACCGGAAACGTTGTAACAACGATGGGTTGGGTAAAAGCAAACGTCGGCAAAGAATTCCGCTTCGGATGCAGAACCGCAACTAACGCGATAATGCAAACAGCAGGCGCAAACTGGTTAATGATTGGACCCGCAGAACAGGCAGAGTGGGTATTCCCAGCCGTCGCAGTAACCGACACCTACATTGCATCAGCCGCGGGCGACCTTGGAACTAGACCAATTGACGATACGCACCCGATCTACAAGATGTTCATGTAGGAAACCCCTTCCTTTATTTTTTATTGTGAAAATTATGAAGTGCTAAAAGCTGAAGCCTCTCAGATGGTTTGAAATCATCGTTGCCTTCACGGTTTTAACGTTAGCCTTAGTCTACCTTATTCCCAGCAATTCGTTTTTCGCGGTTTTGCGGTATGCTGTCGGTTTTGTTTTCGTCGCTTTTCTGCCAGGTTACTGCTTGGTAAATATACTCTTCAGGGGGAAAAACAAGATCGATTCTGTGGAAGCGGTGGTGCTATCTGTCGCGCTGAGTTTCGGTTTAGACGGGCTAATAGGATTGTTTCTGGGTCTGTCACCCATAGGTATCAACTTCACCTCGATAATGGTTTCGCTCAGCGGGGTTGTGCTGGTTTTTGCGGCTGTCGCGTTAGTAAGAAGATTAAGAGAGCCTAACGTGCAAAGCCCTGAGCAGGTAAGCGCCTGAAGTTTTCACCGCTGAAATCCCGTAGGTTCCGCCCCTGCGCATCATATGAAATACGTATCCCGGGCGCAGGTAGAATTGCTGGTAGGCTTTGTAGCGGATTTCCGCCAGTTTCTCCATGGTAAGCCACGGGGTTTCAAATGTTGGTCCCGCCGTATCGTACTTGTCGAAGTCGGTGACCCGTAGCCAACCGTTTTTCTTAACTTGCTCGTACATGGGTGTTCCAGGGTATGGAGTGGCGACGTAGAAGCCGACGTCGTCAGGGTTTAGTTCTTTTACGAAACGGATGGTTTCCCAAGCGGTTTGTTCTGTCTCGCCTGGAAAGCCCAAGACCACATTGGCAATCGTCATCAACCCTAAATCCTGCGCTGTTTTGTAGGCTAAACGGCTCTGATCAAGCTTTATTTTCTTGTTCATCTTGCCCAAAATAGCTTCTGAGCCTGATTCCACGCCGAGCCAAACAGCTATGCATCCCGCGTCGTACATAGTTTTGAGCATTTCGCGGTCAACCATGTCCACGCGCGTTCCACAATCCCAAGTCAAGTCCAGCTTTCGAGAATGAAGTTCCTCGCAGATTTTGAAGACGCGGTCTCGGTTAACCGTGAATGCGTCGTCGTAGAAAGTCACCTGGTTGACGCCGTACTCGTCGTGAACTAGCTGCATCTCGTCGACGACGTTCTTGGCGCTTCGCCAGCGGTAGCCTCTGCCGAACATGCGAACCGTGCTACAGAAGTCACACCAGTAGACGCAGCCTCGGCTTGTGATAAGCGGGAACAGGACTTTGCCCATTCTTTTCAGGTTTTCAAGAGGCAGAAGATGGTGAGCTGGAAATGGCAGGGCGTCAAGGTCCTGCATGAATGGGCGGTCTTCTGTGCGTACGATTGTGCCGTCCTTCTGACGGAAGGTTACACCCAACACGTCTTTTAGACTGCCGCCCGACTGCAGTTTGCTAAGAAGTTCGATGAAGGTAACTTCTCCTTCGCGTCTGACAACTATGTCGAGGCTCGGGTATTCGTTGAGTGCGTTCTCATCCCAGAATGTTCCGTGGCTGCCGCCCAGCATCGTGACCGCCTGCGGATGCACCTCCCTCGCCGTGTTGATAAGCTGCATAGCTGACTTGTAGAGCAGCGTCGTAGCGGTGACGCCGATGACGTCAGGGTTTCCCTGGCTGATTCTGTGTCGGAAAGCGTCGTACGTTAGCCTTTCTGCTTGGCAGTCGATAATGTTCACTTCGTGTCCCTCCCTTTCAGCCACCGCGCCAAGGTAGGCCAAGCCCAGCGGGATGAATGGTGGATGCGAATGAACATGCGGCGGGTAAGGAGGATTGACGAGAGTAACCTTCACTGGTGAATACGCCCTTTAAGTGACTGCTTACACGTTGAGACAAATTATATAGTTTTCTAAACAAAGCATGCAAACACAAAAAAGCCTTCCGAAGGAGTTTTTGGAACTTGATTTTATTTCATGCCACAGATTCATTAAAGAAGAAGAAGTTAAGCGCAACAACTTTTCTTCTTCTTCCTGAATCTACCTTCAAAGAAAACATGCCAGTAATCAAGCTGTCAAAAGAAGTACAACAAGTGATTTGCCACTGTTGTTGTTCTTCTTTAAGCGAGAAGATTTCCGCCAAGAGTCTAAAAATTAGAAAAACACGAAGGAATCGGGAAAATTAGACAAGTTTTTCCCAACGGTTGAACAGCTCCAGGACTTCGTCTCCGCCGTAACCTTCGAGCTCCTTTCGCCATTCCTTGTCCGCGACAACTTTTCGCTGGAATTCGCGGATGTAGTCGGCTTTCTCGGCGAGAAAGATTATGCCGTCGACGCCTGTTCTTGCCGCGCGTACCGCAACCGTCATGATTTGCCTGTGAGGCGCGACGGTTTCCCACGTTTCGTTCGGTCCGCGGACGTAAAAGTTCACGAACATGGGTTTTTTTAGGAAGCTTTTGTAGCCGCGTGCTATGGTTTCCCAGTACCACGGCGTCGGGTAAGCCTTGCTAAACAAGGGTATAACGAAGTAGTCGGCGTACTGCGCCATGGCTTCAAAATCGTAGCCGAACCGCATCTTGCCCAAAAGCGGGTCAGGCAGGCAGTTTACGAACAATGGCTTGTCCTTGACGATTTCACGAACTTCACTGAGGAATTCGGTGACGGTTTTGGCGCGCCATTCAATCCAACTCAAACCGCTCTGGCGCCACAATTCGACACAGCGCGGACAGACGCAGAAGTCGCGTTCAGCAAAGTGTTGGCTGCTTATGCTGATTCCCGGCGTGAGCTTCGCGGCGTCGGCGATGATTTTGAGGTTGTACTCCCTTGCTTCCGGGTTGGTCATGCACACTATGTCCCAACGCAGGCTGTAGTACTTGTTTGTGCGGAGTGCTGGACCGTGCGCGCTTATAGAAACCCAGTCGGGCCGTTTTGCAGCCATGTAGTTGTCGCCGAAAACGGCGATGTTAGTGAACATTTCAGGGTTGGCTTTCCCAACTATTCCTGACTCTGATTTCAATCGGTAAAAGTTGTAGTCGACGCCTTCAACAGGCTCGGGTTGATAGAGAAATACGCCAAATTTCACGTTTAAGCACCATCATAACTTTTTTACCCAACGAATAAAAATGCAGGTTATTTAAGCATTTCCGAGTTTGGGCATTCGTGCATAAGAATCCCTCTCTGGATTAGAGCTTGTTTAAGGAGGCTTGGCGTCCTTGGTGTTCTTTGAGAATGCGTACCAATGAGTGTTTGAGGAATGGAGGAAGATCAGCCAGGTCGTAACCTGACAGCTTGTAATAGTTTGCTCCAGCTGCGCCTCCAAAGCGCTTTGTCAACTCGGTTGGGTCACCGATTTCAGCGGGCAAAAGGTTCTTTTTGACGTCGTCATCCATCTTCGCTGCCTCCAACAACAGTGCAAGAGCTGGCGTGTTGCCTTTAAGGATTTCAGCCAAATGCTCAGCAGTAACAGTTAAGCCTTCGACTTTTGATACTTCTGTCGCCAGCTTCTCCAGCGGAAAATGCCTTTCTCTGAGCCGGTCCAACACTGTTCGGCAAGCCCAGGCGGGCTCCTGCTTGATGAGGGCTTCCGTGACGGCTCTTCTGGTGCAGTACCCTACGACTTTGCCAAGTTTTGAGGCTGGACCACCATAACCCATTGTTTTGCCTTTTCCAGTCGACGCCACCGTAACGCTATCGGTAATCGAGCCAGTTGCCGAATCGCCCGTGTAGAGGCTGCGGATGTCGAAATCTCTGAGAACAGCCGACTTCGCCTCGGTAGCCGTGATGACTGATGCCACCATGCAACTCTGCGTTGGGTTGGCGTCGATTAGGATGAGTACGTTTATGGTGCCTCCGCCGATTTCTTGAACGTTCATTTCTTCGCCTGAGGACTCCCCGTGTGAGCAGCCAGCTGTTGCGGCGACGCTAACTGAGAAATCAGCGGCTTTTTTCTGGACCAGGCTGTAGTTTTTGATTTTGGCGGCTGTAAGCATGGCAACGTAATCATCGGTCAACCCAAGCTTTGCTGCGGAAGAAGTTATGAGTTCAAGCGGGTCAAGGTGCAGGGAACGGTCGTTATAACCTTCCGGCACCCCTACGTTGAGGACAGCGGTGGCTGGCTTGCACCCGCCATTAAAGATTGCTGAGCTTACAACATTTAAAGGATTATCACAAATTACGGCTAGTACGTTTTCTTTTACGACAAGTTTGGTGCCGTCAGCCAGGTTGAACTGTTTCATTATCGCTTGCCGCCTTAACCTGATTCTTATAGCTTGCTGATAATAATGGCTTTTGCCGGGCACAAGTTTACGCAAACACCACATCGGCTACACTGGGCTAAGTCAATAATTTGCGGCTTGCCATCCTTGCCTTCCTCAATGGTACCTTGGGGACAAACGCCGACGCAGATGAGCCCTGCGCACGGTTTGCATTTGGAGGTATCAATGTAAATGGAGGACTTCTGCTGCTTGCCCATGCGAGTCAACAACTAAACAAGCGCCAAGAATATATTGTTTGCGCGCATCTGGTAAGAAAACATGCAGATAGGTTTAGTCACGTACAAACCCGAAAAAGTCGAGGGCTACGACCTTCACGTTTACTACTCAAAATGGGCTGATGGCCAAGTTTTTCCAGCGGCAAAGGGCATGCAGAACGATGTTACAGTGTTCTGCGACGCTAAAGCCATCAGGGAAAACCCGAGCATTGTTGCAGTTTCAAACACTGGTCCAGCGCTGAGGAAGAACAGGCGGTCTAACTTGGCTTTTGATTTTGTTTGCCCGACGCAGCCCCTGTACAGAGCAAAAGTCTTAGACTATATTGAGAGCCTAGGCAGCGAAAACATTGTGGGCGTGACCTTGAACCTCTACCACTTTGCCGACCAAGAATACTGCGTCTGTCCACGCTGCGTAGAACTATGGAAACAAAGCAGCTTAAACTGGACGGAGTGGAGGGCCCAAACCGTAACTGGGTTTCTGCAGGAAGCCAAAGCGCGCGTGAAGGGAATTTTTGCGATTGAGATTTACCCTGACCCAGTGCTTGCTAAAGAACGATACGGCTTAGACCTGAACGCCATAGCGGATCTAGTTGACTATTTTCACGTGCCGCTTTCATCAAGGGATTACCTGACTAACTATTGGGTCGACATGCTGGCAAGAGATTTTGCTGCGTCGCTGAAGAAGCCCGTTGTTTTAGAATTAAGCGCTGAAATGCCAACAGACGAAAAACTTGATGCACTACTAAAAACTGCGGCTTACGTTTCAAGGCACAAAGTAGATGGAGTGCTCCTGCTGGTGCGCGATTCGGAGAACGCTCGGCAGGTTTGCAAGTTTGCTGTTCAAAACAGTGACTTAAGAGACTGGCTGGAAAAATACGATTTTAAGGAAATGATTCGAATCGTCGACGCTTGGGCTAAACTTTACTAAGCTTACTCCGGTATTCTCTTAACCGTTTCATGTCAAGCTCCCGGGTCAATATCGAGTCTTTCGGCGCATCAGTTACTTCCCCAAGTATACCCCACGGGGCGATAACCGCGCTTCTTCCGCCTCTCATACTCGAACACACGTTTCCCACCTTAAGCAAAAACAATCCGTAATCATGCGCGATCTGCTGAGTTAACGGGTGACCGTGCACTATCGGGTGACTGCCCATTGCTGCCACTGGAAGAGAAATAATTTCCGCGCCCATGTCCGCTACTCGTTTCACAAGGTCAGGGTCAAACGTGTCGGCGCAAACCAGCAACCCGATTTTGCCGATTTCCGTGTTTATGACGACTGGTTGGGCGCCCCTAGCAACGCCAGCCTTGATTTCAGCTTGAACGGGGTTTATTTTCTTGTATCGGGCTAAGAGAGAACCGTTCTTCCACAACGTGCTCGTGTTAAAATATTGTCCGTCGTCTTCTTCGAGAATTGAACCGCCTACAAGATAGATTTCGCCGATCTGTTTTGATTCTTCCTGCAGAAAGCGCAGGGTTTCTTTGCAGGTTTCTCTCGAGATTTTCTGGGCGTCGGTGAAATCGGCCATGCAGTTAGGAACGGTGAAGTATTCAGGGAGAGCGATGAGGGATGGCTTCTGCCTTGCGGCCTTTTCGACAGCTATTCTAGCTGCTTCTATGTTACCTTCAAGTGAACTGCGTATTTCCATGTGGAGAAGGCTTACTTTCAAGTTAATCACGGCTGGCGGTGGTTGGTTTGGTATTGACTGACAGTTTTTAACTTTTAAATGTGATGTTTTGCGCTGAGCATTTTCTTGTTATTTGCTGAATCTCGTCTGTTCAGTATTTTGGTCATTTTCAACACAGATGTTTATATTTTTATGGCTTTAATATGCATACGGTAAATTTAAATACTTGTTAAATGACAAGCAATGTAATCGAGGGAAAAAAATGACACTAGATCCCAAAGAATACACAAAGTTATTGCCAAAAGTCAAAGATTTGGTAAACAGATGTGTCAAGAGAAACATGGCTGACGGCTTCCTGTTTTCAGCTGGAACCGACACGCAGATAATTGCCTATGAGGCAGTAAAATACAAGCCGGACATTCCTTGTCTAACCTTAGCCTTCAAGCATGGAAATCCAAAAGACACCGAGTACGTCAAACGGATGGTGGAGCTGCTCCATCTGAATCAAGAGACGTACAAGTTTGGCAAAGAAGACGTGATGGAATATTATCCCAAAGTCGTGGAGGCACTCAAGAAGTTCGACCCGATGGAAATCAGAAACAGCTTACCCGTCTACATCGGCTTGACCCTGCTGAAGCCAGAAGGAATCAAAACAGTGTTCACAGGCGACGCACTTGACGAGCTTTTCGGTTACCCATGGCAATTCCATCTATCTGAGAAGGAATTTGAAACGAAGCAGAAAGAGATGTGGGCTGAGATGGGTTTCTCCTCGTTCCCAATGGCGGAATCTCTTGGGATGGAGATAAAGGCACCTTACCGTGACCCAGAATTCATGGATTGGGCAATGAAACTGCCTATCAAGTACAAGATAAACATTCATGACGGCGTGAAGTATAGCAAGTGGATAATGCGTATGGCCTACGAGGATGTAATACCCAAAGACATCATCTGGAGAGCTAAAGCCCCGCTTGAACAAGGAACAGGAACGGAAGCGCTCAGAACGTACTTCAACGACACGATTACTGACAAAGAATTTGCAGAGAAAGTGAAAGCAATAAAAGAAAAAGACGACGTGATAATTCCAGACAAGGAAACACTGCTTTACTACGAGGTCTTCAGAAAGAAGTTCGGCAAACCAAAAGACGTCTTCCCCAAAGTTGAAGGCGCCATCGAATGCCCAAAATGCCACAGTTGGGTTAAAACGAAGATTCAGTTCTGCAAAATTTGCGGAGCTTACCCAATCTAAATTTTTCTTTATTTTTTTAAAACGTAAAATTCATAAAAATCAAATATAGCGAATACTATTTTAGCTTACGTGTTAGCCACGGTTAGGTTGAGGCTAAATCAGCAATGGTCACTAGGAACCTGGACAGGATTTTCAACCCGCGAAGTGTAGCCATCATAGGAGCAAGCGACGTTGAAGGCTCAGTAGGTTACTTAATAGCTAAAAATTTTACCCGGATGGGGTACGCTGGCAAATCTTATTTTGTGAATATTCGCAAACCAGAGATTTTGGGCGTGAAAACTTATAAGTCCGTCGACCAAATTTCTGAGCCCATCGATTTAGCCATAATTGCTACACCAGCTAGGACTGTTCAAGAAGTTATGGAGCAGTGTGGAAGAGCACACGTTAAAGGCGTTATCATCGTTTCTTCCGGCTTCAAGGAGACAGGTCCTGAAGGAAAAGCTTTGGAAAAAACGGTTTTTGAAATCGCGAAGAAATACGACATCCGAGTCATCGGTCCTAACTGCATCGGTGTAATCCGACCGAGGATAAATCTGAACGCCTCTTTTTTGGATAAGATGCCTAAACCGGGTAACATCGCGTTCTTATCTCAAAGCGGAGCTTTAGGATCGGCTATTCTTGACTGGGCGATCCACGAAAACATCGGCTTAAGCAATTTTGTTTCCGTCGGTTCAATGGTTGACGTTGACTTCGGCGACTTGATCGATTATTTCGGCTCCGACCCGAAAACTAAGAGCATAATAATGTACGTGGAAGGAATAACGGACGCTCGAAAGTTCATGAGCGCTGCAAGACACTTTTCAAGAACTAAACCCATAATCGTTGTAAAGGCAGGCAAATATGCTGAAGGCGCAAGGGCGGCTGCATGTCACACTGGCTCGGTTTCAGGTGATGATGAGATTTATGATGCTGCTTTTAAGCGCGCCGGCATAGTCAGAGTTGAAGAAATAAATGACTTATTCAACGCAGCGGAGGTCCTAGAGACTCAACCCTTGCCGAAGGGGTCAAGACTCGCGATAATAACCAACGCTGGCGGGGCTGGAGTGATGGCGACTGACGCTTTGATCGCTCGAGGTGGAAGGCTGGCTGAGCTGAGCGATAAGACCATAGATGCCCTCAACAACGTGTTACCTCCTTTCTGGAGCAAATGCAATCCGATTGACGTTGTGGGCGACGCTGAAGCTAACTATTACAAGGCTGCGGTTGAAGTCTGCCTTAACGATGACACAGTTGATGGAATACTGATTATCTTCACGCAGCAAGCAGGCTCAGAGCCGGTTGAGATAGCAAAAAGCATAGTTGACCTTGTTAACAGCAAAACTTACAAAAACAAGACAATGCTGACCTCTTTCATGGGCTTTGAAGGAGTGCTACATGCAAACAAGATATTCAGCGCCAACAACATCCCGACTTATTCGACGCCTGAACAGGCGACCAAAACTTACATGTACATGTACAATTATCAGCGCAACCTTGAACTTTTGTACGAGACTCCTGAAGAGTTGCCTGTTGATGAATCACCGCCCAAGCGTCCAATCATGGCTATGATCAGAAACGCTGCTTCCGAAAACCGTGAAATATTAACGGATGAAGAAGCGAAAAACGTACTAAAGTACTACAATTTTCCAATCTTAAAAAGTGTGGTTGCTAGCAACGTTGAAGAAGCGGTTGCGTCAGCGCAGGAATTGGGTTTTCCCGTAGTTTTAAAAATTCTTTCGCCTCAGATTGTCAACAAAAGAGCCGCGGGCGGAGTCGTCTTGAACGTAAATTCGCCGGGTGAGGTCCGCGAAGCCTACCAAATTCTGATTCAAAGGGCAAATTCATACAATTCTAATGCAAAAATAATCGGCGTTACGGTTCAACACATGATTGAGCAGAAAGGGTATGAAATAATGCTAGGAGGAAAAACCGACCCGGTGTTTGGGCCGATAATCTTGTTCGGCATGGCCGGAGCAGGCTTGGACCTCTTCAAGGATTACGCCATCGGGCTTCCGCCGCTAAACAACACGCTTATACGACGCATGATGGAGGAAACCAAGGTCTACCAGCTTTTGAAAGGATACTACAACACGCCCCCGGTTGATATTAAAAAAGTTGGCGAGATTATACTGCTCTTTTCTAGGTTGCTTATTGATTTTCCGCAGATAAAAGAAATCGAAATTAACCCGCTGCTTGTAAGTGAGAGCGAAGCCTGCATCATTGATGCACGTATAGCCATCAACAAGGATGAGGTTTGCAAGAAATTTGAACCGCACGAGCATATGGTGATAAGCCCCTACCCGAAGAAGTATGAGATAATGTGGTCTCTTAAGAATGGCCAAGAAGTGCTGCTAAGACCGATAAAACCCGAAGACGAACCCCTGTGGCTTGAGATGTTCCAAGGTTTCTCCGAGGAGTCTATACGGTACCGATTCTTCCAGGTGCTTAAGGATACGCCGCATGAAGTTCGAGTGCGCTACTGCAACATCGATTATGATCGGGAAATAGCCATCGTCGCTGAAGTGGTGAAGAGTGGCCAAAGAAAAATACTAGGGGTCGCCCGCATTAGCATAGAACCCGATGGGAAGAGCGGTGAAATTGCTTTCATCGTTACTGACCGTTGGCAAGGTTTAGGCTTAGGCACCAAAATGGTGGATTACGTGCTTGACATAGCCAAGGAAAAAGGTGTTGAAAACGTCTATGCAATCGTGTTGCCTGATAACACGCGAGCCTTAAGCCTTCTGAAGAAAATAGGGTTCAACTTTGAATACTTAGGCGACGGAACAGATAGGGGCACCTTAAACCTCAAGGATGAGGATTTGAATAGCCGATGCCATCCGCAACCCTAAATTTCAAAGAAAATTGAAACACAAAATTTCCCTCGATCCCCAAACATAGGATGGCAGTTGCTTTCTGACTTTCTGCCAGAATTCTAACTTAAAAGATGAAAAAAATTATTTAGTAAGCTGCTTTCGCAGTTCACTGTATGATGCTTTTATGTCCTCAATCGATGCTTCGTCTTCAAGCGTCGATGTATCACCGAGTGGCGCTCCAACCAGAACTGCTTTAAGGAGTCTACGCATTATTTTGCCGCTTCGTGTCTTCGGAAGCTTATTTACAAAAATGATCGCGTCAGGCGCTGCGATTGGACCGATCGCAGTTCTGATGTGCTTGACCAGCTCCGAGAGCAGCTCGTCCGACGGGACGAAACCGCTTCGCAACGTCACGAACGCGACTGGAACTTCGCCTTTAACAGGATCCTCCTTGCCCATCACGGCTGCTTCTGAGACCGCTGGGTGCGCGACCAGTGCGCTTTCAAGTTCCACGGTGCCTATTCGGTGTCCAGCAACTTTTAGGACCTCGTCTGCTCTGCCGAGAAGCCAGAAGTAACCCTCAGAGTCGCGGATTGCAAAGTCGCCGGTGTAATATATTCCTGGCCACCGGCCGAAGTAGGTTTGTTTGAACCGGTCTGGGTCTTTCCATAGTGTCTGCAGCATTCCAGGCCACGGTGATTTAATTACGAGAAATCCTTTCGTTCCTGTCTGCACTGGTTGTCCTTTCTCATCGTATATGTCAGTGTTGACAGACGGCATTGGGAACGTGGCTGAACCGGGCTTAAGCGGTGTGAGTTCAATTCCCGAAGCTGGGGAGATCATGGAGCCGCCGGTTTCTGTTTGCCACCAAGTGTCAATTATGGGAAGTCTTTCTTTGCCTACGACGCGGTAGTACCACTTCCATGCTTCAGGATTTATGGGTTCACCGACTGAACCTAAAATGCGCAGACTGCTGAGATCATGCTTTAAGACCCACTGCTCGCCCAATTTCATACACATTCTCACGGCTGTCGGCGTTGCGTAGAGTATCGTTATGCGGTGTCTTTCAATCATGTCCCACCATCGGTCTTGCGCTGGATAATCGGGTGTGCCTTCAAAGAGAAAAGCGGTGACGCCTAAGCTTAACGGTGCATAAACATTGTATGTGTGCCCGGTGATCCAGCCGATGTCCGCGACGCACCAGAAGATGTCTTCGTCTGTCGGGTTGAAAGCCCACTTGAGCGTCCAATAAGCCCAGACTATGTATCCGCCCGTGCCGTGTTGAACCCCCTTGGGCTTACCTGTCGTTCCTGAAGTGTAAAGGATGAACAGTGGATCGGTGGATTTCAAGCTTTCAGGCTCCACGTAAACATTTGCCCCCGCACTTGCAAGAGCATCATGGTACCAAACGTCTCTACATTCCGTCATCTGAACAGGTTGCCCGGTGCGTTTAACAACGATAACCTTTTCAACGTTAGGCATATCTAGTAATGCCCTATCTGCGGTGTCTTTGATCCCGACCACTTTTCCTCTTCGGAAGGAACCGTCGGCGGTAACTAGGACTTTTGCCCCGCAATCGTTTACTCGACCAGCCAACGCTTCTGCGCTGAACCCTGAAAAGACCACCGCGTGAATTCCTCCGATTCTTGCTGTCGCCAGCAGAGTTATCGGCAACTCGGGGATAACTGGAAGAAAGACTGCGACGCGGTCGCCCTTCTTGACGCCGAGGTCTTTGAGCGTTTTTGCAAGCTTGTTTACTTCGCGGTAGAGTTGATAGTAAGTGTAAGTCTTTATTTCGCCCATTTCGCCTTCCCAAATGTAGGCAAGCTTGTTTTTTCGGTCGTCAATTATGTGCCTATCCAGCGCGTTATAGGAAATGTTCAATTCTCCATCAGGGAACCACTTGTAAAAAGGCGGGTTAGAATCGTCAAGGACTTTACTGAATGGCTTGAACCAGTAGATGGCTTTGGCTTTTTCTGACCAGTATTCTTGCGGATTCTTTAATGATTTTTCCCAATCTCGTTTCCGTTTTTCTCCTGAAGAAATTTTGGCGTTGGTTGGATAATATTTCTCGTCGAAAGGCAAGCTGGATTCCGACATTTCACGCAACCTCAAGCTTGAATGGAAACGGTTATCCGAGAGAATATAAGCTTTTCCTTTCGCTATATTGAAAAATAAAAAATAATTTAGGATATTTTAAGCATGTTTGATAAATTGCCAACGCGTTTTTTTATCAGATTCATTTGGATTTCTGAAAGCCAGACTTCTTTAAAGTCTTCGTTCACGTGGTGGAAAGAAAACCGCACGCCACAACTTACCTGTAAGTTGCGTGTCAACGAGCAATGTTCGAGTAAGACTACACTAAACCTTTTTTCTTAACGTCGCCACATTCAAAGTCAACCTGAAACAGTCTACTTTTTGGACGAGGTTTTTCCCAAAAAACTGTTAAACTGTGCGGAAGCCTAAACGGTTCAACAGGTTTCAGCCCAACTCAGCGTCCGAAAGCTCGCTTGAACTCGATAAAAAGGTTGCAACGTAAAAGACGCAGGCTCAAAACTTGAATACGAAAGACCCATAGAGTGCTTTTCTTCAAAAGGAAGCGAGAGAAAGCCAGTAAATCCAAGAAAAGACTAATATCTCCGCGACTGCGATTAACCTATAAAATTTCCAAAGAGGAACACAAAATGATTTACTGTCCTGAATGCGGCGGCGAAATGCAGTACCTCATAGCCACCAAGCACTACGTATGCAAGAGCTGCGGTCTATCGGTAACACAGCAGGAACTCATGGATTTGCGGGATAAGAACAAACCAAGCGCAGAAACAGAAGAAGAGCAAAAAGAAAACCGCAGAAAAGAATACCTCAAATGGTGGCTCAGCAAGAAATAAACTCATCTAAAAAAGAAAACTGACCTTTTCTTAGCTACGACTATGTTTTCACAGACATTAATTTCAACACGGCATTTCCCAACCCCATTCCGACCGTGTTCTTCTGAGCGAACGACAGCCCGCTTTAGGACGCATGGAAGAAAAAACTGGCAAACATAGAAAGCAACCTAATCATGTACAGATAAACAGTCAGCAAACGGTATAAAAGAAAATGATTCCAATCATGAATAAAGGATTGAAGTTTGATGACTGTAGTCATGGAAATAATCTGCGTGGGCAACGAGTTACTAATAGGCAAAACGGTAAACACAAATGCTCAATGGATGGGTAAACAGGCAACAAATCTCGGAGTAGACGTTAAGCGAATAACCACGGTACAGGACGTTGTTGAAGAAATAGCTGACGTCGTCCGCGAAGCCATACAGCGAAAACCACAGTTTATTGTTGCAACCGGCGGGTTAGGCCCGACTTTCGACGACAAAACATTAGAGGGTATCGCGAAGGCGTTGAACTGCAAATTGGAAATCAACGAGAAAGCGCTGGCGATGGTATAAGCAAGATACGCTGAATACGCCAAAACAAGGCGCCTATCTGAAACAAAAATGACGCCGCCGAGAGCAAAAATGGCCACGCTTCCCGAAAACGCCGAGCCAATCAACAACCCGGTCGGGACCGCTCCCGGAGTTCGTGTCAACTTGAAAGGAACGGTTTTGTTTGCTCTCCCAGGGATGCCTTCAGAGATGGAAGCTATTTTTTCAGAAACCGTAGCGCCTTTGCTTAAACAGGTTGTCGGAGACAGGGTTTTTCGTGAAAAGAACATGTTTGTCGATTACATGATAGAATCATCTCTGGCGCCGCTGATTGACAAAGTGATGACCGCTAACGAGGGTGTTTACATAAAGTCTCATCCTATGGGTGCAGAAAATAAGCCTCATATCGAAATTCACATAACCGCGTCAGCCAAGGAAGAGGAAAAGCCCATGGAAACGATAATGAAAGCTATGAAACAGCTTGCGGTTCTGGTTGAGCAGAACGGCGGAGTAGCCATCGTTGAGCCGTAAGTGGAATTTGGCAATAACCGTTGATTTATGAGTCTGTTGGGAAAAGCAGACGTGCTCATCATGATTAACCATGCGGAAAAGAGCAGAAATCATGGCCCTAGAGAAGAGAACGGTTGCTAAAAGGAAAATAAAATGTTTAAGCTTTTTTGGCTGCTTCCAATTCCTTTCTAAGCTCTTCCGCCCTATCCGTTCTTTCCCATGTAAATTCCGGTTCTTCTCTTCCGAAGTGCCCGTACACCGCTGTTTTCTTGTAAATAGGCCTTAGAAGGTCCAGTTGGTCAATGATTGCTCTAGGTCTCATGTCGAAGTGCTTCTTTACGATCTCCAAAATCTGAGAATCTGGCAATTTTCCAGTTTCATAAGTATTTACGAACACGGAGATTGGTTGAGCGACACCGATGGCGTAGGAAATTTGGATTTCGCATTGTTCAGCCAACCCAGCGGCAACGATGTTCTTGGCGATGTATCTTGCCATGTAGCAGCCTGAACGGTCAACTTTTGAAGGATCTTTACCGCTGAAGCATCCGCCGCCGTGGCTTCCGACTCCGCCGTAAGTGTCGACAATAATTTTTCTCCCCGTTAATCCTGAGTCAGCAAGAGTTCCACCTACTACGAACCTGCCTGTGCCGTTAATAACGTAGTTTACGTCTTCGGATAGCATGTTAGCGGGGATAACATTCTTGATAACTTTTTCAATGATTTCCTTTTTTAAGGTTGCATCATCAACGGTTCCATTGTTTTGCGCCGCGATAACAACCGTCTTTACACATTTCGGCTTGCCATTAACATATTCCACCGTTACCTGAGACTTGCAGTCGGGGCGCAGGTACGGCATAAGTTTTGTTTTTCTGCACTCGGCTAAACGTTTAACAAGTCTATGCGCCAACATGATCGGCAACGGCATAAGCTCTTTTGTCTCGGTGCTTGCGTAGCCGAAAACCATACCTTGATCCCCAGCTCCTTGCTCATGACCTTTTGATTCGTTTACTCCCCTGGCAATGTCCGGAGACTGCGCCGTCAACGAAACTAAAATGCCGCACGTTTCCCAGTCTAAGCCGTCCTTAGCATTATCGAACCCGATCTCCTTCAATGTCTGGCGAACAATCTTTGGGATGTCAACGTAGGTGCAAGTAGTTATTTGACCCGTGACCACCACGGTTCCCTGCATAACGAGGGTTTCGCAGTCAACTCTTGCTTGAGGGTCATCTTTGAATATTGCGTCTAAAACACTGTCAGATATTTGGTCCGCAACTTTGTCTGGGTGGCCTTCTCCAACCGACTCAGAAGTGAACAAGTATTTTCCGTTTATTCTCATGGGAATTTTTTCCATCCAACTTGTTATAGGAGCATAAGATACTTGCCGTTTTTCTTAAAAGTCTTTCTAGTACCCAAGCGATAATAAACGATGCTTACGGAAAGCTTAGCGTGGAAAAACAATTATAACCTCAAAAAAGAAAACATGAAGAGGGATAACATGAAACAAACAGTATCAAGTACGAAAGCTCCAAAACCCTTAGGACCCTACAGCCAAGCCGTGAAAGCGGGCAAATTTCTCTTTGTCTCAGGGCAGCTGCCAATCAATCCAGAACAAGGCAAAATAGTTGCCGTGGACGTCGCATCTCAGACAAGACAGGTCATGGCGAACATAAAAGCAATCTTGGAAGCTGCAGGTTACACTTTGAAAGACGTTGTCTCAACCACCGCATATCTTTCTTCAATGACATTATTTGACACGTTTAACCGTGAGTACGCAAAGTTCTTTGACGAAGAATTTCCAGCCCGTGCCACCATCGGTTGCGAACTGAAAACAGGTGCGCTTGTCGAGGTTTCTGTTGTTGCATATAGGGACTAAGCCGTGCCACAGCTTTGACAAATTATAAAAACCTAATCGACGCTATGTAAGAGCAGGGCAAAATATGTCCGCGTCGCTGAAAAAATTTATACAGGAAATCGCCGGAAAGAAAGCTCCAGGTCCATCTACAAGCTTCACTGTTTTTCATATTTTCTACGCGCTGGAACTTTTGTCGCAGAAGCCCCTTGGCAGAAACACGCTAGCCAAAAAACTTAATGTTGGAGACGGAGCGGTACGCACGATAATAAGTAGACTCAGAAGCGCTAAGCTAATCGAAGCCTCCAAAGAAGGCTGCAGTTTAACAAAAAAAGGCTTAGAAACCTGGCACCAGTTTGAGCAGGTTTTTCCTAAACGTATTGAAATCCCAGCGTCCGAATTAAGCCGGTCGGAGTTTAATTTTGCTTTTTTAGTCAAAAACAGCGGAAACAAAGTAAAACCGGGTATAGACCAGAGGGACGCCGCCATAATCGCTGGTGCAAAGAAAGCCATAATTGCCGTCTTCAAGGACAGCCACTTACGAATTGAATCGGTGAGCGATTGCATAGAAAAGCTTTACCCGAAGGCAGCAGCGCAAATCCTTAAAGAATTGGCGCCCGAAGACAATGATGTCATAATAATCGCGGGGGCTGATACGGCTTTGAGGGCTAAGCGGGGAGCGTTTGCCGCAAGCTGGTCACTGTTGGGCGCTTGATTTCAGGTAGTGTATTTTTCCCCTTCATTAAGTATTCTCTCGAGTAAAGTGTTAATGTTGGTCATGCCCTCGTTTGTTTTCGCGGAAACTGGCATCAGAAGGAATTTCAAGCCAAGCCTGTTTATGGCTTGCATCATGTTACGGCTGAAAAGACGCTTTGTCCCCTCAAGTTTCGCTTCAATAGCATCCTCAAGCGCTTGTGGGTTTGCTGACCAGCTGGCAATTGCCTGAACATCTTTCTTTGGAATCAGATCGGTCTTCGAGAGAACGTGCAGTTGCGGCTGTAAAAACCTGTTGTAAACCGCGGCGGAGAGAAACATGTTTGAAACGTAATTCAGCGGATTGATGGAGAAGACGGCGTCAAAGAGGTAGATCAACGCTTTAGGCTCCCTCGTTAACTCATCAACGATGAAAGGTCCGCTTGCCCGGAACGCGAACAGCTCCATCTGGCCAGGCGTATCGACTAACACGAAGTCAGCATGCGCTTCTTCGATGTCGCGAGTTACGTTTTCAATTTCGTCAGCGATCAAATCAGCGGCCATAATCAAGGCGCCGTTTGGTCCTAAACCGTATTTTTCCATCAAGTCGCCGACATCGACGTAGTTGCGCACGTCGACATCAGGCGAGTAAGGAAGCTTCAACACGCCAGGGTCCAAGTTCACGACTGCAACGTCCTGCTTCGACATTTTCAGCCAATCACTAAAAGCCGCCGTGAAGAGGGATTTGCCCGAGCCGGCAGTTCCAATAATAAACGCGACAGGCATCTTCCAAATCTCCGAACTACGATGTTCAGTCCAAAAGTAATAACTCTTCCGATTTTCTCTTGCAAAAGTGGCTTTGGAATAGGCTCAGTTTGGTTTCACAACCAGCAAAAAACTCTATAGGAAAAATAGTGCCCTAAACCTAAAGCATGGTTATATAGAATATGCTGAGAAACGCTAAAAACGTCAATACTTTCATAATATAAAGGTGAAGACGAAGATGTGCAATCTGCCCCCGCAAATTCACACAGCCTCCGAGACAAGAACCTCTCCAAAGAGAGCTAAAACAGCGAAAGATGGTTATAGCGAGATTTCCTTCTCAAGCCCGCGAACTTTTTACCGAATAGTTGACTAATTCACCTGGACCCTCATTTTTCTTGTCTAAGACGAAGAGTACAGTTGCAAAATGCGCGTTACGGTTTGCCATTCTTCTATTTTTGAGCGCCTTATCTCTTCAGAAACAAGCACGTTATCATGCAACGGCAGTTGTGCGCGTTAAATTTTTTGTTAAGCTGCTTTTTTATGGTTGAGCTCAAATCTGTTGCAAAAAAAATTCTTTTAAACAAAAAAGCAGGAAAGCCCAAAGCAGCGCATTAGCCAGTCTTGAGCTGATCCTGCGTGCAGTTAGCCTTAGGTTGTTGCCAAGTGTTGCCCGTTAAACGTGATTGACTGTATCGTTTCCTCATCGATCTGAACAACATTTGATGGAAGCGAAACGTAATCTAAGCCTGATGCAAGCTGCTGACCGTCATGCGCCACCCACCATAGAAACTGAACCTCTGCAGTCGCCGTCGCCTGAGTCATCCCCGGCACCACGTTAAGCTCCTTGTACACTAAGAGGTAAGTGAAGCTTACAATCGGATAAGCCTGCGCTTCAGGAGCATTTAGCAAACTAACGCTCGCCCAGCTTTGATCACCAGCAGGCAAACCGTTTGAGGCGGCTGACTGAACAGCGTCCTGAATTGAACTAAGGCTCGGCAAAATCCAGTTACCCTCAGGATTCTGAATAGCAGCTACAGTCATGTTGTTCTGAAGAGCATAAGCCAATTCAACGTACCCAATCATGTACTTGGTTCCCTGAACGACCGCCGCAACCCCTGGGTTACCCTGCGCACCTATCTCATTAGATGGCCAAGCGACCGTCTTCCCCTGCCCAATTACGCTTTTCCATTCACTACTAGAGGCACTCAAATAACCCGTGAAGATGAACGTTGTTCCAGAACTGTCTGAACGATGCACTACCTGAATAGGCTCATTAGGCAGCGAAACGTTCGGGTTTAAGCTTTGAATTTCTGGATCATTCCAAGTTGTGATATTGCCCTGAAAAATGTCGGCGACAACTTTCCCCGTCAAATGCAACCCGGTAGCCACGCCTGGAATATTATAGGCGACGGTAACCGCCCCTATTGTTTCAGGTATAGTTACAGCGTTTGGAGCCAATCCTGATTTTTGCCGCTTGAACAAGCGATTTGCATAAACGAGCGAGGCATTAATACTCGATAAACTGCTTTTTGAAAGCCTGAATTGCAAGGTCTGAGACTTCATTCGCTAAACAATTTTTTATGATTTTTCATCCTGTGCTCTTGCAGCTGCTTGGGTCGTCAAGCTCAGCCTTGCATATTGGACACTGATAGGATATTGGAAGCATCAATCCACAGCCTCAGAGAGTTGAAAAAATAATAATAAATTAACAAGAATTGCAAACATAACCTATATAGAAATCAAGCATGACAATAAACTATGCAATGAACTTTTATCTACTAAAGCATAAAATAGTGAAACATGGCAACCCCAGTTTGCAAAAAAGCAAACGCAAAAACTTGGGATTGTTAAAAAAGTGGCTCATATGACAAAGATTTACATGGTAACGCGGAGTCGACGGGTTTAAAGGGTGAAAATGCATGAATATGAATTCTTATACCAATAGCGCAGAGAAAGCAAAGTCATGGATTCTTCGTTTCATAAAGTTCAACATCATCGGTTTCGCGGTGTTTCTCGTGGGAACACTAATCTACGCAGGACTCTTTAGCACGTTTGGAGCCTGGGCATGGGTTGTAGCCAGCGCCGCTGGTGGAGTACTGCAATTCTGCTTAATCAGCTACTTGAACACAAAAAAGAAAGGAAACATGTTCAACTCGTAAAAATCACGATAAAAGCAGCTCGAAGCCGTCCTCTTAGTATGAACTTGTGGAAAACGCAGCAATAGCAAATTTGCCTGCATTAACGAGCCGGATTATAAATTTACTGAGTGAAAGACTCTGAGAAAAACATCAAGAGAGTTATTTCCTGTTAGCATTTTCTCGGTGACCAAAGTTTCAACATCAATAGCGTTGCTTTTACGCTAAAGATTGATAATACTGTTCATAATAGCCTGTGAAAGTTATCACATCGCCGAAGTTTATCACTCCAGTGTGGTCTAAATCAGCAGTTTGCGAGTAAGTTCCAGTGGCAAAGTAGTTAATATAAAGCCCAAGGAAGTACGCAATATCATTGAAGTTCACCTGGCCATCCTGGTTCACATCGGCTGGACTTATCAGCTGATTAAAATTCAAAACGACGTTAAAGCTGAATGACGTTACGTTTGAAGGTAAATCGCTGCTTATTACGAGGGTCAAGGCTGCGCTCATTATTTGTCCCGAAGACATGATTGCTCCGATGCGGTCTATTGTTACGTTGAAGAACTGCGCGTCTGAAGGTGCTGATACAACGTTTCCATTGCTATCTTTGAATACAAAATCTGTCAAACTTGGAGCTACTACTGCGTAGCCATGTATCGACGGGTCGGTGTCTTTTAAGTAAAATGTTTGAGTGACCGGCACATTCAACGCGACTGCTCCCCAGTTGAAATTTGTTAAAATCAAAGTTGCCAAAGGATCTGAATAGGCGCTAATAGATGATGAAGACTCCGATAATGTTGTTGACGCTCTAACTTGACCAGGCAAGATGTCAGGCACGACACTGTGCATGGCGGCAATAATGATTATGCAGACTAAAACGATCAGAACTATTTTGCTCTTGAGCGCTCCTCTCTTCATCTTTTTCATCCTGAATAGTCCTTAAGGAACTGCTCTTGGCACTCCTGAAAAGGCTGCTCCCGCTCTACAGTCCCTTCTCCTATAAGAGGGCGCTTTTGCTAAAACAGTATTTAATACTTTTCAATATAGAAAACGTTCAGGAAAATAGTCACACTTGCCCCTATTTAGTACCAAAAAAAACACTGCAAAATTTCAAACTTCAAATTCAATCCATCTGATTGAAAGCAACCTGCAGGTTGTCTTCGCAATCGACAATGCTGAAGCATTTAGATAATACAATAAACAAATCATCTAAAACAGGGTAGTCATAGGGTTCCAAAAAAGTTGAATAAGTGAACTGAACCGTCAATCAGGTGGACATGTTGCCCACCTTCCTTTTTTTAAAAAATCATCTAAAGATTGACTGTTAAAGCCACAGTTAGGAAGGTTATCTAGCCGTTTGTCATTGGGCTTTATAGTACGCTTGATAGTAACCCACAAACAGAACTACGTCATTAAAGTTTAGCACGCCGTCGTGATTCAAATCGCAGGCTGGGTTAAGAACGTCTGTCTGGTAATAGTTAATGTAAGCGCCAACGAAGTAAACTACATCGTTAAAGTTTATCGTGTCGTTGTGGTAGAAATCAATCGGTGAATAAATGCTAACCTGGGCTGAGCTTTGAACTCCTGCGTAGGAGGCAGTAACAGTCCAGTTTCCCAACTTGCCTGGAAAGTACGTACTGCCAGACCATGACCCACCTGCACCACTGCTTATGCTCCAAGACGCAACGGAAGTTACGTCCCAAGTGTTGCCATTAGCGCCGGTAGCTACTGCAGTAAAATTTACGCTTGAAGCGTCAGTCAATGAAGCTGTTGCCGGCGATACAGTGATGGTCGACGGCGTAGATCCTGTCGGTAGGATTGAAAAGACGTACTGCCTGTTACAGGGCAATGCAGATATGAAAGTAGTGCCTTGAATGATGTTCCAGTCTGGTGAAAATCTCACGCTGTAGATTCCCGGCGTCGGGAAAGATGCGGTAACGGTTTGGTTTAATTGGAAATCTAATGTTCCAGCTTCAGACAAGGAGATTGTGACTATATTCGTGGACAGGTTGATATTAAACAGTTCAGGGTCAAGCATGTTATAGATATACTGGTACGAGTTTTCCTCGACGGGGACAGCTAGAACCGCAGTTTCAGGAACAATTCCAAGCATGAATAGTAAATCGGCGCCCGTAGCTGTTGCATCGTTGCTTACTCCAGAATCGGAGTGATATTGAAAATACGGAAAGGCAGAACCACACAAAGGGCTCTGCAAGAGTTCCTGCCACGCTGAAGTTGCCCCGGTCAGCATACTCTGCACGTCAGATTGGTACGTACTGTTTAAATCTCCGTAACTTCCAAGTATCGCAGCCCACGCCATCACAGTGTTCTCAAGCCTAAGCTCTGAATTGCCCGAAGCCATGTGCACAACGACGTAGCTTGAAGGTCCGCCCAACGTTTGCGTCCATTGTGGACTTAGCCATTGTTCTTGAAGGAACCTGTTTTCAATGTCCTGAAGTAGGCGTTGAGCATCGGGCAATTCTTTATCGTCGTGCCAAAGCTTTAATGCTATTTGGAAGAAGCCTCCTGCCTCGCATTCGTAGCCTGCCCAGCTTAAGGCGTAATTGTAGTTGGTTCCGGACCAAAGATTATTGTTTGTCCAAATCCAAGTTGCTAACGCGTCGTTAAGCGCAGAATTTATTCCTAAGTTGTAGAAGTCTAAGAAGCAGTCGATGGTTTCGCCGCATTCGTCATAGTATCTGGGACCGTAGCTGATTGTAGATCCAACGCCATTTTGGTCAACCCAAAGAAGCGCTGGATAATTGGCTGAATCTACTGCCTCTCTGAAAGTAGCGTATGCTTTGGTCAGATTCCACTTGGTTAGATCATAACTGTACTGCAGAGCATAACCATAAGCCAAAACCAGAAATCTATCATAGACAAGGTAGGATTGCGGCGACCCTGTCAAGCTATCCGCCCCCGTGTCAGGTAACCCGTTACTCATCATCTGCTGGTTATCCAGCGCCCATTCTACCGTTGTTTGATTGGAGTATCCCAGTTTTGACATAATGGGTGTCCACTGCAAGATAGCTGTCGGGTTTGCCAATGAATTGTATGCGTTTACCAACTGCTGCATCGTCGCTTTCCCAACCATCATTCCTTGATAAACAGCATCTATGCTGCTGGCGTAATTAACCGCGCTAACAATTGTTTCCAAGTTTCCAATTAACGAGGAGCTGGGTTGAGCGTCCACCATCTGGGCTGATGCGATAAGCGCGACACCAAAAAACGAAAACAGCATTATTGCTAAAATAACAGTTACTTTCCACTTGCTATCCATTCTAGTCATGTTTCTGTCATGAAAAAGAAGGATATAATTGCTTCCTTCATAGAAAACATTGCAGACTACCTAAGCTACATCCTCTATTTAGATACGCTGACAACCTGGAAACGCAACAATTTAAAGCTAAAATAACGCAGTTGCGGGGTCAGCTAGCTTGCCGCAAGGCGAAAGCCTAAGGTTCGGAAAAGAACTGATTGGGCTGAACCCATTGTCCTTGAAGATTTCATCCGCGCTTCCCCCTTTTGTCTATCTCTACGTAGGAAACATAGAAAAATTACCAAGCTAATATTGGTCGTTAGAGGAAATAAAAAAAAGCAAGAACAGTTCGAAGCCATCTCCCTGTTATAAGCTTTTAAGAAACAAAGCAGTACCAAATTTCCGCCTATTTGATCGAACCGCCGATTAATTTACTGCACGAACTACTTTTTGAAACATATAAACAAAGTACAGAGCGGCGAAAACCGTTAGCGCTACTTCGATGGCAAGGATCACGCAGTTAGTTTCCACTGCCCGAAAATACCCTTGCTCGACAATATCCCAAAATACAAGAACTTGGAGGAATATAGCGCTGCCTAAGCAGCTAAGACCGAAGCTGTTGATTATCAGGCGAATACTACGGCTTATTCTCGGACGAGCTTTCATCTTTCCTTAACCTGACTTTCCACCGATAGGACCAGACTCTCGAAGGTTCGCTGACAGGAGAAACTGCCCAGCAATAATCTTCCCAATCGCGTGATTATCTACCCAAAGGCTAAGCCGCATTTTCAAGGAAACTGCGCGTCATATCTTTCTCGTCTAACCCTAAACTGACAATATCAAGCTTAATAGACGCGGCAATATTTTTTAGCTGCAATTTAGTCGTCGAACGACTTAAATTTGGCTGCCTTTTGGTAACCTATTAGATGCCATACATCATACACCGATTTATAGCTTGCTGATATCCAACGCGCAAGTTCTAACCTAAGCTAAACCAAACGTCGATTGGCCACAACCTGAAGTCAGCTCTTTAACGATGACCGTATTATTCTTTGATAAACGTACAGGAAATAGACAACTGCGAAAAACGTCAAAGTGACCTCAATCGCAAGAACAGTTGAGTTAGTCTCAACAGCTCGAAAATAACCTTGTAGAGTGATGTCGGAAAAGACAAGGATTTGCAGGAAGATAGCGCCGCCTAAGCAGCTTAAGCCCAAGCTGTGAATTACCAAGCTTATTTTATGGCTTAATTGTGGGTCAATAGTCATCGGTCATTCGCGTGCTAATTATCGTGCAACGTATGACTTAAGATTTATGAAAACAGAAACAGAATTGCCGATATGCCATGAACCCAAGCTTAGCCGAATTGGCCAGCGATGTAATTGTGAGTAAGTTCACTTTTCGGATGCTCAAACAAGTCCTTAGTGTCGCCAAATTCAATGAGTTGACCCACATACATGAAAGCCGTAAAATCCGACACCCGGGCGGCTTGCTGCAAATTATGCGTCACAATAATAACCGTGTATTTCCTCTTAAGCTCCATCGCCAAGGATTCGATGCGGGCGGTCGAAGCAGGGTCCAAAGCGCTGCAGGGCTCATCCATAAGTATTAGTTCGGGCTCCGCCGCTAAAGCGCGGGCTATGCAAAGCCGCTGTTGCTGGCCACCAGAAAGGGAAAGAGCACTATCGTTCAGACGTTCTTTCACTTCTTCCCACAGGGCGGCGCCTCTAAGACTTTTCTCCACGAGCTCTTTGAGGCTTTCACCTTTCGCCATACTGTGAATCTTGGGACCGAAAGCTACGTTCTCGAATATCGATTTCGGGAACGGATTAGGCTTTTGAAACACCATCCCTATTCTTCGCCTCAACTCGTAAACATTGCTGCTGTCAGAATAGATGTTTTGTCCGTCGAAAATTATCTCCCCCTGCGTGCGACAGCCGTTTATAAGGTCATTCATACGATTGATTGAGCGCAGAAGGGTCGATTTGCCGCATCCTGAAGGACCCATAATTGCCGTCACTGCGTTCTCTTTAATCTCTAGATCGACATCTTTCAGAACATGGTTACTCTTGAACCACAAGTTGAATTTCCTAGTTTCAACTTTCCCCAATTATTTTCTCTTCCATTTCAGTGGGATTGATCGCAGGTTTAACCTCGTCAAGGACTGTGATTGAGCTTTTTCTCATGCAAATCTTGAGATCTTTTCAACACGTCCCTGCGACGAAGAGAAGGTTTTTTGAGTAATATTGTTTTCCACAATAGCAATCATAGACTATGATTTAGTATATAATTTCTTTAGATAAGGAATTTATTATGTAAGTCAATAGGGCAACATGTATTTATTAACTATTTAAGGAGAAGCGAGCGGTTGTGGCAGGCAAAAGAGAATGACGAAACCAGAAAAATTCAGTTTACAGGCGGATCCACTTACATTATATCGTTACCGAAGAATTGGATTTGTCAAAACCAATTAAAAAAGGGAAGTTTCATAAGACTCCGCGAAGAAGAAACTGGATTATTAACGATCGTTCCACCAAATTCAAAAGTCCAAAATAGGACCGAACAAGCAACAATTGTGGTTCCTGCGAACGAAGATACGGAAATAATCATTAGAAAGATTGTTTCGACATACTTGTCAGGCTATAATTCCATCCACGTAAGATCGAATAAACAGCAGTTATCGACCAAGCAGAGGCACGACATGAAAGATTTTGTGCGGCGAATGCTCGTCGGGACAGAAATTGTGACTGATGCTTCTTTTCAGCTAGTGTTGCAGGTTTTGTTAAGTTATCCTGAGTTAACCGTTCAAAGTGCCTTGAGAAGAATGAGCATCATAACGGCTTCTATGCATAAAGACGCTATGCTTGGCTTGGGCGCCAACGATAAATTGCTTTTGAAGGACGTAATAACCACGGACAGCGAGGTTGACCGCTTCAATCTTTACGTGATTAGACAGTTAAGGACTGCGATACAAAATCCCAGAATAAGCAAAGAAATCGGCTTGGACAACGGGAAAGACTGCCTTGGTTATCGACTGGTGACTAAGTCTGTTGAACGAGCCGCGGACCACGCCGTTAAGATAGCCGAGAACGTTTTAGCGCTCAAACATAAGCTGAATGATGAAACCATGGAAAAAATCGAGCAAATGAGCCAAGTTTCAATCAAAATGTTCGAAACAGCAATGGAGTCACTCTTCAGGCAGGACTACAACTCGGCCGAAACAATCATAGAACGCATCAAAGAAGTCGAGACCTTGGAAAGAGATGCCGTGGTTTCCTCTCAGATGGATATTGAAAACAACGCAAACCTACGACTAATTATTGAAAGCATAAGGAGAACTGCCGAGTATTCATGCGACATCGCAGAAATCGTTCTTAACTTGACAGTCGACTCAATACTCGTGTGATACAAATGTCCAATAAAGAGAAACCCTCTTCTTCTTCGGTCACCGATTTAATTAGTAAATTTAGAAAGTATCTGTCAGACCGGGTTCTAATCACCGATCTAGTTACAAAGTTAATCCTCACCTTCGGTGTGGTTTTAATGATCGGGGGCATATACCTGATGTTGACTGGCTCGGGTACCTCAAATCAAGCTGCTCAGTCAATGATTTCTTCCATAAGTTGGGTGCCTGGAATTCCGTTTTATCTAGGCAATCTTGCCGATCCAAGCGCGTCTGCAATCGGACTGGTTTCTTGGCTCGTCGGCTTAGACCTTCTGCTTGTCGGTCTGGGGCTTTGGGTCAGAAATCCGCTTGCTCGCTTCATAGCCGTTTTAATTTTCGTGTTTGCGGCCTGCTTTGAATTCATCGAGTTTCTCTACGTTGGGATTTTGGGGGCACCAGCCGCTTTTGCTCTGTTATGGGTAGACGCAATTATGATTTATTTTCTGATTTCAAAGTTTGACTCGAGAACCGATATAAAAAAGCAATTAATCAGTTAAAACGCCGATCTTTTTGAGCTAACCAAGTTTTCAAGCGAAAGATGTTTTCACTTTTCTCGAACCCAATCTGATCAGACTTATTGCGTGAAGGACCAACATCACAATTAAATGTTGTCTTTTAATGTTTAATCAAAAAGTCGTCGTTCGGCGAATCTAACCTTCAAGGCTGGTTAGGAAATTTTCGTTTATGGGAAACATTTGGTGGTGGCTTCTTGACGGTTTGATCCGCCGAACCCATTTTTGCGTTGCAGACATTCGACTGTCAATTGCTATATACTTTTTTTGCGTTCTTAAAAGTTTCACAAATATTCTATAAGTTGATAATGGGGAAGCTATAGAGTAAATATTGCAGCAGCTCAACACCGTTAAAGGTTTTTCTTTTTAAGGCGTTCTCATTGAGAAATGAGTAGCCGCAGGCTGAACCGTTAACTTAGGATCGTCCTTTTTCTGGTTCGGCTTCTAGTACTATGAGGCGTTCACGCGAGTTTATTCCTAAGTAGTATCAAGTTAAAAAAATGACTATATAGCAATGAATTGATGGTCTACATTCCGCAAAAAATTGTATTTGTTGGCAGAGTTTTAAAAAAAAGTATCATGTTAGAGCGCCGCATGCCCATTGTCCGTATTCGATGTAGGCGCCTATAAACGCAGTTTCATCGTAAAAGCTTATGCTTCCAACATGGTTGTAATCAATGTTTGGATAGTATGTCCCTGTTCGATAGTAGTTGATGTATTCTGTGACAAAGATAATTAGATCGCTAAAGTCTACTTTTCCCTCACCGTTCAGATCGCCTAAAATGGTTACTCCAGACTGCACAGTCGACGTTTGAGGTTTTGAACTCGGCAAGCTTGTGGTCGTTACAGTAACGACGAAAGCGCAGTTTCCTATCGGCAATGAGCCGGTGTTGATGGAGCAGGGTATAACCTGCGTTTGCTGGAAGTTCAATGTCACTGTTTCAGTGTACAATATACTTGAGCCGGTGGAAATTTGAATGCGTGCGGTTTCTGACACCGAATCTGGGTTTGTTAAAGTCACACTTGTCGGCATGGTGAAGCCTGTTTGAGTCGCAATCCTTGGAACTAGTATGCTGGTAATTTTTATGGGTGTGAGAGGTGCGAAGAATGCTTCTGTTGAGCCCGTTCCAGAGGCCGTGAAAGTCGTAGGATTCGCCAAGTTAGACGTCAAAGATACTCCGCCTGTTGCTATCCAGTCGACAAATTGGTACCCAGGATTCGCCGTCGCAGTTATTGTGGTGGGGTTCTGCCCGTAGCTTCCTGACGAGGGGCTTACAGATCCCATAGTAGCATTGTTTGACATTATAGTCACAGGTACGTTGACTTGCAGGGATTGAGAGACTGAGGCGCTCGCGCTTGTTGTTAGATCTAGAGCTGAGCCTAATCCGATTAGGTCTTGAGCTCCGCTATTATAGCTTGTCAGGTTTAAGTATTGTGTTGGCCATACGCTTTGGGTATTGGCTGTAACAGTGATTGTGGATCCCACCGCTGCGGTTGAAGGCACCGTCACGGTAACTTGGGCCATACCGGTGCTGTCTGTAAAAGCCATACTTGAGCTGAGATCTGCCGTGGGTAAAGGCGTGGCGGAACCTCCGGGGGCAGTGAGACTCGCGGCAAAGTCGATTTGCACGTTTGGACGTGCGGAACCAAGTTGAACCAGGAAACTTGCCGTCTGACCCGGATCAGCTGATGCGGTGCCTGCACCGGGCGAAGCCCACGTTAATGTGTCGATAGGCAGAGCAGTATTCTTGCCGCTAGCATCAGCCGCCAATGTTGCCGCTGGGCTCGTAATTGAGGAGTCCAGGACGAAATCAGCATAAGGTGGTGGCTGGCCTAGAAGATCCCAGATTGCAACTTGATCAACTGCTGCACTAGTTGCGTTTGGTGGAGTATACCAGCTCAACAAGTAGCTGATAGCTTGCCATGTCGCGTCGTTCGTTGGTACTAAGATTTCGTCGGCCGTATAAGAAGAACCCTCGTAGATGGTGCCGCTGGGAGTTAAGCAGTAGGCTTCACCTGTGTTTCCGTTTATTGTGATTGGAAATTGTCCAATCCAATAGCCTTGAGATGTAATGATGCCAAGGTCGGTTGGTGAACTTGGGTAGCCTATTTGGACGGATACTTGGGCGTAAACAGTTGCACCCAGCGCAGTTATCATTAGGGTTATGAGCAACACTATGAGTACCATATTTCTTCTCACGGGTCAACTCTCCTTTCCTGTTACGACGCAATTATTTCATGGATTGATGCTTGCATCTTTCTTTTTTAAGGGATTGCTTTTAGTTTATGATACTTGTCCACATAGAAAATATACTCACAAAAACTCCCTTGTAGGCTACTTAGAAGCAGCCTCAACTATATTGGCTAAACTTCTGAGACTAACGACAAAGATGAAAAGGCATTTAGGAATAGTTATTATAGGTCAAGAATAGTTCAGTTGCCTTATTTGAACAACTCTGCCCCTTGAATGTGCTAAAAAAGGGGTAAGTACCTACTTAGTAATAATATTAGAAACTATCGTGTGTGTAGGGCTTCACTATGCCAAGAGTATTTGCCAATTGTCCAAATGGAGTATGGGCGGCTATGTTAATGAAATCGCATGATCTCTTCTGCGTCATGATAGAATATTGAATTTTGCAGCTGTTTCTGGCGCCAGTGGAGCGCTCGCTGAATTTGAGAGCAAACATATGTAAGCGGTTGCTTGTCCGGTGAACGCCCAGGGTGGGATGGGGATGGATGCGTCTATAACGGTGATGTTTTGTGTCTGTTGAGTTACCTTAAGAGTTGAAGAACCTATTGGTTCGCTTGCATTGTCAAACAGTGTGATGCTTACCTGAGTCAATGATGCTGAAAGCTCCTGGTTGTCTATTGTAAATTGGATAGGCAGGGTTTCTCCTCTGTGGATGCTTGCGGGGATTGTCACGTTGTTTTCTATGCTATTCAAGTAGGCGAAAGTGAAGTTCACTGTGTCGGTTATTGTTTCGCCTATAATGTCAGCCGAAGCAGTTATCGACCACGTTCCAAAGCTGCTTTGGCCCAGGTCTGGGGGCATCCTGAAGGGAGGATCAATCGTTGCGACGCCGCTTTGGTTTGTTTCGCCTTGCCTGTAGTAGCTTGTTCCGTTCACGTCGCGAATCGTGAAAAAGACGCTTTGGTCAGGTACTGGACCACTCGCGTTCATGATTAGAGCGTATGTGGGCACTAATTGGAGAGGCCCATACGTTTGACCGGCCGCTCCTTCCGCCGTGTAGACTTCAATGTTAAACTGTTGCGCGCTGCTCGACGCTGTTGTGAATTGTGCGTTCGCCGTCTGAGTTCCTGCGACGGGGTTGTCTGAGGTGATTCCGTTGGCTGCGGTTTCAGGAGCATAGAGGTATGCAACACCCACGCCTTGGGGTTCAAGCCCAATGATAGTTGAGCCAGCAGACATTACTTGGAACTTAATCGTTGCAGACACTGCACCGGAAGAATTGTCATTGGTTACCATGCTGTTTGCAGTGTTGAAAGCGATCTGACCGATAGTCAGCAGCCCCTCGGTAACGTTGTTTGTTAGGTCGCCGGCGTTACTCTGATCTGGAAGCCAGGAACCGTCAGTGTAACTGACGAACTTGATTATCGTTTCGTTCCACGTTACGACGTAGCTGGCTCCACTGACGCCGTTATTTGTGCCTCCGAGGTTAACGCTTGCGTAGTTGTCGGCGCGCACATCCACCGAAAAAGTTGAGCCGATTGGCTGGGATGAAATGACTGTGGTGTTTTCGCCAGCGCCGTTTGCGCTGGTCGGAACGACGCTTAGAATTGGTGCGGTTGCCGTGGCGCTGGTTAAATTTGTCTTTACCGAGAGGACAGAAAAGGTAACGAGAAAGGCTATAGCCAGACAGATTATTCGTTTATGCCTCAACAGCTTCTGCCTGGGTGTTGCCATTTTTTTCGTCTCACGCTATTATCTGGAAGTTTGCTGATCGTTCAGGGGCCAGAGGAACTCCACCTGATGTGGGGTTACCAGTCAGAATGTTAACATAAACTGTTGCTTCACCAACGTAGGCCCACGTTGGAATAGTGAATGTTTCTGTAACGGTGGCGCCGCTTGCGGCGTTTGCAACGGTGGTTAGGCTGCTGCCTATCGGCACGTTGTCAGCATCGCAGACTGCGATGACCACTGTTGATCCGAGTGTGATGTCGTCGGTGTTTTGGATTTGGACTTTGACGTTCATTGTACCGCCTCTTGCAACGCTTGAGGGTAGCGTAATGCCGTTGATGGTGACTAAGACCAGGTAGTTGTATTCAAAGGTGATTTTGGAAGTAACCACTTCCTGATCGACCTCCACAGTGGCTGTCACGGTCCATGTTCCGAAATTGGATGGGCCGATGTTTGGGGTTACGTAGCTCTGATAAGCGTAGCCTGTTGAATTGGTGAATGCGGTTCGTATCGCGATGATTGTGCCGTTTGGACTTTGTACTGTAAACACAACGTTTTCGTCGGCTTCTGACCCTCCGTTGTACGTGACGTAAGCGTACAGTTGAACCGGTTGTTGCGGTCCATAGACGGTCTGGCTGCTTGTGAGGACGACTCTTGCTAGTTGTTGAGACTGAGACTGTTGAACGTCTATCCAGACACTTGTTGAGGACGTGTTCGTGTATTGAGGATTAAGCGATGAACCCACGTCTGGAGCCGTTACGATAAGGGTTACCTGAAGCCACCCGACGCTGTTTACCACGATTGTTACTCCTGAACCGCTGAAAGCGCCGAATTCAGAGTTGTTCTCGTTTAAAACTAGCCAAGCGTAGTTTGTTATCGGGCACGATTTCCCGCTTGCTGCGTCGTATCCCGGCGTGGAAGAACTGCCGTCCAGAAGTATTTGTTCGCCTGTCGCGTAGACTGTTCCGTTTTTGTTAGATATTATGGCTGCGGGACTATGAGTCGAGGAACCTGATGGTGGAGTTGGGGTGGGTGTTGGAGTTGGGGTTGGAGTTGGGGAAGTTGAGGATCCGTATGTCGCATCAACTACGGTCACGTTTGTTACTGCGACGGCTATGGTAGCTGGGGGTGCAGGTGGAGCGTAGATATACGCAACGCCGACACCTTGTGGTTGAAGCCCAATTGTCGTTGCGCCTGTGGAGGCGACTGTGAAGTTGATGCTGCAGGATACTGCTCCTTTAGAGTTGTCATTCGTTACCTGAGCGTTGGTTGAGTCAAGCGCGATTTGGCCGATTGTTAAATTCCCGTTCGTGGTGTATGATGGTATATCACCAAGGTTGCTCTGGTCTGTCAGCCAGTTGCCATCGGTATAGTTATCGAACGTGAGGACCGCGGGGTTCCACGTGACCACGTAGCTGGCTCCGTTGACTCCGTTGTTTGTTCCGCCCTCGTTCACGGCTGCGTAGTTGTCAACGCGCACATCTACCGAAAAAGTTGAGCCGACTGACTTGGCTGGAATGATTGTTGTGCTGGTCGCGCCCGGCTGGCCTGTTGGCACGATGCTTATGATCGGCGCGTTCTGGGTTGCGGCGTCGATGAAATGTGCCAGCGAAGCGAAAACTGAAAGAGTAATTAGGAAAACTAGGGCTAAACAGATGATGGTTTTACGTTTCATTTAGCCCACCTTTCAGAGCGAGCGCTCGGCGTTGGATACTTGCCGTCAAGGATTAGAAAGGAAATTCTTTGGAACAATGAAAGCGCTCCCTTCAAATCAGGATAATTTGGTCATTGCTTTTTTACTTTAGCCAAATAGTTTATGTAGTGTACATAGTTTTTTTTCTGAATATATAAAGTTCGTTTTGTCGCGTGTTTAGTGACGGTTTTTTGTTTTGTCTGTGCAGGCAAGAGTAGAGTATAGGAGGGTAAAGTCGGTACGTTTTGTCGGTACAATTCGTCGATACGTCGCGGAAGCGTGTGCCTAATGGGTTCAGGTTTTAGCTGGTGCTGTGGAGTCACTGACAGTTAGAAAGATGATACACGCATAAGCTAATTGGGTACTATTTTTGAGGGGTTTTTGCTGGAAAACACCGTGAAAGGCTGCTCCTATGATCTAGCGTGAGAATTGGAATTTAGCCGGTTCGCTAAAAATGAGGGTTGAGAAGGCTATCTTTTGGTGGGTTTAGCTTTTTTGGATATTATCAGCGTTGAGGCAGTTGCTGCGGTGATAAGAAGGATCACGATTGAGATTGCTGGGAATTCTGGGGCTTGCTGCGTCTTTGGAGTCGGGGATGGCGATTGACTTGCTGATGTCGAATCGGTCGGTGATGGACTGCTGGATGGGCTGTTGGATGGGGGTGGGCTGGGTGTTTGGCTGGTTGTCGATCCTACAGTTATGACTGCGTTGATGTTGGTGTGTGTAACCGTTTGGTATACGGGGTTTGAGGTTGTTCCGACGTTGGTTGGCGTGTCCAGGGTTGTTTGATTAAAGTTAATCTGTGAAGTGCCCAAGGCAAGTACAGTGAATGTTAAAGTTGCGAGGACGCCGCTCCCGCTTTCAGACGTGAATGAAAGGAGTACGTCTGAGATGTCTGGGATCACGCCTTTGCTGAAGGACAAGAAGGAGTCCGAGGTCCATATGAACAGGTCCTGTCCGGCGGCTTTGAGGAAGGGGCCTTCGCTGACGCTTGTTAGGTTCAGGTATGCGGGGTTAAACATTAAGCCGGCGACGTCCCATGCCCAAAGGTCTTGAACGTTGTTTATTACGATGTTTATCTGGATCGTGCTTCCAACCGTTGCTGATGGGAATTGTTGGGTGGATGAGTCTATGGCGATGGTTGTTCCGGTTTGAGCGTGTGACGGGTTTATTGCCGCGATGCCTGTTAAGGCGATGATTGCGAGAAAGAGTGCTAATATGGATTTTTTCATATAATTTCTCTTCTCCCTTTTCACCTTTATCTTTAGACTAAAATTATTTAGCCCTATCCAAAATATACTATTGAGAACTGCGTTATCTATATAGTTGGCACTGATTAGAATTTTTTCCTTAGCGGAGTGGGAAAATCGAGTTTTTTTTGGTTTTTCGCTATGTTCGTTTTCTTAACCAGATGGTCGATCCCATTAGAGTTGCGAGGGTGATGATTATCGTGATCGCCACGACGTATGAGGGTAGGCCTGACTGTGCAGATGTGTTCGGCGCTGAAGTCGAAGTTGGACTTGCTGTTGCTGATGAGGTGGAGCTTGGCGTTGGGGTTGCGGTTGTGGTGTTCGGCGTAGGGGTTGCAGTTTGGCCCGATCCTGGGACAACCGTTATTTGCGTGCTGGCGGTGTCGTTCTGGTTGCTCGCGTCAAAAACTGTTAAGGTAACGTTGTCGCTTTGGGATTTTTGACCTTCCGGTAGTTTAAAGGTGTAAGTTGAAGTTGGACCGGTTCCTGCGTCGATGTCGTTGACTTGCCACAGGTACTTTGTTATTGTTCCGTTGTTTGATTCGTAGCTTCCTGTGCCGTTGAAAGTTACAGCTTGACCGGCTGGCACCGATTGTCCTTTTGCGATGCCTTCGATGTCGATGACAGCAACCGGTTTAGACGTGTTATTGACCGTTATGGTCACGGTTGCCGGTTCGCTGGCGCCGTTTGAGTCGGTGACGACCAGCGTGACGACGTATATGCCTGGAATGTTAAAGGTGAAGGTGGGGTTGGCTCCCGTGAGGGTTTTGTTTGCGCCGTTGTAATTGAAGGACCAAGCATATGCAGTTATGGATCCTGACGGTAAGGATTTTGAGCCATCGAAAGTTACGGTTGTGGCTTCCATGACTGTTTGGTCGGATCCAGCGTTGGCTACTGGAGCGCCTGAAACAAAAGTGATTGTTGTGGTGGAAGTGGTTGGCGGAGCAACGGTTATTGGGTTGCCGTAAAGTGGGTCGCTTGGATTTGGACTTTCGAGTGTTACGTTGCCGAGTTGAACAGAGGTTGAGGTTTGTGCGGTTACGTTGAACTCGATTGTAGCTAAGACGCCGCTTCCGCTCGCTCCGGTTGTGGATTCTAAAGCGTCGCTGATGCTTTCGGCATTCTTTGAGTTGCTGGTGGCGGGATTTGCGATAAAGACTGCCCCACCAGCCTGTTCTAAGAAGCCGCCTGTTTGAGGAGTTCCGACTAGGCTTAGGACTGTTGAGTCCCAGCTGATGATTAGGTTAAAAAACCAGAGGTTTTGCACGTTGGAAATGGTGACGTTGAGCGTGAAGGTTTGGCCGACTTGTGAAATTTGGTACGTGGCTGGTGATAGTGTGACGGTTGGTCCTGTCTGAGCTTTAGTGGGTGCGACAAGTGGAAAAATGAAGAGGGCTATCAGCATTATTGTCGTTAGCAAGAGGCAGATTGTTTTTTTGTTCATGTTTTTTACGACGCAAAAGCTTGGATGTAGTAGCCTACGAACAGAACAATATCGTTGAAGTTAATAACGCTACCGTTATGGATGAAATCTATCTGTGAGCTGTATATGCGGTTTGCGAAGTAGTTTATGTACAGTCCCACAAATGTTGTTATGTCTTCAAAGTTTACTTTGCCGTCGCCGTTCACGTCCGCGAGTTCTGCGACGCCGAAGGTATATAGCTTTTGGCCTATGGTACCTTCATAGTTTGTTGTGCAGTTGGCTGTGTAAGTACCAAGGATCAGGTTTTCGTACTGTGGCAGCCTGAAGGACAGGCTGAAGTAGTTTGTTGGGTCGCCGTTTAGGTTCTGGGTTGTTGCCTGGATTCCTTGGAAGGCTGTGCCGCCTGTAATGGTGAACTGGAACGGGTATTCTTCTGCGAGTGGGTAGCCGCCGTGGTTGGGCCACGTGTTGTTGAAAACGTCTACGTATGCGTATGCGGTTCCATAGTGAGCCCATGAGGGAATGCCGAAATTAACCAAGGCTGTGGCTGAGGAGTAGGCCGCCACGCCGATAGACTGATAAGCTACAACGATTGGTATTCCATTACTGTCGTAAACGTTGAATGTGACAAGCATCGACTGATAAGTTCCTAAGTTGTTGATGACGTCGAAGTAGAAGTTTGGGATGCTTGAACCTCCCAAGGCTATGCTGCTGATTTTTTGTTCTGCGCCGTTGGATAAGTATGCAGTGTATATTTCTGCTGGTAATCCGTTCGGGACTGCGTTACCCGTTGAAATCGTCCTTATAACTATTGTATTATTATTTGGATCTTGGATCTGAAGGCCTACAAGTCCGTTAGCAGGATAAGTTACATACGGTGGGTTGTCGTAAATCATAGTTTGATTCAACGTAAAAAGAGAATACGCGTCAACAGGGTACTGTGTGGGGTTGTTTAAGTTTGAGCCGAGTGTTAACGTTACTGTTGAAGAACCCTGTGCTTTGACTCCGACGATGACAGTTGCTAATGTGATGGCTATGAGAACGATTGACAAACGGAACTTTCTGTTCATATAAATTCTCCCTTTCCTATCTTATCTTCCAGCCGAAATTATTTAGCCCTTACCAAAATAGTATATTGAGATTAGCCAATTCTATATAGACTGATGATTGGACTGCTTCAAGTGAGGCAACACGCGAATTCTTGCAAATTGTTTTTCTGGAAAGCACTGTAATTGAGTTTTCTGCTTCCTACTGCCCATCTGACCACTTAAAATGAATCCTACAATCTTTTTTCTTTTGCACTCAAAATAAGCCGGCTGGACTTAAGCGGGGAGGTCATCATGAGCCAAGTTGCACAATTCATGCTTGCTTGGCATCGTGGATGGAGTTAGGCAGAAGTTTAACGCTTTCGAAAATAAAAAAATAAAAGGGGATAGTTAGTTTCTAACTATCTTTGTTTGTCTTCTGATGGGTTTATGGTGCTGATGGATATGCGCTTGGTGGTAGCACTATTGTGAAGGTGTTACTTGCTTGAGGACAGTAAGGTACTGCACTGCTTGCTGACGACGTTAATGATATAGCGTGTGGCGGTGAGTTCAAGCCTGCGGTGTTGTATGGGTCTACGTTGAATACATTGACTTGGATTGTTGCAGTGCCTAGGAATGCGTATGATGGGATGTTGAAGTTGAGTGTTGCTGTCTGAGTGCTTGGGGTCACTGTGAATGTTGAGCCGGCTCCGTTCAGGGTTGCTCCACTGCTAAAGGTGAACGTTGTTTCGCCTGTTGCAACTGGCACGTTTCCGTTATCGAGGACCGTGTAAACTACGTAGCATGTCGTTATTTCGTGAGAGTAGTCTAAGAGGTGGACATTGAATGTTTCGGATGTAACAACGCCACTTCCTTCATTTGCTTTGTAGGCTGGGTTTGGAAGACCAGTTATCGGGGCCGAGAGCGTTGATGGTTGGATGACTCCGTTTTGTGCGGTCCATGTGGCAGAGTTGAAGGCTATGAGGTCGCCGAAGTAGAACGGCATCGTATCGTTTACGGTGGTTGATTGAACTTGTACGGTTGCAAATACACTCCAAACGCCGAATTCGCTTACTGGGCTGCTTGATCCGCCTGAGACATAATTGCCGTCGTACCATGGAAGTTCGTAGCTTGTAGTTGCGATTCCATTTCCGTTGGTTAACGCAGTAACCGTTCCGATGACGTTTCCTTGAGTATCTTCGATGTAGAAGACTACTTCTTTGTTTGCGACTGGACCTGCATTGTATGTTACTAGTGCGCCTAAGCCCATTGTTTGCTGTGGACCGAAAGAGTCAGATCCGGCATTTGCGTTGTATAGAGGTGGGCTGTCACCTGCATATAATGGTTGGCCGTTGTTTCCGTTAGGTGTCACGTTGTTAGTAGTATATACATCGATTGCGGGTCCGTATGTGCTTTGTGTCGGTTGAACTAGGAATGAAATCGAAACGGAGGCAGTACCGGAATAGCCTGGCTCAGATGCTGTTGAAACTGTTAGGGTTAATGTGTAGGTTATTGCTTGGGTGACCGTTGGCACGTTGAAAGTGAATTGTGCACCACTTGTGAAGGTTTGTGGACTTGTGAACAGTGCTGGAGCGCCGCTGCTCGGGGCTGCAATGTATGACCAGCTGTAACTTACGATTGGCATCGTTGGGCTCAGCGGGAATGCTGCTGGGTCTTGGCCTGGTAGTGAATTCGAATCGCTTACTGTGATTGATCCTGTACCTGAAGTGAAGATTGTGCCTACGATATTGGTTGGACTGACCTGGGTGATTACTGCTGTTGGGCTTGTTGCTGCTGGTGCCGTGGTTGGACCGTATGTGAAGCTGTTCAGTACGGGTAGGGGTGTCACTGGTGTAGGTGTTTGATGATTCGTTCCTGCGAGTGTTTCAAGGGTCGGGGTTCCTGTGACTTGGCTTTGGACTAAGCTTATGGTGGTGGCTGATGGCGCGTAGTTGATTGGTGTGAATGTTAAGACTGCTAGTACACCCGAGGTTGCATTCTGTGTCGTGAATGACAGGTATACGTCGCTGATTCCTTGCGGCACGCTGCCTGGGTTGTCGTTGTTGTCAACCCATCCAGGTACCCACAAGGTTGTTGCACCTGCGCTATTGTTGAGGTGTACGGATGCTAGGTAGGTTCCTTCCTGGATGTTTGTCAGTTGGAGTATTGCTGTGTTCCATGATAAGCCAAAGTTGAAGCCCCAGATTGGAATTTGGTTCGGGTTGCTTAGGAAAACATCTACCTCGAACGGATTATTGATCGGGCTGGATCCTCCGCTGTATGAGTTCAGCGTTGTACCATGATAGTATAGGCTCAAGCTTGTTACTGCAGCGTATGATGCGCCGTATGCTAGTACTCCGGTAACTGGTAGGGCTGTGGTGGCTGGTGCGGCTGGTGGGGCGATGAGCAATGGAACGCCTGCGCCTTGCGCGTCTACATTGATATTGTATGAACCTGGAGCGGTCACTGTGAAGTTGATACTACAGGACACTGTTCCAGCGGCGTTGTCGTTTGTTACTTGAGCGTTGGATGTGTCGAAGGCGATTTGACCGATGGTCAACGAGCCCACTGCGCTGGAGGTTGGTGGAATGTCACCTGCGTTGCTTTGGTCTGTTAGATAAGCACCGTCGGTGTAGTTGTCGAATTTGAGCACACTTGAGGGCCAATAGACTACGTAGCTTGCTCCGCTGATTCCGTTGTTGGGTCCGCCTACGTTTACGTCCGCGTAGTTGTCAATTCGGACATCTACCGAAAATGTAGTCCCGACTGCGTACACTGGCAATGTGTAGTTGCTTCCCGACGTGTTAGCAGCGTGGCCTGTGGGCACCACATCAAGATATGGTGGAGTGCCGCTTGCAGGGTACGTTGCATGTACGCCGACTAGTAGCGCCGGCATGACCATAAGAAGGGCCAATGCCAAGGCTACTAGATGTTTGGTTTTCAGGTTTTTGAGTTTCAATTTTTATTTCTCCTTTCAATTGCGTGTTTCATTTAGAGGGGGGATTAGTAGGGGTTGTAGCCCGTGAAGTATGCGATGTAGTCTCCGACGAAGATCGTGATGTCGTTAAAGTTGATGGTTCCGACAGCCTTAAAGTCGCAGTATGGGTTGTAGATGCCGTTGACGTGGTAGTTGATGTAGGCGCCGACGAAGTAAGTGATGTCGTTGAAGTTGACTTTGCCAGCTGGAATACTCAGAGTCTGACCTGGCAACGGTGTGTATGCGGCGAGGTTAGAGTTGATTACCTGGCCGCCTGACATGTCGTCGGGGTCAAGTGGAATGTACTGGTTATCACTCAAGAAAGAACCAGTGTTTGTCGCATTGGTACCTCCGCTTGGAAGTGTCATTGGGTTCGAGGCTCTCATGTACGCAATCCAAACGCCCGTCACCAAAAGTGCACCTGAATCAGGTATCTGACCTGGTGTTACTTCCCAGAGCCATCTCCATGCCTGGTATTGGCCAGTTGCGCCTGTGCCTTTAATATTTGAGACAGCATATTTGATGTTTGGAACGGTTGGAGCAACAGCGCTTCCCCAAGTCTGCGGTGGGTTGTAAGTATTTGCTGTGCCACTTGTGTTGAATTGGATGTCTATGGCAGTGAGCTTAGGATCTCCAGCTAATATGCCTGCTGAAATGAACCCTATCCATAATTGTCCATTCTCCATAGTGGACTGAACAATTTGGTTAGTCTCGCAAAATGAGTACGTTGCCATGTCCTGCGATGTTAGACCAGAGATGGGATCAGTTGTCTGAACTGCTGGACTTCCTGTTTTGTATTCCGCTTCAAAGCCGTTGGGTATAATGAAGTAGTTGTCAAAGCAGTCGAAAGTTCCAGAAGTTGGATCTCTTACTGCACGGTTGATGTTCGAATTCAAATTGACGCCTGCGGCTGTTGCATTGCCTGTCACCCATGAAGGTATGTTATTGTTGTAGTAGTAGTTTAGGAAGCTTTCCCAAGTCGTGAAGTAAGGTGTGTTGGGTGCCCACTCGTAGTATGAAGTCGCATTCGTAAAGTCACAATAGGGAGCGGTGTCCTTTAAGCCAGTATTAGTGCCAGGCGAGGCTGCTGGGGCGGCGGTTGTCGGTGGCAAAGTCATGAAGAGTTCGGCAACTTGCTGAGTAGTAAGAGTGGTTGGGAACCAAGTAGCCATTATGGTGGGTATGCATATTCCAACGCTGTCGATGCCGACTGCCCAGATCTGAAGATCTTGCATGCCAGTTGCGCCCCATTCGCTGCTGCCACTTTTTGGAGGCCGTGACATTTCTCCTATATCAGCTGTTCCGGCAATTAAGGCTGGGATGGCTGTTCCACTTCCTGCACCTGTGATTGCGATCGGGGTGGCCGCCGTAAGTGACGTCGCATCCCAACTCGGGTTAGCTGTGACAAGTGCGTTCCAGTAGCTTGCGAAGGTTGTAGCTGCTTCCACAGCCACTGGATACACTGTGCTTGACCCAGCTATGGTCAAAGTGTTTTGAGCCACCAGCCCGGTGACTGGAGTGTAAGTGTAGGCGTGTCCAAGAGATAGTGTTGCTAATGCAGAAACTGTAAATATTGCTAGTACTATCATCGCTATAGATTTTGTTAAAGATTTATTCAATTTTTTTCCTTCTCCTTTTTTAATTTAGGGAACGATTTCTCGTTCAAGCCTTAAATCTACAGTCCGAGGATAACTAGTTTGTCTCCTTATTTTATGGGGAAAAACTTAATCTAAATTTTCTAAATAGTCAACAATAGAAAAAAATACTATTCTAATGAGCAAATAACGACCTCTACTAGAACGATTTCTTCTAATTATACTATTGATAATAAATAGAAAAGCATTATTTTTGACGAAAGATGCTTTTCAAACATACTTGAAGCCAATATTTCATCATTTCGAACAAAGTTGAAGGGAGAAGAGCGGAGATGTTCAACGCGAAGATGCTGAAGGAGAATCTTATCAAGGCGGCCCTGTTCCTGTGCGCCATCTCCTCCATCGGAATCGTTTTTTTCATCGTAGCCTACATGCTCTGGCTAGGATACCCGGAAGTCTCAACCTGGATTGAGTACGGGTTCAAGGGCTTTACGGCATTCATATACAACACGATGTATGTGGGGATCGGTGGAACACTTTTGGGAGCCGCAATCGGAATCCCATGTGCAATTTACTTAGCAGAATTCGCCGACATGCGAATAAGAAACATGATTAAACCCACCTTGGAAGTGCTAAACGGCTTCCCCTCAGTGGTCCTCGGAATGGTCGGTTACGCCATAGTTTGCTTCACGATAGAAAGGTACACAGGAGGCACGGCGACAGGATCCTTCTATTGCATTCTAGCCGCATGGATAGTGCTTGGGATAATGTCCCTACCGCTTATCGCAAGCGTTTCAGAAGATTCCATAAGAGCGGTGCCTCAAGACCTAAGAGAGGCATCCTTAGGTCTTGGCGCAACGAAATGGCAAACCGCCCTCAGAGTACTAATTCCGAGCGCAATGTCCGGAATTCTAACCGCTCTTTTGCTGGCTCTTGGGAATGCTATCGGAGAAACGATGGCAGTGTTGGCGGTGATTGGCGTAGAGACGCCTCCTCCGATAACTCTAAACCCGCTAGTGAGCTCCAACGTTATTACAGCGATGATAGCGAATGGCTATGAAGAGGTCAGCTGGGGATCAGTATCGTTCGATTACCTTTTCGCAGCCGGATTCATACTCTTCGTCATGACAATGCTTCTAAACATCGCAACAAGAACGGTCGTATCTGGGCAAAACAGAAACGCGGGCTCGGGGGGAACCAACTTATAAACGTAGGCTTTCCAAAAATCCAAGTCCTCAACTACTTCAAGAAAAAAGAAAAACGCTGCTTGGCAATTAGTAGCCTCCTCTTTATTTCAGGCGCAATAGCAGCATTACCCGGCGTTATTCACCTTATCAACGCCTTCTCAAAAGACGGGTACACTTTGGTCTCATCTAGTGCACTGATAGCTGACATCGCTTTTTCATTTTTGATAATTGTCCCAGCTTTCGTTTTCTTCGCCGTCGGTTACCTACTACTCGAAAATCATTCAATGGGCTGGAAACTTTCATACGCTACTGGGGCAATAGCTTTGCTGCTTGGACTTTTTAAAATCGTTAACTGGACACTGGCTTTGCCTATCGTAGTCCTGGTTACTTTAGCGGCAACAGTGACATTTAGAGATTTCAAATCAGAAAAACGGAAAGATTACCCTGTTGTAACTGAAAACTTGGCGAAGTTTGGAATACGCCTCTCGGGTTTCATCTGCATCACCATTTTACTTGGGCTTCTTGTCTACATCGCAATAAGAGCATCTCCTTATCTCTCAGCCAACTTCTTAACGAGTTCAACCTGGACATGGAAAGGAGCTTCATTCGCACTAAACGACGGAAACAATGGTTCGTTAGGAGGTATCGCAGGTTACACGGCGGGTTCACTCGTACTTGTTTTCTTTTGCGAAATAGTCGCGGTTCCTCTAGGTTTAGGCGCCGCCATCTACATGTCAGAGTACGCCTCGCAAGGCAAACTTACAAGTTTTATCCGCTTTTTCATCGAAACTCTTGCCGGCATCCCGTCGGTCATCATCGGGCTTGTAGGTTTAGCAATCTTCGTCTTCGGCGGCTTCAAACTCGGAGTTTCAATAGTCGGCGGAGGCTTATCTCTAGCTTTCATGACCCTTCCATGGAACGTTCGAGTCGTAGAAGAAGCAATACGGGCAGTGCCTGCATCCTACAGAGAAGCATCTTTCGCCCTCGGAGCAACAAAATGGCAAACCGTCAGAAGAGCAGTGCTTTTCGCCGCCTTGCCGGGGATGATAACGGGAATTCTGCTGGGTTTTGGTGCAGCTTTGGGTGAAACAATAGTGGTGGCCATGACCGCAGGCGATGCGCCGCCCGTGGTAAAAGGTTTGCCAACGATAGGGCTGCGCCAACCAATCCCAACGCTGACGGTTTTCATATGGAGAGCGCCGATACTTTTAGGAATAGGCGCAAAAAACCTATCGATCTTCAACATGTACGGCGTAGCTTTCGCAGCGGCGTTTGTCCTGATAGTCATCTACCTCGCAGTTTGCATCGTGGCGTTGATTGCAAGAAACTATTTAAGCAAGAAAGTCAAGGGGGCATGACAAAATAACTGGAAAAACGACAAAAAATTATGCACGCCCTCATCATAGCAGCCTTGTCTCCGGCAATTCACAGTGTTCAAGTAACCGAGGCATAAACAACAAACAATCCATGGGCAACACGTTAAAAGAGGGTCTAGTGCCTATCCACCCCGCAACCAAACTTCGTTGCACTGGAGCATTACAGCTTCGGAACTACCTTAATAAGAGAATAAAGGGAAGCTAGAAGCAAAAAAGGGAAAAAACTTGGCGCGCAAGAAAACCAGAAAAACGATAAATCTGCTGATTCAGTTATTGCCAATTCTATTTCTCTCCCTGGCTATCATCCAAACCACGCAGATAGCGCGCGCCCAGACAACAGATAGCCCATGGGGGTTAAAACTACAAGTCTTAAACAGTCAGAACGAGACGGAAACCGTGTTCAACCCGTTCGACCAGATTCAACTCCGCGCAAACGTAACCTACAACAACGCTTCGCAACCAGACGTGCTTGTCACATTCGCCGTTGCAGGACCCTCTGTCAACTCAACAAGCAACGCGGGCAACCCAATAAGAATCGTCAGAATAGAAATGACGCAAGCAAACGGCGAAGCTGAATTTTCCTTCCGTATCCCAACAGAGGCTCAAAACGAAGACACGTTGATCGGAACATGGAACGCAACCGCAACCATCAGCGGCACCCCACCACAAAGCACAAGCTTCACCACACAATGGGCCCTGACGACCACAACCATAAACTTGCTCAACACACAAGGCAAAAGCCAATCAACCTTCTCCCCAGGCAGCAACATAGAAGTTCAGCTAGAAATCAGCAACAACGGACCGGCCTTACCAGCGAACATCACAGTCAACATGCAAGACCCAACAGGCCAAACGGTCAACCAAACCGAAACCCTGAACACACAAATCGCAAGCTCTAACCAAACACAGACACAGCAAACCATCATACAAGTGCCCAGCAACGCGTCCGCAGGCCAAGCCTCAATCAACGTGGCAATCTACAAGGGAACATACAACGGCACAGACATACCCGCAGCCGAAAACCAGACCGCAACCTTCACAGTATCAAGCAGCAGTACAACACCGCCGCCAACGCCAACGCCCACTGCCTCTTCCTCACCCACTCCGTCCCCAACTCCAACGGTCCTGCAAAACACCGTAAGCCTATTCTCATGGCTTCTCGTCGCGACCGGGCTGTTCACGTTTACAATGCTCTACGTAGGTCTCAGAAGAAAAGCAACCGCAGTGAGCCCCCAAACAGGCACACAACCACCGAACATGCCCATCACAGCGACCCCTACGGTTGAGCCAAAATCGCAGTCGCCAACCATACAACAGCCCCCGCCAACAGCCCGATCAACCCCAGAAAACCAAGTGCGAGCCACTACGATTGGGCAGACGCCGCCATTATACGAAACATGGCTAGGCCAAGCAGGCCTCAGCTCGGACGGATCAAGCAAGCCGGACTTAAAACAACCCACCCCTGAGGAAGCAGCACAGTCGATAGCAAGCCACCTTAGAAAAATCTCAGAGACCGGAAAGAAAGTCCAAGCCTTAGAAACTTTCCTTAAGGCTGAAAGGGAACAACTCAACAACGAGATAACAGACCTGAACAAAATACTTGAAGATCAACAAAGAGCAATAATGGGCTACTTTGACTCCATACGACAAGCAGTCGCGACCGCGGCAAACGCTCAACCAGAAGAAGAAAACGATGGCCATCACACGCAACCAAACCACGCCGACAGAAAGCAGGACCCAGCGCCGCAGCAAACCAACAACAAACCAGACAACCAACAGGCTCAGAACCCCACAAACCCAAACGTTGCCACAAACCCTAATCCCACACCGGTCAAAGACGACCACTATAGTCAACCCAATCTAACAGAACAGAGCAACACAACGCAGAGCTTCACGCTAAACACCCAACCTAAAGTCAACATAGGACAGGAAACGCAACCCACAGAAACAGACAAAACTGGCACTCAAACTTCAGAAAAGATGGGCGCCGCAAAAAACATGAAAGGAACGTCAGGCATAACTCAAAGAGAAGAACGGACGCAAGAAGAGGACATAAAAGTAGCCGAGCACACCAAAGAAGACTAAACCGACGTTAACAGAGCCTCCCCCTAAACACAATAGAATAAAGGGCATTTTCTATATAGAAAAAATTATCTACGTAGGAAAAAATGATATGCAAAGTCGCAAAAAACATCAATACCCATTAAGATTTAAATGGGAGAGGAGAAAACTTGAGAAGATCACCCCGCAAGCTAAAGAAGAGGTCACATAGAAACAGAAACATTCTCGTCACAGTTTCGGCGTTAATCGTCATTACGGTAGTAGGTCTAAGCGTTTTTTTTCTCACCTCAGGATCTGCAGCGACAAGCACAAAACAGATCTTGCCGACGAGTTACCCCGCCGGTTCAGAGTCGGGCAACGCACTCGTCGTTTATGACCCCGGCACAACAGGAGCAGTAAAAGACATCGCAGGGCAAATGGCAAACGACCTGGCGGCGCAAGGATACTTCGTTTGCTTGGCAGGCATCGACAGCGCAACGGCAAAAGGCAACGCTTCACAATATCAAGTGGTTGTTGTGGGCGGCCCCCTAAATAACGGAAAAGCATCAGGCGCAGTTCAGTCATACCTGAAAAACCTGTACCAGGCAAACGGGACAAGAATAGGCGTTTTCGGAGTCGGCAATTCAGATTCTTCAAACAATCAAATAGCGCCATTGCCAAGCGGCAGCAACCTGACAATTAAAGAGACGGTCGAAATAAACGCAGGCCAAAACACTAGCACCCAGAGCAACGAATTCGTAACCAAACTGCTAAGTTAAGACGCAAATACAACTATCGTCCGAGACACGGCGATCAAAAATAGAATGTGCGCTTTTTCCATCAACCACTCTACATTTTGTTTTATAACATCCTATTCTGTTACCGACTGCATAAAGTTAGCCGCTAAAAGAAAAAAATGTCGTATAAGGTGAAACTCTCAAAAAATTCTCGCAAAATTCGGCCAAAACAGTCGCTTAGCGAGGAAGTTTTTCCGAGTTCAATGACGCTCTTATGTTATTGTGATTTCCTGCGGGGCAGTTTGCATTCCAAGCGCTTCGCCGACTATGTAATATGATCCCGGTGACGCTGGAAAAACGGGTGGCGAGCCCGGAAGAACAGAAATGTTTGAACCGGCAGCAACGGGTGAAGCCGAAGGACATGGAATAAGGTTGCATATTTGATCCCAAGTAAAGTTTTCGGCCAAACTGGCGCCTGGCGCAAGAGAATACAGCATCGCCCACATTGGACACACTCTGCCAAATGAATAACGATACATGATGCCAGTAGCGTTGTAGACTATGAAGTCAAACGTTGATGCTGTCCTTTGAATCGTGATGGTGTTCTTGCTTGTGTTTTTGATGCTGAGAGTAAAGTTAACCGGCTCGCCTAAACTATAAGTGAGCTTCTCAACGCTTAAGGTAATTGTCAAAGCACCCCCCGTCACGAAAGGCGTTGGACCCGCATAATACTCCTCGTAATAAGCGACAAAAAGGATTACATCCAAGAAATTTAATTTTCCAGTGTGACAGAAATCAGCTGCAGGATTGCACCAGCCGGTTCGGAAGTAGTAAATGTAAGCTCCGACGAAAGCGGTTAAGTCCCGGAAATCAACTTTGAAGTGACCAGTCAAATCACCCGGACAGGTCACCAAAATTTTGCCGCCGACAAAGTACGAGTAAACAACGATAGTTTTCTCCGATGCGGACCAGGCAAAAGCACTTAGAGTGTAGTTGCCAAGGGCAAAACCAGTTGTGTTCCAATCGAAATACGGAGCACCCGAACTTTGGCCTGCAAGCGTGACTGTCTGAGTGTTCAGCGGAAAATTGTTGGCGCAGAACGTGAGATTAAAGGTCGTTGCTGAAGACCCGGTATTGTCAACTGTCGCGGTCAAGTTGACGGAAAATCCCTGTTCGACGAAGCTCTGCCCGGAAGTAACATTAACAATTGTTATTCCCGAGGAGGACAGGTCAACGGTGACTCCTGTTGGAAGGGTGACGGCGCTAGAGGCTTTGGTCTCGTTCAGATTCCCGACTAAAAAGACTGCGAAACTGACTAATAGGATAAATGAGATCAAAACTGCTAACGTTTTCCTGCTCAAGCCTTTCCCCAAACTACCATTGGGTGCGAAACGGCTATATGATGTTTCTGAGTGTAGAAAATATAGTTTCTGCTTGACTATTTAGCGTGCGGACAAAGATGTCGCGGTCCCGATTTCTCATCCCAAAGCCAACTTAACCGCCCTTGGATCACAATTGAACGAAATATTAAAAGTTTAAGTCCGGCTTGTTGCGTCAGAGCCAAGGTCTGCTCGGAAGTCTCGTTTTAGCCATAGTTCTATGTGTGATTAGAGAGTGGGCTTAAGGATTATTTCTTCATATACTATATACGACTTTGACAGTATTATGTTCAACAGTAGCCATCTAGAAATTTAAAGTGACTATTGAAGTGCCCAAAGCTGACGGCCGGCGCTCACGAGGAGCTTAACCTCTGAAGAAATCTACCAGCATCGTTCAATCCATTGTAATCAGCCAGGCGACTTCGTCTCTTGACCAATAAAACCACCACCACTATCACAACGAATACTGCTATAACAAACGACAGCAAATCAAACAGCGGCGGATACTTCGGAACTTGCGACTGCTGGGTAGCGGTCGACAGAGTAGTTACCACACAAATGTTAGACGTCAAGGTGGAGTTACTCACGCCATTTAGACCCCAGTCTCGAACTATAAAATAGTACGTCGTGTTCTTCGTAAGCCCAGTAACTGTAAACCTAGTCAGGCTTGAATTACCTATAATAGCAACATCATTAAACGGCCCGTTTACCGAAAGGGAGGAGGCCACGAAATAATAGTAGAAAGTGGCATCTTTCGATTTGGTCCACGACAACGTTACAGTCGTCTCAGTTTTAGAAGTTGCTGATAAATTAGGCGCAGCACTTGCAGCATGCGTAGTGCAAAGGAGGCTAACTAAGAGAATCAGCAAAAAGCCAGAAATCCACAAGGTTTTTGTTTGACCCACTTTTCTGTTTCCCCTCAGCCCAATTTTATCGTCTGCAAAATATAAGAATTGCCTGCATATTTTCCTAGAAAGCTATAATTCTTAAATTGCAACCCTTTGCGGCGAAGTAGAAACTCTGGCAATAGTATGCTTAAGCGGCACGGCCATGCTTGGAATTTGATTTAAGCGCGCAAATTGTGTCTGAAATCACGGGTAACACCTGAATAGCTAAGCGAGCAGTATTGAATTTACTTGAAGCCAGTTAAAACGCTGCAAAATTAGTTTTATAAACACATAATTTTAGCAAAAAGTCAAATTTGAAATTAACGACTAATGATTAAGGCTAACTTTTGCTTCATTTCTTTCCCCCCCCCCATCGATACGCTCGGTAGCAAGCTTTTTTATTTTACACTTTTCGCTATAGAAAATAACGTACTACAGCTATTTAGCATAGGCTTTGATTCAATTCTCTATAAAAAAGTTAGCTTGTCGCATTCCGCCCATTCTTGACAACCCAATTCAAGCCCCAAATTACAAAAGCAATTCAAAACGAAGCTACGCAATACTCTCACCACCATATAGATGTATACAATATCTACATAAAAAACCAAAAGGTGAAATGACCGCTAAATAGCCAGCCGACCGCTAATAGTTTAACCGTTTTCTATATGGAATAGCGTTAAATAATACGGAAGATACAGGCAAAATGGGGACTCCTAATGAACAAAAAAATCGCCTCATTAATACTTGTAACCGCTCTGTTGATCAGCATTGCGGCTGCATCCGAAATTTTCACTGCAAGGGCTCAGGTAGCTACTTCAATATCCATCTTAGCGACAACTTCAACCGGAATCACGACAACTACATCTTCAACAACAATTGACAATTGTGCATACAGCCCGATCACGCTCACCGCTACGATAAGTGGCGGCTCAAGCCCTCAGGCGTCAGCAATAACGTGGACAGCTAATTCGAGCACTGGATCGTTCACCACACCGACCACCACCTCGACCACCTCAACCGTGACTTACACTGACACGTCAACCAGTGCCGTGACGGTCACGATAAAGGCGTCTTATCCTGGAAATAGCGCAAACTTACCTAGCCAAAACACGGTCCAAGTAAAAATATACAACATAGACTTTAATCACGACGGGGTCGTCAACTTCTTGGACGTCGTCGCTTTTGTACAGGCGTACATTGCGTACCAAACTAACCACAGCAACTATAATGCCGCTTACGATTTGGCCGGCGACGGAGCCATTGACTTCAATAGTATAACTTTATTCGTGGGCCTTTACGAGTCATACCAAGGACCAGTTTAAGACATTCAGAATTAACTTTCCCACCTTTTCTTTTCTTCAGACGGCTGCATTTTTTCTCATAAACGAGAATTGGTAATCGTCAAGCTTCAACCGGAACTTTAAAATGAAACTGAAACAAAAGTTTAAACGCTCAAAAAAACAGCTGCTTTGGTCCATCCGGCAGTATATTAGATGCTCTGTGCCATCAGGACAGTAACACTTGTGCGGCAAAAGCTTCAGCGAGGCGCATTTGAATTCGGTTAAGCGCGGGCTCGGCTGGCCGCGAATCGGTTTCAAACGGGATTTATTTTTCTCTCATAATTTTGAGACAGATTCGGGCTTCGCACTTTCTGTTGATTTCTTTGCTGCTCTTGGAACAATTTATGCTACAATACTGACTCTTCCGTTCGGACATCATCTCAAAATAACGAACAGCTCAACAGCCAAAACAGACGCAAAAAAGACGTGCGCGCGCAATTGGCGGTTTAGCGGTCTATTAGATGTGTAGTGCCGTCGGGGCAGTAACATTTTTCTCCGACCGAAGCTTTCGCAAAGCGGCGCCGGCACTCGAATAATTGCCTCTCGCAGCCGTTGCAATCTCGGCTTAGCATTTCGTCTCCTTACCTTGAGGTTTTACCTACAATTACCGCTCAACGGGGAAAATAAGTCTATTCTATCAATAGAATATAGAATATTGTGCATTGTTATGGTCCGTAGGCCTTAAACACCTCAAATATGGTAAGTTTTCGACTTCAATGAATGAACATAAGCAAAAGCCTTTTCGATGGATTATTGCGGTTGAACTGCTAATTTCCCAGAACATTTTTGGCGCAAATATGCAAAAGCAAAATGGCAGAATGAAGCGTTTTCTATATAGTTACTACATTCTACTAAGATATTTCTTAAGTCTGCGAAAGCAAACGTATACCAAGGCGAAAAAAAAGATGCACAGAATCGACGGTTCAACAGCGTTTACGTTCCCAAGATGTAGAGAAACCTTCGAATTCGATCACGCCACAGAAAATCAGTCAGTGCCCTGTTCAGCCCTAGGAGCTAAATTCATAGCCATCCGAAAAGCGCAATTTGTTCAATTAAAGTTGAGGTGAAAATCTTGAAGGTTAAATGTGTAGGCTGTGAAAGAAAATTCGACGTTTACCCCGAAAACTTTTCAAACTTCGAAATAGTCTTCTGTCCAGTTTGCGGACTCGACTATCAAGTCATCAAAAAACCAAACCATGTAACCGTGAAATCCATCGAATACGCCTAAGCCTAACCCTTCCTTAAACCTGTTTTTTGCGAAAAATGTGCTTTTTTCAGCGGCAAACACGTTTATAACTGCCATACTCTTCATTGATTTTTATGCAAGAAACAGAAGTCAAAATTTTAGAAGTCGACAGAAAAAAGGTTGAGCGGACGCTCACCGGTCTGGGTGCGAAAAAAGTTTTCGAAGGCGACATCCAAACCTTGTTATTTGACTTCAAAGATGGCAGAATTGTTAAAGCAAGAGATGTACTGCGCTTAAGAAAAGAGCAAGACAAGTCAGAGATAACTTACAAGAAAGTTCATGAGACCCAAACAGTCAAGAGGGCGCAAGAATACACGGTTGAAGTTTCAAACATGGAGATGATGAGGAAAATTCTCGAAAACCTGGGTCTAACGATCACGGAAAGCATGCAAAAACACAGGGTCAGCTACGTGCTTGATCATGCGCGCTTCGACATCGACTGCTACTTCGGCAGCTACGGGTTCATCCCTGAATTCATGGAGATAGAAGCTGAAAACCTTGGCTTGATTCACAAGTACGCTGAGCTCTTAGGCTTCAAAGCCGAAGACTGCCTGCCATGGTCAACCTACGAATTGGTCCAGCACTACTCCAGCCAAAAGAAAAACGAGCAAACGAAAACTTTAGAGCCAAAGTGACACAGCCTATATAGATTATTTATGCCTATAAAGTCTATTTTCGGAGACCTTAATGACGACTCCTTGTTAATGACTTACTCAGGGGGACAGTCCACACGAAGAAAGAGGTTCCACTTTTCAGATATGAATCATTCACGGTTCGAAGGGCAAAATGCGTTGAGGCTAACGATCTGCCGAGGAAGCAAGACCGCTGAACGCCAAAAACTCAATCCGCAAGAAAAACAATGTATTCAGATTACTTGATAAGTTAGAAATTAAACTAGTTATGCGTTATGATTGATCAACCAGAAACCGCTGAAAACATGCCAGGCAAAGGGCTTATGTCAACTCCGAACGCTCACTCGGATGTGAAAGCTGTCTTGAGCCAAAAAAAGTTCCTAGATAACCCAAGCTATTTCATTAACAGAGAACTCAGTTGGATAAGATTCAACATGCGCGTTCTCGAGGAAGCACAAGACTTAGGGCATCCACTGCTGGAAAGGGTAAAATTCATCGCAATCTGCGGCAGCAACCTTGACGAGTTTTTCATGACGCGAATTCCCAGGCTTATGAAAAAAATCAATGCAGGATCAAGCGAGAAGTCGATGGATGGAATGACGGCCATCGAACAGGTTGAAACAACAAGGAAAGAAATAATACCCCTAATCGAAAAACATGCAGACTGCTGGAGAAACGAGCTTCTTCCGGCTCTGGCAAAAGCGAAAATTTTCATCTGGGAATTTAACGACTTAGGAGTAACGGATAAGGAAAACCTTCGCAATTTCTTCAAGCAATCTATTCTTCCCTTCGTCAAAACAAGAGAAGGCTTCGACAGCACATTCATCGAGAACCTTCACGTAACCCTTTGCGTCACAGGGTTTGCTAAGCAAGATGAGTTCTACATGGTTGATGTCCCGACTGAAGAATTCGGAAGATTGATAAGAATCCCGAAAAGCCTTTACAGTCAGGAAGTTGAGTATAACTTTGTCTTTGTTGAAGATTTGATAATAAACAATTTGAACCTGATTTTTCCGAACGAAAAAAACCTGACTGCTTTCCAGTTTAGGCTTACTCGAAACGGGGAGATAGCCATTTTAATCGATGAATCTGCCGACTTACTTTATTCCGTGAAAAAAAGCCTGTCGTCCAGGAAAACGGGGTTTCCAAGTAGGCTAGAGTTTGAAAGGAATGTTCCTGCAGTCATTAAAGAAAGAATAGCTACAGCCTTAGGCGTGCCAGACTATCTGACGTACGAGTTTGATGGGCCACTTGGGTTGGTGGACCTCTGGCAAATGCTCAAAATAAATCGACCCAACCTCAAGGATAAAAGTTTTCGTCCATGCGTTTCGCCTCTTCTGACTCCGGAAAAGGACATGTTTGCGGCTATCACTAGGCAAGATTTCGTTCTGTACCATCCTTATGACAGCTTTGAAGTAATAATTAACCTGCTAAGAGAAGCCGCCCGTGACAGTGACGTTTTGGAAATTTGCATAACAATGTACCGGATGGATCATAAATCGCCGGTCGTTGACGCACTGATTGAGGCAGCGGAGAAGGGCAAAAAAGTGACAGCGATAATAGAGCTGAAAGCTAAATTTGATGAAGAAAACAACATCCGACTTGTTTCAAAACTCAGAGAAGGTGGAATTAACACAGTTTACAATTTTCCTAATTTTAAAGTTCACGCAAAACTATGCTTGATTGTCAGGAAAGAAAATGGGAAGATTGCAAGATACTCGCACATCGGATCGGGTAACTACAACTCTGTTACAGCGAAAATCTACGCCGACATCGGTTATCTGACAGGAAACCCTGAAGTAGGAGCGGAACTCGAAGAGCTATTCAACATAATCGTAAATGGACTTCAGGAAAAAGAATTCAAACACTTGCTCGTAGCACCCAAAACGCTCAAGAACGAAATTCTTGAGCGAATAGAAAAGGAAATTGATTTTCATCAAAAAACTGGGAAAGGGTACATGGCTTTTAAACTAAACAATCTAGAGGAGACTGAAATTATTCAAGCCCTCTACAGGGCATCGATGGCGGGAATCAAAGTCGACCTGAACGTGCGAGGGTTATGCTGTTTAAGACCGGGAATAAAAGGAGTGAGCGACAACATTTCAGTAATATCCATCGTTGGACGGTTCCTCGAACACGCGCGGATCTACTACTTCCAAGGCGAAACTGAAGATGAGGTTCTTACTGGCAGCTCCGACATGATGTTTAGAAACCTCAACGAGAGAATCGAAGTCCTCTTAACGGTACCTGACCCTTATCTTCGCCGCGCTCTCGTCAAGGACATACTCAAAATTCACCTCCGCGACAATGTAAAAGCAAGAAGATTGCTGTCGGATGGAACTTACGAAAGAGTAACACGTAAAGAAGGAGAAAAAGTCATCAACTCCCAAGCCTGGCTCATCAAGAACAGAGGCATCTGGAATGTACGACCCGGTTAACCGTCAACCAGGCGAAAATGACGCAGGCTACTGCAAATTCGGTTGCGAAACAATCCTAAAACAGCTTGATGCCTTTGAAGAACAAATCGATGGAGTGATAAAGAACAGCGACGTCGAATATGTCCATAGAATGCGCGTTGCCTCCCGAAGAATCAGGGCGGCGCTGCCTCTTTTCAGGTTGTGTTTTCCCAAAAGAGACTTCAAACAATGGCGGTCTGAAATAAAAAAAGTAACTCGTCTCCTTGCGGACGCCAGAGATCTTGACGTTCAAATAGCCTTCGTGGAGCAGTACATGGGAAAACTTGAGCCTGGGACGGAAAAGACGGGCATCGTCTTGCTTCTTAAACATCAAAGAGACCAGAGAAAAAGCGTGCAATTATCAATCGTCAACGGTTTAGAAAAGCTGATAACCGAGGTTTTAGGGGATGTTCGCGGGTTCTGTGACCAAACTGTAAAGCAGCAGGCAAATACAACCATTAATGTCCAACAGGTCCAAGAGAAGGCACATTGGCAAATATCCTTTAGATTGGATAATTTCCTAACGATGGAAAAATACGTTTACCTCGAAGACGAAATCTTGAGACACCATCAGATGAGAATACTTGCCAAGAAACTTCGTTACACGATGGAGCATTTCGCACCACTCTACCCTGACAAACTCGCGCAAGAGATAGAAACCATCAAAGCGTTTCAAGATGTACTGGGAGAGATGCATGACTGTGACGTGTGGATAGATTATCTGCCCAAATTCATGGAGGAAACAAAGGCAAAAATAAAAACGAAAAAAAACAAAAAAGTTGGCCCTGCAAAAGTCGAACAAGAACTCTTAAGCTTCTTGGCTTACGTAAAGCAAAAAAGAAAGGAGGATTATAGCCGGTTCGTCCATTTCTGGGATGGAACTCAAAGAAAAGGCTTTTTTGATCAACTTCGAAGGACAACCAGCATTGGATTAAGCGTACCCGAGAAAAGAATAAGTAAGCTCCTCACAGAACCCGACCTGACAATTGCTGCAATATCAGATGTCCATGCCAACCTGCAAGCTTTGGAGAGAGTAATTCGGGACGCGGAAGAAAGAGGCGCCGACGTTTTTGTGAATGCTGGCGATTTGATTGGATTTGGTCCTTACCCAAACGAAGTGATTGAACTTCTCTGCGAAAAAAACGTGTTAAGCGTTCTGGGCAATTATGACCTTGAAGTTATTGAAGCAAAAACTAAAGAGAAAGATGAAAAAAAACTTGCTTTAAAGTTTGCGAGAAAAGAGCTGTCAAAGTCATGCGAAGATTACGTTCATTCACTGCCTCGTGAGCTGAGGCTTGAGACAGCAGGCGTAAAAGTGCTTGTTACTCACGGAAGCCCAGAGTCCATTGACGAGCACATTTATTGTGACACGCCAGTTGAGCGGTTGAAAACACTCTCTGATGCTGCTAAAGCTGATGTGATAATCGTTGGACATTCTCATAAACAGTTGTGGCGGCGGATAAACGGAGTCTCCTTCGTGAACCCAGGAAGCGTGGGAAGACCTGGCGATGGAAACCCTCAGACAGCGTATGCGATTTTAAAGTTTAACCCTTTAAAGATTGAGATGATTCGGTTAGATTACGACGTTGAAGCTGCTGCAGACGCGCTTAGGAAAAAATCGTTGCCTGAAAGTTTCGCCCAGATGCTTCTTCAAGGAGTCTCTCTTGAAGGGATAACAGAGGAAGATGCCGCAAGAGAAAAAGCTGAGGTCGGAAACTGCAGAGCGTTGGTGGATGCTTCTCGAGAATTCGCCGAGAGGTATTGGAAGGATGCGGAACATTATTCGCAGGTTACCAAGCTTGCTCTAGAGTTCTTTGACGGCCTAGTCCAAGTGCATAAATTAGGCGGGTTGGAAAGATGCTGGCTCGAATGCGCCTCAATCATGCATGATGTGGGCTTATCCAAAGGTAGAAGTGGGCACCATAAAGAATCAGCTGAGCTTATCCTCAATGATACAGGGCTACCCTTCACATCCAGAGAAAGGCGTGTGATAGCGAGCATCGCGCGGTATCATCGGAAAGGCTTGCCCAAACAAAAACACTTCAACCTTAAGGCGCTGGACCGTCAAACTGTAAACACAATAAAGATTCTGTCTAGTTTCCTGCGCGTGGCAGATAGTTTAGATTACACACACCAATCAAACGTGAAAAGTGTAGACTTCAAAGTTGGCGCGAAAAAAATAATTGCGATTTGCACATGCGAAACCGAATCGATGTTGGAACAGCAGGCTTTTAATAAGAAGAAAGATTTGTTTGAGAGGACCCTCGGAAAGAAGCTGGTGCTATTATGGAAGCAACAGTGAAAGCTGGTGAACGTGTAGTTGGGTTCGTAGACATCGGTACGAACGCCGTGCGCCTTTTAGTGGTGAGAATAAACCCCAATTTCTCTTACACGACAATCAGCCAAGAAAAAGAAGTTATCCGATTGGGCGAACAGGAATTTAAAGACAATCTGCTCAGACCAGAGGCTATGGAACGAGCCATATTTGTTTGCGGAAAATTCGTTGATCTCGCCAAAACTTACGGTGCAACCGAAATAGTAGCTGTCGGAACCTCAGCAATTCGGGAAGCCCAAAACAGGGACGATTTCCTCCGCAAACTTCGTGATGAAACAGGACTCAGGGTAAAAGTGATTTCAGGAGAAGAAGAAGCCAGGTTGATCTGGCTTGGCGTGTCAAGCGGGATAAACATCGGCGAAGAAAAAGCCATTTTCATAGATTTAGGTGGCGGCAGCACCGAAATTTGCATCGGAAACCAGTATCAAAGCTTCTACGTGAACAGCCTTAAACTAGGCGCAATTCGGCTGACAACTCAGTTCATCGGTGAAGGCTGGGATGGGCCCGTTGAAATTGAGACTTATAGACAGATAAGGCAGTACGCTTCCAGCAAGTCTCAAATGGTTAAGGCAAAAGTTCAAGAGTACGGTGTAAGATTGGCATGGGGGTCATCGGGCACAGTCATAAACCTGGCAGAAATCGCGAACAAACTGTTCAAGAAGAACAACAATGGTGAAGGCTTAACGCTGTCGAGGAAGAACCTAAAAAAATTGGCTCCTATTCTTTGCTCTTTGCCGCTTGAAGAAAGAAAAAAGCTGCCTGCCATTAATCCTGACCGGGCCGACATCATAATTGCTGGGGCAGCTATTTTGGAGGCGTTTATGGAAGATTTAGGCTTGGAAGAAATTAACATAAGTCACCGAGAACTTCGGGATGGACTTCTCGTGGACTACTTATCGAAATTTGAAGGCTTCCGAGCACTCCAGAAAACGCCGATGAGAGATAGGAGTGTTCTGCACTTGGGCAGGTCTTGCAACTTTGACGAGAAACACTCAGAGGTGGTAGCTTCTTTAGCGCTTCAGCTTTTCGACAGTGCAAAAGAGATTGGACTGCACAGCTTCGGGGAAGAAGAAAAGGAGCTCTTAAAGTACGCAGCTATTCTCCACGATGTCGGTGACTTTCTTTCGTTTAACAATCACCAGCTTCATTCTCAATACATCATCTGCAACGCTGAACTTCTCGGTTTTGACCCTGAAGAAATCGAAATAATGGGTAATGTTGCACGTTTCCACAGGAAAAAGTTACCTTCAAAAAAAGCCATGAAAGCTTCGCAGTTAAACGAGAGAACCAAGGAGGTCGTTGCTGTTCTTTCAACGTTTCTCAGGTTTGCCGAAAAGCTCGATAGGAGCCACAGTGGACTTGTTAAGAGAGCTGAATTTGTTAAGGTCAACAAGGATCAAGTGTCGCTTTCGTTTTATTCAGACTCAGACTGCAGCTTCGAAGAGTGGAGCGTGATTCAAAATAAGCAGGCGTTCTACGAAGCCTTCGAAAAAGAACTTGAAGTTCATTGTAACGCTATGCCTAGTGCATAGGTGTATTGCCCCGGTTATTCCTTTTCAAGTTCAGCCTTCACTTTTTCGAACTCAGCTTGCTGATCCTTGCTTAACACTGGATATTTCAGGTTTAACTTTTTAATCTGAGACAGTATGATCAACGAAACTACTGCGTGCGTGACCCATTTTTTGTCTGCGGGAATGACGTACCACGGTGCCCATTCAGTGCTCGTCATGTTAAGCATTTCTTCATATGCAGCCATGTAGTCATTCCATTTGGAACGCTCCGTAAAGTCCGTTAATGAAAACTTCCAGTTTTTATCAGGCTTGTCAAGACGCGCAAGCAAACGCTCTTTCTGCCTTTCCTTGGAGGCATTAAGAAAGAACTTTAGAATCACTGTTCCGTTTCGAACCAAATGCTGCTCAAACATGTTTATGTCTTCGTAGCGCTCATTCCAAAATTCCTTTCCGATCAGTTCAGGCGGAACCTTCTCCTTCGCCAGAACTTCCGGACGGACTTTAACTATAAGCAACTCCTCATAGTATGAGCGATTGAAAATGCCTATTATACCCCTTTCGGGAAGAGCTTTCACGTCGCGCCAGAGAAAATCGTGATCTAAGTCCTCTTCGCAAGGAGTTTTAAAAGCGGTAACTTGGCATCCTTGAGGGTTAACTCCTGACAAAACATGTCGAATAACGCTATCCTTCCCGGCCCCGTCCATTCCCTGCAGAACAATCAGCATCGCGTAGGTACTGTTTGCCCAAAAAATCTCCTGCAGCTCAACCATCTTCTGTTTATTCGCTGAAATCATGGCTAAAGCTTGGTCCTTTGCTGTTTTTTTCCCCTCTTTTTCTTCTTTCTTAGCCCATTCTGGAACCCAAGCTGAATCGTAGTCTTTCAAGCTTATTTTTTTCCCAGGCGGCACTTTAAAATCTTCGATTTCAATTGACATGCCAGAAAGCCTCAAAGATAATTGTTAGAGCTCCCTAATAATTGCTGCTCTGACTTGAAAAAGAGCACAATAAATAAAGAAACTAGGCGAGTACAAGCTAGATTTTTTTTAGCATGTAACAAAGAAAAAGGAAGGAAGAGATTGTGCGAGTTTAAGTCGGCATGCTACTCTCTGAGGGCCGCGGCTTTTCCGCCTCAGCTTTTTCCTCTTTCTTGGGCTCTGTTCCTGCTGCTTCTGGTGCGGCGGCTTTTCTTGAAGTGGCTCTAGGCTTTGAACGGGACTTTGGTGTTTCCGCCGTTTTGGGAGCTTCCGCGGCTTTCGGAGCCGTTTTGGCTTTTAGGGCGGGGGCTTGTTTTCGTCGGTAGGGCGGAGTTTCTTTGGGTTTCTCTTCAACCTTCTTTTTTGCGTTCCAGGCGGGAAGATTACCATGTTCGCCTTTGTATTTGGCAAGTAGCTCTTTCTGCGTGATTCTCGGTTTTTCAGTTGCAACCCAACTTATCGCAACTCTTCCGATGTAGCCTTCGTCTAAAAGCTTCTGGTTGATTTTTTGGGCGTTTTTCCCTCCGTAGCCTCCTAAGTACCCGCCCATTATCCTCTTTGCAGGCTTTTTTGTGCGTCCGATGTAGAGGATGTCTGATTCTTTTTTGCCAGATAGTTCCTGATCGACTATTACAAGTACAATTCCCTGATCTGATGGCAGGTTCGAGTGCGCTAGCGTCTTCACTGGAAACCATTCGATAAATCCTTGTTCCATTAAAGTTTTAGAATTCATATTCACGTAAGAAATAGTGGAAGGATTTAACTATTTCGACGCTTTAGAACTAGCAATTTAACGGTTAACGAATCTTGGAGTTGACGATTGATTTGGCTCTTTTTTTGCCGCTCCTGTTTCTTGCGGATAGAAAAACCAAGTTCGTTTATTGATTTCGATTGGGTAGGCATTCAACATGGAACCTCGCTGTGACCCTGAACGCGCAAACCCAGACGCCAGCTACTGCCGTTTTGGCGCTGAAGCACTGCTCAAGCTTCTTGAAACGATCAGAGCCCAAGTAGAAGGGGTTGCGAAAAGTGAAGATATCGAATACGTTCACAAAATGCGAGTGACTTCGCGCAGAATAAGAGCCGCTATGCCGCTCTTCAAGGAATGTTTTCCCAAGAAGCGATACAAGAAATGGTTGAATGAAATCAAGCAGGTAACAAGGTTTCTGGGTGCAGCGAGGGATTTAGATGTGCAGATCACGTTCGTAAACGAATACATCAAGCAGCTTCAGCCAGACGAGCCGAAAAAGGGAATTGAAGCTCTCCTGAATCAGCACGTTAATCAAAGGTCAACTATGCAGACAACAGTCGTCAACGGCTTAGATGAACTTAACAGATCAAGTGTTCTCCAGCAAACTGCACGCTACTGCAAGCGGATCTTTAGAGAAGCAAACACCATGCCATTCAACTTGCATGCGGTTCGCGAAAAAGCCTTCTGGCAAATCTCATTCAGACTCGACGATTTCCTCGCTTTAGAACCGTGCGTGCACGAGGAAAACGAAGTCCTGAAACATCACGAGATGAGGATTAAAGCCAAATGGCTTCGCTACACGATGGAAGCATTCGCGCCGCTTTACCAAGGTGAATTGGCCAAAGAAATACAGATGATGAGGACCTTTCAGGACACTCTCGGCGAAATGCACGACTGCGACGTGTGGATCAGCACAATTCCACAATTCATAGCAGAGCAAAGAAAAGAAACCGCCAACGTTCCTGGAAATGAAAAAACTGAGGCGGAGGACAATCAGGACCTCCTAAAGTTCCTCGACTATATCAAACAAAAAAGAAGAGGCTACTATGAAAAATTCATTGGTTTCTGGGAAGAAAACGTAAACAAAAACGCATTTGAGGAGCTAAGGAAAAGCGCGAGCGCAGGCTTTGCAGCCGCTGAATCCATTACGAAAGCAGAATTGGCGAATCCCTTTGTTAAAGTGGGAGTAATCGCGGACATCCACTCCAACATCGATGCTCTTGATGCGGTGCTTTTGGACGCGGAACGCCGGGGAATAACTGTTTTCTTGAACGCTGGCGACACGGTGGGATTCGGGGCTTTTCCCAACGAAGTGATCAAGGCGCTTTATTGCAAGAACACGCTCAACGTGATAGGCAACTTCGACGTTGAAGTCTTGGATAAGAAAATACGAGCGAAGGGTCCGCAAAAATTCTCCGCAGACTACACGAGAAAGACGTTGGCGAAAGCTTATGGAACCTATCTTCTTTCGTTGCCTTCCAAAGTCGAGGTTGAAATCGGTCACAAAAAGCTGGTCATGACTCACGGAGCGGAAGATTTAGTGGACGAGCAGCTCAGCCAGGAAACCGTAGCCCCAGAAAAGGTACTCGAAGAGTCAGCGGCAACTGCGGGCGCGGATATAATCGTGTCAACCCATGCGCATGAGCAATTCACCAAAAAATCCGGTGAAACAATATCCATCAGCCCAGGCAGCGTGGGAAAACCACGCGACGGAAACCCGCAGGCGGCCTATGCAGTAATAACCGTGAACCCGTTTGCCGTGGAACTGCTGAGGATTAACTATGATGTTCAAGCCGCGGCGGACGGTTTAAGAAGGAATGGAGCCCCTGAAAGTTACGCGCAGATGCTTCTTCGAGGATTGTCCTTAAGCGACATAATCGCAGAAGACACAGCTAAAGAAAAAGATCTTGAAGAGAAATGTCTCCAAGTCGCTGAAATCTCACAGACCATTTCGAGGCAGTATTGTCCCGAGACGGGGCATTCCGAGCAAGTTAGAAAAATGGCTCTCGAACTCTTTGACTCTCTGCAGGATTTGCACAGGCTGGGCAAGAGAGAACGTTGCTGGCTTGAATGCGCCGCGATCCTTCACGACATAGGCTTAGCAAACGGACGGAGGGCACACCAGAAAAACACGCTTAAACTCATCCTGAACGAAACTCGGCTGCCGTTTTCCTCTGTCGAAAGACAGGTCATCGCAAACGTTGCGCGGTATCACCGAAAAGGCTGCCCGAAAAGCAAAGATTACAGTTTCATGTCGCTTCCCGCTGAGTTGAAACAGAAAGTTAGGACTTTAGCAGGTATTCTGCGGTTAGCCGACGCGTTGGACTTCTCCCATCAATCTATGGTTCAAAAGGTTGAGGTGCACGTCGCCTTCGACTTCGTAACCGTGGAAGCAGTTGTGTCTATGAGCCCAGTCCTCGAGGAGTCGGCTGTAAGCAAGAAAAAAGACATGTTTGAACAGTCGTTCAAGAAGAAACTGATGGTCGCGTGGAAACAGGTAAAGCCCCCTCAGCCAGTAACAACCGAGCAACCTCTAACGCCAGTTCAAGAGCCAGCTCCCTCACTGCGTAAGAATTCAAATAGCCCTACGAGCCCAGCGTTGGACACGAAACCAGCGGGTCAACAATCCTAATCAGAACTGCCCGAGAAACAGCAAAAGCAAGTTCCATGTCGACTAAAGCTCGTCTGTCCCGTAATAGTGAAGTTTTTAGATTAGGACAACCACGTTTAATACGAGGCTTTTAGCAATGTCGAATCCAAGCGAGATCAATTGGCCGCCAGGTTTTGAACCTGAATCATGTCCAATACATGTTCACAACGAACTTGAAATCCCATCTCCGCCCGAAACAGTCTGGGCATGGCTCATACGCGCGCAGCTTTGGCCAACATGGTACCCCAATGCATCCAACGTACGCTTCTTAAGCGGCCAACCGCCCGACCTTTCCTTGGGCACGAGGTTTCAATGGAAAACCTTCGGCGTCACAATCCGGTCGACAGTGCTTGAATTTGTTCCTCCTGAACGGTTGGCTTGGGACGCCCACGGAAGTGGCCTGGAATCTTACCATCCTTGGCTCATACGAAAAACGGATGAAGGATGCCACGTTACAACTGAAGAGGTTGAACATGGCTCGCTTGCCCGATTGGCAAGAGCTTTAAGCCCAAACAGGATTGAACATCAACATCAGGTTTGGCTGGAAAGCTTACGTGAAAGGGCTATTGCTGGACTGCCGCCTACTCCGTAAGCTTTAGCTGCCTGCTTTCAGGCTGTTTCTTTCCGCATTCAGGGCAGAATTTGGCTCTGGCAGAAATCCGCGCGCCGCATCTTGGGCAAATCTTAAGCAAGATGGGCTGACGCAGTGGTGTGCCGCAGTAGTTACAGTAGTTAGAATTCGCGGTAACTGCTGAACCGCAGTTTGGACACTGCACGTACCGCTGTGACAAATAAGATGGGACTGGAACCATGATGTAAGCTGAAAGTATGATTCAACACCATGTAGATTAGAGCGTGGACAGCCTCTTTTCTCTTTTGCTTAAATAGCTACAAAGATTAGGTTTAGGTGCGGTCACCGGGATTTGAACCCGGGTTGTCAGGTTGGGAACCTGATGTCCTAACCAAGCTAGACTACGACCGCAACGCAACGCACATCTTAGTTTTTTACCATTAGGTAAATATATTGGTTCTCATGAAGTATTATTAGATCAAAAATAGGCGTTTTTAAGCAGTCGAATCCTATGAAAAGCGTCCATTCTGGAAGCGAAAAAGTTGGGCATGAACGGATTGAAAATTCTTGTCGTTGACGATGATGAGAGAATAGCAAGAACTTTTCAGCGGATCCTCAAGAAAAATGGGTACCAAACCGACACTGCCCGAACTGCACAAGAAGCCATACATAAAGCGAACGGCGAAGCTTACGATGTCGCTCTAATTGACATTTGCCTTCCGGATATGAGCGGCATGGCTCTCTTGGATAAGTTTGACAACATTGACAGCAAGATGGTTAAAATAATAATTACGGGGTTCCCTGTTATGGCGCCTGAAGAAAGTTCAAAAGCGGTTGCTTGCCTCGTGAAGCCTGTTAAGCCTGAAGAGCTTATCTTGATAATAGAACGAAAAACCAAAAGAAGATAAGAAGCGGATAAAAACCAATTTTCTAGCAAGCATAATCGTTATTTCTCACATGGACGAAAGAGTACAAGGAGAACCCACTTTGCCTCAGAATTACACTTACACCGATGCTGGCGTAAACAGGCATCAACGCGTCGAATCAAAAAAAGCCTTAAAAAACCTGCAGGAAACCTACAAGCACAGCCACTATGGCAACGTCATGCGATTGCCGTACGGCAACATTTTTCCAACAGGAAGAAACACGTTCTTAGACCTCGTAATCGAAGGCGTAGGCACCAAAGTCCTCCTGGCACAACTCGCACGCAAATACGACACCATAGGCATCGACGCAGTAGCGATGGCGGTCAACGACGTCATCCGTTCGGGAGCCAAACCGCTTGCCTTAGTCGACAACATCCATGCACAAGCTAGCGAACCTCACCTTGTCAGAGAGTGGCTCAAAGGAATTATTCAAGGCGCTTCTGAAGCGGAATGCCCAGTTACGGGTGGTGAAACAGGCGACGTCGCAGAAATAATAAAAGGCTTAAGGGACAACGCCGGCTTCGACATGGTGGTCGCGTCAGTGGGCACGGTTGAGCGGCAAGAAATCATAACTGGCGAAAACATCAAACCGGGAGACCCGATAATAGGCTTAGCGAGCAGCGGTTTGCACAGCAACGGCGTGTCAATGGCGAGAAAGATTCTGTTCAAGCAATGGGGCGGAAAATATGAGCCGAACGCCATCCCCGACGGCTTGAACAGGGAAATCGTGCTTGAAGCGCTGGAACCGACAAAAATCTACGTTAAATCGCTTTTAAATCTAGCTAAGGAAGTTAAAGTCAAAGCGGCGGTTCACATAACGGGTGACGCCTACGTAAAGTTCAACAAGCTTGCTGATTTTTCGCCTGGAATAGGCTTTGAATTCACCAACTTTAAGCCTCAACGTATATTCGGATTGATTAAGAAAACAGCCGCTGAACTTGGCTACAACATTTCGGATGAGGAAATGTTCAAAACTTTCAACATGGGATGGGGCTTCAGCGTAATCGTTGACAGAACAGAAATCGATGAAGCAATGGACACTCTGGAGCAAGATGGGGCGAAACCTGAAACGATAGGCGAAGTAACCGACAAGCAAACGGTTGTAATAGAGTACAAAAATAAAAGGTTGACTTTAACGTAAAGTTTTGCGTTTTTTGTGACAAAAGCGTTTAAATCCATACCCTTAATTTAAAGGCTTTATGAAATACGTCGCGAAAATCGAAGTCAGCCTCAAACCTGGCCACAGCGACCCTGAAGGGGAAACAACAGCCCGTCTACTAAAAGAACTCGGCTACAAAGTGGAAGCCGTAGACGTAAGCAAAGTCTACACTGCTAAGCTCGAAGCGGCAAACGTTAAGGACGCAAAGGCGAAGGCGGAAGAAATGAGCAAACGTCTTCTGGCTAACCCAACTAAAGACAATTACACTGTGACCGTTGAGGAGCGCCAATGAGTATTAACCTCTACATCCCACGCAAAGCAGGCTACGCCATTTACGAAATAGCTTTAGCCGAAGCCGGCGAACAGCAACTCGCCGAGGTGAGCAGCCAGCTAGCCTTAGGCTTAAGTTTTGAGGAGATGAAGAGCATCAAAGCCTACTTCAAGGCGGAGGGCAGAAACCCAACAGATGTGGAACTGCAAATCATCAGTCAAACCTGGTCGGAACATTGCTACCACAAAACCTTCAAGGGAAAAATCCTTATGGGCGGCAAAGAAATCGACAGCCTATTCAAAACCTTCATTGCAAAAGCTACGAAACGAATCAACCCGCCATGGTGCTTTAGCGTTTTTGAAGACAACGCGGGCATCGTCCGTTTCGACAAAGCGTACGGCGTAGCGGCTAAAGTTGAAACGCATAACCACCCGTCCGCCGTGGAACCCTTCGGCGGAGCAGCCACAGGCGTCGGCGGCGTAATCCGAGATATCCTAGGGGTGTGGGCTGACCCGATAGCGTGCACGGACGTTTTAGGCTTCGGACCACTAGACTATGATTACAACAAGCTTCCCCCAGGCGTGAAACACCCAAAATACGTTTACATGGGCGTGACCGCAGGCATCAGCGCCTACGGAAACAACATGGGAATCCCCACAGTTAACGGCGCAATATACTTTGACGAAAGTTACGCGGGCAACGTCACGGTGTACTGCGGATGCATAGGACTCTTACCGCTCGGAAAGTTCACAAAAAACGCCAAGCCAGGACACATAATTGTTTTGGCCGGGGGAAAAACGGGACGCGACGGAATCCACGGGGTAACCTTCGCTTCCGCCGAGTTAACAGAGAAATCGGAAGAAATTTCCCGCCCAGCCGTGCAAATAGCCGACCCGATTGAAGAAGAAAAAGTCAAAAGGGCAATAATAGAAATCCGTGACGTGCAACTTGCTTCGGCGACAACGGACCTTGGAGGCGGAGGATTATCATCAGCCGTGGGTGAGACAGCCGAAAAGTTTGGTTGCGGAGCAACCGTTGAACTTGGCAAGGTGCCGCTGAAATATCAGGGCTTGGCCCCTTGGGAAATTTACATTTCAGAATCACAAGAAAGAATGCTCATAACAGTCCCGCCTGAAAACTTGGAAAGGGTCATGGCGATTTTTGAGAAAGAAGATGTGGAAGCCTGCGCAGTAGGTGAACTAACAACCGAGCGACGTCTACAGCTCAATTTCAACGGCGACAAAGTTGCAGACTTGGACATGGCTTTCCTGTTTAACCCGTGTAAGAGCACGAAAACGGCAACCCTTGAAAACCAAAACTTCAAAGAGCCACAGTTTCCTGCACCGGAAAACCTGACAGAAACCCTGCTGCGATTGCTTTCAGCGCCGAACATCACCAGCAAAGAAAGCGTCATACGAACATACGACCATGAGGTGAAAGGCAACACCACGCTTAAACCCTTGCAAGGCGAGTACGCCGGACCAAATGACGCCGCCGTGCTAAAACCGCTTGACGACTCGTGGAAAGGCTTAGCGATTTCTTGCGGGATGAACCCGACTTACGGGAAGATCGACGCTTACTGGATGGCGGCTTCAGCCATCGATGAGGCAGTAAGGAACAACATCGCAGTCGGTGGAAGAAGAATTGCGTTGCTGGACAACTTTACCTGGGGAAACCCGGAGAAGCCAGAACGCTTAGGCTCGCTTGTTAGAGCCTGCCAAGCCTGCTACGACTTCGCTGTGGCTTTTAGGACGCCTTTTATCTCGGGAAAGGACAGCCTCTACAACGAGTCCCCGATGGGCCCAGTTACGCCCACGCTTCTAATCACGGCGGTAGGCATAGTCCCAAACATACAGTTTGTCACTTCAATGGATTTGAAGGCGCCAGACAACCTGCTTTACATTATCGGCGAAACATTCAATGAGCTTGGCGGTTCAGAGTACTATAAACTCAAAGGCTTCCTCGGTGCAAGCGTGCCCAAAGTCAAAGGCGCCAAAGCCAAACGCACATTCAAAGCAGTGACTAAGGCTATCGATTCAGGCTTAATCAAATCATGCCACGACCTCTCGGAAGGCGGCTTGGCAGTGGCAGCAGCCGAAATGGCGTTTGCTGGCGGACACGGCTTGAAGCTGGATTTGAGCAAAGTGCCTGGTGAAGCTTTGAATCGTGACGATTTTGTTTTGTTTTCTGAATCAAACAGCCGCTTCCTACTAGAAGTGCCCGAGCAGGATAGACGGGATTTTGAGCAGCTGATGAGGGGGAAGAGCTGTGCACAAATCGGCAGAGTAACCAAAGACGAGCAGATGACCATCAACGGGCTAAGCGGGAAGACTGTAATTGACTCCTCGCTTGAAAGGCTGCGGGGTAGCTGGAAAAAAACGTTGGCCGGAGAATCCTAAAATGAACCAAGATGAAATCAAGGTCTGCGTGATGCGGGTCGGCGGAACTAACTGCGACGCGGAGACGCAGCGGGCTTTCCAAGAGTTAGGGGTTCAAACGGATGTCTTGCACGTTAACGAGTTAGTGAAACGTCACAGTTTGCTGGATTATCAAGTGCTGGTTTTTCCAGGCGGCTTCTCCTTCGGCGACTATGTGCGTTCAGGCGTAATTTTCGCAAGGCACCTCAGCGCCAAACTGGGCAAAGAAATGGAAACCTTCATCGACGAGGGCAGGCCGATTCTGGGCATCTGCAACGGCTTCCAGATATTGGTCGAGTACGGTTTACTGCCAGGATTCGAAGGAGTAAGTCCTTATCCCGAAGCTGCGTTGACCACTAATGAACCGGCAGGCTTCAAGTGCCGATGGGTTTACCTCAAACATGAAAACCGTGGAAAATGCGCCTTCACAAGCAAAATCGATGTTGGTAGAGTGTTGAAGATGCCTATCGCTCACGGCGAGGGTAGATTGCTTTTCCCAAAGGAGAAGGAACAGGAAACGCTTGCAAAAATAGTCGATGACGACATGGTTGTTTTCCGTTACTGCGACCGAAACGGCGAGGTTGCCGACGGCAAATACCCAACCAACCCGAACGGCTCCTTCTACGACATCGCGGGCGTATGCAACGAGGAAGGAAATATTTTCGGGCTGATGCCTCACCCTGAGAGGGCGATGTACTGGTGGCAAAAACCTGACTGGACAAGGCAACAGCAGATGTCGCGGTTTGGCGACGGAAAACTTATCTTCCAAAGCATCATCGACAACCTAGCCAAGAAGTGCCGCTAAATCTTCAGCATACGGCAAACTCGCACGGGCACCCATCGCCAAAACGCATCTTGAAGCTACGAAATTGCCCAGACGTCCGCATTCTAAGAGGCTTTTGTTGTTGATTAGACCGTAGAGGAAGCCAGCGCAGAAAGCGTCTCCCGCGCCGGTTGTGTCGACGACTTTAACTTTGAAGGGTTCGATTCTTAGCCGTTCTCGACCGTCAGTGACGTAGCAGCCTTTGCCGCCGAGTTTTACGGCGACGATTTTTACACCTCTTTCAATCATGAAGTCGGCTCCCTTGCAGCAGTCAGATTTACCCGTTAACCGTTCAAGTTCAAACGAGTTAGGCATCAAAACGTACGTCTTTCCGATTATGGGTTCTACGGCTGAGTAGCCCTTTCGAGCGTAAATTGCGCCGGGGTCAAAGCTGACTTTGACCTCGTCTGGCAAAGTTGCCAACAGTTCGATTTGTGTTCGCAGCGATTTTTCACCGACGAAAGAGGTCAGATGCAGAAAGCGGGCTTGAGAGGCATAGCCTAACTTGATTTCTTCGGAGCCGATTGTATCGTTGACGCCTGAGTTGATGTAGAGGGCTCTTGAGCCTTTCTTATCCACAAACCCGAGCACTGAGCCGCTCTTGCCTTGTAATGCCCGGATTATGCCATTTGTGTCGACGCCTTCACTACTAAAGCAGTCCAGCTGAAGCTTGCCTTCCCTGTCGTTGGCTACCTTGCCTATGAAGCCCGTTTTGCAGCCGAGTCTCGATAGCCCAACAATGGCGTTTGCCGCTGAGCCCCCGCAGGCCTCAGTGTAATCCTCGATAAAGTTTTCTTCTTCAGGCCCTGCGATCCTGTCAACTTTAAAGAGCATGTCAACGTTAAGCGCTCCGAAGCCGACAACATCAAATTTGGTCATGGAAACAGCTCTCGCAAGCGTATTTTGTGTTCGCCCAGTTTGCCGCCGTAGTTGCCAGCGGAAACCTTAACGACGCCATCAACATCCAGCACCGCTTCGATTCCCACTTTGGTCGCTTGCTTAACGGCTTCTAAAGAAATACCGTCAATTACAATCTCGCTTATGTAGCCGACGCCGTTGGGAACGCGGGATTCATCGCCTAACCGCTCCTTGAGCGAAGGACAGAACAGGTGATTAGTTGTTGGACCAATCTTGGGAAAATGCGTCTCAGGCTTAGAGCCTGCAGAGCATACGTCAAAAGGTGTAATTACGCTTGGTACACCGTGGATTGCGGCTAAAGCTTTAATTCCTGCCTGTTTTAAGGCTTTTTTTGTTTTGCACATCACCCAAAAGTTGGCGCCCATAACACCACGGCTATACCCAATGTACCGCTCGATCACAAAGTCGGGAACCATCAAAGGGACCACGACGACTTCTCTGCCATGGCGTTTTTCAGCCCACTCGTAGCCATCGCCGCAGTGACCAACAGTCTCCATCATGTCCATTTTTCCTTCAGCGTTTGGCAGGGCGTCGTAGATGGCGGTGAAAGGCTTAACCAGTATGTCCTGGCGGATACGATAGGAAAGCTCTGTCTCGAATTTTTTGAGCGACTGTTCAAACGTTTTTTTAGGGTTTATTTCACCCCAGAATTGCAGTATTACGCCAGGACGCTCGTCAAGGGTTTCTTTTCGGGTGACGTATTTTTCCACTCCGCCTTCCGTCCTCCCAATCACAACAGACGGGGTTGCAGTCGAATCCTCAGCAGCCTCACGCAGGGTTTCTTCATCGTCGGCTGTAACGATTACCCGGCAAAAGATCCCGGTAAAAGCTTCAGCGTACGTGTCCTCTATTTCCGCTTTAGCCATTTTACGCAAGCTTCCCGATAGCTACTCCCCGAACTTTCTTCCGGAACTCACTGCTTTCTTTTGTGAGCGATTCCCTATTTTGGGCTTTTACTATTTTAGCTTTAGGCAAGGCATCAGGAAACAAACACGCAAGCTGCCTAAGTAAGGAGTCGTCTAAGCCGTTGTTTTCGAGCGTTTCATAACTCCAATCCCGAAGCGTTCCTATTGTCTTTTCTTTCCCAAATCTGCAGAACAAATCCGCGATTGCCGCGGTTACAAGATTACTTTCAGATAGGACAGCAACTTCAGCGTTCTTGACTGCATAGCTGTTGCCGTTAAAAGAAACGGTTAAGCCTCCGTTAGCGTTCACCAGTTTGAAAGCTTCTAAGTCGGTTATGCTGTCGCCCACGTACATAACATCGGCTAATTCCGCACCCAAACGCTTCACTGCACTGCGAATCGCCTCAGCCTTCTGTTCTCCCCCGCCAGTCACCACGTCACTGAGCACCTTGCCGATGCTCATCCTTGGAATTTCATTCCAGAAAATCTCGTCCAAACGCTGAATTGCCGCTTGGTCACCGTCTGAAAAATCTTCCAGTTTCCTTGCTGCCGCGGGTATGTTAATTGGGCGCATTTGGCTGATCTCTCGGGCTACTTTTTTTAGCCGTTCTTTTTCTTGCGGCGTGATGGCGTACTTGTCGAGGCTTACTTTTGTGCAGTACGTATTTCTATACGGAAAATCGAGTACACTGCACAACGCTTTGATGTAGTGCTCATAACTGGTGCTGACGATGAAGGCTTCCGCAACCGCTCGAACATGTCGCAGAGTGTCTCTGCTGTCGGCGATTAGAACAACGTTTTTTTCCGAAAACTCTTGCATCTGCCTGTCGGTGACGCCGTAGGCTTTAAAGAAGGGCAAAATAAGTTTCAACGTGCTGCCTGACGAGTAGCCGGGCTTTCGCAGAACATCCGCCAACACATCGTCATACCTGCTTACGTTGGCGAAAAGTTTGTCTCCGTCTGGAAGAAAACAGGATGCTAACTCGAAGGCGTTGTCGTTTTTTGAGATTGGTCCTTCACAGTCTGATATGAAGACGCATGTCACGCTTTGCGCCTCAAACTCTCCATGTGCGCTATGCTCTTGGCAATGTGCTGCTTTGAGGCGATGTCGGTTCGGTTCCATAATCCGCCGCCAGTGATGGCTTCGGTGCCTTCCAGACTTATGCTGCGTGCCTCTTCGATGCTGTCGCCAATGCCTAAGACGCCAACGGCTCGTGATTTAAGCGCGTAGTTCTTGCCGTTTCTGTATTCCATGGAGCCGGGGTAAATGCGAATGTTGTTACTATATTTTCTCCTCAAAGCGTACGCCATGGAAAAATCGACAGGCACGTTAACTGCATCTTTGTCTGCCTTGGAGGTGAAGCTGTTATCGTAGCCCCCGTAGTCTGGCGGAGCTTTATAGGTTAAGACTGAAGCTTTATTCTGAAGCTCTAAACGGGAAAGGCTGCCTTCAACCATGCTTAGACATAGCTCCACAAAGTCACTCTTTAACAAAGGAAGAATGTTGATGATTTCTGGATCGCCAGGGCGGCTGTTGATTTCGAGAACTTTGATGCCGCTGCCCGTGTGCATAAATGCGAGATAAAGCGGTACACCCTTGAGTGCAGAGTCATCTTTTATTCTTGCGCTCCAACCCTTGAAAATCTTGTTAGCTAACGAAACCTCAGCTTCCCTTTCAGCCGCCGTTAAAAACGGCAGTTTGTCGTCAACATCCTTGTATGAACCCATCCCGCCCGTGTTTGGACCCTTATCGTCGTCGAAAGCCCGCTTATAGTCCCGAGTGTCTGGCAAAGGAATGAAGTGTTTGCCGTCGCAGAAAGCCATGAAGCTGGATTCTTCCCCGTCAATCTTTTCTTCGATTATGACGCTGCCGTACTGGAAGTTGGACATGAAATGCTCGAAAAGTTGCTCCCGATCAGCGAAGTGGTCCCCCCAGACGCCGACGCCTTTGCCTAGAGCCGGCTTATCAGGCTTCACAACAGCCTGATTTTGAAGGTCGTCAAGCCAGCTGTAAACAGCGTCTTTAACTTCCGTTTCGCTTTTGTAGTCGGTCGGATTGAAAACCTTGAAGCGAGGGTTTGCTTCTGGAGCAATATCTTCGAAAAGCTGACGCTGCTCCACCTTGCTGACTTCTATGGCGTACTGTTGCTTGGGGCAAATAACTGGGGTACCTGTGCGTCTTTCAACTTGGTCTCGGACGCCTTCGATTATGGGTTTTTCTGAGCCGACTAAAGCGAAGTCGATTTTATCCTTGTTTGCTTCTGCGAACTTCGTGATTTCTTGGACGTCGAGGTTTGGGATCACAGCGTGTTTTGCGGCTTTTTCGGCGTTGAATGGGTTGCGCTGTTTATCAGCAATGTACAGTTCAACTTGGTACCTTGTGCTCTGAAGAAGGGCATCTACCATGGCGACTTCTCTTGCACCGTAGGAAACGACTAACACGCCGATTTTTTCCATGCGAACACCTTAACGCTAAGACAGTATGGGGAGCGCTTCCTCAGACTCGTAGATTCTTGTTTTTTCCTGATAGCCTTCAAGAAACTTCTTTTTCATCGTATCAGCCATTTTTTGAGCGCAAGGAGTAGGATACTTACCCGTAACACATGCTAAACAAAGCTGATCTTCCGTTTGACCCGTGGCTTGTACTAATGCCTCAAGAGACTGGTAGCAAACGCCGTCTGCACCTATAATTTTAGCGATTTCCTGAGCGTCGTGTTTGGAGCCGACAAGCTGCCCGTAGGTTGACATGTCAATCCCGTAAAAGCACGGTCCGATGATTCGGGGAAAAGTGACGAAAACGTAGACTTTTTTCGCGCCGGCTCTTCGAATCTTGTCGATGATTACTTTTGTCGTGTCTCCTCTCACTATACTGTCTTCGGTAATGATGACTCGTTTTCCATCGACTTTTGAGCCTAGAATGTTAATTTTCTTATCAATAGTTGAAAACCTTTCTGTGCTGAGAAGTATGAAGGCACGCTCCGTTACGTAGCGATGACGCCTTGACGCGCGTTCCCATCTTAAACCTGATGCTTCATGGACGCCCATGGCTGGGTCATCGCCTGTTTCGGGGACTGACAAGATTATGTCACTGTCTTTTACCACTTCGGGAAACTCTTTAACGATGTTTCTTCCGAAGTCTTCTCGGATTTCATAAACGTATTTGCCGTCAAACCTTGAGTCTGGCCTCGCAAAATAAGCATATTCAAAAGCACAAAAGGCTTCGCGGGGGTTTTTAATTATTTGTGTCCGTTTGAAGCCTTCGTTTGAAACGGCAACTAGTTCGCCTGGGTTTAGTTCAAAATCTCTTACAAACCCGTTCATGTCCAACCCAACAGTTTCAGAGCAGAAAGCGAACGTTGCACCTTCAGGGTCGTGTCCAGCGCATAGCGGTTTTATTCCATGAGGGTCTTTGAAGGCGAAAAAGTCGCCCTTGCTTGTCAAGCCTACCACGGAAAATGCGCCGTCTAAACTTTCCATGACAGCGCGAACCGCGGACGCTAAGTCTTTACCCTCTTTGAGCCCCAGAAGCAGTTTATGGCAAACTACATCTGAGTCACAGTTGTAAATGAAGTCGGAAAAGTTTTCAGCCAACTCTTTTTTCAACGGCCATGTGTTAACTATGTTGCCGTTAAACGACAACGCAAGTTGTATACCGTCTGCGCTAGCAGCAACTGGCTGCGTGCCTTCAATGATTGACGCATCATCGCACTTGCCCGACGTGGTATACCGAACGTTGCCTATGCCTGCTGGTCCGGGCAACCGGTTGAACCACTCATGTATAGCCTCATTTTTCAGTTTGGGAACCAAATCCAAGCTTTTGTACACGTGAAACTGCTGGTTATCGTAGGTTAGAAAGCCATGTGATTGGTGGCCTCGATGGTTTTGGGCGCGGAGACCCCAGTAAACGTACGGAAAGACCGTTTGGTTCTCGTAGTTTATTGCACCGAAGATACCGCAGCCTATTTCTTGTCCCTTCTCACGGCTGAATGCGGATGTAATGAAAAAAGGGGTTTATCAGCTTTTAGTACATATTTAAGTCAAAAGCATGGCGTTTTTAACATTTTGGCATTAAAAAGAAACGAGGGGCGCGAGAGCGAAAAAATCTAGCCTACGAGTATCCAAAGCCTTCAAGTAGCCATCAAAGTCTTAAGCGTCCTCCTCAACGCTCGGCAATCCATCAGGTACCTCAAGTTTAGAAGTAGTAGTACAACCATTTTTCAACTGTCCTACTACTTCTTCAGGTAATCCCAACCTTATCAACTTATGAGGAGAGCATCCTCGCTGTACTTGCCTTAAAAACTGAGGCCTTTCGGTTCTGTGAGGACAACTTCTTGATGCACGTGTATCGTCGAGGCGTAAGGGTTTCATGTAAGTTATGTAATGCCTTAGGTTTAGCAGCAGAAGAAGAAGCGCGGTTGGAGCCAGTTTCTTCTTCTTTCTAACCGGGAATAAATTCCGTCTTGGTTAAGAAACCGCGAGATAAGAGTACAAAAAATTGATGAAGTTGTGCTTTCAGGGTTGCCATTTTTCAATGAGGTACTTGGGTATTTCGCTGCTGTCTCTTGGTCCAACTTGGACTTTCCAGCCGGTGAGTTCTTCGATTTCGCCGCTGATGCGTGACGCTTTTCCTGGGATGACGAGTTTGCGGTGTTTGACCTTGGCTTCTATGCCTGAGGCTTTGAGGGCGTCGGCGACGCGTTCCGCCGTTAGTTTGCGTCCTGCGACTCCACTGTCGATGGCTGAGCCTTCAGTTTCAACTACGATTAGGTAAGCGTTAAGCTTGCCGCTTTCTAAGTCTGAAGCAACCGTGTAGTATGTTAAGGCAAAGTTTGACGTGAAGAGGACTGGTGAGTTCTCGTCTGGAGTCCCGAACAATTTGAGTCCCGGAGCAACCGCGACTGGCTTGCGCGGGTCAGTGTAGATGTTTTGCCGCAGCACCGTCGTCGGCAGCAGTGACCAGCCGCTTGTGCTATGCATGACGAGCACATCTGCGTAACGAACAATAAGCATTGAAGCCAAGTAAGCTTCGCGCCATTTAATGACATCTTCAAACGTGCCGGCACCTTCCAGCCAAGCAACCATAGGCACACCCATCAGTGGGAAGCCAGCGAGTTCTTCACCGCCTTTAGTTGCAGCCCTCCGCAGCATCGTGAAGTTGTTGATCGTGTCCGCTAATCCTTCGTTCATGAATGTGCCGGGGTCCAAAACTAAGTCTATGACTCCGTAAGCCATCAACGTTTTTGCGAGAGAAACCAAAGTTTTCAAGTCGTTTGGCGCGGATGCGACTAGTGGGCAATCGTACATCAATGCGAGTTCCGCCATGTCTTTCCAGTTGCTCTGGGTTGCCGCATAGAGAAGTGGTCGTGATCCAGGCGCCGCCATTAAGCCTGCTTCAGCTATCGTGGGATTCAGCGCGCACAGTATCATGGGGAGCTTTGTTGTTTCCGAGACCTTTTTGACGGCCGCTTTGAATTTATCAGCGTCGCCTGAAACACATCTGACCGCTATCATGTCAAGCCTTAGCGTATTACCTATATATTCAAAGCTGAAGTTTTCCGTGTAATGCACTCGAGAAACCACTTCCTGCTCTGACATCTCATCGGTGACGTCAATTGCGATGGCCGTCGGGTTCGTGTAAGTGAATTCATGACGATACATGACCAGTTTCCCCCCGAGTTTCTTGGTTTTGTCACCGACGCCGACAATGACTTCTTTAACTGCTGGTTTTAACAAGTCTTTGAGTTTAGCGTAGGCTTTCTCGTTTTCCTTCTTCAGTAGCGGGCGGCACTGGTCGACGCTGATTTCGCGGTTGACGATTCTCGTGGCGAAAGCCATGCAGTTGTCTGCGCCGCATTCTTTACAGTTAATTTTTGGGAGAAGCTTGTAAACATCTATGGGGCTTAACTCTTTCAAGCCAGCCTTCTTTTTCTCGGTCACGCCATTCCAACCCCTTTAGCCTTCACGGTAACCCAGTCAGCGAATTTTGACGCGTCCGCTTTTTTGCCGCTCGTCAAGTAATTCGTTACGTCTTTGAGCGTCTTCACCGCTGCCGGATGCATCATCATGAACAGGTCAACCCCGGCCAGCAACAGGGTTAAGGCCGTCGTCACCTCCCAGAGTGGACCTCGAAGCTCACGTGGTTCCCATTCTGGCGCCATTTTCAGCCATGCTTCTCGCGCAGCCCAAGCGTTGGTTGTTCCCGAAGACATCGGATGGGCTAATTCAACGTCTCCCATTAGGCCACCGAGTCTGGCGCGTTCCATGTTGGTGAAAGCGTAATCTAATCCGTAGCCTAACGCGGCCGTGGTTAAGTCCATGACGATGTCCTCTCGGTCAAGAAAGTCGTATAACCGCCTGTTAAGCTCACGGGCCAAGTTTAGATCCATCGGAGTGAACGCGAGCGCTACATGCCCGTTCTTCTTAACGAATTTTGCGCAACGTTCAACATCCATGTCCCGAGTTATTGAACTGATTAATAGCCGTTCGCCTGAGAAAGCCTCACAAATAGCCTCGAAAACGTCAGCGTCTTTTGCTGCGTCACCGCAGCCGCCGATAACCAGTGGAACATCAACAGCCTGCAGGACTTTTTCAACCGTTTTAACTGCATCCGCCGGTTTAGCATCCTTGAGCAGCGGATCTATACTTATCAGGTGAATGGTAACCATGTCCGCGCCGAATTTGTCAACTGCCAGTTTCGCCCATGCCGCTGGGTCGCCTACGACGTCTCTAACGTGCATTTTTACCGCTTTGCTCAACGGAACTTCCATGTCGAAAACGTCGATCGTGACCAATGGTCTGTGAGGAGTTGCACGCTCAAAACTGTAGAACGGCGGGGAAGTTTCGCCGCCTATGATGAATGATTTTCCACGCGTTCCGCCTTCGCTTCGAGTCGCGCCAAGTTTCACTTCAGTAATCTTGTTTGGGTAAGTCTCAACCGGAGGCACAAAAGGCACCTGAAGCATGGCCGTCGGCTTTCCACCCGCTGCCACTGGAGGAAGCTTAATCTTCGGCATTATCTGCCCAGCAGTTCCAGGCTCAAAAATCAGTTCTAGCTCTTTAACGTCGATTTCGAAGTTTTCGAGCTCGATTTGCTGGAACTTTGCGAGCAGGTCCAGCAGGTCTTTACTGAGTCTCAGTTCTTCGTCGTCCTTTTTCTTGTCGGCGTCTTGAGGCAAACTGGTCACCGTTTTTCTTTTTCGTTTTTTTCGCTTTTCACTCTTTGGATTATAACTTTGCTAGCGTAGATCTTTGCATCTTTGAGGATGATTCTGAACCCGCCTCCCATTATTGGCAGTGATGCTGCTGTTGCGACTGGTATCATAGTGGCTGCCGCCTCTTCTCTAACCTCTACTGCTTCTGGCTCTGGTGCCTCTTCAGGGGGCCATCTTTTTACGACTGGATGATTCTTTTCCTTCAGGAAAGCCTTCAGCGCTTCGATACTTGTGGCATTTTCTTCAGTGGCTATTTTGTCAACAACCTCTTTGGGTATGAAGTCTTTGACTCGTTCCTTAATTTCTTTCGGAACCCAGACTACGCGATACCATCCGCCGTCCGCTGACAAGAACTTTGGGCTTCGCATGTACTCGATTGACATTCCGTGGAAGCCGTCGACTTGTCGCCCCCCAGCGGTGGAGTCGGCGAGTGTTGAGAAGGGCAAACCGTTTACTGTTAAGCCCTTGAAGCTTCTGTTCACCACGCCGAAGCCATCAACTTCTGGAATAAAGAACGCAACTGCTTCGAAGCATCCGCAAGAGGTGTGTGGGTGGTCGAATGCCGTGTACAGCCAGACTTGGCTGATTTCCCCCATGGAGCGCTTCTTTGCCATCTCATCGACGCCTGAGAATTCGCCTTTCTCCGCGTTGATTATTTCACCGCGGTCGATAGCGAAGACTGGACCTTTGGGGTCGATGCTTGCCGAGGCTTTACCGTCAAACCAGCTAATGGCGCCGCAGTTGCTGTATCTTTGTGGTGTAATGACGCAAACGTGGGTGGGCGCGAATGATTGGCACAGAGCGCAACCGTAGAATTTGTCGACGTCTTCATCTTTGAGGCCTCTCGCTTTTGCATCGCGGGTTTCGTAAGCTTGAATCGCTTCAGGATAGACCTCTGACACTTTTGCGGGGTCGGTTATGAAAGTGATTTGTACTTTTTCAATTATGGGCAGTTCGCTTTTGAATAAACGGTAAAGTACTTTACCAATCAGGTCGAAACTGTTTAGGCCTTTTTGGAACGATTTCTTGCCCAAGCGCAGCCAGATGTCGTAGCGTTGGTTCAGGTGCATGAAGCCTTCGATGTAATTTAAGTAGCCGTGAATTCGCCTTTCAATAACGCCTTCAAGGCCCTGGTCGAGTTTTCCGCCGGCGGCTTCAACAAGAATGCCCAACGGGTAAGAGCCGCCTTCCTTAAGGTCCTTGATGTCTGGGCCTATTATGGTGATTTTGCCGTCTTCAACCTCGTCCATCGGCTTCACTTCTGCTAGTTCAAACTTTTCTTTAACTGTTGGACCGCCAAGTTCTACTTGCATGTCGTTTCTTCGGATGCGTTCTCCTTCAAAGATGACGCCCACGTCGACAGGTATATCTTTAAACATTGACATTCTATTGTCCTCCTTCAAATTTTGAAGTTATGACTTTAAGGTTTGTAGCCCACACTTCAAGGGTCGCGTTTGGGAAAGACCAACTTGCGTGCGGATGATAAAGGTTATCCAGAGTCATAGTTTTCTGGTCTGGAGCGAAGTGCATGAGTCCTGAAAGGATGAGTTCTTCCATGTAGAAAGGAAGCCCCACAAAAATGACTAGGTCATATCGGCCTTTACCGTCAAGCCCCTTCCATTCAGGGTCAACTACGCGGTTGCCGATGTCCATTGCAGACATGAAGCCTGCTGGTTGGTAGCCGCGTTTTAAGAACTCACCGACCATGTGGGCCGTGGCGACCACTGGCACCTTTGACGAGTTAGCAAAGTCAATCAGGTACTCGATCAGCTGTTTACCTTCCATCCAGCTTTCGGTTGCGCCGCTCCCTACGATGAGCAGCGTGCGACTAGCTTTTTTAATTATGGCCGCTGCTATCTCGGGTTTAACTATCGGGTTTGCTTTCTTAGTTGCTGCTATTTCAGCACATTGCCAGGGTTCACACGACACGTCTCATCAGTCCTTCACTTTACGGATCATTCTTGGAAGCAACGTCGGATCAGGAATCACTGTTTCCTTCCAATCATGCGCCTCCAGTATCTTGCCAAATTCATCTCTTAATGTCACTGGGACATCAGCCAGCGTTCTCACGAACAAGTGAAGGTCCTGCGGCATGCATCCGTAGTAGCGTTTGTGCAAGTCTACATAGTGGCTTAGTTTTATACTACGACCCTTCCAAGTATCGTTTGGTCTGATGCACAGTTTAGCTATGGAAACCATTGCTTCCTGTGGTGTCTCAACCGTCTGAAAGAGGTGTTCAGGCGCTGGACCGACATTAACTTTGTTGCCAGTTCTCGCATCGTAAACTTCCCAGTTTTCAGGCTTATCTTCTCTTCCAAGAAGCATGCGGCGGTACTTACTACCGTGCGGGCCGACCAGCACCGGAATCCCTAAGCGCCAGAATCCAGCGGCGATTGCCGCGGCTTTCTGAGAGTAAGCGCCCCAGGCTAAGCCGACCGCGCCGAGACGGTTATAGATGTAATCGGCGATTTCCTCGTAGTTGCCTCTGAGATTGCGTTTTGCGAATATATTTGCAACTTTAATTGCCGCCCCTGCAATGTGACTGTTGGCTACACATGAGCCGACGTTTAGCACGCCGCCAGCTTCAAAGCCTCCTGGGAATTCCTCGTAGAGTGTTTTGCCTTCGCTGTTGCGGTAGCTGCCCGCAGTCATGGCTGCGCAGCCTGATGTTACAACGATGTAGCGCCTGCTGGCGAATTCTCTGCATATGTCGTAAACGTCTTTACCGCCTTTTGGATAGTTGCTGCAACCTACAACGGCAAGTATGCCCGGGATTTCTCCTAAAACAATTGGGCTGCCGACATTTCGGATTTCAACGTCTTGAACCGCGCCTCTGCCAATACGGCACAGGTTGCTCTCTTCCATCATGAATTTCTCGCCTGCTTTAAGGATAAAGCTGTGCACGTTCAGTTTGACTGGGCATACTTCTTCGCATCTTCCGCACCCGACGCAATACTCGTACAGGTCGGTGAGGGGCACTAAATCGCCTTCAGCGGCGGCTTTTAACGCCTGCGGAATTTTGAGGTCTTGAGGGCAGCTTCTTCGGCACATGTTGCACTGCCTGCATGTCTTCGCTAACTGCTTGATTTCGCCGAGGCTTGGGAGGTTCTTCATTTTCTTGCGTAGCGGCGCGACTTGCTGAGCGACACGTACCGCGACTTCGCCAACTAATTCTGGGTCAAGAATCAGCACGCCGGGCACTTTGCCGCTCACAAGGTCAAAGACGATTTCATCCGCTGAATCCTCTGTACGGTTCTTAAAGCCCATGCAATTCTTCTCTGAGGCAGCGATAACCGGCGCGTGAACTTTGCGTGCTTCGTCAAAAGCGTCTGTTCGAACGCACTGCTCGTCTAAAACGACAACGTCTGCGAATCCTGCTCTTATGAAGCGCAGCTGCCAGCTGATTGGACCGACAATTCTGCCCCTATTATAGTATCGAGTTATGTCGTGCGCCGTGCAGCACAAGCCGACCACTTCGATTTTGTCGTCGACTTTGTGGTCTTTGGCGTAATCGATTATTCCGACTGACGGGATCACGTTGTGGCCAATGCACATGATAACTGGTTTAGAAATGTCAACGCTGCCTATGCCTAGTTGAACGAGCGGAGCTTCAGGTTCAGCTTTGGGGAAGCCTAAGGTGGAAACTTGAGCGATATCGCCGACTTCCATGCCAAGATGGTCTATCATGCCAACGTGGAAGGCTTTCGATTCAAAATCCAAATTGTTGCCTTCTTGACCTGTGTGCGCAACAGCAATTGCCTGCGTGATTTGTTCTTCCGCATACTCCAGAACAGTTTCTAAGTCACCAAGAGTTTCAGGCTTAATTCCAGTCACAAGCCGAGTGATGGGTGCTTCAACTTTAATGTTTAAGCCTCCGATGTCTAAGGGGTAACGGCTACCGTACTTTTCGATTAAATGGTGCACCATATGGCGTGAGTGCGCCGTGTGGGTTGCGGCTCCGATGCAGCATGCTAAAAGCACTATGCGAGAGGATTGGGCACCGATGTCTAAGCCGCAGGCGCCACGTTTCCCACTCGTCAAATCGCATTTCCCGAAAGTGCATAGACAGCACAAGTCGCAGTCTGGCATGTAGAAGGGCTTATATTTGGTTAGGAGTTTCATGTCCCAGTCGCGCAATGCGGTAAGCGATGGCATTGGAGTTGGACCCATAGGTTCAGCGTAGTTCTGGTCGACAACTTTGCCTATGGAAACTTGGAGATTTTTTATTAAACTGTTGCTTGTCTTTAATTCGTCAATCTTTACACTAACGTTTTTAGTGGTCAAATTTAGAAACCTCTGTAAAGGTTTACCTATAGACTGCATTACATTCTTTTTAAACCTTTCCAGATTTCAAGGCAAAAGTCACGTTGCACTTATAGTAATGGAATGTTTCTTAAAAGTTGTGTAAAGAAAAGAGTTTATAATGTAAACAATTGCTATAAGTAGCCGATGGTCCTCAGCATGGCCTTCACTGAAACATACGCCTTATTGTCGTCTGGCAAATCAAGCAGCGATCTCCCGTTAAGAACGTACTCGTCTAATTCCTCGTCCTCGACTATTTTTCCTAAGAACTTGAACTTTAAGTCAGCCTCAGCCTGTTCCCCCAGTTCTGCTGGAAAACGGTGGCCACCGATCAAATAGAAATTGTCAAACTTCATATCAACTTCTTTAGCTATTCTGAAAGCTCTTTGCACGTGATCAAAGGATTTCTTTGAATGATCAAGAATGTCAAACACGTCGTTGACATCTGAGGTAATTCTCCTGTTTAGGTTTTCGAGCCCAGCCGGAGAGTCGACAAGTACGTACTTGTAATTTTTAGTCAACGATTCTAACGCGCCTTTAAGCGCCGCGTTTGGCATGCAGTAGCAGCCTTCAACCCATTTAGTGCCGACTGCAAGAAAATCAAAATTTTTGCTTTCGAACAAGCCATTTTCCCAAATACGATTTTCAATTCGTTCGGTTGGGGGAACACCGACCGTCGTACCTCCTTGCTCAATGAACGTGGTAACGAGAAGTTCGGCAATGGTAGATTTCCCAGCCTCTTTGAGGTCTATCCCGAGCATCTCGGCAAGGTTTTGGTCAGGGTCAGCATCGACTAAAAGCAAGGGCGCTTGACCTGATTCAATAAAGGATTTGGTCATTAACGCTGTGAAACTGGTTTTTCCAGTGCCGCCACGACCGATCGTCACTAGAGTTTTCATTGATTAAACCCCTGTTTATGATAGTTTCTTTAGCAAAAGGTCACATATATTATCTATTGTCTTAACAGCTTCAATTTCCTCGTTTTTAAGCGGCGTTTCACCGAGCATGTCGGCATCAATAACTTTCTGGTCAAAGGGAACAAGAGTGAGCACCGATAAACCGTTCTTTTCGGCAAAATTGCTGATTGCCTCTCGCTGAGCCTCGTTCATCACCTTGCTTCCGACAACGTAGAGCTGTCGCATCCCAGCGGCTTTAGCCATGTCGTATATGTGCTTGGCGATTTCCATAGACTTCAGGTTGGCGTCCACAATGATGAGTAAAGCGTCAACTTGTCTGGCTGTGCCTCTGCCGATGTGCTCAACTCCAGCTTCCAAATCCAAAACAACCGCTTCGTCACGTTCGACAACTAAATGGCGAAGCAAAGCACGGATAACAGCGTTAGGTGCGCACATGCATCCTGCGCCCATTGACTGCACTGTGCCCATAACGATCAAATTCACGCCATACGGAGTGCTAACAGAGTAGTCCCGAACTATATCGTCCACGGAGAATTGCAGACGATAGACCCCAGCGTATCCAGTGTCCGTTTTAGACGCAACAAGCTCCTTATTCTCCGAAATTGGAACAATTTTTCGCGTCTCTTCAGTTGATAACCCTAAGGTTAAAGCTAGGTTCGGAGAGGAATCCGCATCGATTGCTATGGTTTTTAACCCGCGCTTAACAAAACCTCGCGCCAAACCAGCCGCGATAAGAGTTTTGCCGACGCCTCCCTTGCCAGAAACGGCAACCTTCATAATCTCACAGCTAAAACAACATCCGTGTTATGGTTAATTTACGTTTCTTCCCGAATCTTCAAAAATGAAGAACCCGTCTGCTCTTAGCGTTTTTTCTGTTCAAGCAGTGTCCTTCTCGGGAAAAAGCCGAAGTGCTCATAGAAAACGTAAGTCTGCTCGTTGCCAACAGCCACTGAAACAACGTTCTTTTTTGCCCCTTCAACCTTCAACCAATTAAGCGCTTTTTCCATTAACGTTGTTCCTATGCCCTGTCCTCTATACTGCGGGCAGACAAAGATGGAATCGATTTCACCGGTCAGCCATCGATCGATACTTGTTATGCAGTACGCGACAGATCGTTCTTGGTCGTCCAAAGCGAGGTCAACCCTAATTTCGCCGCCGAAAGCTTTCTGTTGAATAGAACTCTTTCTATCTTTAAAGGTTAAAGTGCGATAGCAATCCTTGAAGTAAGGTGATAAACTGAGATGTTGCTTGTTCAACTCTTCCCAGAGCTGCGCAGTTCTATCAATAAGGTTGTCATTTCCAGAAATATAGGTGACTTTAACCATGAAAGACTCCTTTTCTTAAGATACAAACAAGTGTTGTGCCCTTTTTCTGGATAAAAGATTTACTGACGTTGTTCTTAAATCAGAGAAAACAAGAATTGACAAGTGCCTATCAAACTGCTTTTACCTTTACCAATCGGTAAAAGGCTCAACTTGACGAAAGCTCTTTCATCATATGGGCTAACTTCACACTTTCATGTTTATATTTCATGTAATCGTCATAAAACTCAGCTAAGTTCTAAAGGTAAAAAAATTGCCTGATATGCAAGCGGATGACGATTCAAAAGGCGAGGCAGGTGCAGGCTTCAACCTGGACGACGTTAGAGGCTTGAATTCCGCGGAAGTCAAAGCAAGACAAGAGCAATACGGTTGCAACGAAGTAGCCGAGAAAAAAGAAAGCCCGATTTCAGCTTTCGCAAAGAAGTTTTGGGGGTTAACAGCGTGGATGCTCGAGGTGGCTATAGTGCTCTCTTTTGTTTTAGGCAACTACCTAGACGTCTACGTAATCACCGCGTTGCTGTTCGTAAACGCGATTCTGGGGTTTATGCAAGAACAACAGGCAACGCGAGCGGTGAAAGCCCTCAAACAGAAACTCCAACTGCAGACCAGGGTCCTGAGGGATGGCGTCTGGCAAACGGTCAACGCCACTGAAATTGTGCCTGGCGACGTTATCAGAGTCAGGTCAGGCGATTTCGCTCCAGCAGATCTTAAGATACTGGACGCTGAAGCAACGGTGAATCAGTCAGCCATAACCGGTGAATCTCTCCCCATCGAAAAGAAAACCGGCGACACGGTCTATTCAGGCTCACTGGTGACAAAGGGTGAAGTCACAGGCGTTGTCACCGCGACCGGCGTCCACACTTATTTCGGTAAAACGGCCCAGCTTGTTCAGTTAGCTAAGCCTAAACTGCAAATGGAAAGTGTCATCTCAAACCTTATGAAATGGCTTCTAGTTTTGGTTGTTTCCTTGCTCGTAGTCGCCGCCGTAGCGTCTTGGCTTCGGGGTCTGAATCTCTTAGACGTGTTGTCTCTGGCACTGATTCTGTTTGTGTCTGCAATACCTGTCGCGTTACCGACGATGTTCACGATTACCATGGCGCTCGGCTCTTTTGAGCTTGCGAGAAAAGGTGTGCTTGTCACTAGGCTCAGCGCCTCCGAGGATGCCGCCCTCATGGACGTGTTGTGCGTTGACAAGACAGGGACGATTACGGAAGACAAACTGTCGGTGGCTGACGTCGCTGAAATGAACAATTACACGAAAGATACCGCTGTCACTTTTGGCGCGTTAGCATCGGAAATAGCGGATCAGGACCCCATAGACCTTGCATTCTTCGCCGCTGCCGAAGACAGAAAAATAAAGTTGGACGAGTATATACAAAAAAAATTCACACCTTTTGACCCAGCGACGAGAAGAACCGAAGCAATCGTTGAGAAACAAGCTCAGACATTAAGGGTTACGAAAGGCGCAGTTTCAGCGGTATCAGAAGTCTGCCAGCTCAGCGACGAAGAACGTGGGAATGTAAAGAAGGAAATGGAAGTTTTGGCGAATAAAGGCTACAGAGTTATCGCCGTTGCAGCAGGCAAAAAAGGCTTATCCATGGATTTAGTTGGGCTAGTAGCACTTTACGATAAGCCGAGGGAAGGGACTTCAAACCTGATAGCTAAGCTACGATCTCTGGGAATATCCGTTAAGATGCTGACTGGCGATTCGCAGCCGATTGCCAAGCAGATAGCTCAAGAGGTAGGTCTCGGAGACAGAATAATAAACATGTCAGATGTCGAGAAAAACTTAGGCAACGCCGTGGTTGCCGCCGAAATGGTTGACCAAAGCGACGGTTTCGCCGAAGTGTATCCCGAGGGCAAGTTTGACGTGGTTAAAGGCTTACAGGCCAGAGAGCACGTTGTGGGAATGACTGGTGACGGAATAAACGATGCTCCCGCGCTGAAGCAGGCAGAGGTTGGGATAGCGGTAAGCAACGCCACGGATATAGCGAAGGGTTCAGCAAGCGTTGTATTGACAGAAGAAGGCTTAACCAACGTTATAGACTTGGTTCAAACCGGCAGGATGATCTACCAGCGAATTCTAACATGGATATTTAACAAAATCGTCAAAACTTTCCAAGTTGTTCTCTTCGTAATAGTGGCTTTTCTCTTAACGGGAATGTTTGTGGTAGGCGCCTTCCAAGTTGTTTTACTGCTTTTCCTGGTGGATTTCGTTACAATATCGCTTTCTACAGACAATGTGAGGCCGTCGTATAAACCTGAAACATGGAAAATTACTTCGCTTGTCAAAGGAGCTATAATACTGGGCGTCGCAACAGTCGTCGAATCTCTTGGCCTGCTCTACATAGGACTTAAATATTTACGATTTTCCAACACGGCACAACTGAACACGTTCGCGTTTGACATGCTACTGTTCGGCGGGCTATTCACCATATTTGTTGTCCGCGAAAGGGATCATTTCTGGAAATCAAAACCCAGCCGGCCACTCATGATTTCAATAATCGCGGACATTGTCGTTTCAACAGCAATCTCCGTTATTGGAATCCCCGGCTTAGCGCCAATACCTATACTGTACGTCGTTATCGCGCTATCCTGGTTCTTCATATTTGGTCTACTCGTTAACGACCAACTAAAAACTCGTCTTCTACCCCACCTCGCCTCAGACAAACTTTAATGATTAAGCCGAGTTAGCTCAAAACTCGTGCTTTTCATGATTTCTGCTTCGTCAGATAGAGGGCTTAAGCACATTCGCATTCTAACATGCTTTTGTTTATGAACTATCGGGGAATTCAGAAGACATATTGGGCGCGCACAAAAACATCTAAGACAAAAAATCGAGTCGTTAAGTGAATAGACATTTAAAATTTAAATAGAATCAACCCGTTAGCTACGGTTATGAGCGCCAAAAAGACTGATTTTCAAACCTCATTATTAACTGAAGTTGTTGAAACAGGAAAATGCGTAAGCTGCGGAACCTGCGTCGTCACCTGCCCATTCGGCTGCCTTGAACTCGCAAAGGGAAAACCCAGTTTAGTGAAAGAATGCAAGGTCTGCGGCATTTGTGCTCAAGCCTGCCCGCGATACAACTGGGCAATGGCAAAAGCTGAAGACTTTGTTTTCGGCAGAATCAGAAACCCTGAAGAGGCATTCGGAGTTTACCGTCGAATTGCCATAGCTCAAGCAAAACCAAGCGACATCCAGAAAGCCCGCCAAGACGGGGGAGCCGCCACCGCAATGCTGGTAGCTGCTCTTCAAAACGGGTTAATCGACGGGGCCGTGGTTTCAGGAAAAAGCCAAGAAAAACCTTTCCTGCCTGTCCCGATTCTCGCCACGACAGCTGAGAAAATTATTGAGTCAGCGGGGACAAAGTACACGTGCTCTTCAACGCTTCTTGCTTTGCCTGAAGTGATAAAGCAGAAAAAAACCCAAGTCGCCTTTGTAGGCACGCCATGCCAGATACAGGCTGTAAGAAAAATGCAGATGAGCGGCGTGAAAAAGTTTAGCGCACCGATAAAGTATCTTGTTGGGCTCATGTGCTCGGAATCTTTTGATTATGAAGGACTAATGGAAACCTACATTAAAGGCAAACTCGGCATCAACCTTAACGACATAACAAAAATGAACATTAAAGGAAAAATGCTTGTAACAACAACGGCTGGAACCACAGCCATCCCCCTTGCTGAAGTGAAACCGTACGTCAGGATGAGCTGCAGCGTATGCGAAGACTTCAGTTCTGAACTTGCAGACGTCTCCGTCGGCGGACTTGGACTTGACGGCTGGACGTTCACGATTATCCGCACGGAAAAAGGCGAAGAACTCTTCGCGAACGCTGAAAAGACAGGGTTCTTAGAGTCGAAGCCTGTTGAAGAGGGGTCTTTCTCGAAGGGGTTGCTGCTTAAGTTGACGAAGAAAAAGCAGGATTCAGCAGCTGCAAAAAACCAGCTTAAAGCGTAGCTTCCAAGCGCAAGCCGAATAGCGAGTGGTCGCATAAAATGGTCCAGCGATGCCTTATAGGAACCGCTAAAAAGCACTTGCCACATAAGCTGCCGCGGTGCGTTGGCAAAAGATTTTTTAATGCAAATCCGTTTAGCCTTAAGCCGAGATGAATTCATCATGAAAATACTAAACGAGTTTGTTCCAACACGGAAATTCCTAAAGCTGGCTGAAGAAACTAAAGACCTCGTCGACGGATGGAACGTAACTGACAGCGCAGGTGGTCGACCAGCACCCAGCGGCACAGTAGTTAGTTGCATCCTGAAATCAAAATATCCTGAGAAATGGGTTGTACCGATATTTATTCTGCGCTACAAAGGTCCGGTTGAAGTCGGCGGTCTCGCGTTGGCTTCGGACATTGTAGGCCTCGACGGCTTAGCAGTCACGATGGGAGACAAACCAATGTATGGGCAACCCATTGAGATGCTGGAGTCTTCCGAGAAAGCTAGAGATTTCATTCGGGACACTATTAAAACCAAGAACCTCAAGCTCGGCTGCTTATTAACAGCGAGACGATCAGTTGAAGAAACGATTGCACGCGCTAAGGAGCCTTGGGACTTCATCTTCTTTATGAGACTTGAGGACAAATCCTTCCCGATCCTTGAACAAGTGTGTGCGGAATGCAAGAAGATGAACAAGCCAATCTACGCTTACTTCCTCGTCAGCACGCCTCGAAACGTCGAAACAATGAAGTTTATCGGGTGGCCACCAGCCGCAACCATGGAAACCGTCGAAGAGAAAGCAGCAAAACTCGTCGGCTTAGTAGACGGAATAATCGCGACGTGCGCTGGAGATGCTGAAGGCGACAAAGAGATGCTGGGAAAACTGCAGAAGTTTAGAGGCTAAAAAAAGTCTCCCTTCTTTCTCATTATTTTTTAACATTTTCCAATTGCTGAACCATTTTTCCAAAAAATTCGCAACTCCGCGAGATAACCTTTTAATGTATTGGTCATTTAGTATTGCCCTCAAAAAGAGAGGAAACACCCATGGATACCGTAAAAGTTATCGCTGTTGAAAACCTGCCGTTGATTAAAAAAGGGGACAACCTGGGGCAGCTAATAGTTCGAGCAGCGGAAAAACAGGATACGCCTATACAAGAAAAAGACGTGATTGTGGTAACCCATGTGGTCGTTTCCAAAGCTGAAGGAAACGTTATCAATCTTGACGAAGTTGTCCCTTCGCCAGAAGCTAAAGAGATTGCTCTGAAAACAGGCAAAGAGCCAGCTTTAGTTGAAGTTGTCCTTCAGGAGACCAAAGAAATCGTTAGATTAAACAAGAACAGCCTAATAACCGAAACCAAGAGCGGCATAATCTGTGCTAACGCCGGAGTGGACAGGTCTAACGTTTCAGGCGACAGGAACGTCGTGCCACTTCCCGAAAACCCTAATACTTCCGCGCAAAACATAAGGCAAGAAATAAAACGGTTAACAGGCGCCGACGTCGCAGTAATCGTCTCCGACACGCACGGAAGACCCTTCCGCATGGGGGAAATAAACGTGGCAGTCGGCGTGGCAGGAATCAAGCCGATTAGGGATAGGCGTGGAGAAAAAGATTTGTTCGGATACGTCCTGAGAATAAAGCAGACAGCTATAGCTGACGAGTTATCCTCTGCAGCGGAGCTAGTTATCGGTCAAGCGAACGAGGGAGTGCCAGCCGCCATCATCCGAGGATACAATTACCAAACCGCCGAAAACGCGTCAGCAGTCGAGCTCACAAGACCCAAAGAAAAAGATCTATTCAGGTGAATAACTATAAACGTGAAGTTGGTAAAAATGGTTGAAGCTAAAACGCCCAAGCAGTTCTTGGAAGAAATTCTTCCGAGCAAATTCAAACCTGACAAAGCAGCAAACATTGATGCTATAGCCGGGTTAGACTTGACTGGTCCTAACGGAGGCACCTGGGTAATCACCATAAGAAATCGAACATTGAACGTGACCAAGGGAACCCACCCCTCGCCCTCGTTGACGCTAACTATCGCTGACAATGATTTCATGGACCTGGTGAATGGGAAGTTAAGCACCGTGAAGGCTTTTTTCAACGGTAAAATCCGTTTAAGCGGCAACTTTAGTCTGGCGTTGAAGTTGAAGGATGCAGGTTTGCTAGATTTTGGAACTTAAATGAATTTTTCGTTCTTACTTCCCAGGCTCCGAGTCGAGCAAAACAGACGGGAATAAAAGGCATAATTTTAAAACCCTCGAGAGCCTATAGTTGAAAAATAATTCAACCCAAATTTAATCTTTAAAGTTGGTTTAACATGTCGACTTTCGCCGTCGTGCCTGTAAAGAGTCTTCTCAAGTCGAAGACAAGGCTTTCCAACTTTTTCACCTTCCAAGAGCGGACCCTCTTTACGCTGGCGATGCTTCAGGATGTCTTGAACGCCCTGGAATCTTCAAACGTTAACAACACGGTTATAGTGAGCTCTGACCTGACTGTTGAAGGACTCGTGAAAGATTTCGGCATGACTTTTCTTAAGGAGACACAGCGCGGTCTGAATCAAGCGCTTAGTCAAGCGACAAAATGGTGCGTTCGAAATGCCGCAGAATGGATTTTAGTCTTGCCCGCGGATGTTCCGCTTATAACATCAAAAGACATAAATTTACTGACCGAGCTAGCGGTAAATAATTCTGTGGTTATTTCTCCATCCCGAAACGGCGGAACCAACGCGCTACTGCAAATGCCACCTCAACTTATATCGCCATGTTTTGGACCAGACAGCTTCAAAAAGCATGTCAGTGAAGCATTAGCAAAACATGTTCGGACAAAAATCTACATCTCCTCGAACGTTATGTCGGACATTGATTCCGAAAAAGATTTGGAGCAGTTCCTCAAAGCAGGCAGACAGACAGCTTCCTACTGTTTTTTAAAACAAAGTTCCTGGAGCAAAAACCTGTTGTCGCGTTGATTCACGCGTTGAAAGCAACCATTCTGGGCATTGACTGCGAACAAGCAACCGCCACGATTCTAGAACGGGAAAACAAAAAAACTTACAAACCAAGTTTCTTGATGATTTCTGGAGGCAGCGCGTCTTCCTCGATTTTGAATGTTTCAGGCACATCGATCTTCAGTACGGCGCTAAGAGCTTCAACGTCGAGATCACAGATTAATTCTGTTAGTTGCTTTTTAGCTACTTCAAGATGCTTCTTAAAAGCCTCTTTATCGCCGTAAAGAATCGGCGCTAACGAACAAATCTCGCTTTTTTTCAGGAACCATTCAAGTTTTTTGGTGGAGAAATTAATGTCGAATGTAATTGGACCGGCCACGCATGTTTCAGGCTTAACTGGATGTATCGAGCATTTTCTCGTTTCCTTGTCGAAGAACGCGCAGAAGAGAAGTTCATCAACTGCGGCATAAGAATAAACTGCTTCAACAAACGGTTCTTGAATGTTGATTTTCTGTTCCTCCAAGTATTTTTTTATGATTTCTTTGCGCTTTCGGCTCAGCGGGGGTTTAGCGTCTTGGCAGCAGATGTGTATGCATTGTTTACAAACGCTAAACGAGTAGGTTACCCCCTTATCACCTTCGGTCATGATGTTTTCCGGTCCATTTTCAGAAGTAAGGTTCATTATCGGACAAGCATTTAATAAGTGTTGAGTAAACGTCCACGACAGCTTCTTTGAAATCCGTTTTTTGGGAGCGTCTTAAGACCCTTTCCAGTATGATTTGAGACAAGTTGCCTTTTTCTAGCCGTTTCTTGATTACGGACAGGTATTTCTTCTCATCCGCGTCAGCATATTCAAAAGCCAAGTCAAGGTACCATTGGCACACCTGCTTTGCCGTTTCGCCATGAGGATTGGAGACTTGAGCGTTTAACCCTTTCTCGATCACAGCGTTGAAGTCGTCGACTAGCACGTCGTGAGCTGATAGCTCAACTTTCTTTGTCATTAAACCTCTGAGCGCAGCGCGTATAAAGCAGCTTAAAGCCACATCGGATTTGATGCATTCTTGCTCATCCATCACTCGGATTTCAATGGCCGATCGGTCAAACCTGAAAATTACACATCTTGAATTAACCCACTCCCGGCCCAGCAAGCTTTTGTCTGCACCCGCCTTTGCCAAATCCTCGGAGTACTTCGCGATCACATCGTGCTTAAACCGGTTGAACGAGACGGCGTATTCAGGGATCACATCTGCCGTTACGGAGGGGACTTCCTTCTGGTTTACCTTGTAAAACTGCAATCGGTTGTCCTCGTCCGGGCCAGGCTTGCCCTCGTAGATTGGTGAGGAAGCGGTGATCGCTGGAAGATAAGCGCACAGGTTAGTAAGCAGATTATGTATTTGGATGCCGTCTGACTCTTTTTGGTACGAGAGATTCAGGTGGAAGCTCTGGATGTTCAGCCAGCCATGCTGGCTTAAGTTAAAGATTTTGGCGTATTCATGGTAAATTTTTCGGTGATAATGAGGCCATATGGCGGTTTCCTTCAATTTAAGAAGAGGATGCATCCCGGTCCCAAGCAGCCTTGCACCGTGTTCTTGCACGATTTGACTCAGCGTTGATACTGCGTTTTGCATCGTTTCTTCGAACTGAACGGGTGATTTGAAGGGGGAGTTGGCTTTCAGCTCCATCACATGCAACTGCAGTTCTTTGCCGAACGTAAAGGTTGGCATCTCAACGAAGTTGATGGTTCTTCCGCAATAATCCTTTATTATCGTATCAGAGATCGGGAGGACTCTTAGTTCTTGGTCTACAAGAGCTAATTCGTTTTCCGGTCCAAGCACTTCAAGCGGTTTATACGTACGCAGATGCCTCTTTCGTTTTTACGTCGATTTTAGACGCGAATATGACGGTAGTTAATCTTAAATATAACTGCGCTAATAACGCCTTTTAAGTAACCTGGTGTCCTATGGTTGTTGGTCGTCTCGAACCTCGACCTAACAAGTAATCTGCAAGTGATGAAGCCCTCAACGTTTTTAGAATCCACAATCAAAGAAGCAACCCTCAACGTCAACAACGAATACCGATACCTCAAAACTGGCTATTACGTTTCCATGCACGCTGAAGTTCTCGGCAACCGTGTGATTCCGTCATGCGAGAACATCATCGATTCCAGCAGAACCCCTATTCTTCTTCTTAGAGCAGCCAAAGCTGGAGTACCAACGTTACCTGTGGTCGTCACTGATTCAGTTAAAAAAATAATCAATGAAATCGGCTTTCCAGTTCTGCTGTTTGCGGTTAATCCTTTCATTTACGACGGCTATAAAGTCGCCTGCAACAAGAGTACTCTTTACCGCGCTATGAAAAGTTTAGGCATGAACTACAAATTCGCTATATGCGCGCAGCCGCTCAAGGGGGAACTTTTAACTGTTAAAACGTACTTCGGCAAAACAACCTCCCAAGAATCGAGCACGCGTGAAATCGCTGAAAAAGTCTACGAAACCTTCAGAATCCCTCTTTGCAAACTGTGCATACAAAAAACTGTTGACAAAGCTTATCTCTGTGGATTGCAACCCGTTCATAAAGAGGAGCTTTCCGAACAAGACTTGCAGTTAATCTCCCAAGAGGTCTCGCTCATTTCTGAGCAGGGTGAAGCCTTCGGTGTCTAAGATCGCGTGTTTTGTTGAGAAGTATAATTTCACTGATCCCCGGGAGGAAGGCGCACTTCAAAAATTCAAGTCAGCAGCAGAAAAACAAGGGAGCGAATTCCATTTCCTCTTCCGCGAAGACGTCTCCGAAGCCGCAAAATATGACGCTGTCTTCATCAGGGCAACAACTGACCCGCTGAACACTGCTTACGTGGTTTCTAAGATGGTTTGGGAATCCGGCTTGAAAGTTATCGACGACCCTGAATCGATTACTATCTGCGGCAACAAAATTCATCAATATGCCCTGTTTGAAAAGTACGATGTTCCGTACATACCAACTATGTTTTTGAACAAGGACGAACTGCACCACAAAAAAATCAGCGATGTGTTTGAAGCACTTGGAAAACCCGTCGTCATAAAAGCGCCCTACACAAGTTTTTCGCGTTACGTTGAGAAGGCTGCTTGCGAAACAAGCTTCAGGGACGTTGCTAAACGGTTCTTCAGGAAATCGGATGTTTTAGCCCTTCAAAAATTTATGCCCACAGCCTTCGATTGGAGAGTCGGCATATTAAACAATGATGTACTATACGTGTGTAAGTACATGATTCCCAAGGGCAAATGGAAGAACGGCGCCAAACTTCGCGGCAAGCCGACCGTGATCTGGGGCAGAACGGTAAGCCTGAGAAGAAGCGAAATGCCTGATAGGCTTAGGGAAGTGGCACTGAAGGCGTGCAGTGTGATTGGGAAAGGGCTCTACGGCGTAGACATCAAAGAAGTCGACGGCGACTACGTTGTGGTCGAGGTAAACGATAACCCGAGCATCTATGCTGGCTACGAAGACTCATCTGACCATGACATCTACAAAAGAATCATCAACTACCTGTTAGAGTAAGCTAGTGCGGCTTCGACACGTATTTATTTTAACACTCGTTTATTCAGTGCATTGGAGATTATTATTATGCCTAAAGTAGCGCACAAGGAAGCAGTGAGAGATTATGATTTTGCTCACGGAATGTCGGTGGATGAGCTTGTCCGCCAGATGGATAATGCTTGGGGTTTCACCGCTGGCAAGGTTGCTGTAGGCGTCAGCATAATGGAGACGATGATCAATATGCAAGACTGCGTAAAGTTCCTCTCGTTTCCCGCCGACATAGTTGCCACTGGGACAAGGGGAGTGATTAGGGAACTCGTGAAGCGACGCCTTGTTGACGTGATCATAACAACCTGCGGCACGCTCGACCACGATGTTGCACGATGCTGGAAGGACTACTACAAGGGCAGTTTCATAATGAACGATTCAAAACTGCACCGAGAAGGATTAAACCGCCTGGGAAACGTGCTTGTCCCCAACGAAAGCTACGGCACGATCATCGAACAGAAAATTCAAGGGCTCCTTAAGGAACTCTACAGCGAAGGCAAACGTGAGTTTTCAACAGCTGAACTTGCACGAGAGATTGGATTGCGCTGCTGCAACGAGACCTCGATTCTTTATTGGGCGGCTAAACACGGTGTCCCAATCTACGTGCCTGGGATAACCGACGGCGCAGTGGGCTATCAACTGTGGTTCTTCAGCCAGGACCATCATGACTTCAAAATCAACCTTCTAAAAGACGAGAACGACCTCAACAACATCGTTTTCGACGCAAAGAAAACTGGCGCCCTAATCGTCGGTGGCGGAATCAGCAAGCACCACACGATCTGGTGGAACCAGTTCAGAGACGGCTTAGACTACGTTGTCTACATCAGCACGGCGGACGAGTGGGACGGAAGCCTAAGCGGCGCGAGACCACGTGAAGCGGTTTCATGGGGAAAAATCAGCGAAAAAGCAAAACGTATAATGATAGAAGGCGACGCAACAGTTATAATGCCGATGATGACAAGCGCGCTTCTGGACAGGCTAAGCAAAAAAACAAAGAACTAAAAGGGTCGTTTTAAGCGACGCCTTTGAATAGCCAGTTCATGTCGGGTCCTTTTCGTTTTTCTGGTACCCTCTCGCAAAGTGCATGTGCTATCAGCGGCAGCGCGATGGTTGCGTCGCAGTAGCATACGGCCCGTGTGCCTTCTTGGCTGTTGATTTTGCCCCAGCTAATTGCTTCTTCCAAGGTGCAGCCGCTTAAGCCGCCCCACTGCGCCGAGTCGGTGGTTATTTGTATCGCGTACTTGTGCGGGTAATAGTATTCCTGCAATCCTTTGCGTAAGCCGCCTTTCCTGCCCTTGACGCCTTCGTCGCAGGTGAGCGGCGAAACGGATATGGCGATGAGCTGCGTTAAGTCTTTGGGGACACCGCCGCCAATGTAAACGACGCCGACATCCTTCGTCTTGGTGCCGATGCTGATGAACTCGTCAAACTCTCTGACGGAATCAATGTGAACGTTGTGGCCTTGATTCTTGGCCATGAGGAAAGTTTCGCCGTAGGCGCTGTCAACCATGGCTGGGCTGAAGATGGGAACCCCGTTGGCGGCTGCAACAGCGCTGATTGCTGGAATTTTTTTCTTGCCGAGGTATTTGCCGAGCAAGTACAGGAACTCCGCGGAGGTATAGTTATAGTCGGTTTTGAGGGTCATGACGAAGTCGGTGATTAATTCCTCCATTTTGCGGTAATCAGTCTCTTTCCCGAAAACATCGTAATACCTGTTGACGTCGGCTTTCAGGAGCGCTGAGTCGTCGACCATGTGGCTTCCCTGCCAGTAACCCAAGCCCATAGCGTCAACAATGTCTTCTGAAACGTTAGCGCCCGTGGAAACCAGCACGTCGATGAAGCGGTTCTCCATAAGCCAGTTAATAATCGTCCACTGCCCCGCTGTGCTCATGGAGCCTGCGAAGCCCATGGCGATGGTGAGGTCTTTCTCTTTCAGCATGTTCTCCCAAACATCAACTGCTTCGCCGAGTTTACGTCCTTGGTAAGCGGTTCTGCTCATTTCTGATAAAAGTTGGGAAATGCTTTTCTGCTTGACCCTGATTGGTTCAAGTTTCTTTTTGAAGTACGATTCGCTCATTATCATACACCCCATTTTAGTTTAGTCGGCTTGTATATGAAATTTGTCGTAGCGTTGTCCCAAGCGTGTAAAGTTACCTTCAATAAGATTGTCTTTTGCATTCGCTTGTCAACTCCAAGTTGGTAACAGCTGCCAATCATCAGTATTAGCCTAAAAGCCTTGTCACAGCGAATAACAGACTAAAAGAAGAACAACAAACGGTTTTCCAATTGTTGTTGTTCTTCTAATCAGCAACTAACGGGTCATTCGATCTCAGACTATGTAGCAGGTTGCTCACCGCTGAAGCGAGAAGAAGAAGGTTGCATGCTTCGAGCTTCTTCTTCTTTTGATGAAAGTTGACGAATCCTCCTACGCGCTTTTCCCTCTTTCTCGATGAAAAAAGAAGCTGCTGCGCGGCAAAGTTTTTGAAAGCTACATTTTTTCTGGAGCTATAACTCCGATAAGCGTTAATGCGTTGTGCATCACTATTTCTATGGCTTGAGTCAGTGCTAAGCGTGCATCAACAAGCCCTTCCGAACCCGCCTTAATCACCGGCAGCGCATTGTAGAACGTGTTGAACTTGTCGGCTAGCGCGTTCGCGTAATCTGCGATTAGGTTGGGTTTCAGGTATTCCGTGGCTTCGATGAAAGCATCGGGGAAGCCTGCAAGGTTCAACACCAACTCGCGCTCAAGCCTTTCCGAAAGCAGTTCGTAGGCGGGTTTTTCAGGTTCCCTTGCGGCTTTGCGCAGGATGCTGCATGCTCTCGCATGAGTGTACTGTACGTATGGCGCGCTGTTTGTTTCAAAATTGAGAACGCGCTCCCAAGTGAAGATAACCGGCTTCGACGGGTCAACGTCAACAAGGGCATAACGAACCGCACCTAGGCCGACGAAGTTGGCGATTTTACGTTTCTCTTGCTCGGAGAGTTGAGGTGAACGCTTCGAAACTTCTTCGTACGCCCGTTCAACCGCTTCGTCGAGAACCTGGTCAAGAGTGATGTAATGACCTCGCCGGCTGCTCATCTTGTAACCAGGCAAAGTGACCAGATTGTAAGCGAAATGCACGAGGTTATCAGCGTACTCGCCGTAGCCAAGCGCGTAGAGCGCAAGTTTAAGCTGCAACTGCGACAGTGACTGCTCTATGCCGATGACGTTAATGACTTTTTGTGCATGTTTAAACTTCCACAGAGTGTAGGCTACATCACGGGTAGTGTAGAGTGTGGTGCCGTCGGCCCGCACAAGAGTCAGAGGTGGAACCTCATTGCTCTCGCTTAAACCCAATTTGCCCTTTAAATCGAAGACTTCGGTAACCTTGTCAGCGTCGAACTCCAGCACACCCTTTTCCCCGTAAACGAAGGGTGAAGTCTTGAGCTTCTGCAAAACCTCGCTAACCTGGGTGCTCCACACAAAGTCGCTTTCCCAGTCCCAACTGTCATAAATAACCCCAACACGCTTCATGGTTTCTCTGAAGCCTTCAAGGCAGAACTCGCTGACTTCACGGATAAGCCGTTTAGCGCCGGGTTTCCCGTCTTCGTAATCGCGGTTAAGCCTGTTGATTTCTTCCTCCGGGTTTTCATCAGCGTTGATTTTAGCCATCAAAGCCTCAAAGAGTACGGGGTATTTCTGTTTGAGTTCCGCTGCGATTGACATCCACTCGTCAATTTCCTTGTTCACCTTCACCAAGTCATCCGCTGAATTAACCGCAATTGCTAGTTCACGGTCTCTTTTTAAACGGTTAATTTCCACTAGACAGCTGGTTACCGTGTAAATCTTGCCGACGAACAAGTCTGGTTTCTCAGTAGGTTCTGGTCTGCCCAACTTATCGTAACCGTAAGCGACAACAGACGACTGTCTGCCCACGTCGTCGATGTAGTAGTGACGGGAAACCTTGTGTCCCCGGCACTCTAAAACGCGCGTCAAGGCGTCACCAAGCATAGGGTTTCTGGCCTGCCCGATATGGATTGGGTGAAGCGGGTTAACGCTGGTGTGTTCAACGATAAATTTCATCGGCTTTGATGTTTTAACAAAGCCGTAATCAAACTTTAAGTCTCTAATTGATTGGAGTGTTAGGGCTGAAAATCTGGCGAAGTTAACATGAAAATTAACGTAGCCAGCGCCAGCACAAGAAACTTTCTCAATCAGGTTGAAGTTTGATTTATCGATTGCTTCAACAAGATGTTCGGCCACGATAAGCGGTTTCTGGTTTAGTTTCTTAGCCAGCTCAAAGCATAATGATGAAGCTAATTGTCCGTATTCTATGTTGGGTGTTTTGCTAAGTGTTATATTTGGCATTTTTATTTCTGGAAGAGCTTTCTGCAAAGCGTTCGCTAACGCGGTTTGGCATTCCTGACGAAACATATCAAACGGATTTTCTGAAATCATTGTTTCTTGCCCGCCTGCATAAGGACGCAAACTTGCCTAGTTATGTTTTAAAGTCAAACCGTCACTTATGTGTGTAATGGATACAGTCGGCGATGAAAACTAAAATAGTTTATTCAGAAAAATGTTTAGGCTATGGTACATGGCACATGGAAGGACCAGAAAGAGTCAAAGTTGCATCTGAAATCTTGAAAATGAAAGGATACGAGTTTCTGGAGCCCATATCCGCCACTGAAGAAGACTTGTTAGCTGTCCATGACCCTGATTATCTTTGGAAGTTAAAGAAGGGCTTAGTGGAAGACGCGGACACGCCAGCGTACGACAACATCTACGAGTATGCAAAACTTTCGGCTGGAGGCGCACTCTTAGCCAGCCAGATTAACGGGTTCTCTCTCATGCGTCCGCCTGGGCACCACGTTGGCCGGAGCGGCGCTGCACTGGGCGCGTACACCCGCGGATTCTGCTACCTAAACAACATCGCAATAGCCGTCAAAAAACTAGGCAAGAAAACGTTGATTTTGGACATTGACGGGCACCACGGGAATGGAACGCAAGAGACTTTTCAAGGAGACGGGAAAGTCACATATCTTTCCTTGCATCAATCGCCAAATTACCCGGGAACCGGAACAGCCTCCGATGGAAACTGCATCAATTTTGCCTTACCACTAGACGCTGGAGGACAACTCTATTTGGAAACATTGGATAAAGCCGTGCGACTCGTCGATTTTAAGGGAGTCGAGGAGATAGCGGTTTCTTGCGGTTTTGACACTCACCGGGGAGACTTAGCATCTTTAGGCTTGGTTGAACAAGACTACTGGGAGATCGGCAAAAGAGTTGCTCTTATGAAAAAGCCTGCTTTTTTCGTTTTGGAAGGCGGCTACGTAGGCGGACAAGTTGGCTTAGATATTGACAGTTTATTAAGAGGTTACGAGGAAAACGGCGGTTAGAAAAGCGTCTACTTCTGTTTCTGTGCGAGGGCCTTCTTGTTCAAGGCTTCCAGTTTCTCTGAGACTTTTTCGGACCTTTTTTCAGTAGCAGCTAGTAAGGGTTTCCAATCCCTGTTTTTGACCGCAGTCATCAACTGTTCGCATTGTCCGGAGAGTTTTTCCAATGCATCGTTGAAGCGTTTCTCTGCTGCTTCATCCGAATCAACAAGCTCCAAGGCTTCTTCAGGACAAAATTCTACGCACTGAGGCTTATCGCTGCATAGGTCACAGACTGTTGCTAAGCCAGTGTCGCTTTGTATCGTTATGCCGCCGTATTCACATGCTTGAACGCACCAGTCGCAGCCTTTGCATTTCTTCTCATCGATTATAAGCAAGCCAGTGTTTTCCGCTTGCGCGATTGCTTTTTCCGGGCATGCCTTAACACATTTGGCATCTTCACATGCACGGCATGATAACGCAAAGTTAAACATCGGAGTCATGCGAACAACCCGGATTCTTGATCGCAGCGGGCTTTGCTCGTTTTTCTCTTGGATGCAGGCAAGTTCGCAGATTCCGCAGCCAGTGCATTTGCTCGGGTCAACAGAAACAAATTTTCTCTGTGCGGTTTTAGCGGACATTTTCGTGACCAACCCTTTCTTAGTGTTAAATATCACTGCGCATCGTTAGCTTTTAACCGTTACTTAAGAAAAACAGTTTTTTCAAGTAAAACCTGCTTTAGAGAATTTGCAGTTTAAGGCTTTTTTTTGTTAGCAACAATTTAGTGTTTGCATGGCAACAACTCATCTGCAATTGTATGATCTTGTTCTCTTACGGCTTTGTGCCTCAAGCAATATAGCTCTTGCGTACCGAAAGCGGTTCAGCGTGAAAATAGAAAAAAAGAGGATTTCTTAGGAAGTTAATTGTTTTCCGCAGTGTGCACAGTAAGTCGCATCAGGCGGTACCGGCGCGCCGCAGTACGAGCAGTATCGTGCCGATTGCTGTGCTTGCGTTACAGGTTGCGAAGAAGGGGCTATGTAACCAGGCGGCTGTGGAGCGTACTGTTGCTGTTGCGATGATCTCATGGAGAAGAAGCCGACTACCGCGAATATCCAAGCGATGAATATCAGAACTAAGCCGACAACGATTATTGTAAGAATGGAACCCCACCAAAGTAAAGTGGCGGCCGTAGCGAACGATTTTTCTCCTGATTTCTGGGCAAGAGTATCGAAAGTTCTTCTTAAGTGCGAAGCTGCAAGCACGTAAAATATGAAAGCAACTATAAGCCCGACGAAGAAAGCTGCTACTCCAACTCCGAAGCCTACCGTAGGTGTGAAGCCTGCTGTATATTTATAGCCCGTTGCTGATCCCACGCCAATTACTATCGCTGTAATGGCCACTGCTGCTGCTATCAAAGCGATTATGTAGAACTTGACGCCCGTTAGCGAGTTCTGATAGATTTCGTTATCTTGATAGTAATTTGCAAGCTCTTTAACACCTTTAAGGAATAAGATTACACCGATGATGCCTAGTACCCAGCCTACATAAGGGACGATGCTGAGTATGAGAAGTATCGAGCCCTCGCCGGCCAATGTCTTGCTGTATTCGAAGCTAGTACCCATCTTTTTTCCTCCTTGATTTTTGATTCCTGGAATCATACATGTTGCATGTTGGTTATAGCCCTAACATTTAGAGGATCATCTCTAACACTTGGAGCTGCACCTCTAAGCCATAGAGTCATAAGGAAACCAACCGTTAAGTTGAATAGACAAAAGATTTAGTTGCAGAGCATAGTTTATCTTTAAAACTTTGCAGCTTAACAATAAGGGGCGTAATAATGTCAAAACAACGCGGAATAAACGCTGATATTCAGTCACCAAGAACCAAGCTACTATACTTCATCTATTCCGCCCCTAACAGCAGAATCAAGGCTGAACCCGGCGTAAAATCAAGCATCTGCTCCGCCCTCGGCTACAAGTCTGACGGCCATTTTCACTACGATTGGAACTACCTGATAAACGCGGATATGATAGAGGACAAACAAGGCTATTATCTTGTAACTGAACAGGGGAAGAAAGAATTCGCTTTGCATTCCACAGCCTCCAGAAGCAACTCGATAATGATTCTAATAGGGATCGCGGCGGTTCTTTTTACTTTCGGGCTTGAGCTCAGAATTGTCCCGATAATAACTGTAGCAGTTTTCGGCGCAGCTTTGATAATCATAGGTTCCGTGTTTTTAGTCGTTGGCAGAAGAAACAGGCCTGAACTGCCATTGGAAGCGAGAGTTCTGCTGAAAGAGTTACATCATTAGACTTGCGAGATTTCATTCGGCAACAAACTGCCCTCTTGATTTTGAGCGGGGAATACAGCTAATTCAAGCAATCAACAGGAGACCAAACCATTTTGGGCCAAAAGGAGAGAAAGTCTTTCATTAAACTTGGTCACATTAAATTACGCCGCAACTCTTCGCAAAGCCAACAATTTCTGGTGAAGGAATTAAAAGGGAAATTGCGAGGTAATCCCGTTTTTCGACCGGGGTTTCTGCTTTACTGGTATCGGTTCTAACTCTAGTTTGAAGCCCTATTACTCTGCCGTTTTCGAGAAAAAAAGGGCAACCGCTCGAACCACCATACATTACCCTGTCGACTTCGTACCAAGAGATTGGTCGACCAGAGATGTTCACGGTGAAATATGCGGAGATAAACGCCCCTTGAAATCTCTCCGTTAGTCTGAAACGTAACGCGCCATCTACAACTTCAGCTTTTGATAATGGGAACCCTAAACTTCCGCACATTGTTCCTGACGGAACCTTCGTATCTTCAAGAGCAACACTTCTTGTCGAAGTCTGATCCTCTATTTTCAACAGTGCGAGGTCCCTAACCGGGTCTTCCTTGTGCAAGGTCGTGACGGTGCATTTTTTTCCAATGTCAGGAGACCTGACGACTTCCAATGTCTGGTGAGTTTTATTCGCGACATCTGAGTTCACGTGGATTACGTGTGCGTTGGTGATAACGTAATGAGGCGTTATCATAACCCCTGAACCTATGCCGTAAAGTGCATGGCCCCCTTGAACAGTTTTAGCTATTACTCCATAAAGAGATTCTCTTATCTCAGCAGCAGCGTTGATGAACATACATTGTAGTTTACGCATTAGATTTTTTAAGTTTTTGATGTTTTCCTAAAGTTGATCTTACAAGTCTCACGCGCCCAAACCCCAGCTGCCCCAAATAATTTCAGCTTTCCATAACCTGAAGCAGGTTGACCGACATGCATCGGGAAACAGCTTCAAAACCATATTTTGCCAGTTTACAGCTGCAGCGGATTGGATTTGCTCAATTTGAGTAGACAGGTTCACTGACGTTTTGTATTGCCGCGGAGAACTGAAGGGATTAACGCGAACATGTTTAAAGCTGCTAGCCAAAGATAAGCTGTCTTTAGACTTTGGAGGAACATCGCTTGACAGGTACTCAGTGTCGTTGTGTATCCTGCCGCGATTTGAGTTAAAAGTGCGTATGGGATGGTAAAGCTCATGATTAATACGGAGAGGCTCAAGCTGACGGCGAAGCCAAGGTTGAAAAATGTTGCTCTCAAACCCGACCCGATGCCGCGCTGCTCATTTGGGCATGCACTCATAATTGAACTCATGTTAGGGCTGATGAACAGCCCGTTGGCTGCTCCGAAGAAAACCATGAATGCCACGACAGTCAAGTAAGATGTTGTTATTGTTATCGTTGAAAACAGGTAAAGCGAGAAGCCGGACAGCGCGATGCCCGCGGTCGTGAACGGCAAGTGTCCGTAGCGGTCGCTTAGTTTACCGCTTAAAGGCCCAAAGATTAGAAAGGCGATGTCGAATGGCAAGATCCGTATGCCCGCTTGCAGTGGGCTTAGGCCTTGCACAAGCTGGAAGTAGAAGCTGAGAAGCAGGAGCACAGCGCCCCATGCAATCGCGTTTATCAACTGCGCGATCAATCCTCCAGCATACTCCCGTATTCTCAGAAGCTTAAAATCGAGCAACGGCCTTTCACATCGGCGTTCTTGGAAGACGAATAGGATAAAGCTGGCTATGCTAACCGCGACGCATCCAAAAGTGAGAGTTCGACTGCCTATGCCGTAGGCCGCAAAAGTCAGCGCTAGCAGAAGGGTTGATATTGAAACGGCGAAGGCAGAAAAGCCGAGCCAATCAATCGTCAATAGCTTGCGTTGGCCGCCGTTGAACAGTGCTCGGGGAGTATCTTTGAGGGCGATTTGTGACCAGACTGTGCCGATTATGCCGATCGGTATGTTAATGTAGAATAGGGCTCTCCAATCGCCGATAAAGGATAAGATGATGCCGCTTAGTGTTAAGCCAGCCATGGCGCCGAATCTGAAACCCAAACTGTTTACGCCCAAAGCGTATCCCAATTCTTCCCGAGGCGTGGCATTTGTGATGATGGTTACACTGCTTGTGAAGATTATGCCTCCGCCCATGCCTTGAACGATTCGGAAAGCTATAACCTGGATCGGTGTCATGCCGAAGCTAGTTAGAGCTGACCCAACCGTGAATATTAGAAAACCACTGGTGAAGACTCGCTTCGTGCCAAAAAGGTCCGCAAACCGGCCGACTAGCAGCAGGATTGCAATGGTCCCCAGCACGTAAGCTTGGCTTATCCAGATGCCCTGTTCGGCATCTGCGCCTAAAGCGTGGATGACTTCCGGCAGCCCTATTATGACGATGCGCGAGTCTATTCCTGACATCAACACACCGATCGTGGTGACGGTTAGAACAAGCCACTTGTATTGCAAAGCTGCAATCCTCGAGTTGAATTAGCTTGTTTTGCCGTCATCAAGATTTAAAAGTTCTCCTTTTATGTGCTCAGCCCCCAAAGCCACCCCGCAAGAAAGATGCTCCCTTGGATTTTTAAACAATTATGATCTTCAACTTATAGAAAAGAAAAAAAGGGTGTTGTTGATGTGCTAAGGACGAACGCCGAATATCGAGAAGTGATCAGTGACTCCGACGGCATAATAAATTCCGCCGATTTCGCTCCATCCGACAGTGATGTCCATCCATGGAAGCCTGCCCCCTGCATTGGTAGGCCAAAGAATGCATATTCTAGCACTATCTGCAAATCAGCCCAGTTGACGACGCCATCATGATTCAGGTTAAACTCCTCTGATCCGGCGTAGGTCAATGTGCCTAGAGGGATCACCGAAAACTAGAATAATGAATACAGCAAACATGAGCCCTAAAAGTTTTAACAAATACTTTTCGATTTTGGTTGAAAGAAAACTAATTGAAAGTTATATTGACAACAAGGCACGCAAGCTTTACAGACCAAAACAAGGCGGGAAAGACTTCTACAAGAATCTCAAAGAAGCACATGAGATTATTCGAGGAAAAGCTTCATCGAAATCTGAATAGGGTTGGACAATTTCTGGCATGAACCCTTGTTGAAAAGTGGCGAGAGTTTCAGCCTTTACGCTTGAGCAGAAAGTTAGTGCGTTGACCTAATTTGAGAAATCACCACTTGGAAGGAATCGGGTCCAACTGAGTGTAATCACACATAAATTCATCGCGGTTCGTGTGGACAAATCGAAGAGAATTTAGCTCCATCGTGCAAAAGTGGCAAAGTGTGGAGGGTGGGATTTGAACCCACGAACCCTCAGAGAGATAGGAGCCCCAGTCTACGCTCTTGGCTGTAATCGTGGCGAAAAATTTAATTCCATAACTATAGTTACAGTTTAGTGAACGGTGAAAGATTTGGCGACGACTGTTCAAGTCGATGAAAAAACGCTTCAAATGCTTAATGAAGCAAAAAAAGAAATGAAGGCAAAAAGCCACGACGAAGTAATCAGAAAACTGCTCGCCGAGAGAAAGAAGATTCCACGCTCGATGTTCGGCGCAAATCCCAAGCTCGATTCGTTTACCCCTGAAGACGAGGCAGAATCTGATGAGCTGTAATTTCATAATCGATGCTTACGCATGGATAGAATACTTCAAAGCTTCTGAAATGGGCGAACGCGCAAGGGAATACATAGAAAGCGAACGTTCGATAACACCAACAATTGTCGTTGCAGAAATCAGCAGAAAACTCAGCCAACAAATACAGCTTGGGAAAGAAACGCCAGAGGGGCGACAGCGGCTCACAGAATTTATTAGGGCAACAAGCAGGATTGCCGACTTAGATTTCGATACTGCCATAGACGCAGGAAAAAATATAGAAGAAATGGCAAAAGGTTGTAGTCTTGCTGACCTGATAATCCTTTCTACAGCGAGAAAAGCCGCGGGAAAAGTCATTACTGGCGACGACCATTTCCGCGGCTTAAAAGACGTTATCTTTCTCAAATAAATGAAAACTGAGTGGTTTGGTGCGGAGGGTGGGATTTGAACCCACGAACCCCTGCGGGATAGGAGCCTCAGTCCTACGCCTTTGGCCATGCTGGGCGACCTCCGCGAGCAGTTTTTTGTCGTTTCTTGTTGGTGCGGGATATAGAGTTGGTTATGTCATTTAAAGGCTTTACTTAATAGTTGAGGCTGTTCAGGTATGGATGGTTTATTAATATGGTGACGGGATGGTTTATTGGAAGCAAGATTTATTTCCTTGTGCAATATAACACTGTTATACCCAGGCGATTAAAATGACAAAAATCAACGCCGAGGCTCTAGAAACCATAGGAAAAACGCCGCTTGTAAAGCCAAACCGCCTACCGCAAGGCACAGATGCCACCGTGGTAGCTAAACTTGAATCCCGAACCCCAAGCGGGAAGCGTCAAAGACTGAATGTACCTAAGCATTATAGACGAAGCCGAAAAGCAAGGTCGGACACAGGCGAACGCTACCTCAGCACCATCTTATTCCAAGAATCAGCACAAACCCTATCATATAGCTGCGCCTGACAGTACGCTTCTCTTATATTCTCCCTTTACATAATGAAAGGAAGGAAAGAAAAAAAATGGCTACAAAAGGTAAACAGCGGCATGCAAAAAAATGTGGACAAGCTGCTCAGAACTTGGAAGTCAACTCATGGAATCCAGAGCGAATGCTGGACGTACTTATGCAAAACCATGAGGAAGTTGACCGGGATTGGGTTGATAAAGGCCTACCAAAACTAGTCGACGAAATGTTAGCTAACTATCAAAAGTTTGGCGGTATGGATCACCTCACCGGGCGAGATCTGCCATCAAAAAAGGTAGTTATTGAAGTGTTGGAAGATTTATTCACAATTCTTTTCCCCGGCTATTTAGGCAAGGAAGAAGTCACTAAAGCCAACATAAAATACCATCTTGGCAGCACACTAACTTCGGTTTATACGAGACTTACGGGCGAAGTTGAAAAAAGCCTAAAGTACATCTGTAGAAAGGTTAAGGAGTGCCCGCAGGACATATGTCAGAAACGTGCGAACGTCGTGGTTAAAGAGCTTCTTGAAAAGTTACCTGAAATAAGGTCTATGCTAAGCGGCGACATCCAAGCAGCTTATGCGGGAGATCCAGCAGCCGCGAGCACAGATGAAGTGATCTTAAGCTACCCATGCGTCCTTGCGATTACAACCTATAGGATAGCGCATGAACTTTATTTAAACGGAATACCTTTGATCCCCAGAATAATGAGTGAACACGTCCACTCGTTGACAGGCATTGACATACATCCAGGAGCAAAAATAGGTAAGAACTTCTTCATAGACCACGGCACAGGAGTAGTCATCGGAGAAACCACGGAGATTGGCGACAACGTAAAACTTTACCAAGGCGTTACCTTAGGGGCGTTGAGTTTCCCAAAAGATGAAAAAGGCAATATCATCAAAGGAAGAAAGAGGCACCCGACAATAGGAAACAACGTTGTCATCTATTCAGGAGCAACACTTCTTGGGCCAAACGCAATAATTGGCGACAACGTTGTCATAGGCGGAAATGTCTGGGTAACCTCACCTGTAGCGTCAGGTACGCAAATAACTATTGGTTCGCCGGAGCAGAACTACAAAAAACAGAATCCGGACGAAAAGTATGCTTAAACTAGAGTAGTCGGAAGTTTTCCTTGACAGTGGCCAAAACTACGTGCGTGTTTGTCCGCTCGATGTAGGGCAGGGATAGCAGTCTTTTCGTGAAGTGCCCAAGCTCTTCTCTGCTTCTAAACTTTGCAACGATGATCGCGTCCGTCAATCCTGTCACGTCGTAGACGCTGCATACATTTGGGATTTTGGCTATTTCATTTTCAGTTTCCACGAGCTTACCTTTCGAAACGGTAATTTCGGTAACTACTGTCAACTGGTAACCAAGTTTTTCGTGATCTATTAAAACTGAATAGCCTTTGATGAGGCCTTCATCCTCCATCTTTTTGATCCTGGACAGGACGGTCCCGACGGATACGCCTACGTTCTTGGCTATTTGCCTGCTTGAAAACCTTGCATCTTCTAAAAGACTTTTCAGAATTTTCTGGTCAGTTTCGTTTAAATCCATAACGATCCTCTTCTGCACGTTTTTTCAATCAAACCCTTCTTTTTGAGACATTATTTTGATTATCGCACGATTATATTAATAAAAGTTTAGTTTCCTATTCTAATCAATGGATGAAACAGTCAAGAATAAAACGGTTCTCAGACGTTTAACCGCCTTGAATTTGACGGGAAACTGACAGTAACGTTAAATTAGTTGCTTAAACCCCAATTGTTTTGAGCCGCTAAAATGCAAGAGAAATATGACAGTATTCTGGTATTGGACTTTGGGGGGCAATACTGCCACCTTATAGCAAGAAGAATCAGAGAAAACGGTGTCTACTCCGAAATAGTTGCCCACGACATATCGCCCGAAGAAGTGAAGGCGTTAGGCGAAAAATTCAACGTTAAAGGCTTAATTCTTTCAGGCGGACCCTCGAGCGTCTACGAACCGGATGCCCCTGAAGTTAACCCTCGCATTTTAGAGTTGAACCTACCGATTCTAGGCTTATGCTATGGGCACCAGCTTCTGGCTCACTTGACTAAGGGCAAAGTTGAACCTGCAGCATGCAAAGAATACGGAACCACCCGGGTGTCCATTGACAAGCCAGTTGATGTATTGGAAGGATTAGGCGAGAAAGAAAAAGTTTGGATGAGCCACGGAGACACAGTTTTCTCGTTGCCATCAGAATTTGAGGTGCTAGCGCACACCGAAAACTGTCCTGTTGCAGCTTTCAGGCATAAAAATAAGCCGATTTACGGTTTACAATGGCACCCCGAAGTCATTCACACAGAAAACGGCATGCGCACGTTGCGCAACTTTATTTTTCAAGTTTGCCAATGCCAATCGAACTGGCAGATGGAAGACATAATTGGAAACATGGTTGCGGAAATTAAATCAGCAATAGGCGAACACAAGGCAATAATCGGCCTTAGCGGAGGCATAGATTCAAGCGTAGCCACTGCACTTGCAGCCAAAGCACTTGGCAACAACTTAACGGCGGTTTTTGTAGACCAGGGGCTCATGCGGGAAGGCGAACCCGAGGCAGTACGCGAGACGTTTCAAAAATTTCCCATAAACTTCGTCATGGTCAACGCGCGAGACCGCTTCTTGGAAAAACTCAAAGGAGTAACTGATCCGGAGAGAAAACGCAAGATAATCGGGGAAGAGTTCATCAGAGTCTTTGAGGAGGCGGCTGAAAAATCAGGTGCCCAATACCTTCTTCAAGGCACGATCTATCCTGACAGAATCGAGTCGGGCTGCCGAAGGAATTCAGAAGTAATAAAATCCCATCACAACGTCGCAGGCTTGCCATCAAATATAAAGTTCAAAAAAATCGTCGAACCGCTCCGTGACCTCTATAAAGATGAAGTGCGCAAGGTTGCCAAAATGCTCGGGTTGCCAAAGGAACTTGTTAATCGTCAACCGTTCCCCGGACCCGGCTTGGCAGTGCGAATAATAGGCGAAGTAACTCCGGAAAAAGTCAGCGTTGCCAAGAAAGCTGACGCTATCGTCCGTCAAGAAATCGAGAAAAACGGTTTAGACGAACGCTTGTGGCAGTATTTTGCCGTGTTAACTGACACTAAAGCGACAGGAGTAAAGGGTGATTCGAGAGCTTACGGGTACGTGGTTGCAGTCCGAACGATAGAAAGCCAAGAAGCCATGACGGCCAACTTTGCTCAAATTCCTTATTCCGTTCTTGAGAAGATTTCAACTCGAATTTCAAATGAGATTCCGCAGGTTACCCGCGTGGTTTATGACATTACTCATAAACCGCCGGCGACTATTGAGTGGGAATGAAAAATTTTCATAATTGTTTATATTAAAAACAGCCAATACAGTATCAATACCAAAGGTGACTAGCTCTGAAAGCTTTGATTTTAGCAGGCGGCTTCGGAACGCGGCTACGCCCGTTAAGTTGCTCTAGACCTAAAACTCTTTTCCCAATAGTTAACAAACCGCTGCTGGAATGGATTTTTGAGAAACTAGCCAACGATGGCTGTGAAGAAGCCGTGTTGGGAGTCAACGCTTTAACTCAATTTTACATAAAACAACAGCACCCCAAAAGACACAGTTTGCACGTTCGGTTTTCTGTTGATCCGCCGCGGATGCCGCTGGGAACTGCTGGGCCAGTGAAAAAAGCTGAAAAACTCTTGGGTCATGATGAACCGTTTATTGTTTTGAACGGCGACATATTTGCGGATTTAAGTTACAGGGAACTGTACGGTGCCCACATGAAAACTAACGGCTCAGCAACGATAGCGCTGTGCAGAGTGCAAGACCCATCTAGATACGGGGTTGCTGAAATGGCGGATGACAACCGCATAAGAAGGTTTATTGAAAAACCATTGAAGAATAAGGCGCCGAGCAACCTCATAAACGCAGGAGTCTACGTCCTAAGCCCCAGAGTCTTCGATTACATTCCTTCAGGAAGAGCTGTTTCCATGGAGCGAGAGGTTTTCCCAAAACTGGCAGAAGAAGGAAGACTTTACGGACACTTTGTCGATGGCTTATGGATTGACATAGGCAAACCTGAAGAGTATCTGCAAACGAACAAGATAATGCTCGATTGTTTAGTTAAAACCCTCAAAAAGGAAAAAGCAAAAAGTTTTGAGGTTAAAAACCCCGTTGCCTTCGACGAGGGCGTCTCTATAGATGAGAAATCAGCCATCGGTCCATACGCCATTCTGGGAAAAAACGTTACCGTTGGCAAAAACGTGCAGATAAGCAACTCAGTCATTTTTCCACACGCAAAGATCGGCGATTTCACCACTGTCAATGGTGCTATAGTCGGCGAAGGAGCACACGTCGGAAAACAGGTTACACTAACCAACGGCTCCATAATCGGCGATCATGCAAGAATCAAGGATAACGTCGTCCTTTCAGGTGCTTCTCCGGTTTGCCCCGGCAAAGAGGTCTCTAAGAACATTACAAAACCCAAGGTTAAACCGACGAAAAAGGTGTGAAGTGAAATTTATGAGTGAAAGAAAGCTGTTTGGAACCAATGGCATCCGAGGCTTAGTCAACGTCGAATTGACGCCTGAAATGGCAGTAAAGGTTGCCTGTGCCATTGGAACTTTTTTTGGACGAAAAAACTTACTTCTGGGACATGACGCGAGAACCAGCGGCAGCATGCTTGCTAAAGCAGTAATTTCAGGTTTAACCGCCACTGGATGTAACGTCTTTTTCGCTGAGATGGCGCCTACCCCTGCTCTGCAGTTCGCTGTTAAAAATCATAAGATGGACGGAGGGGTGATAATTACTGCTTCGCATAACCCGCCTGAATATAACGGTGTCAAGGTTATTTGGAGCGATGGGATTGAAACTTCGCATGAGCAGGAAGCTGAAATAGAAAATATCTACTTTAACAACAAAATAGTTCTCGCAGAATGGAATAAGCTGGGCACGATGCAGGATCAACCCGGAATCAACGACGAATACGTGCAGGCTATTAAAAATCATGTTAACGTGCAGAAAATCGCGCAAAAGCACTTCCATGTAGTTGTGGACGCTGCTAACAGCGTTGGAGGTCTAACTGCCCCGCATCTGTTAAGTGAACTGGGCTGCAAAGTAACGAGCATCAACGCTAACATTGACGGCGCTTTTCCGGGAAGAATGCCCGAGCCCAGACCAGAACATTTGGCTGATTTATCTGCAACGGTTAAGGCTGTTGGAGCAGATATGGGCGTCGCTTTCGATGGCGACGCTGACCGTTCAATATTTGCTGACGAGGAAGGCACGATTTACTGGGGAGACAAAACTTTCGCGATTATTATAAAAGATTTCCTTGCCAAAAATCATGGCGCAAAAATAGTTACTCCTGTAAGCTCCTCCACGTTAATCAGGGATACGGTGGAAGCCAACAAGGGCGAGCTGATCTGGACCAAAGTCGGAAGCGTAACGGTTTCACAGAAAATGAAAGAGTTGCATGCTGAACTTGGCGGAGAAGAGAACGGCGGGGTTTTCTATGGTCCCCACCAAGCCGTCCGAGATGGAGCCATGACAACTGCTCTTTTGCTTGAAATCATGTCTCAAACTGGTCAGAAACTTTCTGCGCTCGTGGCTGAGCAACCGCAGTACTTCCTCGAAAAAGGAAAAATCGACTGCTCAGATGAAAAGAAGGAAATTCTTTTGCGGAAACTGCACGAACAAGTGAAGGGCGAAAACATAAGCACGATTGATGGCGTAAAAATATGGTTCAGCGACAACAGCGCAATCCTCATTAGACCAAGCGGCACAGAACCCGTGTTTAGGCTGTACGCTGAGGCAAAAAGCCGAGAAAAAGCATTAAAGCTAGTTAGGGACTACAGTTTAAGGCTTGAAAAAATCCTGAAAACCATTTAGCAAGCTATTATCCCCGGAGAATCTGATTGAATGCCCAATGTTCTGAACTTAAAACCGGACGATATTGACACGAATGAAAAACGCTCAAAATACACGGTTAGCGTTGTAGGGTGCGGGCAGAAAGGAATTCTTTTCGCCTGCGCCTTTGCAGAAGCGGGTTTTAGAGTTTCATGCTCAGACGCGGATCCGAGCGTGGTCAAAAGATTAGCAAAAGGAAAAACGCCCTTCAGGGACCAAGAAATTGAAGGCAAAATAAAAAGCCTAATAAGCGCGGGGCAATTGACCGTAACCGGCGAGTTGAAAAAGGCGGCTTCTCGAAGCGATGTAATAATCATCACTGTCCCCTCGAGAGTTGATGATAAGAAAAAAATTGACTCCTCGGAAGCATTAAACACTATAAAGCAAGTTGGAGAAGCGCTGCGTTCGGGTGTACTGGTCGTTTACGGTGAAGTTGCGGGTTTGGGTTTTATTGAAGGAATGATGAAGGAAACATTGGAGAACACATCAGCGTTAAAGGCAGGTCAAGATTTCAGTCTGGCTTACATTCCAATCCATAACTCGCAAGTCAAGCTTGTTGAGCCGATAACGGATTTGCAGTTAAAAGTTGCCGTAGTCGGAAAAACAAGCCAAGACGCGACTCTAAACTTTGTGAAAACAATCGCCAAAAACGTTAAGCAAGTAAACGACGTGAAAACAGCCGAGATCGCCGCGCTTTTTACAGTCGCAAGGCAAGATACAAACTCAGCTTTAGCAAGTGAATTAGCACTTTTCTGCGAAAGTGCAAGCGTTGACTGCTTTGAAGTTTTGAAATGGCTGGAGTGTAGTGACATGAGCTTTTGGCCTACGACAGTTGATGAAGAAAATAAGAATGAAGCGTATCTTCTGCTTGAGACCGCGGAGAACCTAAATGCTAAGCTTAACCTGTCACTGTTGGCTAGAAAAATTAATGAGGAAATGGTTAAACACGCGGTTACTTTGGCACAGGGGGCTTTGCGAAACTGCAACAAAACGTTAAGAAGAGCAAGAGTCGCAATCTTAGGCTCAGTTAACTCGAATGAAACCGCGTTAGCTTTGGTTAAGTTATTGCAGCTGAAAGGCGCCAAAGTCTGCCTCTATGATCCAGCCTCAAGAAGCGATGCGGCAGATTTAGGAGTAGTAAAAACCAGCTTAAATGAAGCCTTGGAAGGAGTAGACTGCACAGTAATACTCACGGGGGAAGAACAGTTTAAACACCTAAACTTGAGGAAGCTGAAAGCGTTAATGAAAACGCCCTCAGTAATCGTGGATCTGGCAGGGGCCTTTGGGCGTAAAGAAGTGGAAGCAGAAGGTTTCATATACCGTGGACTAGGAAAAGGGGCTTGATAAGAATGAGGAAAATTGGAGTAGCAGTAATCGGCACGGGTTCCTGGGGAAAAAATCACGCAAGAGTCTACAAGGAACTGCCTTCGACCGAACTGGTTGCCATCTGCGACGTCAATCCAGAAAGAGCGAAAGCCATGGCTAATCAGTATGGGGTAAAAGCCTACACTAACAGCTCGCGTATGCTTCAAAACAAAGAGATAGAAGCTGTAAGCGTGTGCACGTGGTCAACTGTTCTCGCTAAAGAAGCCCTCAAAGCGTTGAGAGCTGGAAAGCATGTCCTAGTTGAGAAGCCTATGGCTACTAACACAAAGCAGGCTGAAAAGCTCTGTTCAACTGCTGAGGAAAACGGTCTCATCCTGACTGTAGGTTTCCTGATGAGGTTCATTCCAGGCTTGCGGGTCATACGTGAAGCAGTTGAGAAGAAGAAAATCGGCGATTTGGTTTGTGCTAGCGCGAAACGCGTTTCGCAATGGCCAGAGCGTATAGGCGACGTTGGAGTGGTTAAGGACACGGCGATACACGACATTGATGTGATGAGGTTCATATCTCAACAGGACCCCATAACGGTGTATGCGAAAATGGGAAGCATGAGGCACAGCAAATTCGAAGATTACGCGCACATAATGCTCGCGTACCAGACCGGAGAAAGCGCTTTTATAGAATCCAACTGGCTAACTCCATACAAAACTCGAACGTTAACCGTCACGGGAAGCGACGCTATAATGCGGCTTGATTACATCACTCAAGATCTGTGGGTTGAACAGCAAAAAGAAACAGTGCAGCCGAGATACCCCTTCCAAGAACCCCTTAAATGTGAACTCCAAAACTTTGCGGAATGCATACTTGAAAAGAAAAAGCCGCTCATAACGGGAGAGGACGGGGTAAAAGCGTTAGAAATCGCTCAAGCCGCCATTCAGTCTTCAGCCAAAAACAAGGCGATAAACCTAAAAAGACAAGAAATTACTTCAAACTGAAGGGTCTCCCTTCAGTAATTATTTTCTCAGGAACCTTCGTCTTCCACTTCTTCAAGAAAGGCAAGTCTTCAGCCTCTTTTCGAAGCCCATCAGGGAGCATTTCTGGAATTTCATCCCTGATAGGGTACCAGCGCAAGCATTTCGGGCAAACGATAAGTCCTTCAACTATTTCATCTTTCTCCTCGAAAACGTAGAGTTCAAGAGGATGATGCTTGTCTATGGGGCAAGCCAAAATTTCCATTAGTTTGCGCCTCAATTCTCATCACAAAATAATTAGTTAACGGCTTCGCTATTAAAACTTGCTTGGCAAGAAATCGACCCGTATATCCAGAGCAGTTTGGTACCAGTTTGGACCTATGCTTCGAACAACACGGGAAAAAGCAAAATCGTAACCCACGCCTATACTGCTAAGTTTTTGGGCTACAATCAGTTTGGTTTTCTCAACGGGGTCTTCATTTCCTTTTGCATGCTGGAAATCATAGAGATGTATCCACCCGCCTGATGGCTGAAGCGCCGAAACCGCATGTGGGAGGTATGCGAGGGCTTTTTCGGGCAAAGGCATCAAAACGCGATCAGCTTTATGTTGCAATTGCGCGTGGATTACGTCTTTTGAGTCGCCGAGCAAGGGAGTTACTTTACCGTAAACTCTGTTGAGCTTGACATTCCTCTCCATGTATTCGATCGCCGTTGGGTTGACATCGATTGAGAACACTTTAGTCTCGGGCACAGTTTTAGCGATTATTATACTAAAACAGCCGACGCCAGCGAACATGTTAACAACCGTTTCGTTGCTTTTGACTAAACCTGCAATCCGCGACCTCTCATACGAAAGTCGAGGCGAAAAATAGCATTTTCCAACATCAACCTCAAACACGCAACCGGATTCCCTGTGCTTGGTGCATGTTTCGCCACTCCCCGCCAACAGTCTTAGCTCTCTAACCCTGAAGTCCCCCACGATGGGGCTAGCTTGGGCAAAAATCGTTTTCACACTCCTGTGGACAGCCATTATTTGCTTAGCCACCACTTCAGCGTTGACAACTTTTTCGTTTGACACCTTGATGATTGCTATGTCACCTATTATGTCGAAAGAATTGTAAATGCAGCTCAACTCTTCGGATGAAAGATCGGTGGACAACTTCTCTCTTAGTCGACGTCTCAAATGCGTATCCTCTAAGCGGCAAAACATTAGAAAACCTTTAAAAGCAAAATACTTTTCTTTGTAGAAGAGGCGTTTCTAATGGAGAAGACAGGAATTGTTTACGAATGCATGAGATGCGGCGCAAGAGTACCGTCTGAAGAACTTGATCTACGAGGCGGAGAAACAAAATGCATAATCTGCGGGTACAGGATTTTGAAAAAAATTAAGCCGCCAGTAGTCAAACGCGTACAGTCAAAATAAGAAGGGATACTCGTACCATCAGTACGAGTACTCAGTTTCGTTTTTTCATTTTTCTCAGTATATTTCTTTGTCTCCAAGTTTGCGCAAAGCTTTCCCTTTAATTTTTACGGGGTCGCAAAAGAAGTCGCTGTCGAGGTCTTTTTCAACGGTTTGTCGTTTGACGGTTTCGCCACAAACTCCTCTTGGAAGCAACCTCCTTTTTACGCACATTGAATACGTGCAGTCGGCTATTTTGCAGGTTTCTTCAGTCCATTTACACCAAACGGAGTCTCGTCTGAATAGGGCAGAGTTTTTGCCGCATTTAAAAGCGCTGCATGTTGGAGAACAATCTTTTGATTGAGCCAACGGGTACACCTCAATTGTCAAATCAAAATTTTGTGGTTGATGTTTTGTTGTTTGTCTTTGCTTTCTTCTATTTTGTTCTTTGGTAAAGATATAAACTTTTTTCTTATCAGGGCAAAATTGAGTACTCAGTTCCCGCTGGCACGATGTCTTCTTCGCCAGTAAATCTCAAAGATAACTAACAAGATTACTGCTACCAAAATAATGATCAAGGCTAACAAAGCACTCGTCGGTATCAAGAGTGACCCGAGAGCGATATAACCATCCATCTTTATCATAACTGAAGTTGGCTTGTCAACGGTCAAGGATACAGCTTGATAGTTGCTTTCTTCTCCCGGAGCGAACGCGACTATCTGCAGGTTGCCGCCGATAACATTGTTGAAAGTTGCAGTGCCGTCTCCAGGGGTCGTCGCGGAGAGTCGCTCTGAGGATGGCCCATTCACAGTGACGTTGGCGTTCAAAATTGGTTGACCGAAGTAGTCAACAACTGAGACTGATACTTGAATGCCGTAAAGAGTGCAGCGTATGTTGTATTCGCTGTTGCTGAAGGCTTCAACGTTTGTTTGGTTTAGCAGAATGTTGTTTTGGTAGATTTGAAGCTTGTACATGCCAAACGTAACTGGTGCAATCGCCGAGCCTGAACTATCCGTCGTGGAAGTGTAGAACAAGCCGTTTGTCAATTCAACGAGGGCTATGCTTGCGCCAGGAATCGGAGCGTTGTTGTAACCAACCACGTTAATTGTTAACTGTTCTGTTGGGCATATGATCACCACGCGAGAGACTGCTTGTGCCGGAAGACTACTGACGGTTTCGTTACCGGAGTTGAACACTTGGTTATATATTGAAGCCTGAATAGTGTAGCTTACTCCGGTCAACGTAGAATTCAAAACGCAGGTTCCTGAAGGATTTGTCTGAACGGAAACGTTTCCTGTTTGGGAAGACCCGTACTTGTAAGTGATGTTTAGGTTTACGAACGGTAGTCCAGTTCCATTTCCGTTCTGTACAGTCAGAATGAGGTCGGTTAGCCTGCACGTGACGGTGAAAGCTCCGGCACCGGTGACGTTAATGCTAGTTTGGCCGACGTTAAAATTGTTCCAATCGGCAGTTAAATTGTAGGGGCCAGCTTCAAGGTTAAAGTTTGCCGTCCCATCGATCTGGCTTGTGCGGTTGTAAGCTTTGTCAGCTGATAAATCTTGGGCTTGCACCACTATGTTTGAAACGACTTCACCAGCCAGGTTTAACGTTTTGATCGAAACAGGATATCCTGGAATCGAAAAGGTTTCCGAGTCCGGTACAGCTTTTGAAGCGCCACTCGTGGTTGTTATCGTCGCGTTGTAGTTTCCAATCACAGCGTCAGACGGAATGCCAAATGTTGTGCTGATCGTGCCGTTAGATGATGCGGTCAACGAAGGTGAAGAAAAAAAAGTTTCGCCTTTGGACGGTCCAGTTACTGTTAGCGTTGCGGTTTGACCCGAAGTGTAACCGATGGCGTTCACAGTCGCCGTTTGTCCTCGGTGATAAGTTGCTGAGTCGAGGAAGCCAACTGAAAACTTGCCTGAGCCTAAACCCTCGCTTTCGTTGAAGTAAACGTTGTATGAACCAGCGTATTCAGTTGGGTTAGTTACCGAACTGCTTTTTTGGTCGAGTTGAAAACTGCTTCCAGGAAAAGTGACTTGCGAGCTTGCGCTTCCCAGACTGTTAGAGACTCCCAAAGACACTATCGCAGAATAGGCTGTGTTAAGCGGGCTTGGAAGGGTAACAGAAACGTTAGCATCATAAGATTTGCCTGCGGCGCCTCCCGTGACGCCGACGCTTAATGCTACGATGCCGCCTTCCTGTATGTACGAACTTACAGGGTTTACTACGTAGTCAGTTAGGATGGTGAATGTTTTAGGCGTTAAGCCGGTAGAATTCAAGTTTCCTTGCTTAACATCTTCAAGTATCAAGTTATAACCCCCTCCTGGAAGCTGAGGCACGGTGAAGTTGGAATTAACATAGTACCCATCAGCGGTACCACTTGAAACAACATCCTCACCAATTATTATCTTATAAGGGCCGTAACTCGTGTAAATGGTTCCTTGAAGATTCAACGCTGTACCAGCAGTCCCGTTGTACTGACTTTCTCCAGGGGTCACAGTAGTTGTGCCCGCTGGAAGAACCTGTAAAATTTCTACGCCGATGCTAGAGTTTTGTCCATGCACCATGGCGATAGGGGTGAGAGTAGCAGTTAAGAACATTAAGATTAAGAGAGTAGTTGCTACAATCTTTTGGTTCAAACCCTACTGTTCTCCTGAAACTCAGATGCTTTCATTTGCGGTTGACTCATAATAAAATAAGGGATAATTTTAAACTTTGCCATCTAACCCAAAAAATAACCGACATACCCACTAAAACGAGTTTGTCCGCAGAGACTTCAAGCTTAAAATTGAACTTTCGCAACGGGATTTTTAAAAGAATGAACCCGCTAAGTGTACCTAAACCGGGGTGGAAAAGTTGGAAAAGGACACTGCGGCGACTCTTGCTGGAGCTTTGAAGAAGCAGAAATACCATTTAGTAGGTAGCCACTCTGCTGTTAAACGATGTAAGTGGCTCTACGAATCTATAGTTAACGATAGACCCTGTTATAAACAGAAGTTTTACGGCATAAAATCACACAGGTGCATCCAGATGACGCCCAGCTTGTACTACTGCACACAGAGATGCCTGTTCTGTTGGAGAGCACAGAGCGGCGACTTGCAGGTTACTTGGGACGAGACAAAAATTACAAAAACAGACTCGCCTGAGACGATTGTTGATGGCTGTTTTAAGGCGCAGGAAAAAATTTTAACGGGGTATAAGGGTAATCCAAGGACAAACTGGCGTAAGTTCCAAGAAGCCCTGGCGCCTAAACAAGTCGCGATAAGCTTGACTGGCGAACCGACGCTTTATGAGCCACTCGGAGAGCTGATTCGGACTTTTCACCGGAAGGGCTTAACCACTTTTCTCGTGTCCAACGGAACTCTCCCAAGCAAGCTTTCAAAACTTAGTCAAGAACCCACGCAGCTCTACATTTCAGTATCCGCACCGAACGAGCACGTGTACAAGCAGGTTTGCCGCTCTGAATTTCCAAGGGCCTGGGCAAGACTGAACGAGACGCTTGATTTATTGCCAAGTTTTCATTGCCCCACAGTTGTTCGCATGACACTCGTGAAAGAGCTAAACATGAACCATGCGCATGAGTACGCTAAACTCATCGAGAAAGCCAACCCCACCTACGTTGAAGCAAAAGCCTACATGCACATCGGCTTTTCAAATCTACGCTTGGGATTTGAACGTATGCCGCTGCACAGCGAGGTTAAGGATTTTGCGAAGCAATTAACAGACAAGACGGGTTACATGATTATTGACGAAGCACCAGAGAGCAGAGTCGTGCTTTTAAGCAGGCTGCAAAAACCCATCCAGGTTGGAAAAGACTGAAGGCGGCTTTCGAACTCTAAAAGGTGCTAATTTGAGGTTTAGCCAACGGGTTTGCGTTTGCTTGCATAAAACGTCATATTATACGGTTTTCTAAAGAAATTGAAATAAACTACGAAACAATTTATCCTGGTTAGATGATGCAATTTTGTCCTCTCTGGAAAGTGTTCTTCAAGAAATAAAAGATGAGCTCTTGCAAAAAAATAAAATCCGCGAGGAAACGCAAGAGAGCATGCGCAAAGCAACAAGCCTGTCCAAACAAGCTATACTTCTCATCCATCAAAAAAAATACGATGAAGCTGAAAGATTTATCGCGGAAGCTAAAGACAAAATAGCGAGTCTTCAGGCTTTATCGAAGAATTATCCTGAGATTATCTACGGTGGCATGTTCAGCGCAGCTCTTCAGGAGCATTCGGAAGCATGCATTTTCTTGGCATTGGTCAGAGAATCGCGTTTTGTTACCCCAGCTGAAATTAAGGTGGCCTCAACCGATTACGTGCTTGGGTTAGCAGACGTCATAGGCGAATACAGACGCTTAGCGCTTGACAATTTACGCGAAGGCGAAGTCAAGAAAGCGGAACAATGCCTCCAAATCATGGACCAAGTCTTCATTCGGCTCTTGGCTCTCGACGAGGCCTACATGCTTGTTCCGGGGCTCAGGCATAAATCTGACATTGCGCGAAGAATAATCGAGTCCACACGCGGCGACGTCACGCTCGAAATCCGCAGAAAATCCCTAGAAGACCATTTGAAGAAGTTTGAGCCAAAAAAAGCGATTAAGCGTAAGCCACGAAAGGTTACCGTTTGAGCCAACCTCGGCTGCTAATGAAGAATCTCTCAGTTGAAAAGGCGCATAATACTCAGCTTTGCCTATCCCAGAAAATTATTTTGGAAGACAGGTTGCCGCGCCAAATTAAAACCGTTGGAGGCGTTGACGTTTCGTACGTTGGCAACCTCGGCGTCGGAGCATCAACGGTTTTGGATTATGAATCGCTGGAGCTTTTGGAGTCTCAAGTTGCATGCTGCCAAGTGGAAATACCATACATCCCGACTCTGCTCTCTTTCAGGGAGATTCCGCCTGCAATGGCAGCAATCAAAAAATTGAAAATTCAACCCGACGTGTTCCTAGTCGACGCTCAAGGATTAGCCCATCCTTACAGGTGCGGATTTGCCAGCCACCTTGGGCTCATTATCGGGAAACCCACAATTGGCGCTGCGAAAAGCCGTTTAATCGGTGAACAAGCAGAGATAAACGGGCAGACATTTCTTTTTGATAAGGGCGAACGGATCGGTGCCGTCGTTACCACGAAGCAGGATGCAAAGCCTATTTACGTTAGCGTCGGCCACATGGTTTCTCTCGAAACGGCAGTCAGAATCGTTAAGCATTGCGCCAAAAGCCGAATTCCCGAACCTCTTCTGCAAGCTCACGATTTAGCGACAAAAGAAAGAATCAGGCTAGCGAGGAAGGCAAGGTAAATATCAATGAAATGGCAAACTATCGCTGGAGTGTGAATCGGTTGGCTGAAGAAGTGTCATTCGCCGAGTTCCAAAAATTTGACATGCGGGTTGGAAAGATAATTGAAGCAAACCAGATCCCGAACTCGAAAAAGCTAATCAAGTTAACGGTTGATTTCGGTTCTGAGAAGAGGCAGGCTGTCGCTGGTTTGCTCAAGTACTACGCGCCGGAGCAGTTAACGGGTAAAAAATGTGTTTTTCTGCTAAACCTGCAAAGGCGGGTTTTGGCTGGTGTAGAATCGCAATGTATGATTCTGGCTGCTCAAGATAGCGAAGACCACGTGACGGTGCTCACGCCTGAAAAAGACATTGTTGAAGGCAGCAAAATCGGCTAAGCTATACCTCAGCACTGAAAAAAACTTAAATGGTTAAATTCCAACTCCTTATTGTATAATTTATCGTGAAGGGAGTTTACTCAATGGCAATTAATGAAGAAGCGCTTATGTGGGTTGAGAAGTACCGGCCGAAAAAACTCGATGAAGTCGTAGACTTGCGTGATATCGTTGAAAGCCTCAAAGCTTTCATGAAAAACCCGAAAACGATGCCTCACCTGATGTTCGCAGGCATTCCAGGCACGGGAAAAACCACCATGGCGCTTTGCATCGCACATGAACTCTACGGTTCGACATGGAGAAGTTTTACGCTTGAGCTTAACGCGTCTGATGAGAGAGGAATCGAGACAGTTCGTCAAAGAATAAAGGATTTCTCGAAGGTAGGTCGTTCAGGATTTGGCAACGTCCCCTTCTCTTTAGTCATTTTGGATGAGTGTGACCAGATGACTGGCCCCGCCCAGACGGCGCTGAGAAGAATCATGGAGACGGCTTCCCGAACTTCAAGGTTTATTCTGATTTGCAATCAATCCAGCAAGATAATTGAACCTATCCAGAGTCGCTGCGCAATCTTCAGGTTCTCAAGGCTTGATAAGCAAGCGATGAAGGAGCATCTTCAGTGTATTGCCAAAAAAGAAAATGTTAACTTGCTGCCGGATGCCGCTGAAAGAATCGTTGAATACTCAGAAGGCGACCTTCGGCACGCCATGAACGCGTTGCAGACCGCAGCAGCCTACAAAGAAGGAGTGGTGGACGAGAAAACCGTCTTGCTGGTAATTGGTGAAGCTAGTCCGATGCAGGTGCAGCAGATGATTAGGAAGGCATTGTTCGGCGATTTCATTGAAGCTAGGAAAAAAATGTACGACATAATGGGTTCCTACGGCTTTTCAGGGTCCGAAATAATACGGCAGATAGAACGGGAAATCTTCAAGATGTCAGACTTGACGCCTGAGCAGAAAGCAGAGCTCTCAAGCTTGATCGGCGAGTACGATTACCGCTTAACACAAGGCGCCAACAGCGACATTCAGCTGAGCGCGTTGCTCGCGCAATTCGCTAAATTTGGCAAAGGCGTAGAGGAAAATTATGCAGAATGACCTTTTATGGGTTGAAAAATACCGGCCGAAAAAGATGGAAGACATAGTTGGCAATGAAGAAGCGAAAGCCACGTTTGTCGAATGGCTAAAAGGCAAGCATAAAGGTAAAGCCAAAAAAGCAGTCCTGCTTTACGGACCGCCTGGCGTCGGCAAAACAGCGCTGGTTAACGCTGCCGCAAAAGAGACCGGGTTCACCATAATCGAGATGAACGCTAGCGACACACGTTCAGAAAAAGCCATAAATGCTATTGCAAAACCCGCCACTTCATACGTCGCTTTAGACGCCTTCTCTAAACAAAGCAAAGGCAACCTGCTCTTCCTCGACGAGGTCGACGGAATAGCGGGAAACGAAGACAGGGGCGGTGTGGGGGCCATAATACAAATCGTTGAGAATTCCCAAGTGCCAGTTATCATGGCGGCAAACGACCCTGACATAGACAGGCTTAGACCTCTCAAGAAAGTTAGCGTGCTTATACGTTTTCAGCCAATAAGAATACCGCTTCTCATTACTTTGCTGCAGAAAATTTGCTTGTCAGAGCATGTGAAGGCTGAGTTTGAAGCCCTTGAACGCATCGCGCAAAACAGCAGGGGAGACGTTCGGTCAGCCATAAACGACCTTCAAAGCCTGAGCGGAGAAAACCACGTCTTAACGCTTCAAGATACCATCGGGTTGAATTCAAGAAACAAGGACATCAGCATAGATGAAACGCTCAGAGGATTCTTCTCGGCAAAATCCATCGTTGAAGCCTCAAACGTGCTTAGTCGCTCAAGCATTGATTACGACGAATTCTTAATGTCTGTAAGTGACAACCTGCCCAAACGATACCGTGACCCTGCTGAGCTTGCTGCCGCTTATGATTTCGTCTCGCAAGCAGATGTCTTCCGCGGAAGGATTGGAACTGAAAACTGGCATCTCTTAAAGTACTTCTACAATGAACTGTCGGAAGCCGCCGCGGTGGCGCCTGAATCGTACCAGCCCTTCGAATTTATCACGCCGCCGATAAGAATTATCACCCTGTTTTGGACTAAAGGCAAAAGGTCCATGCTCGACACTGTCTGCGCTAAGATAGGAGCCCAATGCCACATTTCTCGTGAGTCAGCCAAACGCGACTTCGTTCCCTACATCAGAGTTATGTTGGAGCGGCAAAAACTAAATCCGCTATCTTCCTGGTTTAAGTTCACCTTTGAAGAAATCGATTTCCTAGTTAAAATGAACAAGTATTGAGGGGAGAGTCAAGAAATGGTGGCAGCTTTAAATCCGAAGGCATTCAAGCTTCCGAGAGTAGAAAAAGAAAAATTCATCCTCTTGATGCATCTGGGACTCGATTACAACCCCGAACAAGGAGTTTTCTCCATAAAGAGTTACAACAATGTCGAGAAGCTTTTGGACACAATCTCCAGCATATTAAGCACTGAGGCAGCTTTCCTCCAAAGCTGCACTCGATGTGGAAAATACTTCTCGTGCACCGATTGCAAGTATAACGACTTATGCGCTACTAGGAACCTTCCGTTCAGCTGCGTCTGCCCGTCATGCCTCAGGGACCGAAAGCAGTTTGAAGAGTATCTAGAGAAATTTTGATCGGGCATTCTCTTTCGAGAAGCCAGTGCCATGATTTAGTAACTTATTGTGTGTACTTCTTGTGTTTACGGCGTGTGAACTGACTATTTATTGAAATTCAGCGATTTACTCGTAAAGAAGTGAATCGTATGAAAAATAAAATAATTGAGGCTGAAGACCTCACCAAAATCTACAAGAAAGAAGTGAAGGCTGTAGATCACATTTCTTTCTCTGTTGAAGAGGGAGAACTCTTCGGGTTTTTAGGCCCAAATGGCGCAGGCAGTCTAAGAAAATAGCCAAAAGCCTCGTTTTTCCGAAAAATTTCTTTAACGCATCAACTTTGTACCGTCAAACTGTACCGACAAATTGTATATGCTTTTACCTCCTATAGGACAGACTTGCGCACATCCAAACGCACAGAGGAGCGTAGATACCGAACCTTCGTACATAGGTGATGGGGAAACCCCTCAGGGCCGTTGAAACAAGAATCTCGGTATACAAAAGCATCAACCAAACATACAAAAAAGCGAAGGCAAGTCTTATCTTGATAGGGCTAATTAACATTCTTGTAAAAGGCGAGATTTTATGGCGGAAGAACACGCAACATTAAACGTTGCATTATCGCAACTTAAACTTGCAACCAAGAAACTAGGTTTAGACCCAGGAATTTACAGGATGCTTAGCTTGCCAAAACGTTCAATCGGCGTAAGCATCGACATTCGCATGGACAACGGAGTCGTTGGAGTTTTCAGCGGCGTTCGAGTCCAGCATTGGGACGCACGCGGACCGTTCAAGGGAGGAATCCGCTACAGCCCAAACGTTACGCTCGACGACGTTACGGCTTTGGCTATTCTGATGACTTGGAAATGTGCCATCGCAAACATACCGTTCGGCGGAGCAAAAGGCGGCGTAAGCGTCGACACTAAAAAAATGAGCAAACATGAGCTTGAACGGCTAACAAGAAGATACGTGAGCCTCATCGCTGAATACTTAGGTCCTCACCGCGACATCCCCGCGCCAGACATGTACACAGACGCGCAAACCATGGCTTGGATAATGGATACTTACAGCCAGCTAAAAGGTTACAGCATACCTGAAAGCGTCACGGGCAAACCTGTTGAAATCGGCGGTTCGTGGGGCAGAACTGAAGCCACAGGCAGAGGAGTAATCCACTGTATAAAGCAAGCCGCTGAAAACGACAACCTTAAACTCAAAAACGCCACGGTGGTCATTCAGGGTTTCGGCAACGTCGGCTACCACGCAGCCTTAGCAGTCCAAGAAGTAGGCGCTAAAGTGATAGCTGTCAGCGACTCCACTGGAGGTATCTACGCACCAGATGGCTTACACATTCCAGACGTAATGGAGCATAAAGAAAAAACCAATTCTGTTCAAAACTACAAAGATTGCAAAAACATAACGAACGAGGAACTGCTTGAGTTGCCCTGTGACGTTCTGATTCCAGCGGCGCTCGAGAACCAGATCACGTGCAAAAACGCGGACAAGATCAAAGCGAAAATGGTCGCTGAAGCAGCAAACGGCCCGACAACTCCTGACGCTGACAAAGTGTTACACGAAAAGGGAATTTATCTTATACCTGACATTCTGGCCAACAGCGGCGGAGTAATCGTCAGCTATTTCGAATGGGTCCAAAACTTAACCCGAGAGCAATGGCCACTAGAGACGGTTAACAGGAAGCTTGAAGAAAAAATGACCAAAGCATTCAACGACGTCGTTGCCATTGCAGAGAGGGAAGAGAGCGATATTCGGACAGGAGCATTAATGCTGGGAGTGGGAAGAGTGGCTAATTCTATAAAGACATTGGGACTATGGCCATAAAACGCGAACGAATCAGAGCCCAACGTCGATAAGCGGAAGAATTCGAAAACTGAAGGAATCACGGCCGCATAATTAGTGAATGAAAACGTCCTTTCACGTCAGCAACTAATACGTTCTTTGGTTTATTTTTTTCTAGCAAGCCTTAAAACTGCTCACGCTATATCTGTTGAACCCCAAAAGAAGGAAGGTATCGGACGGGGAGAGCGGAAAGCTGGCACTGAAAATTTGCACGTTGGATTTCTGTTATGAGAATTCACTCGTTAGAATCGTCGCTAACAAGAACAGCCCAGAGATCAAGCTTGCCGGCTTCACGGTTGGCCCCTTCGATGAGGGGAACGAGTATGAAGTTTACTTTTGGGTGGCAAAAGAGTTAGCGAACGCTGGAATGGTGCATTTCCGAGAAGACGACATCTTGGATTCAACTAAACTGTTTAAGGTGCAGTGGAGAGAGAGCGTGCAGATTCCAGCGCAAATCTCCGAGTTACCCGATGATTTTTATCCCAAGCTCAGGCGTTACTTGGGCGCTCTAAAACAAGAAGCTACGCAGCCGGAAAGAATAAACGAGTATCAAAAAATGCAGTATTTAGCGAAAGACGTGGTGAATTCTCGGCTGAAAAAGATCGTCGCACTTTCTGCCGCTCCGAGACAAGGTGAACAGGTCCTTAAAAGGTTCTCAAGCGAAGAAAAAACCCTCTACGAGCAGCTCGTTAAAATTATTTCAGAGTGGAAAAACAAGATACTGGAATCTGATGGTGAAAAGTGAAGATGGCTAACGAACAATTAACTGTGGACCCACAGCAGCGTTTTCAAGAGCTTTTTAAAAGGGAAAAGTACCGTCAGAGAATAGCCCAGTTGGCGATCACGGGAAAAAACTCCGTAATCATCGATTTTGAAGAACTCTACGGTTTCGATCAAGCTCTCGCGGAGCAGGTGCTCAACAGACCCGAAGAGTACTTGCAGTACGCTGGAAAAGGCGCCTATGAGCAACTGCGCATAGAAGACTCGGAGTACGCTGAAAGAATCGAGAAGATCACCATAAGAATCGTGCGGTTACTCGAAAAAGAACAGCTTAGAAAGCTTGGGTCAAAACAGATGGCGAAGCTGGTGATGGTTGAGGGCATAGTAGTGAGAGCCACACCGGTTAGGCCCATGGTTTTACAAGCATCCTTCAGATGCAAACGGTGCGGAACAATGAATATGATTGAGCAGACGGGACAATTTCTTAAATCGCCGACCGTATGCATTGCGCCTGACTGCGGAAGAGATGGCCCCTTCGAATTTGTCCAGGAAGAATCAACATTCATCGACTCGCAAGACCTTCGCTTGCAAGAAAAGCCCGAAGACTTACCGCCCGGACAACTGCCGCGCACGTTATCCGTCAAGCTTGTCGGAGACGACATTGTTGACGTTGCCAGACCAGGAGACCACGTTTCCGTAGTAGGCATCGTCCACGCGTTCGCTCCTTCCCTGATGGGAATGGGAAAGCTTAGAACGTTCATCCTTCAACTTGACGCTAACTCGGTGGAAGTGCTCGGTAAAGAACCTGAAACTTCACCCCCCACGCCTGAAGAAGAAGAAAAGATGAAGGCTCTCTCACAAGACCCTTGGGTTCACCGCAAAATCTTGAATTCCATCGCGCCGTCAATTTTCGGTTACGAGTTCATCAAAGAAGCAATAATGTACCTGCTCTTCGGCGGAGTCACGAAAAGTCTGCCAGACGTAACCGTCAGGGGAGAACCCAACATTTTGCTGATCGGAGACCCAGGCACCGCCAAGTCACAACTTCTCCAATACGTCGCCAAGATAGCGCCACGTGGACTGTACACTTCAGGCAGGGGAACAACCGCCGCAGGGCTAACTGCCGCCGTAGTAAGGGAAAAAGGAGGAAGCATGAGCCTAGAAGCAGGCGCCTTGGTGCTGGCCGACAAGGGGATTGCATGCATCGACGAAATGGACAAAATGCGGCCTGAAGACCGCGTCGCCATCCACGAAGCCATGGAGCAGCACACAGTTTCGGTTGCAAAAGGCGGTATTGTCGCGACGTTGAACGCTCGGACTGCAGTGTTAGCAGCTGCTAACCCCACTTTAGGAAGGTATGAGCCCAACCGCAACGTGGCTGAGAACGTTCCGTTGCCGGTAACCATTCTTTCACGCTTCGACCTTATTTTTGTGCTGCGTGACGTGCCAAACCCGGAGGAGGATGCGAAAATGTCAAGGCACATTCTGGAGATACATCGCAGAGGGGCCAGCCCTGTTGAGGCGCAAGTAGATCCTGAACTCTTGCGAAAGTACGTTAGTTTTGCCAAGGGGATTAAGCCCATACTCACCGACGAGGCGCTAAAGCAGCTTAGCGACTTTTATTTAGCTATGCGTTCGACGACCGAAACCGAGGGGTCGCCCGTTGCAATAACTGCTCGCCAGCTTGAGTCGCTTGTTCGCATTTCAGAAGCGCGAGCTCGTGTGGCGTTGCGTAAGGAAGTGACCGCTGAAGACGCGGGAGCAGCTATTGCCATCATGAGGAAGTCTCTTGAAGAGGTTGGAATCGACTTGTCATCGTACAAGATGGACATCGACCTCATCATGACTGGAAGACCAAAAAGCATACGAGACAAGCTGTCTATCGTGCTGTCAACACTGATGAGCATGGAGAAGGTAACGGGAATAGTTGAGAAAAGCGCTCTTGTCAGCGAATTGGAAACCAAGAACAAGATTTCCAGAGGCGAAATTGAACACATGATCAGCCAACTGCTCCGCGAAGGAACAATCTACGAGCCAAGGGAAGGGTGCTTAAAGAAAACCTGAGTAGAGGCGCAGCGAGTCGATGAAGCCAGTGGCAGTTGTTGCTGGAACAAGACCTGAAATAATCAAGATGGCGCCTGTAATCAGAGCGCTAAGCAAAGCGAAAATTCCATCACTGTTCATCCAATGCGGTCAACACTACGATTTTAACATGGCTCAGCAATTCATCGAAAACCTCGGGTTACCAAACCCTGACTTCGCCTTTAAGATTGAAGCTTCCTCAGCCGGGGCGCAAACAGCCGAAATAATGATGAAAATGGATCACATCTTGGCTGAGATTAGACCTTCTATTTTGCTGGTTGAAGGTGACACGAACAGTGTTTTGGCGTCAGCTATGTCGGCCAATAAGCGGGTCATTCCTGTCGGGCACGTGGAAGCTGGTTTGAGAAGTTTTGATTTGCGCATGCCTGAAGAGCATAATCGACGTTTAACAGACCACTTATCTGAGTACCTGTTTGCGCCAACAGAGAGAGCGAAAGCGAATCTTTTGAGAGAGAGTGTCTGGGGCAAAATCTACTTGACGGGAAACACAGCCATAGACGCTGTGCTTGAGCATTTACCGACAGCCGAGAAAAAATCAGATATAATGTCAAAGATTCCTTTTGAAACAGTTGCTTTAGCGACGGCTCACAGGGCAGAGAACGTTGACAACTTATCGGTTCTCGAGTCTTTTATGGATGTTTTCTCTGAATCGCCGATTCCAATCGTTTACCCGATGCATCCGCGAACAAAAAGACGGCTACAAGAAAACCGGTTGTTGGCGAAGATGGAAACGTTAAGTAACGTGCTGATTCTTCCACCGTTGGGGTACTTGGATTTTTTGGTTTTAATGAAGAATTGTCGATTGATAATTACTGATTCAGGCGGTATTCAGGAAGAAGCTACTGCTCCAAGCATGAGAAAACTTGTTCTGGTGATGCGTTTATCGACGGAGAGACCTGAAGCGGTAGAAGCAGGATTTGCCAGAGTGGTTGGAACGGATAAGAAGACAATTTTGGCTGCTATTGAGGAAGAGGTTGGGCATGATGTTGAACTGCCATTGGATTCTCCTTTCGGTGATGGTACGGCAGGCCAAAAAATTGTGAAGATAATAAAGAAAATCTTTGCTTAAGATATGTAAGTTGTTTTTTTATCTTCTTCTTTGCGTGTTTGTTCAGCTTCCAGGGCTCGTTTTTCTTCAATCTGCTGCAGGCGATTCACCATGGTTTCTGCTCGGGCAATTTCCTCGTTTAATCCTGCAAGGTCCAAGTCGAAGTTGAAAGTGGATTTTAAGACTTCCAGCACGCTTTTTGCTGAAAGGGGATCAGGCAGGTAGCCTCTTGTTTCGCCCAGCAGGCAGAGAGCGTCGATTTTTTTGAATTTTGCGAGACCGAGTATTAGTCCGGCTGTTCCTACAATGGGGCTTCCTGAAGCGCTAAGTACTGCTCCTGATTGTAATGCTTTGTCTAGGATTTCCTGTGATGTTGCCGCTATGAAGACTTTGGGTTTTTCTTTCGGTTCGATTCGGTAGCCGCCGATCGTTGCGATTGTCTTTATTTTGTGCCTCTCTGAAAATGCAAGGATTCGATCAGCGATTTCGTATTGTCCTTCGATAGTCTGCGATTGGCTGTCGCCAGTGAACAGGATCAAGTCGTTTCCGTTTGGGTTTTTGTAGTAGTAGAATACTCCCCTTAAGAGGCGTACGTTCCCTTTCTTGTTAACTAGGACGAAATATGGAAAGTGAGGCGAGTAAAGGTACGCAATTTTCTTGGCTTTCAACTGCTTAATCATGTACCGGAGGGCGATTTTACCGACAAGCCCTAAACCTGGAAGACCCTCGATGAGAATCGGATTGTTTGGTTGAATTTCAACGAACTCTTTAAGGCATGTTTCTTTCATGCATTGCTGCTCCTTTTCATTGCCATTCGGTATCTAAGATACTTATCATCCGGAGAAAACTTGGCCGGATGCGGAATCCTAACTCGACCACCACAATAAGGGCATTTATCCTTTTTTAAAGTATACTTGTTGCAGTTTACGCATTTACGTAATTGCCACACCAATTATTTTTCCCTTCTAAAAGTTCCCTGCCCGCCCGCCTTTGTGATGTTTGACACGACACTTTGGGCGACTTTTTGAAGGACATCTTCTGCCCGCTTATAATTTTCAGCGGACGCTTCAATACTGTACTTTGGCGCTGCAATAACGTAGAACTTAACGGTCGCGTCCTTGAGTTTATCCGATTTCGCCTTGCTAAAAACTTCCTTGATTATTTTTACTCCATTAGGTTTCATGCAGCGGATTTCCAGCACGCCTTTTACCTTCACCATTTTAACATGGATGCGTTCTTGGGCCACTTGAACAAAGGCTTTGGCAAGGTTTTCCTCTATGCCGATTTCTGTTAAAGTTTCATAACCTTCGATCGCTGCTTTTTCGAAACCTTCGTACAAGCCATATCTGTCCTCAATGATTTTACCGGCCTTCTCATACAATTCTTCGTTAGTCAACCCGACTTTTTCCGCGACACCTCGAAGTAACGCTTCGGCTTTTCTTTCCTTTTTCCATGAGAGGACCTTCTCGATCCTTTCTCTTTTCGTGACCCGCCTGAGGGATAAGTCGATGTGCCCTTTTTCCAAGTCGACCCGTAAAACCTTGAGAACCATTTTTTGTCCTTCACGCACGAAGTCTCGAATGTTTCTTATCCAAGAAGACGAGATTTCTGAGACATGAAGTAACCCGCGTTTGTCGTATTCGTCGAGTTTAGCGTAAGCGCCATAATCCGTGACGGTTTCTATGGTGGCGATCACTAGGTCGCCGACTTCAGGCCACTCGGGCTTACGCTCAGCCATTCATTTCGTCATCCCTTATTCAAGAACCGCGAGAACTTCTCCGTTGATCTTTGCTCTTCCACCGGATGGCTCGGCGAGTATTTCTCCGCATACGTTGCAGGTGACCTTGTTTACGGCGTTGCTGAAAACCAGTTGTTCGTTACCGCATTTTGAGCATTTAACTCTGAGGAAGAGGCTTCGAGGTTTCGGGATAAGTTTGCTCCATTCAGACAAGATTTTTCTCTCCGTGACTATTCTATGACTAGTTTTCTGAGGCGAATACCGTCCTTGTGCCTCATGTAGTTGCAAACTTTACATTTAAGGCGAAGGGTTTGTTTTTTTGTTGTCTTGGCGAATTCTCTTTGAAGCGGATATTTTTGTCCGCCATAACCCTTCTTTTCTCTTTCATGGTGGCGTTCACCTACGGCTAAGGCTCTTCGTTTTCCGGCCTTGTAAAGAGTTACACTGTGAATTTGATGAGTTTTACACTTTGGACAGTAAGTTTTGATTTCTTTAGGAACATTCACCTTGTTCTACCAGCTTTGCATAGAAGGAACACACGCATTCTTATACTTTTTCACGTATAAGCTGAAAACGTTGGTTTTTCCGCAATGCCTTTTCTGGAACGGCTGTAGGAATTTTTTTTGTTGCGACTTTTGTTTTCAGGAAAGTTGCGACTTTTCATGTCGCTTTAATGTTGAAGGAATTATTGGCTCATATCACTGATGCACTTCAGCCAGCGTCAACTCAGTCCCGTTGCTGCGTTATAGTGATAGCGCCATACTGTTTTGCACAACGCTTAAGCGCAAGCCGAGAAAAAAATTTGCTAGTTGCGCTGCTCCGCCAGTTTCCAATTTCTCCAAGGAAAAGAAGGAAAGTGCAGGTAAATGCGTGGGCTTTATATACTCAACATTGTAGAAACAATGCTACAGTAGACATCATGTCAATAGTGCAAGTACTCGAATTGCTTATCTTCGTCGTTGTTTCGCTGTTTGTAGCTTTGTTAATTATCAAAGTTCTTTCGGATACGGCGAAACATTCGCAACTTCCGATAGGCAGTGTCCAAGACGTTCAGCGCGGCGTATTGATAATGTGGTTCGCTTTGACAATAGTTTGGATACTTCAAACTCTCGGTTTAACTTCTTTGTTTTCTTCTCTTACGATCTCGGGAATAGTTGGTCTGGGCGTAACGCTGGCATTGCAGTCAACGCTGTCAAACATTTTATCCGGAATCTGGCTTCTGCGGGATAAAGTGTTGCGTTTAGGCGACAGAATAAAAATCGGCGATATTGAAGGAACCGTTACCAAGCTGAGTTTTAGGTCTACTTGGCTGAAGACGAATGAAGGCCACATCGTTGTTATGAGCAACTCAACCCTCTACAATGGCCCATTCACCAACTTTACCGCGAGGGACCGTCTGTCTGAAAAAATCGCGATAACAAAAGAAGATTAATCTCCTAAAAGCGTAAGTCGTTGCCGAAATAAACTGGCGCCCGTAAGCAAATCTATAATCGCCAGCTAAGCAGCCCACCAAATTTCTCTGCATCAATAGCTTGATGTGCTAAACCATAGCAAAAAGACACATTCTTTTTTAAACCGAACAATTTTAAGTTTATACAAACTGCAGGTGCGGGAATGGAAGGTCTTTCAAAAATTAAACAGCACTCAGACACCATAGTTAAACTGTTGCCGTTGTTTGCTTTTGCCGCACCATTAGTTTTGCTTTACTTGCTGAACCCCGCTGACCCGTACCTTCAGGTTAGTGCGCAGGCGTCCTTTCAGTTAATGTGGAAGGGAAGAACTTTCCAGTTGTTCTTTATCTGGCTGATAGCGCTCGAGTTTATCCTCAGTTGGGAAGCCTTCAAGCTAAAGATAGACAAGCAAAACATGGCAAAACTTGCGGCTGTCGCAGTTGCCCTGCTGCTTCCCACTCTTTATGTGGTTTCCGAGTATTATCTTGGGTTAAATGGCGTAATTGCAACTTGGTCTCTGCAGAGAGGAGTTGCTTTCTACGATTCCATGCCGCTTTCAGTTGAGTATCTTGTTTTTTCAGTTCTTTTTTGCTTAATCGCGCTTCTTTACTTTGGGAAAAAAGGCTTGGTGGACTTCACTCTACCAGGTCTGTTTGTTGGGTTAGTGGGAATTATATACACTATCGACAATGTTTTTCCAAACGGGGAGTTTACGCCCTTTCAAATTATGGTTCCCACGACAGCCACACTTGCGGCCAAAGTGCTGAACTGGATGGGATGCGTTACTTCGCTAACCACAGTTAATGGAATGCCGACTCTTCAGGCTACAGGACCACTGGGAACCGCGACGTTTTCGATAGCTTGGCCCTGCGCTGGCATTGAAAGTTTTCTGATTTTCACGGCTGTTATTTTGCTGTTTCTGCAGCAGATGGAACTCTCTTGGAAGGCTAAAACGGCGTGCTTTGTGGTCGGCGCTGTGATCACGTACTTCGTTAATGTTCTCAGGATCGTCACGATCTTTAGTATTGGCATGAAGTACGGTGTGAATTCGGTCCAGGTAGATAATTTCCACGACTATTATGGCCCTCTGTACTCGATAATATGGATCGTGACTTACCCTCTTATCATTTTAGTGGGTCAAGGCTTGTGGCGAAGAAGAAAAATGGGAAAAACACGGAGCGATGCGAACGTTAGGAAACCTCAACAAGCACAGCTAAACCCTGTTTAACCAAAACCTTAGCGTTCTCAACGGGCAAAGAAGCAACATCCTCGACGAGAAATGGACCGTAAGACTTCATGTCAACACCCATAATTGCCGGAATACTTTTCGTAAACCTCAAAGTCACGCGTTTATGACCCACTTCAGCTTCAGCTTTAGCGGCAGCTTTCGCAGCTGCTTGGTTAGTTTGTGGTTGCAGTAGGTCTCTGGCGAACTTCTCGTATGCACTAGTGAAAGTTACAAAGCTCTCACATATCTTGGCTTCTTCAACCGTTAACGATTCAGACGGCAATATCTGGTTTTGGCTGACTGCTCCAAGCAGTTTTTTGTATCTTGTCTGAAGCAGTTCCTCAAGCATCAGCCTAACGTTCTTGGCTTCATGATCAAGCAAGCTTGCCTTAACAGTTTTCTTATCAGTCAGCCTGTTTTCTTCTGTTACGCGTTTCAGGTAATCCGCCATTTTAATGTAGAAGTCAGGAATTAAGCTCCCAAGTGGAACCTCTTCAACTTCTCTTCGCCATGCCTCGTAAAGCTCGTAGTACATCAGTTCGCAACCTCGGCTCTGCCTTTACATATTAGCATAACTGCCGCTGCAACCGGCAACTCTTTGGTCTCATTCTTGTATGGACCCAACGTTTCCCCGTCCAACTTGAACTCTGGCGCGTCATGTATCAACACTTTTACCTCTCCCTTTTTAAAAGCTACCGCCCCACTAAATGGGTCAAAATCATTCAGGTTTTTGGCTGGAAACTCCACTTTTTTAAGTCCTGTTTTACCATGTAACGTGCCGTTCATCCTAATCAAACGGTGAACATCAGTCGTAACAACCGTGTCGATCTTTGCTGACTGCAAATCCTTTACGTACTCAGCCAGTTTTAGCCATGTTTGAACGCTGACACCGCTAACGCTTTCCCATCTACCCTCGTTAATGCAACGAGTGACGAAAGCCTCTCTGTTTTTTAGGAGTACAGCATTCTTTAAACCGATTTTTTTCAAGTCTTCTCTGGATGCATTCTGAACAAGATTTTGCATTCCAACTTTCAACCGCTTGTTCCAGCCGAAATTGTGCAAATTGAATCTTTGGTTTCGCTTTCCGCGATTTTCCTTGACATCCTTATCCAACACGGCTAAGCCTAACCCTGTAACATAATCGACGATTTCCTTCCTCGCCATAGCATCCAATGAGCGTACAGCTTCATTCTCAACGTGCACATGGTAGCCCCTGTGCCCAGAAAAAAACACGTGCAGCTCATCCAATAAAAAACCAAAATCGTTCGTCATCATATCAATCAGTTTAGCGGTCTCCTCCCGTGCGGATTGTATGCAGAGTTCGCAAGGCCACGTTTTGGTTACAAACTTTGTTCCTTCGCAAGCAGGGCAAACTTCCGGTGTTATACCTCGGCCGCTAAAGCCGCACTTACTGCAAGTGAATTCGTCGTGAACTTTGTCACAGGAAGTTGGAATATGGTCGGCATCAACGTCGAAGACCAAGTCAGCGCCTAACCAACCTTTCTTATCCATATCAAAATCTGGGTTTTCATAGTAAGCGCAAGAATGGTAAACGTCTGACGGAACGGTTTGGTTAAGAGTTGAGCGTAAACTGCTGATTCCGGCAAACCTTTTGTGCCTGATCATGAAACGCTCTTTAAAGGTCAGATAACCGAATTCTCTCTGGTCGATAAAAATCGGGGCAGGAATAGCATTCGAGGGGTCTCTATAGTACTCGCAGAATTTTCGGTAAACGAAGTCTCTAGAAGCTTCCAAATTTCCCGATTTCCCCCTTTACCTGCATATACTCATTAATCTTCCCAAATTTATCTATATGCCGACTCAATGAACCGTTTGCAAGTTAACCTCATAGACTAAAAGAGTGCGGCAGTCATCAAGTCTTTAAGGTACTGCGGGAAGTGGAAAGGAACAGGCAAATAAGGCAGATTCTGCTGCAGGTACCGGGCCATTGTAGGAATTGGCTGATAATTTGCGCCGGAGATAGCAAGCACCACAATCAAGAAGGTCAGCCAGAGCGCTGTGGCTTCTAACTCTGCTTTCCGCTGAGGAATCAACGCATACAGGAAAAGGAAAGGGATGTACCAGTTTTGGAAGTAGGGCAGCAGAAAACTTGGCAAGAGTAAGAAAAGTGCTGACAAAGAAAGTAAGGTGTTTTTGTCCAACATGTAAACCGCGTACGTGACCGTAACCGTTAGAGTCAGCAAAATTGAAAAGGATTGAAGTGACCATGAGATTTGCGTGTTGACGGCAAAAGCGTTGACACCATTCATGATTAACTGTGGTGCCGTAGCCACAAAGTATGGGGTGCTTAGATAGGCAGTGAAAAGGCTTGTGACCCCGAAGATAACGCCGGCAATCACTGCTTTGTTGTTCACTAAACTGCGGAGCTTGTTCTTCTGAAAAAGCCGAATCAAACCTACCAGAATGAGCGGGAAAAGAAAAATGCCTGCCTGGTACTTGAAAAAGACCGAAACTGCGACTAGTAAAAAGAAATAATCGTAACGTTCAGTCATAAACATGAATATGGCGAACAGGGAAAACAAAAAAGGAATCGAATCAAACTCTCCGTCAGCCGCATAAACAACCAAAGAAACATAAATTATGTAAACCCCAAACAGCTTGAGAATCAAAGACATGTCTTTTTGCATGAAACGCCTCAGAAAAAAGTAAACACCAGCCGATGCAAAAATCAAGAACACAACTATTTCAAGCTTGAAGATCAGGCTACTGTTAAAACCGTTTTGGAGAAGGACACCGAAGGGAAGGAAAAGGAAGATACTGCCTAACGGGTAAAGTTGCGGCATTTCTGGCCAAGTCACGTACTTGTAGGACGAAGTGTCAAGGTTTGACAGTTTGCCCAGGGGTTGGCTGAAAACTGAAAAGCCGTCCTTAAGAAACAAGCTGGAGACGTAGGAGTCTCTTGCGTTATCCGTGAACCAGTTTTCAAAGGCTGCAAGAGGGTTTGGGGTCGGCGATACAAGCGAAAACCACACCACCAAAAACCAGACCGCCATCGATACTAAAAGCAAGGTTATGAGAATTCGGCGGCTTTTCTTGCTCACAGAGGGAAGGCTAAATTTGGTTAACTTAGCATCTGCAAACTCGGATAATACTACTCTTAAAGCTAGGAGCATCGCCAAGGCTAAGCTAGCGAGGAAAAGGATTTTTGAGGCTTCACCGAGCCAGCTGTATGGAAAAGTCACATTTGGCTCTTGGGCGCTTATACTTCGTCCAGATGTTTGCTGTTTCAGACTGCTTGAACTTTTGGGTTCTTGAACGGTGACGTAAAAATTAAGACTGCACGCCTTCGGTGATTCAGACACAAAAACTGCCTCGTAGTAGTTAGCGCTTGCAGTAAAGCTGTAGACGATGTTTGAATCCGTGAGAACAGTGTAAGTGCAATCATTGCTGGTTACCACGTAGTCGGTTATAGTGGGGGTTATTATCGAAAATTCCTTTGAAAAAGCCGTAGGGGACTGCGCTCGAATTGTAACGTTCTCTCCGCCGTGGAAGGACCCTAATCCCTCGGTGTATGTCTCATTTGGACTCAACGTGAAAGTGCCGCTAAGAACGAACGGGCGACTGTCGCCTGGAAACAGGCTTATGACGGCGAGAACCGTGCTCAGCGTCAGCACTATCATAACCGCAAAAAAAAGAGCCTTGCTCGTCGGACGCTTCAAAGTTGTTTACCAGATTTAGCAAAAACTACGAACAGGGACTATTATATGTTAACGCAAAACGAATGCCCTCGCTAGCTTACCCACGCGAGATCGCCCTTAAAATGTAAGTTATAAAGCTGTGGATTTCGTTCCAGCTTAATTTGGATTTTCCGCTTTTTCGGTTAACGAATAAAATGGGAGTTTCCCTAACGTTAAAATTCCTCAAGTTAGCTTGCCTTACAGTTTCTATTTGAATTTCATAAGTATGACTGTGCAGGTTGCTGATAGTCGCGCCGAGAAATTTTGTGGAGTAGCAGCGGAAGCCACTGGTGCAATCGTGAGGTTTTAAATTGAGGCATAGTTTAGCTGTAAAGTTAGCTACTCGGCTGATTATTTTTCTGGTGGAAGGCCAATTTGTTATGCTCCCGCCTTTTGTGTACCTGCTTCCGATCACGATTCCGCAATCAGTCTTGTACATGGTTGATAAAAGCTGAGGGATGGCTCTCGGGTCATGCGAGTAGTCGGCATCCATTGTAATAACGTATTTTGGCGGCGACTCCGAGTTTAAAAAAAAGGTGAAGCCATCTGTAATTGCTGTTCCCAACCCGCTTTTTTTAGGCCTGAGACAAAGCAGGATATTATCATACTTGTTTTGTTTTTCCCGTACGATTTCGGCTGTTTTGTCAGGGCTTGAATCGTCGATGACAAGGATAGTACTGTTTAGCTTCAAACTTTCGACGTCATCGATTAATTTGGAAATATTTTCGGCTTCTCGATAGGTGGGTAGGATTATCCCAATTTCTGCGCCGCGCACGGTGTTGCCAATTAATTGATAATTCATTATGCTCTAGCTCGTGTTTCTAGTTACATATAAATATATAATTTTAGGTAGTTACGTCGCCAAATTGGAATCAAGGCTCCGTTTACGCTTGTAGTAGGCGAGAGGATGATAAATTCGGCGGCATAAGTCGTCTCTGTTCTTGCATACACCATGCGTTTGCAGGAGAGAGCATTGAGGTGGAGTGTAACGTGTTGCGGAACCTCTTTCGCCTGCAATATGCTCGATTTGATAGAGAGTCAGCCTTTCATTGTAGTCAGAGAAGGTTTTGAATAATTCGTTCACTTTCTCGACGGACATTCCAATGTTGACAAGAAAAGAGACCAACGTAAAGCGTTCAATATGCGACAGGTGATGATTCGATTTCGCAATTCCAAACAAAGCGTTTATGCAAGGTGGATAAGCGGTTTCAACTACGACTTTCGGAGTTTCTTCGGTCCCTGCTTCCCCACTGACTTCAGAAGCCAGTTTTTTCACCCGTTCAGCTATGAGACCTAAATCAGCCGGGTACTTTTGAAGCTTCACGTCCAATCTTTTCTCGATGCGTCTGCGAATTTCTTCTTCCAGCAGCCTTGCGATATCTTTCTTGTTTAGGTAAACGCTGCCGTGTGACAGGATGCTGTTGGTCAGCTTCCATTTTTTGTCATGCAAGTGAGCTGAGTTTCTTAAGTAATCGGTGAAGCTTATAGTAAATTCTAAAGGTGAATCAATGGTTTCCTTGAGCGTGACTTTTATTTTCCAATCAAAATCTTGAGCTACTTTGAGGATTTTTTCTTTTTGCTCACCGCTCAAATCATGGGATGCTTGTTTAGCCTCGGCTAAGGCGTACCTCTTTTTGACAAAAGAGTTCTCAGTGGCTATTACAATCAAAAGTGCGACGGGAAAGGAGAGTATTTCAAGTTCTAGGTATTTCGTGTTCCGGTTGATGCTTCTATTTATCAATGCTTCGTTAACCCGTTCTTCAGCGCGTCTCAAAATCTGGTCCGTGCCGATGCTTGTGAGGTCGCCTATCTGTAGTTCTAAAGGTTTAATGTACTCGGCGGTTTCTTTTAAAAAGGGATATTTCGCCAAATCACTCTTGGTGAAGACCGCCGACCCAACTTGCAATACATTCACGCTATTCTGTTTCGATTCTTGGCGCCAGGAAAAAGGTCAGTTTTCCCTCTTTGGTCTGCTGGAAGTCTATTTTCACGGGCATGTCGGTCGAGAATTCAAGTGTCGCAATTTCGGATGTCGCTGAAGCAGCTTTTATGATTTCAGACAGGTAACTTAAGCTGAACGTTGCCTTCGCGTTTTCCTTTACCTCCAAATCAAGCAATGCGTCACTGCCTTTCTGGAGAGTTATGGTTGCCCCCATTAGGTCACCTGAAGCGCTTAAGGTAAGCTTCTCAGGTTCTGCTTCGATTCGCACATGGTCGCTTACTAGTTGGGCGTCTTCGATTGCTTGGCTTAAGCCTTCGGTTGTGGTTTTTGCTTTGACGTTGAAGGTTATTTTTGGAGTGGGAACTTCTTCTTCTGAGGCTTCCAAAGTTGGCATCGTGAAGGTTCTGCTGTATTTTCCAGTGATTATTACTTCCAATCGTCCTGTTTTGTCGTCTAAAGATAACTCGACGGATTCGTCTCTTCCCGCGCGTTTGAGAAGTTTTAGCAATTCGCTTATGTTGAGGCACATTTTAGCGGGCTCTGTGGAGACGTACTCTTGAAAAATAGATTTTGGCCACTCAAAATCAATCATGGCGACCCGAGAGGGATCCATTGCTCTAAGCTTCAATCCTTCAGGGTCAATCTTGAAGGTTGCTTCGTCTACCAGGATTGAGATGGCCGTAGCCATGTCTCTTAGGAGTTTAGCGTCAGACACTTTAAGCTTGAACATTTGCATTTCTCCCTCGCTTATGCATATAATTGTGAAGTTATATAGCTTGTGATTACACTTTGAGCTAATAAAAATTGTCATAACCCCGCCCCGAAAATGTGCTCGATAACTGGGCAAACAGGAAAATTAAAAGGCGGGTAATTTCAGCGCCTAAGCGACACTCAATGGTTAGGAAAAATGAAGGAAATAATTCTTAGCTGTATTCTCTAAATGTGTAGTTGCACTTGGTGCAACGCAGAAATTGCGTTGAAGACTCGTCGGCCCCCCTGGTCTGGACTTGCCAAACGTAGGCCGCGTTGTTTCCGCATCTTGGGCATTCAATCCTCACAGTGGGCAACGTGCTAAGTTTCTGTTCTTCTTTTCCGATGACGGCTACAAACTGTTGAGGAGTGTGTTGAATAACTTTCGGTGCTAGCTTCTGTTCACTTTTTTCGCCTGCTTCCGGCTTCTTGTATCCGCATTTGGGGCATGCGAGAACTAGAGTGGTTTCTTTACCGCTCTTGGATTTCTTGGGCTCAAGACGGGAACCGCATCTAGGGCAGAATTCCATATTCCGCAACTCCAATATTCGCTATCCGTTTTTGATTCCCTTAGCAATGTACCTTTTAAACCTTTTCTAATAAGCGCTTAAGTCAGGGCGTAATTCCAGAAGCAATAAGGTGTGCGACGCGTAAAGGCTCAGGGAAACGACTATTTGTCGATGTCAACTCGACGATTTTTTGGGCGTCAGCCAGAGAAATCCCAGTTAATTCCAAGTAGATCCTCTTGCCAAGGCAGCTCACTTCATGGATGTCTCCAGCAGCAAGAATCGTTCTCCAACGCTCTTCGCTTTGTGGCAGATTATTTAGGGCTTTTCGAACTGCTTCTAAATCAGGCTTATGACGAGTCACCGCTATGATGGGAAGCTTGGTCGCCAAATTGAGTCTTTTGATGTCTACAACGTTAAAGCCGGCAAAGGTCAGTCCGTTTAACATTACCAAACGCAACTGTTTAGAATGAGGCGAACTGTTAATCATGGAAGCTAACTTTTCGGTAGCGTCAAAACCGTCGATCGCAACATAAGTATGCATCACGCCATCAATTAAGCATCCCCCGCGAAAAACAACGCCCACAACAATCGCAGCGCCGTGCGTGTGCGGAACAAATTTGCCGTCGTCAACGCCCAATATTCGGATTTCAGATTTTATCATTCGAAAGCGTTTAGGCTCCAAAACCTTCCCTTAATACTAAATAAGTCACGCATCAGCTTTTAAACTGAAGCCTAAAAATTCAGCCCGAACAATTCAGATGCACGAGTTGGGAGCCATTTCTGGGGAAAGACACCTAAAAGTGCAAAAGGACGGAACTAAGCTTTAAGAACCCGATTTAGCTCTTTGCCAAAGGCATCGTTTACTTCTCGAATCTTCTTAATAGCCTTAGCCAACGCATCTTCAGGCGTAACGCTTCCCTTCGTCCTAACGTAAAGAGTGGGGCTAGATGCTAAGGGGTGCGGTACATCGTAGCCGGCAAAGTCCACGTCCTTATCCTCTAAAAGCCGTTTCGTCACCAGGTTACAAAGACCGTGAGTGCCGCCCACGATTTCTATTTTGAGTTCGTTCTCAGATTTTTCTATAACGTTAATTTTCACGCCAGTTCAGCCCTCGCTATACCTCTTCCTTTCCATAATCGGGGGCTATTTTACGTTTTTCAATGTTGCCGCATTTTGGACAGCGCAATTCAAACCGGTCGGGCTCTAGCAGAGTGCCGCATCGAGAGCAGAACGCATCCACGACGCCTAAATTCTTATCGTTTGTTGACAGATGGAAAATACGGTTTTTCTCGCTAATCACCTTGGCTCTAATGATGTCTCCAGGCTTGCAAACTTCATTCATCGAGTTAACATACCTGTCGGAAACATCTGAAATGTGAAGGATCCCGCCGAAATCGCCTGAAAGCCTCTTGTTTCCAACTTTAAAAATCCGTACCAGAACATTGTCAGATTGGGCATTACCAACTTGCCCCACAACAATGCTGGAAAGTTTCGGCACGACTACACCATCGACGACTGGGTAGACAGAAACGCGTCTGTTTTGCAAATCCACCAGTGAGCGACCTAAAATTTTCGAGTATATAACGCCGTCTTTAACGTACGTCCCGGAGTCTGGAACAAACTCTTCGATAACGCCTAAGCGTTCTCCGGGCACCACTAAATTACCGCTTTTTTGTTCAGGGGGTTTTAAACTCATAATTGTTTCCCTTTAACTCTTTAAATAAGCTAACAGTCTATTCAATAAGCGCATATGCTTAGTTTCCGCTCTTATCAATAAACCTTTTGATTAGAATGCAAAGTTAATTCCAGCCAAGATAGCTAAAGAATTAGTTAGCTCGACCCTTTAATCACGTACAAGTCAACAACAAAATCATGTCTGGGTTTTTCATGAAAATCAAAGATTCGCGGAATAGTCATAAGCATTGAATAAACCGCTTTAACTTCGCCATTATGCTTGGTCACAAACCTCTCTAAAAAGGGAGATGGCGGAACCTGCAAAAACCCGCTGCTTGCTCTGAGTTGCTTGATCAATTGCTTGTCGGTTTCTGGGTGATTATGCAGGGAGTAAACGGAGCAGCCCAGTTCCAAGGCTTTGACCAAGAAGACCCTGTCAGCCTCACGCGTTTGTACTCCAAAAGGCGGATTCTGCAGGACCGTATCGAATCTGCCCACGATACTTTGGATGCCTCCGATAACCCATTGAACGCCACCAGCTAAACCAACTTTCCGCGAATTTTCAACGGCAGTTTTGATGGCTCTCCTATCAATGTCAACGCCCACAACTTCTTTGGCACCAAGGTAAGAAGCGCCCAAAGCAAGCCTGCCTGTCCCGCAGCCTAAATCCAGCACGGTCTTGCCGATAACATCATTATTTGCGTAGGCGCCGATGTAAAGCATTGTTGAAGCAACCGAAGGGGAAACAGTGTACTGCTCGAGATGAGCTTGGGGAGCGGGTTGAGTAACAATTTTTGAGAGGAACAGCTCTAGTTCCAGCTTTCGAATAATCCTTTTTTGAGGACGTTCTCCCATGACGACTCGCCAATAGCCACCATAAATTCGTTAATAGTCAACACGGGCTTTGAAAACTTTCCTGAGGCATCAAGGCCAATTCTGGGGCATGCAGTGTTAACATACGCATCAATGGACGGAAACGCCAAGAGCTCTTCAGGAGTAATTTCCTTAGCAGCCAAAAGATAAGCAGCGCCACCCTGCTTCTGTGCTAAGTCTTTAATTTTCAAAGCCGCATCAACCCTTTTTTGACCTGGTTTTAAGCCAATTATTATCCCGAAGGTTTTCGCGCCTCGCGCTTCTTCGATGCTTGCCCAGCGTTGCTTGATAATTTTCTGGGCTTCATCATCAACTGAGAAAGCCCTGTTATCGTACGGATCAGCTATGACGGTTGGTTTGGAAGCGCTCAACGCTACGCCCAAAGCGTGGAACAAACCTCCGCCGACAAACAGGAAAGCGTCCACTTCATCTGCTATTGATTTCACGTTGCTGTAATTGCAGCCACTGACTTGCCCGGGGAAACTCAGTTGACCACTGTCGCCGATTACCACGGTTTTTCCAGCCCTGACCAAAATTTCTCTTCCGAGGTTCAGCGCTTGTGCATGCTGGATTGAAGTGGCTAAACCAATTCTAACGTACTTGCTCAACAGGGGCAAAGCCTGCTCAACAGCGTTTTCGACCGGTACCGTTGATCTTGCTTCGACATAAACCGTTGGAACACGTTCGTGCGTCAAGATTCTTGAGTGACCAAAATGCACTATTAAATCCGCTCCCAAGTCTTCCGCTTCGTCAATTGCAATGTCGCAGGCGCCGTAGCATGAGTCGGCGGAAATTATCGGAAGGGCACCGATCTTCTCGACGATTTTAGCCAGACGCAGACCTTCAGGTTTTAACCCTTCGGGCAACTGAAGCAGAACGCGCTTAGCGCCAAGTTTAGTAATCTCCTGTTTTATTCTTTCCTCCTCGAAATCAAAACCCTTCATGATATTATCCCAACTGTCGAACAAGAAGCAATTGAAGAAAAATGAGGGTGAATTGTTTGCATAGGAGCTCTTTCTAGGTTGGCCACTCCCAGTCCGGAATTGGCTTTTTAAGGGGGTGACCGTTAGCTATAGCAGCCTGTTCAGCAAGCCGTTCAAGAATTATCTTTTGCTCTACACTTGCAACATGCTTTCTTACAGCTACCACGGCGTCATTGTTTACCGATAAACTGTCGATTCCTGCTCGGACAAGGAACTCTGCGAAGTCTGGAAGGTTTGAGGGGCCTTCACCGCAGATTGAGACTGTGCATCCGTTTTCGTGAGCTATCTTGATGAGGTATGCAAGTATTCTTTTTACTGCTGGGTCTCTTTCGTCGAAATAGCCCATTTGTCCTAAGCGTTCAGAGTCGCGGTCAATCATCAGTATGCCTTGAGTCATGTCGTTCGAGCCGATCGAGAACCCGTCGACCATTTTGGAGAATTCGTCCGCCATGATTGCGATTGAAGGAGTTTCCGCCATAAACCAAATCTTAAAGTCCTTGGTGCGTTCTAAGCCTTCATCTTTCATGATTTCAAGGGCTTTCTTAGCCTCCCAGAGAGTCCGAATTACTGGAAGCATAACGTAAACATTCTTGAGGCCCCATTCCGCGCGGCATTTTTTGATGGCTCTGCATTCGAGGCGAAAAGCCTCAACGTACCATTTGCTGATATAGCGGCTGGCTCCTCTCCAGCCAAGCATCGGGTTTTCTTCGATTATTTCGTACTTTTCCCCGCCTTTCAATCCCCTGTACTCGTTGGTTTTAAAGTCGCTGAAACGCACTACGACTGGTCTAGGCTGAATCGCCCTGGCAACGGTCGCTACACCTTCGGCCAATTTATCCGCGAATTCTTGACCTCGGCCTTCCTCGACAAACGCCATCGGATGCTTTCCAATTGCGCTGGCCAAGATAAATTCAATCCGCATTAACCCGATGCCTTCAAAAGGAAGATTCTTGTACTCTTCCACTTTTTCCGGAACACCTAAGTTCATGTAAATTTTTGTCGCAGTCACCGGAGCAGCATCCGCAAATGCCATCGTTACCTTTGCTGGCTCATTTGTCTTGGCTACGGTTTGAACGGCCTGAGACAATACGCCCTCGTAGATTATGCCATTGATCGAGTCAATCGTGTACTCTTGTCCCGTTTTCATGACTTGTGTGGCTGTCTCAGTGCCTACTACGCATGGAATGTTGAGTTCTCGGCTCACTATTGCCGCGTGCGATGTGATACCGCCTCTGTCCGTGACAATCGCGCTGGCTATTTTCATGAATGGCACAAAATCTGGATCCGTCATGCTAGTTACCAGAACATCCCCCTTATTCATTTCCCGATTCGCATCCTCTGGGTTCAGAACAACTTTGGCTCTGCCAAAACCGTACCCTCTTCTTCCGGCTGAAAGCCCTCTTGCAACAATTTTCAGTTGTTCGTGAGTTTTACTTTCTTCCTTAACGGGTGTTTCCATTGTTTTCGAACTCCAAACTGTTTCTGGGCGAGCTTGAACTATGAACACATCCTGCGGAAAAGACAAGTCTTGGTCAATTGCCCACTCAATATCCATAGCCTTGCCATAATGCTTCTCGATTCTGTTGGCAAGTTCTGCAAGCGTCAAAACTTCCTGATCCGTCACACAGGCCACTTTCTGCTTGTCTTCGGGAACATCCAAGTGCACTGTCTTACCAGTTTTGGGATCGCGGATGTACTCCACCGTTTTTCTTGCGATTCTTCTCTCCTTAATCTGCGTGGAGTTTTTATCGATGACGAAGTCGTCCGGGTTTACAGCACCCGACACTACAGTTTCGCCTAAACCGTAGTTGCCTTCGATTACAATTTCGTCGCGGTTTCCAGTTACAGGGTTAATCGTAAACATGACTCCAGCAGCCCTTGAGTTGACCATTTTTTGAACCCCAACGCTTATCAAGACCTTCTCGTGTGGAAACCCCTTTTCATTCCGGTAGAAGATCGCTCGTGGCGTAAACAGGCTTGACCAACATTTTACAACTTTGTCAATTAAATCGTCTGATCCCTTAGTGTTTAGGAAGGTTTCTTGTTGCCCCGCAAATGAAGCGTCAGGCAAATCTTCAGCTGTAGCGCTCGATCGTACAGCGACGAATGCATCTTTCAACTCGAGTCGTTGGTTAAGCTCCTTGTAAGATGTTCTTATGGCACTTTCAATTTCTTTAGGCATCGGAGTTTTTTCGATAAGTTCACGGATTTTCTTGGATGCCATATCATACTGTTTAGGGTCGTTTCGGTCCGTCACCGTATCATCAATGATTTTGTAGATTTGCTTAGCTATACCAGTTTCTTGAATATACCTTTCATAAGAGTAAGCGGTTACGGCAAACCCTGGAGGAACAGGCAGTCCCGCGTTAATCATCTCGCCGAGGCTAGCGTTCTTACCACCGACAAGAGGAACATCAGTATTTCTTACATCATCAAACCATAAAACCAATTCTTTTCCTTTTGCGCTCAAGTTGTCTCCATCTCCGGTTCAGCCTTCTCACTTGCGCTTGGAGAAGCTTCAATCTTGGAGATAACGATTTTACAAGGGATAGGAAGCTTTGCGCTGCCTCTCTTGAGCGATTCCTTGGCTGTTTCAGCAGCAGCCGCTTTTACTTTGATAGTCATAATGGGTTGACCCACCTCTACCTTCGCTGCAGTACCGATCGCCGTCCCGAAGGAACGCCTCATTCCTTGCTGAAGTCGGTCGGCGTGAGCACCGAAGATCATCTTGTTCTCTCTCAGAATCACGTGCGGATATGGATGAACAACCATTAGGTAATCATTTATTAGTTTGTCCATCAGAACACGGTTTGCAGCCACACGCGCTGCTTCTAAAGCACTATGGCGTATTTGGGCTCGCTCGTTAGCGATGAGTTGACCTTCGATTTCAAAGGTTCCCTTCGTGTCGCCCATGGTGAATTTTACTATCTTTGGCGGCGGAAAGCCTCTAGCGTACTCTTTTCGTGTGTACGCGCGATTCTTCACGTGCCGATAATTTCTCGCGTGCATACAAACATCCCGTTTTAGCTTACGCGACCAGCGGTATTTAAACAATTTGTAAGTCGATGCCTAACAAATCCGTTAATTCTTAACTTGTGACCATTTACATTAGAAAGGGTTTGTTGTTAGAAAGCGCGAGATTTCTTATATACTTAGTTAACTTTTTCATTCACAGATGCTCACAAAACTATTTATTTCAGGGAAAAACTGGAAACTTTCCTTAGCGGAGCTTGCCGCTTACTTGAACGCCAACGGATTAAAGTTTGAAGTGCACTTTTTTTCCAAAGAATTCTTTGCACTTGACGTTGAACAAGACTTCGCTTCTTCGGCAATCGAGGACTTAGGAGGAACAATAAAAATCGGTGAAGCAAAAACAGAGTTTCCGACGCAACTTGCCAGGCAAGCGTTTCTTGAAAAAAACAAGAACGTCCAGTCACGGATAGCCGGACTATTAACTTCAAGCGGCTTAATTGATGGGATGAATAAGCTTTCCGGCAAGGTGCTTTTCGGAGTAAGCCTGTACTGCGCCGACAAAACGTTGCGCCCATTATCAAGAGTTATCCAGCGATTCGCCGGAAGCGCCGTGAAGGATGAACTGGCTAATTACGGTAAGAAATCAAAGTTTATGGGTTTTTCTAAAGAGAGAAGGCTCGCACAATTAAGCCACGTTGAAGTTTTAAAGAAAAAGCTGATTGAGAACCAGGCAGAAGTGCTGTTGTGCATAGGAGGAGAAGAGACTTGGGTTGGAACCACAGTTGCGGTTCATAACCCGTTCGAATTCCAGAAAAGAGATGTTTACAAGCCTTACCAGAGGAAAATCTTCGCCATGCCTCCTAGGATAGCCCGAATAATGGTTAACTTGTCCGGTTGCACGCCTGGGAAAGTTTTACTTGACCCGTTCTGCGGCGTGGGCACGATTCTTCAGGAAGCACTCCTTGCGAGAGCAAAGGTCGTCGGCGTTGATGCAAATTCGTGGTGTGTTAAAGCCGCATATGAAAATCTTGTTTGGCTCGCGAGAGAATACAGCCTTAAAGACGCTGAGTTCAGAGTTTTGCAGGGCGATGTATCCAGGTTGGCGCAAAAAATTGGGCTGGGAACCGTTGATTGCATCGCAACTGAGCCTGATTTAGGTCCAGCTTTACGACAAGTGCCCACGGAACCTTATGCACTTAAGATCATTCAGAAGCTGGAGCCGCTGTATTTTGCTTTTCTTGGAGAAGCGCACAGAGTGCTGAAAAAAACGGGGCGGTTGGTGCTTGTGACTCCTTACATTATGACTCGTTCCGGAAAAGCGGTGACGATGCCGATTGCTGAGAGCCTTGAGGGGCTCGGATTTAAGCGTGTGCAGCCTTTCACTATAGAAACGTTTTCAAAGAATCTGCGAGAAACTGAAGCGTTAGAGGACCTATCCTCTTTGGTTGAAGTTACCGAGCGGCATAAAATTGGCAGAGAAATCCACATCTACCAGAAATGACAGCTTATTTTAAGACAATTTATTAGTTTGTTCTGAAGATATTTCTTTAATACTGCTGTAAGGCGAAAGCTCTTGGAGAATAATCATACTAGACCCAACTGGGATCAATATTTCTTGGACTTGTGCGAAGCGGTGGCTAAACGCGCAACATGCGACCGTGGAAGAAGCGGCTGCGTAATTGTCAAAGACAAAAGAATTATGACCACCGGGTACGTTGGCGCACCTACGGGATTGCCACATTGCGACGAGGTAGGCCACGACATGCGAAAAGTCTTCGACGGCGACGGCAACGTGACCCAGCACTGCGTTCGCACGCTTCACGCGGAACAAAACGCGATCATCCAGGCAGCGAGGTTTGGGATACCGCTAGAGGGAACAACACTTTTTTGCAAAATGACGCCCTGCCGAACCTGCGCCATGATGATAATTAACGCAGGCATAAAACGGGTGGTCTGCGAAAAACGATACCATGACGACGCCGACACAATAGAACTATTCAAGCAAGCGTGTGTTGACTTAACCATTGTAAATAATGAAGTGGAAAAGTATGAGAAGCAATGAGTGATTACCCAACTCAGCTGTTGAAAAAGCGATTAGGAGATCGGCGCAGAACTCTTCTGTTAAAAAGTCGTAGATGCAAAGTGTATATGCTTTCCGTATATGCTTCTGACTCCCACAGACCTCGAGTTGGCACACATTTATTCAGGCAGCGAGCTTGATTCCGAAACCCGCCTGTGAACGCTCTGCATAAGAAAATCTAGAACAAGAGGAGATGAAGACAATCGGAATCTCGCCAAAACGAAAGGCGCATTAAAACTTAGGCCCGCAGCGGAATACGTAAGTCCAATTCTGGGCACTATTAGGCGCGCTAATCAGTGATTCACTGACAGCTAGCGCCGCCGTCCTACTAGTCGCGAGAAGATCACTCGCCTAAGGAAGCCGAAAAGAATAAGCAGTTATTACCGTTTTCCAGGAATCACTATCCACTTTACATTATCAAACCCATACTTAGTTATCAAGGGATCGAGAAAATCTGGCGCCAAATAGTCATCTACTTCTGCGAAAACCACAGTATCGCCTATCCTGTAAACTATGCCTATCTCAGTAAGGTCGCTTAGAAGGGCGTATTTGCCTCTGATTTCCCAGTAGTCAGGCTCATCTCTGCCAGGCTGCAAAATCCAAGAGTACTGATCCTCAGGATGCTCACCCTGCTCAAAGTTAAAGCTGCAGACAACTTGTCCGACAACCTGGGGAGCATCGGTTGTTTTGACATAAAACCAACTTACCATCTTGCGATCACCACAGTAACCAATACACACTTCCTTTATTTGCTTTTCACAAGCTGACCAGTGCGCTCAGTGTTAATACTTGGCTTCTATAAGTACCAAAGTTTCAAAGAAAGGAAGCTGCTGTTCCGCTTTAACTCTTGCCTTAAGCCTGTGTTCGCCAAACTTGCAGATTGTCTCTTCAACGTTGGCAAGCGTGGATTGCAATAAGAGAACTCGACCGCCAGTTTTCAAGTGAGGTTGAACCTGAGAAATAAAACGGTCAATAACTTGCCGCCCGTCAACACCTCCCGCCCATGAGCGTCCGATCCAAGTTTCCGCTTCATGCTCAGCGGCCGGAAGGTACGGCGCGTTAAAGAGGATTAAGTCAAACGTTGCGTTATCGTCAAAAACGGTTAATAAATCAGCTTGGACGAAAGCCATCCTGCTGAACACGTTATTAAGCACTGAATTTTCTTTTGCACAACGAATGGCAAATGGGTTCAAGTCAACAGCTATGACCGCAGCCGCTTTTTCCGCTGCCACTATACCAAGGATGCCGCAGCCAGTCCCAACATCCAGCACTTGTGCGCCTTTTTCCACGTCAAGTTTTTCAGCGAAAAGAAAAGAATCTTCGGCAGGCTCGTAAACGTTGTCCCAGACGCCAAAAACGTATTTGCCGAATTGCGCTCTCTTAACGGGCGATTGCATCCGCTAACGCTCCAAACTGTTGAGGTCTCAATTCTCTCACTCGTTTATCATTCAATCCCAACTCAAAAGCCAGATTTTCAGCGCCTCGGTAACTTATCCGCGGATTGGCCTTAAATAACAGAGCAACTGCTTTACCTAACTTCTTGTTACGCTGAGTAAAAAGCCACTTTGTAACCTGCATGAACAACGCTTCGTTCTTCACCATAAACGGACTTTGGCTCCAAGGCCTGAGGCGTACGATAACAGAATCAACTTTCGGCTGAGGAAAAAACATTTCTTTAGGGACCGCGTCTAAGAGTTCAGCTTCTAGACGCTGGTAAGTTAGGACGGTTAACCAGCCGTAATCCTTACTGCCCACGGCTGCATTGAGCCTGTTGGCGAATTCTTTCTGCAGAATAAGAACTGCACAAGCAATATTGCGTTCAAGAAGCCACGCGACAAGACGAGTAGAAATGTAGTAAGGGGGAACTGCTATGACCTTGGTAAACTTGGGCAACGCAGTCTTCAACGCGTCCCCCTCTATCACAGTCACGTTGCCGATGCCTTTGACCTGTTGACGAAGCGATCTTGCTATTTGCGGGTCTTTCTCAACAGCAATTACAGCCTTGCACTTATCAGCTAAGAAACGGCTCAGGAAACCGAAACCCGCGCCAGCATCCAACACCACATCAGAATCTCCAACTGAAGCAAAAACGCACAGCTTAGTGTAGAGTGAAGGCTCAACCAAGAAATTCTGTCCCAGAAGCTTGTTCGGGGTGATTCGGAAGGTTCGAATCAACTGCTTCGTTTCTTCAAGGCTCATCGTCCGATGCCTTACTGCGCCCGCGTGAACAGGCGATACTTACTGTCGCCCTCAAGTTCCTCCATCACCCGCTTAGTAATCAATTTTACAGGGTTAGGCAGCTCGGTTCGTTTCTGTAAATCTTCAAAACTTTCAAAAGGCTTTCGGGTACGCTCGTTAATTACTTGCCACATGTACTTTTTGCCGATGCCAGGCACCAGTTCTAACGCGTGCATGCGAGGAGTAATTGCGCGCGCCGTGTTGAAAAAGTTCACAAACCACTGCTCCCTATTCAGCACAATACGACTTATCACGCTTGGAAGCTCTGCTTTAGCTGCCGCCGTTAACTCGTCGTAACTAACACGTCCTATTATGTAAGTAACCTCTGAACGTGACTCTTTCCCCACGTACACGCGGTCACTCGGTTTCAACATTAATCCCTCCTTTACCAAAGCCTCCAAAAGAGTAAAAAACTCCTCGCCGACAGACTGTATCAGAGCTCCCGCCCTGTAACCTGCTCGCCCAGTAGGACGAAATCCTGGCTTACCATGTGGCAGGAAATCTATCACGTAAGCGTACTCTTCATACCGCTTCTCCATTCGTGGTCACTAAGCCCGTCTACTCTATTGTCCTTACTGCTTAAAAATACTTAGCCGTTTTAGGCTACTTCAATGTCCTATTTTCATTCAAAAGTGCAACTATGGATTGTAATTTTGAGGTTTCTATGATCTTGCGACCGCCAGCTAAGAAGACACGTAACTCATCAACTGTTTCAGGCATGCAATTTATGATTTGTATAGCTTCAGCCTCGTCGATTTCATATTTCTGGACAAGAATTTGCAAGAGCTCTTCTGCCTTTTCAGGGTCGACTTTGGAGAACTTGTTCACGTAATCCAGTGTTCGTCGTTGAAACTGGTCTAGGTTTTCCTCACCGATGGTTTCTAAGAGCTTTTTAACCTGCGGCAATGTTAAGCGGCTTTCGGTTACTTCTCTTTTGCTCATCGTTCTCCACTTCCCATGTAAGGCTCTAAATGTTCAGAGCGGACAATGATTTCTTTAACGCTTTTGCCTTGTGGCACGACAACTACGTACCCTCGACCGCGCTTTTCTTTTACGGTGCCTATCTTGCCGTGAAAACGTTTATGCGGCATGCTCTTCTGTATGCTAGAATCCATCCTTATTATCACCTGGGATCCGAGCGGGTAGTCTTGAAGTATTTTTCGGATTTTCGGTTTCCCTTTTTCTCTGGTTGCCTTCTTCAACAGGCTGCGGGTACCAGCATAATATCCTTTTGAACCTCTCATCCATCCTTCACCTTAAAGTCAATCGTTCATGATAACTTTTAAAACGTCAAGCTTAAGCGTCTTCGCTCTGTTTCCAAGCAAATCTGAAACGTTCGGTACTGTTCTCCCCTCGTCTCCAGACACCAATTCTTTAACGTAGAGACCGCCTTGACAATAAATTTCCATAAGAGCCCTCTTAAGCGACACCTTCTTAACTTTAAGCTTATATATGTACCTTTCTCGGACTAAGTTCGCCCTTCTATGCACAACTCGCAAAGGCGTCTGCTGCTTGATTGAAGCGTTGCTTAGCTTTTCTTCTAACATGTTTAAGTCTTCTTCCGAGACCTCGTTCTCAAACTCAACTAGCAAACGATACACCTTTTCTGACCCCTCGCCCCTCTTCAGGCGCCTGACCGTGTCTTTGTTAGCAAATCGTAACCGAGAAACCTGAACTTTTCCCGCAGCGCCAGCGTTTATTTTAGCTTCAATTTCTTTCAAATCGAAAGACCGTTTCTTGGGCTCAGAAATCTCGATGACAAACGGCCGTCCACTACCCAGCATTCTAGCGTCGATATCTTCTCGACCGGAAGCATGAAACGCTGTTTTTTCACCCTTAGCTGCTTCTAACAGTGGCTTGGAAGACAACTCCTCAACCGATTCTGGATACAGTTTACCTGTTCCACCACACTTCTCACAGCCTTTTCCACGGCAGTTCGAACAGAACCATTTCGACTGCGGAATATCCCTCACGAGTTTGCGGTATCTACCCGCGATGAAAAGTGGGTTAACTTGAATGCGAACCTTCTCTTGAAAAGGGTTGATTACCACGACCAACTCAGGTTTTAAGTAATCCGTCTCTTTGCCAGCGCGTGCACCAAGGGCTTTGCCGAACAGTCGGCCAAATTCATGCTTGATACTTTCGCTGTAGCCAAGGTTAAAGGCAGCTTTAAACTCGTCTTCGCGTTCCTCAACCTCAACTGGCAATTCAATCCCCACTAAGTAAGTGGTAAACTCGTAACCCCGCATGGCGGCTAAAGATTTCTCAGTTAGGCAGTCAAGAAGCTTAAACTTGTCGTTGCAAAGAAAACATGTATTTCCTGACGCTTTAGGGACACGTTTTTTCAGGTGCTTCAGGGTTTCTTGAGCTTCTCTTGAAAAGCCGTTGGTTGCCAAAATTTTAAGCTGCTTAACACCCAAAGGGGTACTTTCTTTAGCCAAATCAGTAGCCTGCAAGGTTAAACTGACTTTCAGGGCTGAACCTCGAACGTTATTTTCCATGTTATAGCCAAGTAGAGCAAACTGTCTGCCCATGCAATGGTCGCAAAGGGGGTATTTGCTGAGAAGTTCAAGCGCTTTTGCCAGTACATCCATTTCGCTTAGCCTACTGGAAAGTTAGGGGGCATGCCTTTTCCACCCAGTCCGAACGGCAGTTTCTTCTTGCGCTTCATCATCTTTAGCATTTTGCGCATCATTACGTATTGCTTAAGCAGCTCTTTGACGTCTTTTTCGGTTGTTCCTGAACCGTGAGCCACGCGTCTTGCCCTTGCAGAGTTAATCACTTTCGGGTTTTCTCTTTCCTGAGGCGTCATGGATTGAATTATTACTCCCCATTTATCAAGGCGGTCTTCGGCCGTGTCGAGCATCTCTTTTGGGACATCGTAGGACATGCCGGGCAGCATCTTAAGCACTTTGCTAAATGGACCCATGTTTTTGACCGCTTGAAACTGCTCGTACATGTCTGTAAGGGTGAACTTGCCGCTGAGTATTTCCTTAGCTTTCTTTTGCGGGACCTTAATTTCCGCGTCGTGCACCTTTTCCAAGAGGGTTTCTAAATCGCCCATTCCTAAGAGTCGACCGACAAAACGCGAGGGTACAAACGGCTCAATATCCTCAATCTTTTCGCCTGTACCAATGAATTTTATCGGAGCACCCGTCGCCGCAACCGCTGACAACGCTCCTCCACCACGCGAGGAGCCGTCAAGTTTTGTCACGATGATTGCGCCTATCGGTGTCGCTTCATGGAATGCTTTTGCTTGGATAAGTGCTTGCTGACCGATGGTTCCGTCAATAACCATCACGATCTCGTCGGGCTTGACGTGTTTTTCAAGGTCCTTCATTTCTTTGATTAAGTCTTTCTCTTCCTTATGCCTGCCAGCGGTATCAACTATTATCAGGTCCTTGTCGGGGAACTGTTTTAAGCCCTCATTGACAACCTTCACAGGATCCTTGGCTTTCGAGTCACCATAGATGGGAATGTTTATTCTGTTTGCCAGTTGCTGGAGTTGGGCAAACGCGCCTGGACGATAAGTGTCAGCGCATATCAGCGCGGGTTTTAAACCTCTTTTCTGATAGTACCGAACCAGTTTGGCTGCCTGAGTGGTTTTGCCGGAGCCTTGGATTCCTACTAGCATGATGATTTTTCTTTTACCAGGTTCCATCTTGATCGGAACAGGCTTGTCCCCTACGAATCGGGTTAGCTCTTCGTAGACCACTTTTATAACGTGCTCTCGTCTTGAGATGCCTGGTGGAACCTTTTCCTTTAGCGCACGTTCCTCGATACGCTTGGATATTTCCAAGACGAGTTGAACGTTAACGTCTGCTTGGAGCAGCGCTCGTTGGATGTCGCGGACAAGTTCTTTCACTGCCGCTTCGTCCACAACGCCAGCCCTAAACAGTTTTTTTATTGCGTCAGTAAGGGAAGAACCTAGCCGGTCTAATGCCATCAGAGTCTCCAGCCACTAAACATCCTGCAATTCTTATAAATATTACAGCTGAAAAGCAACGAACTGCGTCAGTTTAGTGCCAGTTCTGGTGCCGATGATTTTCTGATTGTGAGCGACGGTGAAGCCTCAGTTCCCCATGTTAGTTATTCCTCACGTTTCAGACGGCTCTTCATGCATCATTGGCTTCATCTAAAAAAGCTCCAACTGGAAAATAAACTTAATGAAAAATCGTTAATACATATAAAAACAGGCGGAGCCGAGCACCTGCAAAACTGGGTTTAGATCAGTATGAAGGAATAAGGAAAGCGTTAAGTCCCAGTCTATTTTGCTCTCACGATTTTTACTTTTCCCAGTATTTTCCAGTACTCGATTTCCACGCCGGGATTAAGTTTAGCTTTGAGGTCTTCCTCGTCTGGAAACGGAGCATCCAAGTATTCGTATGTTTCCAAGTCCATGATTTGCACTCCGCTCGGATTGACCGCAAAAACTTGTCCAGGCCTCTTGTCAATTATGGGGACCTCCGCTGTAGCATCGACTGGTTTGACGAACTGTCTCTTTTGATTATCAAAAACACCTATCGCCACGATTCTGGCTTTAGCTGCGCCGTGTTTTCCAGGCTTCGAATGGGCGATGTCAACTATGCGGCAAGGTTCACCGTCAATCATCATGTAGCCGCCGACACGTAAGGTTCCGACATCTACCGGTTTGCTCATA